>VFSW01010524.1_pt1 | contig 13091 bp, 13 predicted proteins | sample 5358111 | NCBI WGS metagenome assembly VFSW01 (sample SAMN11554181, study PRJNA540505) | mine drainage metagenome | isolation source: sediment from site ElyBrook_90M | place: USA: Ely Copper Mine, Vershire, VT | collected 2017 | reverse complement strand
CGAGGGCATGGTTGATATTCACAAATTAGTAACGGATATATAACCAGTAGGATATAATATGAGTATCCACTCTAATCTCCGGTCTCTCGCCATCATCGTAGCAATGACCTCGAGCCTGTTCGCGGCCGCCGGATGCCACGGCGACTCAACCACGGCCGCCTCGAGCTGCCTCACCGACACCATGCTCGTCGATCAGAATGGCAACCAGCTCTCGCTCGCGTCGCTCAAGGGCAAACCGCTGGTGGTGGATTTCATCTATACCTCGTGCCCGGGGGAGTGCCGGATGGAGACGGCGAAATTGACAAACGTCGCGCTCCGGCTGGGGCCCGACCTCGGTTCGAAAGTCACGATCGTTTCGATCAGCGTCGATCCCGAGCACGACGGCCCCAAGCAGTTGCTCGATTACGCACGTCAGCAGGGGGCGAACGAGAAAGGATGGTATTTTCTGACCGGAGGTCCCGGAGACATCGATAAAGCGCTGGCGGGCTTCAAGCTCAGCCGGCAAATCATGCCGGACGGTTCGATCGGCCACCTGGTCGATATGATGCTGATCGGGCCGGATGGGCGGTTGGTGCGAGAATACAACGGCGAAATCGTAAAAGCCCAGGATATCGTCGATGACGTCAGAAAGACCCTGAACAAGGGTTGAGAGATGCAGCATGCGACGAGCTATCATTTTCGGCTCCTCGGTTGCGGCGATTCTGGCGCTGACATATCTGTGGCCATCGTTCGGCGGTTCATCGGCGGACAATGGCGGCGGGCGCGGAGCGATGTGCATCGCGGGTCATTGCTGCTGCGCGGGGCGGGCGGAGGCCGAAACCGTCGCGGCCAACGCGGCGCAGGGTCGTTTGACGCTCGATCCAAACCAGTTCACCGGTCCGGTAAAGCAGGCGTACATGGTTGCGGAGAAAAATCCCGCGCTACTGGCGGAACTGCATTGCTATTGCGGATGCGACAAGGCGGACGGTCATCAGAATCTGCTCGATTGTTATCGCGGCCTCCATGGCGCGACCTGCGAAATCTGCACCGAGGAGGCCTTGCTGGCGGAACGGATGTCGGAGCAGCGTTCGCCGCTCGATCAGATACGCGACGCGATCCGCAGGCGGTTCGCTTCCGACAACTGAATCGCACGGGCAGGGCTATTTGCGGCGCCGTGTTTTTCAATCACAATCCCTTCGATGCCGTTGAATGCCGAAGCGCCGCCGCCGCCTGATGAACGCGTGAAAGAGACCGCACGCAGGCGCCGCATCATGATCGTTGCGGGCGAGGCGTCGGGCGATCTTCATGGCGGCGATTTGGCGCGGGAAATTCTCGCGCGCGATCCGTCGTGCGACCTGTTCGGAATTGCGGGCGCGAAGATGCGCGCGGCCGGGGTGCGGGCGATCGTCGCGACCGAGGACATCCACGGGCTGGGACTGTCGGAACTGGCTTCCACGATTGGGCGCACGATTGGCGCGTTTCGCGCACTGCGTCGAATCATCAGGCGGGAGAAGCCGGACCTTGTGATCCTGATTGACTACGCGGAGTTCAACCTGATTCTCTCCGGCACGGCCAGGCGCGCGGGCGTGCCGGTGCTTTACTACATCACGCCGCAAGTCTGGGCGTGGCGGCGCGGCCGAATCAACAAGCTGGTGGATCGCGCGGGCCGCCTCGCGGTGGTGCTGCCGTTCGAGGCCGAACTGTTCCATCGCGCGGGCGAGCGCGTTTCATTCGTGGGGCATCCGCTGCTCGATCGGGGCGCCACGGTCCAGAGACGGGAGGAAACGCTGAAGCGCCATGGATTCCCGCCGCGCGCGCGAATCATCTCGATCCTGCCGGGCAGCCGCCGCGCCGAAGTTCGTTACCTGCTCAGTCCGATGGTCAAGGCGGCGCGGATTGTCGCGCGCGATCATGGCCTTGAAATAGCGCTCGCGCTGGCGCCGACCCTGACCCAGGCCGAGCTCGCCGAGGTTGGACGCACGGAGTTGGCGGGAATCACGATTGTCGAGGGCGACACATACAACCTGGTCGCGGCGAGTGAACTCGCGCTGGTCGCGTCGGGGACCGCCACGCTGGAGACGGCGCTGCTCGGATGCCCCGAAGTTATCGCCTACAAAGTGTCGCCACTTACCTATATCCTAGGGCGGATGCTGGTGACGGGGGTGGAATTTATCGGGATGCCGAATATCCTGGCGGGCCGGCAAATCGTGCCCGAACTGATCCAGGGCGACGTGACCGCGGAGAAGCTGGTGCGAGCCGCCGAGCCGCTCTTGAGCGACACGATACGCGCGGAAACGGTGGCCGCGCTGACGGCATTGCGCGAGAAGCTCGGATCACCGGGAGCGGCGGCGCGGGTCGCGACGATCGCGCTCGAGATGATCGGATTCAGGGTGACCGCATGAAGCTGCTGACCCCATTGCAATGGCGGCTGTTCGGCTACCTGCGAAAATACCTGTTCCCGTACGTGCTGTTGCTGGGCGTGGCGATGGCCTTGCTGTCGGCGGCCAGCGCCGGAATCCCGTTCATCATGAAGTTGGTGGTCGATCTGGTCGCCAATCTCAAAGTCGCCCATCAGCTCGATGCGCACAGCGCCTCGAAGCTGCGTGAATTCTCGCTGGTGCTCGCAGGATTATTTTTGCTGCGCGCGTTCGCGAATTTTTCCAACGACTACTTGAGCTCATATATATCCCAGAAGCTGACGATGGATATCCGGGCCGATCTGAACGAGAGCCTGCAGCGCCAATCGCTGAGCTTTTTCAACCGCACGCCGCCGGGCGTGATGGTTGCGCGAATCATCAGCGACGTCGGCCTGGTGGTGTCGAGTCTGAGCAGCGGCGTGTTTTCGATCTTCGGCGACGGCATGTCGCTGATCGCGTTGCTGGTGACGGCCTTCTGGCTCGACTGGCAGCTCGCGATCATCGCCTTCATCGGTTTTCCGATCGTCATTGTGCCGATCGCCAGTCTGTCGAAGAAAGTTCGGCGCGAGACCAAGAATCAGCAAAAGCAATTGAGCGGCTTGCAGTCGCTGCTGGTTGAAACCTTCCAGGGAAATCGCGTGGTCAAGGCGTTCGGGATGGAAGATTACGAGCGAGCGCGTTTCAATCGGGAGCTCAAGCGGCTGTTCCGAATCTTCATGCGGGTGGCGCGGATCAAGGCGTTTACCGGGCCGCTGGTCGAGGCGCTGGGCGCGTTTGCGGTCGTCGCGGTGGTCTGGTGGGCAGTGGGATCGCTGCAAGCGGGCACGCGCACGCTGGGACAATTCGCTGGGTTCTTTACGACCATGATCCTCGTGTACCGGCCGTTTAAGGCGCTGGGCAAAACCAACAACAGTATTCAGCAGGGGCTGGCCGCGGCCGAACGCGTTTTCGAGATGATGGATCATCCGAGCGAGGTTCCCGACGATCCCAATGGAATCGAGCTGCGGCCCGGCCCGCACCGCGTCGCGTTCGAGAATGTCAGTTTCCGGTACGGCGACGAATGGGTGCTGCACGATATCAACCTGGAGATCGGGGTTGGCAAAGTCGTGGCGCTGGTCGGAATGAGCGGCGGCGGCAAATCCACGCTGGCGGATTTGATTCCGCGCTTTTACGATGTACAGCAAGGTCGCGTCACCGTTGATGGAATCGACATACGCAAGCTGCGGCTTAACTCGCTGCGCGCGGAAATCGGTCTGGTCACGCAGAGCACGTTTCTGTTCGACGACACCATTCGCGCCAATATCGCGTACGGCAGCAGCGACAAGCATCTCGAGCGCGTAATCGCGGCCGCCAAGCTCGCCAACGCTCACGACTTCATCACCCGTCTGCCCAACGGTTACGAGACCATGGTGGGCGAACTGGGCGTGCGCATGTCGGGCGGAGAACGGCAGCGAATCGCGATCGCGCGGGCACTGCTCAAAGACGCGCCGATTCTGATCCTCGACGAGGCAACCTCGTCGCTGGACTCTGCCGCCGAGCGCTCGGTGCAGGAAGCGCTCGAGCATCTGATGGCAAACCGCACGACGCTGGTGATAGCGCATCGGCTGTCCACGGTGCGCCGGGCAGACCGGATCTTCGTAGTCGTTCACGGCCGGATAGTCGAAGATGGAACGCACGACGAATTGTTTGCGCGCGGGCAGGAGTACCGAAAGCTCTACGACCTTCAATTCATGTCCCCCGAAGATCTGGCCGGCAACGGCGGTCTCGTCAACTGATACTTACTGATCGTAAATTCGACTCGTCAGGTGTGCGGATCGACGAGGCTCCGATGTTAAGCGCGCTGTACAATTTGTTGTGGTATCCGGCACTGCCGTTTGCGCTGCTGGCCGCGCATCCGGCGAACCTGCGGGACTATCGCGAGCGGATGGGACACGGCGATTTTCCGGATACCGCGGGCGCGCCGCGAATCTGGATTCATGCGGCCTCGGTCGGCGAGATCGAAGCGATTCGGCCGGTCGCCAACGGTCTGCTCGAACACTATCCGGGCGCGGTCATGGCAATCACCGCGATGACGGCGGCGGGACGTGAGGCGGCCAGGCGCCGAATCCCGGGGGCGGCGGCGTGGATGCTTGCGCCGCTGGACAATCGGCGCGCGGTACGATCCTTTCTGGAGCGCGTGCAGCCGAGCGTGGTGCTGATCACCGAGACTGAAATCTGGCCGAACTACTTCATCGAATCCGCGCGGACGGGCGCGACGATCGCGGTGGTCAACGGCCGGATGTCGGAGCGATCGTTGCGTCGTTACCTGCGCGCGCGCGGCCTGTTTGAAGATGCGCTCGGCCGAGCAAGCTTGATTCTGACGCAGAGCCCCGAAGACGCGCGGCGTTACGCGAAGTTCGATCTCGCGGCAACAGTGGTAGTCACCGGCAACACCAAAATCGAAGCGGCGCAGGCGCAGATCGCGAATGAAGAACCAATTCGTCCTGAGCTGATGGGGTTTGCACCCGGGCGGAAAATTTTTATCGCGGGATCGACGGCGGCCGGCGAGGACGCCGTGATTGCAGGCGCTTACCGTGAACTGCGCAAGGACTTTCCGCAGCTCGCGCTGACGATAGCGCCGCGTCATCTCGAGCGCACGCCGGAGATCGAAAAGGCGCTGCACGCGGCCTCGCTCGATTACGTGAAGGCGTCGGAGCTCAATTCACCGGGCGCGGCGCGCGACGCGGACGTTTTGATCCTCGACACCATGGGCGAACTGCGCAGCTTTTATCGGCGCGGATCGATCGCGTTCGTCGGCGGCAGCCTCGCGCCGGGACGCGGCGGGCAAAACCCGGCCGAGCCCGCGTTGGCCGAGGTCCCGGTCCTCATCGGTCCGTATCACGAGAACCAGCAGCAGATAGTGTCGTCGCTGGTCAGTTCCGGCGGCGCACGAATCGTCAAGAACGCGGGCGACATAATCAGCGAAACTTCGCAATGGCTCGCCGACGATGAGGCGCGACAACAGGCGGGCCAGCGCGCGCGCGCTGCGGTGAGCCGGTCGTCGGGCGGCGCGCGGTTCGCCTTGAAGCAGCTCGAAGGGCTCATTAATCTCGGCTGACCGATGCCCTCAAACGAGCCGAGTCCGAATCGCCCACGAATCGAGCGATTGTGGCGGCGGGATCTTCCCGCTCCACTTTTTCCCATTTGGGCCGGGCTCGCGGCTGCGGCGGGATTTTACCGAGTCGGCGTGGCGGCACGTCATCTGTACTGGCGGATGATGAAACGGCGGGCGCCGGTGATGACGGTGAGCGTGGGCAATCTGACGGTCGGCGGAAACGGCAAGACGCCGTTCACGTTGTTTCTCGCCAACCGCTTGCAGAGCCACGGCCTGCGCGTCGGAATCGTGAGCCGGGGCTACCGACGCGCGCGATCCAGAGTGCGCGCCGAGCTGGTGGCTGACGGCGGCACCTTGAAAATCTCAGCGGAAGACGCGGGCGACGAGCCGGCGATGATGGCGAAGTCATTCGCCGGTCCGATTGCGGTTGCGCGCCGGCGCCTCGACGGCGTCGAGCTGCTGAGCAAGCTCGGTCCGCTCGACGCGGTGATTCTGGACGACGGCTTTCAGCACGTGCGCTTGAATCGCGACGTGGATCTGGTGCTGGTGAGCAATGAGCGCGGCTTCGGCAACGGCTGGCTGCTGCCGGCCGGACCGATGCGCGAACCGCTCCGCGCGGTCGGCCGCGCAGACGCGATCGTAGTGATGAACTTCGGAACCGCCGCGTCGGCAATTAGACCGTCGCAGATGAAGAAGCTAACCGCGCGCAGAATACTTCACGCGTCGGTGCGGCCGCGCGCGTTGCTGGTCACCGAGAATGGGGTGTGGCGCGAAACCCCGCTGGGGCTGGGCGGACGACGCGTGCTGGCGGTGAGCGGTCTGGCGGATTCAAGCGCGTTCTACGCGATGCTGCGCGAACTCGACGCGGACCTGGTCGGCGTTTTCGATTATCCGGACCATCATGCCTACACGAACGCCGACTGGCAGGCTATGGTGAATGCGATGCGCGACACCGACCTGGTCGTCACGACCGAGAAGGACCTGGTCAAGCTGGAGCGGTTTCCGTTCCCGCGCGATTCGCTATACGCTCTCAGACTTGAAGTAACGATGGATGCGGGCGATGCGCGCGCGCTCGACGAGTTGATACTGGGTCGCATGACCGCAGCCTCGACCGCGGCGGATGCATAGCGAGAGGAAAGAAAATGCCTGGAGGATTTCCGCGATGGCGCTGAGTCAGGAACTGCTCGACATCCTGGCGTGCCCGAAATGCAAGGGCGACCTGCATCTCAACGACAAGCAGGACGGCCTGGTCTGCAGCGCTTGCAGACTGGAGTATCCGGTGCGCGATGACATTCCGATCATGCTGAACGAGGAAGCCAAACCGATCGCGTGACCGCCGCGCGGCGCGCGGCCAGCCTGCTTTCCGCGATGAAGACGATCGACGCCACGCGCGCCCGCCAGTTCGCATGGCTCGCGATGGGTATCTACATCGTAGGGCTCGGCATCTCGGCGACGCTTCGGACGCAGGGCGACTTCAACGTTTACTATCGCGCGGGCCGTCGCGTGCTTCACGCGCTGGCGATCTATCCGCCGGCCGACTCCGATCGGTTTCTCTACGCGCCGATCTTTGCGATCGGGTTCGCGCCTCTCGCGGCGCTGCCGCGCCATGTTGCGCAATTTGTTTTCTTCCGGTCCACCGATTTTGGGTTGAGCTAATTGCTCCGGGGGGGGGGGGTGTTGGTGTGGGGCCGCGCGCGGCGATTGCCGGCCGCGCTGATCGTTGTCCCGGTGTTGCTGTCATCTCGATTCATCGACAACAACATCGAGCACGGCCAGATAAATCTTCCGACCCTGGCGTTGATCGTGTGGGCAATCATTTACGCCGACGAGTCCCGCAATGCGTGGGCGGGTCTGATGCTTGCGGCGGCGATACTGATCAAGCCGTTCGCCGTGCTGGCCGCGCTTCATCTTGCGATTCGCCGGCGCTTCGGCGCGCTCGGATGGGCGGTGGCGGCGGGAATCGCGCTGACTGTCGCGCCGATCGCGATCTTCGGGCCGCACGGATGGATCGATCAGACCGGCGCATACCTGAACGCGATCGCTTCGATGACGAATCGATATAAAACGATGCTCACAAACCAGTCGGCCGTGTCGGCGGTCGCGCGGCTGATGAGTCTTCGCGGCGGGGCTGACGTGGAAACGTCGTCCGCCGCAACGATTGCCGGAATGGGACTCGAGTTGCTGCTCGTCGCGGCAGTGTCGCTCTGGGACGCGATGAGCCGTGAGCGCGGAACCCTCGCGAGCCGGCTGGCGCTGTGCGGCTTGTTCTGCCTGATGTCCTCGTTCACGCCGATTTCGTGGAAGAGCTACTACGCGGCGATGCTCGTGCCATACATGGCTCTGACTGCGGCGCTGTGGACTGATCGAGACGGCGGCGAGCACCCGTTGATTTCGGTGTGGACGCTGTTCGCGCTTTCGGTGTTGCTCAATCTTGCGACCGGAAACTATTTGAACCGCATCGCCCTCTTTTACTCGGCGCATTTCCTTTCATCGCTGCTCGCGCTTGCCGCCGTGTTCGCGTTGTGGCTTCAAAGCGGGATCGAGGCAGCCCAAGCGTGAGACCGCCTGCGCAAATGAAGTGGCGCTCCGATCCGAACTTTTCGGCGTTCAAGATCGGCCGCCGGGAGCTCGTGATTCATCGCGATATCGCCCCTCATGCCGCGGAGATCGTGCAAAGGCTCGGCGAGCTGGCGTCGGCGGCGGAAGCGGGCGCGGGAAATCGCCGGAGCGCATATAGGCTGAAGCTGGCGAGCGGGCTCGAGCTGTTCGCGCGCCGGGGGCGGCGCGGCGGAATGATCGGATCGATCCTCAGCGACGTTTACGTGGGCATGACGCCGCGCCCGCTGGACGAACTCGCCGTGACGATTGAAGCGATGCGGCGCGGAATCCCGGTGGCGGAGCCGATGGGCGCCATGATCGAATGGATCGGCCCCGCTCTCTATCGAGGATTTTTTCTGACTCGTGCGGTGCGCGGCATGACGCTATGGGAGTTCGTGAATACGGACGACGATCCGATAGTTCGCGGTCACGTTCTCGGGCAGGCGCGCGCAGCGATCGACACGATGCACAAGAAGGGGCTCTTTCACGCCGATCTCAATCTGCACAACATCCTGGTGACGCAAGCGCGCGAGAGTTTCAGCGTAATCATTATCGACCTGGACAAGTCGCGGCTGTTCGATGGGCCGTTGCCGGCCGCGATGCGCCGGGCGAACGCGGCGCGGCTGATGCGGTCGGCGCGCAAGCTCGATCCGTCGGGGCAATTTCTCGACGCGGCCGCGCTGGCGATACTGTGCGTAACTAGCGACGGACAGTCGAAAGCATTCGATGGGGGACTTAATTGAATGCGAAACCCGCCGTGGGTTTCGCGCATCCCTGGGCAGGGGTGACCCCTGCACCCGCAGTGAGAAGACGCGAAAATCTGCGCAGCGCATCTTTTCACGACTACACGATGGAAGAGCCAACGAGCGCGCGCGACAACGGAGCGCGGCCTTAATACTGGCTACCCGTGCCAACGGGCGGGCGCGGATTCACTTTTTCACTTTTTCAGTCGCGCTTGAGCGCGATCGCGTCGATCTCGATTCGCGCGTGGCGCGGCAGCGCCGCCACCTGCACGGTCGAGCGGGCAGGATACGGCGGATCGAAATGCTCTGCGTACACGCGGTTGACGATTTCAAACTCGGCGAGATCGATCATGAAGACGGTGGTCTTGACCACATCGACGAAATCCAGTCCCGCAGCCGCGAGCACTTCGCCGAGGTTCTGGAGCACGCGCCGGGTCTCGAATTCGATCCCGCCTTCGACCAGAGCGCCCGACGCCGGGTCGAGACCGACCTGCCCCGAGCAGAAGACCAACCCGTGTTGCTCGACCGCCTGCGAATAGGGACCGATCGCGGCGGGCGCCTGCCTGGTATGAATCGAGGTTTTCATTTTTCATCAATGGCGAATGCCGTTTTGCTGGCCGAGGCGCGACACGCGCATGACGCCGTCGATCGCGCCGATCGAGTTCATCAGGTTGTTCAATTGACGGGCGCTGGAGACGCTGACCTCGAAGACCGCCAGCGCGCGTCCGTCGGCGCCGTGAGTCTTCACTTCGGCGGTCGATATATTCACGCCCGCCGAGGCGATCGCCTTGGTCATCGCGGCGAGCAAGCCCGGCTGATCGGCGCATAGCACTTCGAGCCGAATCGGGCGCGGCGCTTCCTCGCCGTCTTTCCATACTACGGGCACGCGCCGATCCGGATCGGTGTTGAGCGCATGCGCGCATCCCGCGACGTGCACCGTAACGCCGCGTCCGCGCGTGATGAAACCGGTGATCGCCTCGCCCGGGAGCGGATTGCAGCATCGCGCGAATCGCACCAGCATGTCGCCGACGCCCGAGACCACGACCGCACCGCTGGCGGATTTGCGCGCTTCCTTGGCGGCGCGCTCTCTTTGCGCGGGCCCCAGCGGGGTGGGTAATTTCTCGGGACGATAGAGTTTCAGCTCGGCGGGCGTCAGCAGTTTCGCGAGCAACTGCGCAGGCGTGATTATTCCGTAACCGACCGCGGCGAGCAGGCTTTCGACGTCGCGCTGCGAGAATTCCGCCAGCACTGCGTCGAGACGCTTGCCCGATCTGAGCTGCGTGACGCTGAGCTTGACCGGTTCGAGCTCGCGATCGAGCAGCGATATTCCGAGATCGCGGGAGCGTTCCGCCTGTTGACTGCGCAGCCATTGACGGATGCGCGATTTCGCACGCGCGGTGGCCGCATAGTTGGTCCAATCCTTGCCCGGCACCTGCTTTTCGGAGGTCAGCACCTCGACCGTATCGCCCGATCGAAGCCGGTAGCGCAGCGGCACCATGCGTCCGTTGACGCGCGCGCCGGCGAGATGGTTGCCGACCTGGGAGTGGATTCGGTAGGCGAAGTCGATCACGGTCGAGCCGAGCGGAAAATCGAAGACGTCGCCCTTGGGGGTGAAGACGAAAACTTCCTCGGGAAACAGATCGTCCTTGACGGTGGAGAGAAATTCCTGGGGGTCCTTGAGATTCTGCTGCCATTCGATCAGGCGCCGCAGCCATGCAAAGCGCTCGGTCTCCTTGACCTCCCTGGAGTTGCCGTCCTTGTAGCTCCAGTGGGCCGCGATTCCTTCCTCGGCCACCTTGTGCATCTCGCGGGTACGAATCTGCACTTCCATGCGCTGGCCGCGCGGACCGATCACGGTGGTGTGAAGCGACTGATACATGTTGGCCTTGGGCAGCGCGATGTAATCCTTGAAGCGGCCGGGGACCGGCTTCCAATTGGCGTGCACGACGCCGAGCGCCTCGTAACATTCGCGCAGCGTATTCACGATGATGCGGAAGGCGACCAGGTCGTAGATTTCCTCGAAGCTGAGCCCCATCTCCTGCATCTTGGAGTGAATCGAAAAGAAATGTTTGGGCCGGCCGGTGACCTCAGCGGTGACCCCGCTGTCGGAGAGGCGGCGCGAGAGGATCTCAATGACGTTGGCGATGTACTCCTCGCGCTCATTGCGTTTGGCCGCGACGAAGGCCTTCAGCGCCTGGTACGCTGTCGGATTCAGATAGCGAAACGACAGGTCCTCGAGCTCCGACTTGAGCCAGTAGATTCCGAGGCGATGAGCGATCGGCGCGTAAATTTCCATCGTCTCGCGCGCGATCTCCTGCTGCCGGTCGGCGGCGAGATGGTCGAGCGTGCGCATATTGTGCAGACGGTCGGCGAGCTTGATCAGCACGACGCGGATGTCGTGGGCCATCGCGATGATCATCTTGCGGAAATTCTCGGCCTGCTTTTCCTCGCGGCTCTGGAAAGTGATCTTCGAGACCTTGGTCACGCCGTCAACAAGTTGCGCGACCTCGGCGCCGAAATCCGTCTGCACCTCCGCGAGCGACACCTCCGTATCCTCGACGACGTCGTGCAGCAAGCCGGTAACGATCGAAGGCACGTCGAGCTTGAGCTGCGCGATGATCATCGCGACGTTGAGCGGATGCGTGACATAGGGCTCGCCCGATTCGCGCTTCTGATCGAGATGCATCCGCGCCGAGTAGTCGTACGCGCGCCGGATCAGACCGATGTCGGCCTGCGGGTTGTAGCTTTGCACCCGCGCGACGAGGCCGGCGAGTTGGTCGGGGGTGCTTTGCGCTAACTCTTCCACGGCGCGAATTCGCCGCGCAGGCGGCCGACCTTGAGCCGCTCCGCGTTTACGATCGTTTCGAGCCGCGCGACGGATTCATGAAGCTGGGCGTTGACTATCAGGTAGTCGTATTCGGGATAGGCCTGGGCTTCGTCGCGCGCTTTGCGAAGCCGGTGCTGAATCTTCGATTCTTCCTCGGTGGCGCGGCCGCGCAGACGCTCCTCGAGCTCGGCGAAGGTCGGTGGCAGAACAAAGATCGCGACCGCATCGCGGGGATACATCGCGCGAATCTGGCGAGCGCCCTGGATGTCGATGTCGAGCAGGATGTCGCGGCCCGAAGCGATCGCGGCGTCCAGCGGCGCGCGCGGCGTGCCGTAGGAGGATTCGAACACACGCGCCCATTCGGCGAGTTCGCCGGACGATTGCCTGCGTTTGAACTCTTGTTCGCTCACGAAGCTGTAGTCGATTCCGTCCGCCTCGCCTGTTCGCGGCGCGCGCGTGGTCAAGGATACCGAAAACTCCAGGCCCGCGATGGCCTTGAGCGACGCGCGCCAAATCGTGGTCTTGCCAGCCCCCGAAGGCGCCGAAAGGATAAAAATTATACCGCGTCTCGGCGGCAAAGAATCACGTGATTTCAATGGTATAGAAGCCATTAAGCAGGTGCAAAGGCCCCTCTAGTATATCCTATTCGACGTTCTGGACCTGCTCGCGCATCTTTTCCGCCTCCGCCTTTACTTCAACCGTTACTTGAGAAAGGGCGGCGTTCTGCGACTTTGAACCCATCGTATTTACTTCGCGGTTGATTTCCTGGAGCAGAAATTCAATCGACTTCCCGACCTGCCCCTTGCGCTTGAGCAGCGCCTTGAGGCCGTCGAGATGGGTGCGCAGACGCGTGATCTCTTCGCTGATATCGCCGTGCTGCGAGGCGGACGACGCCTCCTCGTAGAGGCGTTTCTCGTTGACCGGCAAGTCTGCCAGGAGTTCGCGAATCCGCTTGTGAAAATTGTCCATGATTTCCGCGCGCGTCTGCTCGGCCAGCCGTTCAATTTTCGGGACCGCCGCTTCGATAGCGCGAACCCGCGCGGCAAAATCGTTGTGCAGGCTGCGCCCTTCGCGCACCCGCTCGGCATCCAGCGCTTTCAACGCGCGAACCAGAGCCTTGTGGCCAAGCCTGAATGCCGCGGCCGAGTCGTGCTCCTCCTCAACGACGTGAAAAATTTCAGGCCGGCTGAGGATCGACCCGATTTCCGGATTGCCGTTGAGATGAAGCTGCTTGCCGAGACGACGCATTTCAGCGACGTACAAATTCGCCAGCCGGTCGTTCACCTCGAGCCGCACCGGCGGAGGCTTCAGCGCAACCGACTTGATAAAAATTTCGACCCGCCCGCGCGCCACGACATTTTGTACGGTCTTGCGAATCTCGGCCTCATGCTCGCCCCATCCGCGCGGCACCGCCAGCTTGAGTTCGAAAAAGC
>VFSW01010523.1_pt1 | contig 13091 bp, 13 predicted proteins | sample 5358111 | NCBI WGS metagenome assembly VFSW01 (sample SAMN11554181, study PRJNA540505) | mine drainage metagenome | isolation source: sediment from site ElyBrook_90M | place: USA: Ely Copper Mine, Vershire, VT | collected 2017 | reverse complement strand
TTAGAATCAACGATTCCTCACTTGAAGCCTCTATCCTGCGATACAGAATTCAAGTGAGGAGGGCGGTTTGCGATATTTTGCAAAACCGCCCCTGCCGGAAAGCTAGAAAGCAACGACGACCTTGTCGTCGATCGGCGGATTTGTCCTGGAAGGGAAAAGTGTTGGCAGGACCTTCCGCATGAAGTAGCCACCGTCATTCGAGTGGGGCACGTAGGCACCGCGTTGGAGGGGATAAGTCCTAAGCTCGTGCAGTATCGCGTCCGTCATCTTTGAACCGTGCATGACCCACGGGCGTCCTTCTTCGTCGTAGACGACGTTGGTGCCGTTGTTGTAATCGCAGGTCGAAGGCGTTCCGGCCTTGACGATCGATTCCCTGGCGCTGCCACCGATATGTTCGGTGGTTCCGAGCGCACAGACGAATCCGAGATTAATCAGCGTATGCGAAAGCTTCTTTTGGTTTCCCATCACGCGCCTCCTTTAAAGGCATCTTGCGGGTTGGATTCCCTTTATCTTCATAAGGGTCTGGTTGGATGATAGCATATAATGCAAATCTTGTCAAGTTGCCTGTTTTGGCCATATAGTATACACTTTCTTCATTGAGCCGGGCGGGCTCATTTTAATGAAAAACCAATGGCTACGAGCAAGTCGGTAACCGATCGCATACGGATCACAAAGAACGGGAAGCTGGTGCGCCGCTCCATGGGAGTGGGGCATTTCCGCACGCGCACCACGCAGAAATCCATCCGCAACAAGCGCCAGCCGCGGTCGCTCGGAATGTCCATAAAGACATTAAAAAACTATTAACCATCACTTGACGCATGCCAAGAGTTAAACGGGGAGTCATTGCCAATAAGCGGCGCGCGAAGGTCCTGAAATACACCAAGGGCTTCCGCTGGGGCCGCAAATCAAAAGAGCGCGCGGCAAAGGAGGCGCTCCTCCACGCGTGGACGCACGCGTTCCGCGGCCGCAAGGAAAAGAAGCGGGTCTACCGTCAGCTCTGGAACGTGAAGATAAACGCGGCGGTCCGCGAAGAAGGGATGAGCTACAGCAAATTCATCGCCGCGCTCAAGAAAAAGAATGTGACGCTTGACCGCAAGGTGCTCGCCGAACTTGCCGAGCACGAACCGGAAGTATTCAAGAAAGTGATAACGTTCGTGAAATAATCAAAAACCGGCTCCAAGCCGGTTTTTTGCGCGCGGAGCAGGCAGAGTTCGGCGCGAGCGACCGTAACGGCACACAATCTCTTTGAGGGGGCTCGCGGAGCCCCGATTGGCTTGGTCCGAAATGCCACTGTTTGGCATTTCGGCAATCGGGGCGAGCGAGCAGGGTGGCCTGCGCCGCAGGAGCGCGGGAACACCCGTACCCGAAAAGAGATTCTGTGTCGTTACGACCGGTGATGCTGGTGCTGCCTGCTCCGCGCGCGGAGGAAATCGTTCGCTTGCTTCAGCACTTTGCGCGTGTCGCCGTACTTCTTCCCGATCACGCCCAGCGCATCATGGTAGAGGAACCAGCCAAAACCGCTGTGTTCGCGCGGGGTGATCTTGACCTCCGCCTTATGCGTTTCGGCCAAGAAAAGAATCACGGTGTCATGGATGCCCTGGTCCCCCACGCGGAAATAGAAGCGTTCATATGCCCGGAAGTTCGGCACAACGTGCAGTTCAGATTTTTTTATGCCGGTCTCCTCCTCAAGTTCGCGCAGCGCCACATCCATGGTCTGTTCGCCTGGCTCAAAATGCCCCTTGGGGAAGTTCCAATAGTTGCCGCGGCGGTAAAGCAGAAGGTATTTTATCCCGTCGGTTGTTTTTCTGTAGACCACAAAACCCGCCACCACCTGCTTTTTAGTAGGCAGCTTTTCATGCGGTCCTGTGTGTTCCATGCTGCGCGTGGGTGCCATTCGTTTAATATTTATTTAATGTTTCTTTAAGGAATCTTTCATCTTCTCCATCGGCCAGGCATTTATTATATCATGCCGCGAGGCCCACCCCCGCCGCGCCTGGGCAATACCGTATTCCAGGAAGGGGTAATGCGCGGGCGAATGGGCATCCGAATCAATGGACATCCGCACGCCTGCGGCCACGCACATGCGGATATATTCGTTCTTCAGATCAAGCCGCTCAGGAAGCGCGTCTATCTCCAATACGGTGCCCGTCTTCTTTGCATGGGCAATAATCGCCTCCATATCTATTTCATACGGCGGCCGGCGGTTCAGAATGCGGCCGGTGGGATGGAAAAGAATATCCACGTGCGGATTTGTGATGGCGCGCTTCACGCGCTCGGTCTGGTCGGCGCGCGTGAGATTGAAGAACGAATGGACGGAAACGCCCACAACATCCAATTTTGCCAAAACCGCATCCGGCAGGTCCAATGTGCCGTCTTTCAAAATATCACACTCAGTACCTTTCAGCACCCTTATCTTCCCGCCAAACTTTTTGTTGACCCTGTCTATCTCCACCCATTGCTTCACGATGCGCTTTTCATCCAAACCGCCCGTCATGGCAAGGCGCTTGGTGTGGTCCGTGATCACAATATATTTCAGTCCGCGCGCGGCGGCCGCCTTTGCCATACTCTCTATGGAATCCGAACCATCCGTCCAGCTGGTCTGCACCTGAAGATCGCCTTCAAGATCGTTATAACCAACGAGCTTGGGCAGTTTGTGCGTGAGCGCCGCTTCCAGTTCGCCCGCGTTCTCCCGAAGTTCGGGTTCGATATAATCCATACCGAACGCGCGGTAGACCTCTTCCTCGGTTTTGCCAGCAATCATCTTTTCCTTGCCTCCGCCGTCCCGACCGCCGCTGCCATGGCCGCCTGCAAGCGCGTACAAGCCATATTCGTTCAATTTCCAGCGTTTTGCGACCGCGATCTTGCGGAGTGCCACATTGTGGTCCTTGGAACCGGTGAAATAATTGAGTGCGGCGCCATAGGATGCCTCGGGCACCACGCGCAGGTCAATGTTAATCCCCGGCCTTATCTTGACCGATGACTTTGTCTCCCCGTGCGCGATCACACTCATCACCTCCGGCATGGACACAAAATGGTCCATAATAGCTGTTAGCTTGGACGAAACTGCAAGGATGTCAACATCCCCGATCGTCTCCTTGCGGCGGCGTGCGGAGCCGGCGACCACGACGCGCGTGACGCCTGGCACCTTGGTCAGCCGCGCTTCAATTTCCCGGATGCGCGGCATCATAAGGCCGAGCAGGAACCGCCCGCCGGCGCTCTTTGCAAAACCAATTCCTTTGAGGATGTTCTCTTCTTTTTTTGCGCCAAACCCTTCAAGTTTTGCAAGTTTTCCCGCCTTGGCCGCCTTTTCCAAATCCTGCAAATTGCGGATGTCCAGCTTCTGATAAAGTTTTTTGATGGACTTGGGGCCCAACCCTTCCACGCGCGATAAGCTTTCCAGATCCACCGGCGCTTTTTTCTTCAACCCTTCGTAATATTTCACTTTGCCGGTCTTCACGAATTCCTCTATCTTTTCCGCAATGGAAATACCCACGCCGGGGATCTCCGTGAGCGCTTTGAGGCCGCCTTGCCGGTAGCTTTCCGCAACCTCCTTTTCCAGGCCATCTATAATAAGCGCCGCCTTCTCGTACGCGCGTGGCTTGAACGGAATCTCCTGCATGGCAAGATATTCCCCGATCTCGCGGAGCATTTCCGCAATGGACTGGTTGGTGGGGTTTTGCGGCATCATCTTTATTGTACCAAGCCGCGCAAATTTCATATGATGAGAAGCATGATGTCCTGCCCCGACTGCGGTCCCTTGGCTGTATCCCACGCAACCGAGCGCTGGAAGATACGCAGTGATTCGGTGATGAAATACGCTACAAAGCCTATGGAGCTTCTCTGGAACGGCATCCGGCCGGCAGTGGAAGCGCTCCGGCCCGAGCGGGCGGCGCCTTTTCTTTTCCGGACATGCGCAACGCTCGGGCTAGGCCGGATCGCAGAACGCGCGGATGAAAAAAACACCTATCGCGCCCGGGTGCTCTGGGAAGAGGCAGAGCGGCGCGGCATTCAGATGCGCGAGTTCCGGCCGTTCAACCTGCCGCGCGAGATATTTTTTGCGAGTTACGGCAGCGATGCATACTGCTTCGACGGACTTCCCCGTCCGCGTAATGCACGCGGCGCCTCGCTTGATTGGATGGATGATAAGGGCGTGATCCTCAAAAAATTCGGCGCGAACGGGATCCCTGTGCCGCGCGGAGAAAGCTGTGCGAATATTGCACGGGCGGAACGCGCATTCCGGCGCGTGGGCGGCACAGTCATCGTAAAACCGTCCATCGGCTCCCGCAGCCGCCATACCTACCTACACGTCACAAACATTGCGGAACTTCGCCGCGCATTCTTTAAAGCAAAAGAGATAGCTCCCAATGTAATGGTAGAAGAGGAAATACCCGGTTTTGTGTTCCGCATCACGCTTGTGGGCGGAAAGGTTACGGGCGTGATGCGCCGCGAACCCCCGCACGTCATGGGCGACGGCACGCATGCGATCCGCGAACTGATCGTAAAAGAAAATGAAAATCCACTCCGGCACGGACCGATCTTCCATGAGCTTGTCATGGACGAAGAGGCCGCACGAATGCTTGCCGCGCAGAATCTTTCACCTGCTTCCGTACCGGCGCGCGGCCGAATGGTTATCCTTCATCCCAAAGTGAGCCGCACCTTCGGTGCGTCCACCACGGAGATCCCGGACAAAGAGGTCCATCCGGACAACACCGCGTTATTTCTCAAAATGGCCCGCGTGCTGGACGACCCACTCGTTGGCATAGATTTTATCATAGAAGACGCTTCGCGTTCATGGCGCGATCAAAAATGCGGCGTCATAGAATGCAACAGTCTGCCGTTCATAGACCTGCATCATTTCCCGCTCAAAGGCGAGCCCAAAAATGTTGCCGGCGCGGTCTGGGACCTTATCTGGCCCGTCAAACCGTAAATCTATACCCCAAGATTCGCCGGCGTATGGTCCTTCAGCGTGGGTTCCGCGCGGCTTGATCTGGGAATGATAAGATCGGGAACGATCATGAGCATGAACGCGGCCGCGAGGGACAGGATGCCGCACAGGATAAAGACGGCGATATATCCCCACACGCTCGCAATGATGCCGGAAAGGAGCCCGCTCACGCCCGCCGCGATGCCGGCCGCCGTGCTGTCCAGCGACCAATCAAAAGAAATCCGCTCACGATCCAAATGGCGGGAGAAGATCCCCGACCATGAGGGTACGTAGAGCGCAAAGGCCACGGCATGCACGATCTGCACAAGATAGAGCTGCCACGTCGTGGAGACCCAGCTGAACGCAAATCCGGAAAGTCCCGCAAGGAGCAAACCCCCTACCAGCGCAACAAAATCATCCTTCTCTCCCGCATGCCGATCGAGATAGTTTGCAATGGGGATCTGGATAACGGACTTAAGTATCCAGTAGACCGCCGCGGCGGCGCCCACCGTGATGAGCGTGGCACCCGCAATGCGATCAACGATGAACACTGAAAAGACGGGGTCAATGAATCCCCATCCAAGGAGCAGGAAAAGGTCGCATAGCACAAAATATTTCACCACGCGCCCGACTTTTATATCTATATTTATCTTTATTTTCATGCTTCAGGCATAAGCGTAAAGGAATCTGATCCCGCGCCCTCCGTGTCCGGGGCAAGCATGAGCCGCACGCGGCTTCCTTTGGAAAATTTTTTGGCAAGTATCTCGCGGGCAAGCGGCGCCCTGATCTTCTCCTCTATCACGCGACGAAGGGGCCGTGCGCCAAACGCGGGGTCGTAGCCCAGCCGCACAAGTTCCGTCACGGCCGCAGGGTCAAATTCCAGCGCGATGCCCTGCTCCGCCGCCGATCCCGCAAGTTCGCTCAAATTGATCCGCACGATCTTCTCCAAATCCGCAGGTTCAAGATTTTTGAACACAACAATCTTTGAGAACCGATTCAACAGTTCCGGCCGGAAAACGTCCACGAGCCGCTTTTTGAGATACTCCGCAATGTCTGCCATCCCTTCCCCTTTTCCGAGCGCCTCATTGATGAGGTCCGAATGCGCGTTGGAGGTGGCAATCACAATGGTGTTCGTAAAATCCACCGTACGGCCCATGTTATCCGTGAGACGGCCGTCGTCCAGCACCTGAAGGAAAAGGTTCAGGATGTCCGGGAATGCTTTTTCAAATTCGTCCAGCAATATCAGGCCGTAGGGCTTCCCGCGGACCGCATCCGTGAGCGCCCCGTGCGTTGTGCCATCCGGCGCGCCAATGAACCGCGTGAAGCTTGCCTTGTCCTGGTACTCCGTCATATCAAAGCGCGTCATCATTTTTTCCGAACCGAACTGGACTGCAGCCAGGATCTTGGCAAGCTCCGTTTTTCCCACGCCCGTGGGACCAACAAAAAGGAAGCTTGCAATGGGGCCTCCTTTGCGCGCAAGCCCGCTCCGGTATGCGCGCAACGCCTCGCTGACCGCGCGCACTGCCTCCTCCTGATCCACCAGCCGTTCGTGGATGATTTCTTCCAGATGCAAAAGTTTCTCCGCCTCCTCGCCGCGCGCTTCATGCATGGGAATATTGGACCTTGTCTCCGCAACGGCCGTGACGCGTTCCGCGTCCAGCACTTTCTCCCCGCGCTTCTCCGCATCAACGATGGCGCTCTTCAGGAGTTCCTCTGCGGACGAAGGCAGGAATTTTTCATGGAAATATTTTTTGGCGAGCGTAACGGCGCGCTTCACCGCGCCGAACGTAACCATGATACCCCGCTCGCGCTCAAGGATAAGGCTCTGGTACGCAAGCACCTTTTCCGCCTCCGCCTCCGTCACCTCGTTCACAGGGATCACTTCAAACACACCCGCAAAGTCGCTGCGCGGTTCCACAAGATCCTTGAACTCCTTTGGATACGTGGCGCCAACAATGGGAAACGCATTGTTCATGATGACGGGCATAAGGATGTCCGCCGCGGAAAGGTACGCGGTGCCGGAGGTCCGGACAAGGTTATGGATGTCCGGGATATAAAGGACGATGTTGCCCGCCGCCTCTATCTCCTCCACAATCGCATGGAGGCGCTTGGCAAGCTCGTCCGGCTGCGCGCCCGCCACAAGGTTCTGGAGACCCAGCGCCACAAGCCGCTTGTCAAAGAGCGCCCTCGGCACCCTGTCCTTCACAAGGTTGAACGCCAGATGCTGGATCATGGTCTCTTTGCCGATGCCCGGGTCGCCCACCAGAAGCGCGTTCGGATTGAAGGGCCGCGCGAGCGTCTCCGCCATGCGTTCGTACTCCGCCGCGTGGCCGATGAGGAATCCCGCCTCGCCTTCGCGCGCAAGGTCGGTGAAGTCAACGCTGTATTTGTCGAGCGTTGGCGTTGGCCGCGCGGTCCAGGCGCGGTTCATGATGCGGTGCCGGATGCGGCGGTTCGCATCAAAAACAAAGCCGCCGAGTGCGCGCGGCAGGCGGCCGCGCACGGACCGGCGCGCCACGGAAAAGATGAGTGCGCGTTCCAGGTCGCCCGGCACTATGCCGAACATAGTGAAGAGGCGCGCGAGCCGGTCGGACGGGATCGCGGCGAGCGCGGAGAAAAGGTCTGAGGGTTCAATGAAATCGTGCCCCGCCTCAAGCGCCTGTCCGAATGCCGCCATCGCAAGTCGTTCGGCGTCTTTCAGGTATTCTTCATTGAGCGCGGCCCAGCCCATGCCTTTCCGCTCCTCCGCAAGCGGCTGCTTCATAAACTCCTCAAGCTTTGCGCGGAACTCCTCCGGTTTCACGTCCAGCCGGCGCAAACCATCCTCTGTTTCCGGAAGGCCAACAAGGCGGTCCGCAACGTTCAGGAAAAAATCCTGCCTGGCCATAATGCCGCAGTCAAATGCCCTGCTCATCACGGCGAATGCGGACGGCTTCATGATCCGTGCAAGGTTCACCTTGCCGGACACGGGCAGTTCGGAAATCGGCATGTCCGCTTCGCTCCAATGCATCAAAAGGTCAAGGAAAAATATGATGAGGAAAATTCCCGCGTAGCGCAGGGGTATGATGCTGGAAACAAGGAACGTCACCATTGCAAAGATGAGCACCAGATAGGCAATGGCGGCCACCACGCGCACAAAGAACCGGCCCGCTACGGTCATGCGGAGGCGTGGCTCATTGAAGCTGAGCTCGTACGCGCTAGAGGGTGCGGGCGGCATTGAAGATGATGAGGGCGGGCACGGCAAGCCACGCCAGATAAAAGAGCAGGAACAGCGCCACGATCACGGCGTAGACCGCCGCGCCGATCATGATGCGGATGGTCCGGAATATGACGCCGAGGATCCGGCCGACCACGGTATAATCCTTATAGAGCGGTTCAAAGAAATGCGTGACGGTGACGCGGATGGCAAGCGACCGGTCGGCGCGTTCGAGCGCCGTCAAAAAACGGTGTCCGATCGCGCGCGAACCGTCCACATACCAGTGATGGAAAAAGTCCGCAAAGCGGTACCAAGCCCTCTGCAACAGGTATACCGGCGCAAAATCCATACCTTAATAATACCCTAAAATAACCCCTGCTGTTTTGGCATTTCCTTCTTTGGCTTCATCGCCGCGATCTTTGCAATCGCCTCCGCCGCCGGCGGCATCTCCACAGTCAGTTCGCCGCTCAATATTTTAGGGAGTTTTTTGAAGTCCTCTTTCAGGACCCCGAGCATGGCGACGGGCGAACGGAGCGCGGCGGCAGGATGATAGACGGGGAACATGAGCCGTCCGCCTATTCTAAAGACGCGGCCGTGGTCGTGCGTGATCTTGGCATCGGGGAGGAAATAGTTCATGGAAAAACGGCCGAGCGCCACGATCACTTTTGGATCGATTGCCTCTATTTGCCGCGTGAGGTACGGCTTATACGCCTCTATTTCCTCCGGGAAGGGGTCGCGGTTCTCCGGCGGCCGGCGCTTCACGATGTTCGTAATATAGACGTCTTTCCTCTGCCAGTGAATGCCCTGGATCAGCCGGTCCAGGAGCTGTCCCGCACGGCCCACGAACGGCCGTTTCAGCCGGTCTTCCGTGAGCCCCGGGGCTTCGCCCACGAACATCACCGCACAGTCAATGTTCCCTTCGCCAAAAACCAGGTTTGATTCCTTGAGCGGTAATGCGGCGGCGGCCATCTCCGCTTCAAGCTTTGCGAGTTCCGCGCGCTTGTCCATGGAAGAAGTATAGCGCGTTTTGTTGAATCATTTAAAAATTAATGACGCCGGACCGGCCGAAACCAATGATAGCGTGGGATATTGCGACGATCCGGCAATGGTAAGCGGAGGCGACGGGGTTATTGGAACAGATTACGCCATTGATCGTCGTTGCAATTATTTCTTCTTTGATAATTTATACACCGAGAGGATCTCCTTGATGGCCTTCCCTTCCTTATGCTGCTTCATCTGCATGATGACATGGGTGGAGAGATGATTTTCCAATATCAGGTCCTCCACGCCGGAGAGGGCCTGCTTGACCGCCAAGGACTGGTTGATGATATCGATGCAGTATTTGCTCTCCGCCACCATTTTCTCAAGTCCTTTGATCTGCCCGGCCGCAATGCGGAGCCTTCGCACCGCTTTTTTCTGAATCGCCTTATCCATGACCTCCACTATACCCCCAGGGGGTATCTTGTCAAATAGGTGGGGCTGGGGATATGATGAAGACATGCATCGCATGAACCACCACGACCACGCCGGAATGTTCAGGGATAAATTCTGGGTAAGTTTGGTTCTGAGCGTTCCCCTTATCCTCTATTCCGACATCGCTACGGCGACATTGCATTGGAATCCACCGTCCTTCCCCGGACTGAACCTCGCCGAACTCGCACTTGCTTCCTTTATATTCTTTTACGGCGGATGGGTATTCCTTGCCGCGGCCATGGGCGAACTGAAGAAGCGCCTTCCCGGCATGATGACGCTTATTGCGATCGCCATCACAACGGCGTACGCCTGGAGCATCTATGCCGTGTTCGCGGGACGGCACGATGCGCTTTTCTGGGAGCTCGCAACGTTGATCACCATCATGCTCCTCGGCCACTGGCTCGAGATGCGGGCGGTCATGGGCACGCAGGGCGCGCTTGATGAACTTTCCAAGCTCCTTCCGGACACCGCAGAAATTGTCCGCGGCAATGAAACAAAAATGGTCCCTCTCTCCGAACTGAAAGAGGGCGACGTTATCCTCGTCCGGCCTGGCGGAAGAATTGCCGCCGACGGTATGGTGGCCGAAGGCGAATCATCCGCAGATGAAGCGCTCGCGACCGGCGAATCAAAGCCTGTTCCAAAACGCAAAGGCGATGCAGTCATTGCAGGCACCGTGAACGGCGACGGCACGCTCAAAATCAAAATAACCAAGATCGGCGAGCACACGTTCCTTGCGGGCGTCATGCGGCTTGTCACCGAAGCACAATCGTCAAAATCACGCCTGCAGATCCTTTCCGACCGGGCGGCGTTTTGGCTTACCATAGCTGCCATGGCGGCAGGCGCGGTCACGGTGGCTGCGTGGATCGCCGCCGGAGCCGGAACCGCATTTGCCATTGAGCGCCTGGTTGCAGTGCTCGTGATCGCATGCCCGCACGCGCTGGGCCTTGCCGTACCGCTGGTCGCCTCCCTCTCAACCACAAAAGCCGCAAAGAATGGATTTCTTGTGAAACAACGGCTTGCCCTTGAGGCGGCAAGAAATATCAACGTAGTCCTTTTTGACAAGACGGGAACGCTCACCAAGGGCGAATACGGCGTGACGGACGTGTGGCCGGTCGGCACTGCGGACGCGGACGAAGTCATCCGGCTGGCCGCATCGGGGGACGCTTCTTCCGAGCATCCGGCTGCGAGAGCGATCGTTGCTCATGCAAAATCGCGGAATATTGCGCTTGAGGAAACAAAAGAATTTGTCCGCCTTCCGGGGCAGGGCACGCAGGCAAAGATCGGCAATGCAGTGATCAAGGTGGGCGGCGCAGGCATTATTGAAAACGGCGGTTTCGCGGCGCCCGGGCAGGTTGCAGCAGAACAGAAAAAAGGGAAGACGATCATCTACGTCCTCAGGGACGGGGCCGTCGTGGGAATATTCGCGCTGGCCGACATCATCCGTGACGAATCGCGCGAAGCGGTAAAGCATCTCAAAGCGATGGGCGTTGATGTTGCCATGATCACGGGCGATGCTCACGACGTGGCGCGATGGGTTGCGGGCGAACTCGGGATTACCACATATTTTGCACGGGTGCTGCCCGGCGGAAAACAGGACAAAGTGAAGCTCCTGCAGGCGGAGGGCAAGCGCGTGGCGATGGTGGGCGACGGCGTGAACGATGCGCCCGCGCTCACGCAGGCGGACCTTGGCATTGCAATCGGCGCAGGAACGAACGTTGCCATCGAATCGGCGGGCATCATCCTCGTGAAAAACGACCCGCGCGACATTCCGAAGATCATCACGCTTTCGCGCCTTACCTATACAAAGATGATACAGAACCTCTGGTGGGCGGCAGGGTACAACATCGCCGCCATCCCGCTTGCGGCGGGGGTGCTCGCGCCGGAAGGGATATTGCTTTCTCCGGCGGTTGGCGCGGTCCTCATGACGCTTTCCACTATTATTGTTGCAGCGAATGCGATGGGGTTGAAAAGAAAGACGCTGTAAATCTTGCATACCTTCGTTCAATTTCTCAACAACACTACCCCGGAGGCGCCTGGAACCAAATCATGAAAGAATTGCAGAAAAAAATCCCCGGCGTCGCTTGCGCGAATCCGGGGATTCGAAATGAACTTACCGACATTGGAAATCCTGTCAGCGCGGCCCGCCGGGATAGCTTAGGCGGCGATCAATTCGTGATCTTCCTTGAAAAGGTATTCCGATAATTTGAAAATGCTGTACGTCATAAAAGGAGCTGCAAGAACGTCGATGGAATAATGGACATGCGCGAGCAGTACCGAGATGCCGAACACTACCGATAGCACGAGATATAAGATACGCCAGATTTTCTCATCCCAGAAGATAAGAGCCATGAGGATGGGCAGTCCGGTATGCGCCGAGAAAAAGTAGCCCGTCTCCAAACCGAATGCTAAATAAAGCTGATCAAAAAAGCCTGTCCCCGGCACGACTTGCCCAGGATAAATACCCAAATGGGTTACGGCAACAAATATGGATCGCAATGCCAAAAACACGGCTACTGCCTTCAAGGTAAAAATGATATAGCGGGGTTTTGAGAGAACAAGGATGGCGCTCAGGAGTATCGCCCACAACGCCCCTTCCACAATGATGAGATTCAGGTTAACTACAGGTAAATGATCAAGCAAGAGGTCGCCGACATACTGGGTCGCTGCGTGATTCGAATAGACGCCTGCGTAATATTGAAAAATCAAACTTAACGTCAGAATCAAAAACGCCACATAGAGAGCGCGGCGACGCTCTTTTGTAAAGACTAACCGGTATGTAGCCCGTATGCTTTTCATGGATAACTTAAGTATAGCCGAATCCAAGGTGCTGTTTGTGCCCTCCCGCGGTCTCGGACCTTTGTGGGTTAAGCCACGCAAGCGTTCTTGGAGGTCGCTTTTGATTTCCCGTTGAAGCACCCCGATCTTGCGGCTTTTACTGTTTTCGGTTATTGAGGCAGATTCGGAGATGCGCTCGGAGGATTCGCAGCTGCAGGAGCCGGAGTAACAGCCACGGATTTATCTTTAAGCATAAATAAAATTGCCACAAAAATTATTCCTGCCCCGCCTAATGCTGGAACAATAAGTAACAGCCACCACAAACTCCTATTTTTTGCCTTTAAAGCTAAAACAGTTCCCCAGATAATCAAGGCAACGCAGGCCAAGCGTGCCAACGCAAAGATGGAAACGAACGGTGCGAGAGACGGTACGGACAAAGGATTATCTGTTCCATTCGCGCCAGGCGTACCCATATACCCAAGAAGCGCAAACACTATTGCGAGCAAGAAACCCATCCAAGCGAGTCGATTACCTTTTTTATACATTGGCACGATCATATTAAAATTGTAGCATATTCAAATCTCACCGCAACTACTTTCGCGGGTGCCCTAGCTTGGCAACCACCTCGGTCGCTTTTCACTGGTGCCCTTGAGCGGGCTAGGCCATTTGACAGGTAAGCCCCGAAAACAAACTTGGCGGGCGGGTGGAAGTTTTGTTTGATGA
>VFSW01010522.1_pt1 | contig 13091 bp, 9 predicted proteins | sample 5358111 | NCBI WGS metagenome assembly VFSW01 (sample SAMN11554181, study PRJNA540505) | mine drainage metagenome | isolation source: sediment from site ElyBrook_90M | place: USA: Ely Copper Mine, Vershire, VT | collected 2017 | reverse complement strand
AAATGCGCCTGGTCACCCACTACGACGCGGATCGCGCCGCCTGCGAAACCGCCCCACCCCGGGAAAAAGCCATTCATGAAGATGCCGGGCCCGAAGCCGAACCCGAAGCCGACGTTCGGATACCAAAGCGGCGGATAATCGCCCCATGCCGGAGGTCCCCAAACGTAATCCGGGTTATAGACGGGCACGTAAACCACCTGCGGACTGGCGGGTTCGATCACGATCGCGTTCTGCCCGTTCTGGGATTGCGTAGTCACGGTTTGCTGCTGCGTCGATTCGAGCCGCCCATTCTGCTGCGCCCGTGCGCGCATTCGCTGCACGGCCTGCATGACGTCGTTCTGCTGAGCCAGGAAGGCGTTGCCGAGGTCTGTCGTCCATCGGATGTCGCGGTTCAACATGGCGGACACATCCGGAAACGCCACCAGCGCCTGCACACTCGGATCCCAGTTCTGCTGCCGCGCGGCGTCCATCAACTGTGCGCCATGCAGATTGCCGTTCTGCAGGACCCACTGTTGCGCCTCCACCACTTCGAGAGGGTACGTCGAGGCCGCCAGCACCTGTCCCAGCAGGGGATCGGGATAGAGCGCAATCGGCGCTACCAGATCGTCCAGTTGATCCGGCGTCAGCTGCTGCTGCGCCGGGGGCGGAACGGGGTTCTGCCCGAAGACGGATGCACTGTACGGCGGGAAAAGGATCAGAAGTACAAGAAAACCGATGCCGATTCCCTGCCTCACGGCTGTTTGGAAGCTATTGCGTTTCATCGATCCATCCTCCTGGCGCCACATCACTCAGGAAGAACGCACGTCACCAGCCAAAACTAACCCTTTTATCGTCAAGCAGTTTCCGGCGCGCGCCTTTCCGCGCGCCGGTTTAAAACCACCAGTGCGGCCGATCCGGGCCATTCGCGGGAACGTTCACCGGGCATTCCGCAAACGGCTCGCGAGCTACTTCGCGTTCAGCCCCTCGGTCACTTCGATGTACGTGCCATTCGGATCGGTCACAAACGCGATCTTCAGGCCAAGCTGCTTGGTCATGTCCCGGTAGGGCATGTTGACGGTCACGCCATCCGCCGCCAGGCGCTTCATCGTGGCGTCCAGATCCTTCACTTCGAAGCCGATGTGATCGAGCGTGCGGCCTTTCGTCGGTTCAGCCGGCATCCGCGCCTTCAGGAAATCCACTTCGCCACCGGGGAACATGGCGGCGGGCGCGTTGCGGCGGGTACCGCTCGCCGCGCCGAATTCCTTCATGTACCAGGCGCGGGCGGCTTCCTGATCGCCCACCGATTCGTGAATATGGTGGAACATCGCGGGCGCCGCCTGGTCCTTGTTCTCCATCACTTCCACCGTGACGTCTCCGGGGAACGTAGCGAAAGCCTGCACATTGGGCGTCAGTTCCCGCCACATCAGCCCCGCGGCGTCCGCCTTCGCTTTGGTTGCGGCGTAATCCTTCACGGAAAGGCCGATATGATTCACGACGGACCCGTTGGTGCCGCCGGTCGAAGGCGTCTGCGCCTTGGAAACAATAATGAAGATACCCGGCAGCTTGAGGAGATCGAGCGGTCCGGCTTTGGTCGGCTCGGCGCCGAAAACGTCAACCCACGCCTTCTTTTCGGCATCGGGATCGGTGACTACCAGGTGAATGTGTCCAAGCGAAACCCCGGCCTCGTTCGGAGGGGCGGTTTGCGCCGCCAGACTGGCCGCCGAGGCCGCAAAAAGACAGAATAATATAGTTCGCATCGGGCCTAAACTATCACACATTGACATGCCGGTAAACGGTGCGCATTGTCATTATTTGTCTGGCAGCGAGAAAACGAAGATGGCGTTGGAGCCGCGCGGCGGCTTGAGTTCCGGAGTCTCGTTGAGCAGACTGCCGTCCAGCAGGCCGTCGCCCGTCATGATCGCCACGTACTGCTTCCCTTTGGCCGCGTAAGCGATCGTGCTGACGGAAACGTGGCCGCCCACGATGCCTTCCCACAACTGTTTTCCGGTGGAATCGTCGAACGCGCGGAACCGCCGGTTCATATCCCCGTGGAAAACCAGCCCGCCGGCCGTGGTCAGCATGGCGCCGTTGCTCGGCGAGCGGCCTTCGTTGAAGCGCAGAATCTCGCCGGTCGAAAGATTGATTTTCGCGATGCCGGTGAGTTTGTTCGGATCGGAACCGGGCTGCGGAACGGGCAGGCGCCTCTCGGGCGCCGCGTCCAGTTTGGATGTCATGTCGAGACAGTTATCGATGTAGGGAACATAGAGCGAGTTCGTGGTCGGGTCGAAAGCGGTCGGCCAGAAACTCCGGGTGTTATAGAAACAGATGGTGTGCCGTTCGCCGGGTTTCTTGTTGACCAGATCCCAGTTGATGGTGACCTGGCCCGTTTTTCCGTCGATGTTGGAAATCAGGAAGTTCGGATCTTCGAAGGGAAACGGCGTGGCCCACAGGAACTGGCCGTTGCCGCGGTCGAGCGCGAAGATGCCGCCGCCCTCGCCCACCATCACCGCCATGTCCCGCATTTCGCCGCGCTTCACGTCGGGATTGATCCACTTCACGTATTTGGGGTCGGGATTGAAGGGTTCGCGCACGAGCGTGCGTTCGTGAGTGTAATCCTGATCCCAGTCGTCGGCGGGCAGGTGCTGGTAATACCAGTTGAGCTTGCCTGTGGCGGGGTCGATCGAGAGGGTCGAGTTGCTGTAGAGGTCCGCGGGCGTGGTGCGCGGAGTGCCGTCGGGGTCGCCGCCGTGCCTTTGCAGACGCGTGTTCGGGGTGGGGTTGGCGACGCCCCAATAGAGCTGCTTGCGCACGGGATCGTACGTGCCGGGCAGTCCCCAGGTGGACACGAGGTTGGTGGGAAGAAAAGGCGTGGTTCCCCACGATTCGGAGCCAGGCTCGCCGGGCGCGGGGACCGTATAAAACTTCCAGGCGTCCTTGCCGGTGACCGCATCCTGGGCGGCGATGAAGCAGGTATCGCGGGTCTTCGAACAGGCGCGCCCCGAGATGACTTTGCCATCGACCACAAGCGGTCCCGAGGTGTTGTTGCCGGGTCCGGTCGAGGTCTGCCACCGCTGCTCTCCCGTGCGTGCGTCGAGACCCACCATGTAGCCGTCGGGCGCGGCGTAAAGCACTACATCGTCATAGATCGCGAGGTTCTTCGTGCGGGCCGTGCTCGCTTCGTTTGCCTTGACCTTCCGCTTGTACTCCCAGAGCAGATCGCCATTGGTTCCGTCGAGAGCCTGCACGATGGCGCCGGGCGCCACCACGTAGATCACGCCGTTGTGAACGATCGGGATCGTCTCGGTTGTCCCCGGCCCCATGCCGCGCGTCCACGCCATGCGGAGCTGGCCGACGTTGGCTCGCGTGATCTGCTTGAGGGGGCTGTAGCGCTGCGCGTCGTAGGTGCGGCTGTACATCAGCCAGTCGTCCGGGCTCGGGTGCAGGAGCATCTCCTGGGTGACGGGAACGAAATTCTGCACCTGGGCGGCGGACGGGATCGGGGTCGTGACAACGCCGGCGAAAATGGCGGCGGCGAGGAATGCGGTCTTGGTCATTGGGTTATCCTGCTTGCTTCCGGACCTCACTGTTATATCTCAAACAGCATCGCGTTGGCCAACGGCAACAGAACACTGGTCTCGATTGTACTTTTCCCTTACCCGTGGAATGCTTATAAGGAGAGAACCCGCATGCAAACTCATCCGAACCGCGAGGAACTGCACTTTTTGCTGGACCGCATCCCGGACAGCGACGTCGCCACAGCCCGCAAAATCCTGCGCGCGCTCGCCGACCCCGTGGGATTTGCACTGCGCAACGCGCCGCCCGACGACCAGCCCCTCTCCGTGCATGAGCAAGACGCGTGCGACGCCGATCAGCGCCGCCGCCTTGCCGGCGCGCCTCCCATCTCGCACGAAGATCTCCTGAACGATCTCGGCATCTCCGAAGCAGATCTCCAGTAGCGGAATGAAGAATCGCTTCACCTGGACCGATGAGGCGAAGGCCGATCTCCGCCGCATCCGGAAAGAACAGGCTCTGATCATCCTTAAAGCCCTGGCCCGCTTTGCCCGCGAGGGCGCGGGCGACGTTAAGAAACTGACCGGCACGCGCGGGAACGCTACCGCTTTCGTGTCGGCGATTACCGGGTGCTCTTTCGTTCCGAGCAGGACGGCGCCATCCACGTTCTCAGTGCTCACTGTTATATATCAAACAGCGTCGCGTTGGCCAACGGGCATCCCCGATGGACTTTTGTAACGGTGCGGGAGTACACTGAGGTTGATGATGGTGTATAGTCTACAAACCGCATGATTCCAGGCCGCAACTTCCCGCCTCGCAAGTCCAACCGCCGCGAAAACGTGAACGAATCGATCCGTGCCAGAGAAGTCCGCGCCGTGTTCCCCGATGGGACCGCCGAAGTGATGGCAACTTCCGCCGCTCTGCGAAGGGCGCAGGAGCTGGGTCTCGATCTCGTCGTTGTATCTCCCACGGCAGTGCCTCCGGTCGCCAAAGCGATCGATTACGGGCACTACCAGTACGAGATGAAGAAGAAGTCGCACGAGGCGAAGAAGAAACAGCACGTGGTGCAGGTGAAAGAGCTGAAGTTCCGGCCCAACACCGACGATCACGATTACGACTTCAAGAAAAACCACGCCATACGGTTTCTCCAGGAAGGAAATCGCGTGAAAGCCGTGGTGCAATTCCGCGGACGCGAAATTGCCCATACCGATCTTGGCCGGAAACTGCTGAACCGGTTTGCGGAAGATCTCACCGCATACGGCGTGGTTGACGGGTCGGCGCGCATGGAAGGCCGGAACGCGCATATCCTCATCAGCCCGGTGAAAACACAGCTTCCCGTAAAGGTGGTCGGCGCGGGCAAGCCCGCCGCACCAACGGAATCGCCGTCCGCTCACCCTCCTGCCTGATCGATCTCCAGTTTGACCGGGTTCAGACCCGCGTGGATTTCGCGGTGGCCAGTCCCGCCACCGCCAGCGCCGTGAGAACGAAAATCAACTCACCCACGCGGTTTTCAAGCGGCGTCACGAATCGCATGTGGATGCTGTGCGCGCCTTCCGGCACGCCGATCAGCATGAATCCCATGGTGGGGTCCGTGCGGATGGGCAAGTCCCTGCCGTTCTCCTCGGCGCGCCAGGCCGGATCCCAGGTCTCCTGCACCAGCACGGACTGACCCTGCTTCACGTCCGCCTGTATCCGCGCTTCGTCGAAGCCGCGCCACGTCAGCGTTGAGTTGGGCTGCGCCGGATTTTCGACGGCGGCCACATACTTCCTGAGCCTCTCCCCATCGTCGCCGCCGCGGATCGGCCCGATCGCCGCGATCCGCGCATCTTCGACCACCCGCGCGATGCCTGGATGAAGCCGGGGGATTTCATAGATCACGGTTCCATGCCCGTCGTCATAAAGAGCGGGCACGACGCCGCGAAACTTCTCCGGTAAAGAATAATCGCGATACGCATCGAAAGACGTCCGATCCGGCGCCACCACGGCGCCGGCGCCCAAAGCCCGCAGCCACAGGATCGCCAGCTCCGCTTTGTCGCCCTGCAGGATCTGGAAGACAGCAACGGGGATAATCTGATTCAGCATGCCCTGCTGCGATCCGCCATCCGGTTGCGCGTTATCGTACCAGGTGTCGAACCAAAGCCGCACGGAGCCGGAGGGCAGAACGCGCTCCCCGGGAAGATGCTCGTGCACCCATTTCGCCATCTTGTATTCGTAAACGCTTTCAAGAGGCGCGGCTTTGGGGAATGGCGACCGCACATGGCGCAGATAACGGACCGCGGGGGTAAAGGCCACCACGGTCGCCACAATCACGGCAAGCCGCAGCCGCGGACGCCGCCAGAGCGCACGAGCCGCTTCGACGCCACCGAGAATCAGCGCGAGATCCAGTTCCGGCACGAGGCGCGCCGGCTCGCCGGTTGTCCTGAGCCCCAGGTAGAAAAACCCGAGAACATAAACGCACACAATCAGGACCGAGCCCGCGACGAAAACGGGCCATTCGCGCTCCCGCCGCCCGGCTCCGAATCGCCAGCCGAGCACGAGGTAGAGGGCGATTGCCGTGAGCAGGACGATCAGAGAATGAGCGTTCCCCGCTTGCGAAACCCATTTCAAATTGACCAGCGTGATCCGCAGGTACGATGGCGTGAGCCAGAAGGCCGAAAGGCCGTACGCCAGCAGGGGAATCGCGGCGGCGCGCAACCAACCCGCCCAACGGCGTTCCCCCACCCACACCGCCCAGACCATGATCGGGTAGAAAATAGCCAGCGCGGTGGCGCCATAGAAATTGGTCGCGACCACCAGCGCGCAAAGCGCTCCCGCCGCCGCGAGCACGGCCGGTCTCCATCCGCGCAAAGCCAGAAAAGTGGCGGCCAGAGCGGCAGGCACAACGCAGAGCGCCGAAATGTGAGGTCCCTCGCCATAAGACATCAGTACGTGGAGACGCTGCGGAACCCAGTAGGCGCTGTCATGCCGTATCTGCGTCAGAAACAGAAACGAAGGCGAGAGCAACTCCGCAGCGCCCGCCGCCAGCCATGCCGCTTCCCTGGACGCCGATCCGGTGCGCACCAGCCAGTAAACCGCGACGATTCCCAGGACGTAAAAAACAGCGATATACAGGTGATAGGCGCCCGCCGGCGACATGTTGCCAAAGTGCGAGAGCAGGGCGACGCCGTAATTGAGCGCGGGGGGATAAATGTAATCGGTGCGCGTCCCGCAATACCACAGAGGCTGCCATCCGGGATGAGGCAGATGTTCGCTCAACATGCGCCCCAAAGCAATAAAAGTGCTCTCGATCGACGGCCAGTTGTCGAGATAGCGCAGATGGAAGAGGGGCTCGATCAGGAACGCGGCGGCGCAAGCGAGGACCAGGCCGTCGAGCAGCACGGTCCGCTTGTAAGTCATCTGCCGGCGGGCGCGGCCGCGCGCGTCGCTTCGATGGCGCGCGCCCGCGCCGCGGATTGTTCCTCGGCTGGCTTCAGCAGTCGTTCGAGCGACGGTTGCGGCTGCACCCGCAAAAAGATCTGATACGAAAACAGACCCCGCGACAGCCGTATGCAGAGCCGGTTGATCTTCATCAGCACCCGGCTGAGAAGGTTATCGCCAAGGGCGAGCGGCACGGGCGCGGGAACGCCCACTTCTTCGAGGATGTCGAAGCCCGCCTGTTCCACCGCCCGTTTGAAAGATCCAAACGTGAAAAGCCGGGTATGCGTCAGGTCCAGAATGCCGCGCCGGCCGTAGTTGAACTGCCCCATCAGCAGCATGAAACGGGTGACCAGAAACGCAACGTTCGCCGTACTGAGAAACAGCTCCACGGAAGGGTTCAAACTGAGAGCGATTCGCAGTTCATCGAGAAACGCCTCCGGCTTCGCCAGATGCTCGATCACGTCGAGCATCAGAACCGAGTCGTACTTCCTGAAATCGAGCGACGGCAGCCCCGTGTTGAGATCGTGCAGATAAAATGCGTCGAAACCGGACTGCCGCTCGATGGGAAACGCGTCGATGCCATCCACCCGGCACTGCTTCTGTTGCGCCAGATACTCGCCCATGTAACCGCCCGCGCAGCCGATATCCAGCACCCGCGAACCCGGGCGGATACGGTCGAACGCCAGCACATGCGGGCTGAGGTAAGAGAACTTGGGAACGTAAGGTAACGAATTGCCCGGCGCGCAATCGAATTTGCGGTCGTAAAACAAACCCGCTTCCTGCAGACGGGCTTTGAGCGCCGCCGCGACCACGTTGAAAGCGTACTTCATGCCGTTGACGTAACAGATCTCGTCGCCATAGTACGTCGGAATCGGCAATTCCCTGATCGGGATACCGGCGACCAGCAGCTGAATGATGATTTCGGTATCGAAATGGAAGTCGTTCGAATTGCGGTCGAACGGGATGGACGCCAGCGCTTTTGTGGAGTAAATCCGGTATCCGGAATGAAATTCGCTCAGACTGGAGCGCAAAAGCCGGTTCTCAAGCCAGGTGAGAATCCTGTTTCCCGCAAGCTTGTAGAGCGGCATCCCGCCCTTGCGCGCGCCCGAAGGCGTCATCATGCGCGAACCGAACACCGCGCCCGCTTCGCCTTTCCGCAAAGGCTCCAGCAGTTCGGGCAGGCATTCCGGCGCATACTGGCCGTCGCCGTGGATGAGCGCCACGAAATCGTAATTCCGTTGCAGCGCGTAGTGGTAACCGAGCTTCTGGTTGCCGCCATAGCCCTGATTCTTCGGATTGAACAGCACCTCGATCGGGAACGGCAGACCGGGGTCTCCGGCAATGGCGCGCCCCTTCTCGAACGTGGCGTCGCGCGAGGAATCGTCGATGATCAGCACATCGACTTCGTAGGTATCGAGCAGCGCGGCGGGAATACGGAGGACTACTTCGCGGATGGTCTTTTCAGCGTTGTAGGCAACAATGAAAACCAGAACTCCAGGCTTCTCGGCGTTTATCATTGCGCAATCGGGAGCAGGACGTTTCAGTAAAGCTCGTTTCAGTAAAGGATATCACCCGGCCCGGAATCAGAACTTCCGGGCCGGGCCTGCAAGGCAAGCGGTATTAGTAGCGGTAGTGATCCGGCTTGTACGGGCCTTCCACCGGCACGCCGATGTATTCGGCCTGCTCGGCGGTCAGAGTGGTCAGCTTCACGCCGATCTTCTCGAGGTGCAGCCGGGCCACTTCCTCGTCCAGCTTCTTCGGCAGAACGTAAACACCCGGTTTGTAGGTGTCTTTGTTCGCCCACAGGTCGAGCTGCGCCAGCGTCTGGTTGGAGAAGCTGTTCGACATCACGAAGCTCGGGTGGCCGGTGGCGCAACCCAGATTCACGAGCCGGCCTTCGGCCAGAACGAACAGCGAATTGCCCGCCGGGAACGTGTACATATCCACCTGCGGCTTGATCTCAATCTTCTTCGCATCGGAATTGTTCAGCTTGTCCACCTGGATTTCGCTGTCGAAGTGGCCGATGTTGCAGACGATCGCCTGATCCTTCATGTGGCGCATGTGCTCGAGCGTGATCACGTCCAGGTTGCCGGTGGTCGTGACGTAGATGTCGCCGCGGCCGAGCGTGGCTGCGAGGGGCGTGACTTCGTAGCCTTCCATCGCCGCCTGCAATGCGTTGATCGGATAGATTTCGGTGATCACAACGCGCGCGCCCAGACCGCGGAGCGAGTGCGCGCTGCCTTTGCCCACATCGCCGTAGCCGCAAACCACGCAGACCTTGCCCGCGACCATGACGTCGGTCGCGCGCTTGATGCCGTCGGCCAGCGATTCGCGGCAGCCGTAGAGGTTATCGAACTTCGACTTCGTCACCGAGTCGTTGACATTGATGGCCGGCACCAGCAGCGTGCCCGCTTCGTGCATCTTGTACAGGCGATGGACGCCGGTGGTGGTCTCTTCCGAAACGCCTCTCCAGGCCTTCACCACGCCGTGCCAGCGGGTCTTGTTCTCCGCGTGGATCTTCTTCAACAGGTCTTTGATCACCTGCTCTTCCCTGTTGCCGGAAGCGCTGTTGACCCAGTCGCTGCCGTTTTCCAGTTCGTAGCCTTTGTGGATGAAGAGCGTGGCGTCGCCGCCATCGTCAACGATCAGCTCCGGCCCGAGTCCGCCCGGATGGCTGAGCGCCTGGTCGGTGCACCACCAGTATTCTTCGAGAGATTCGCCTTTCCACGCGAAAACCGGCACGCCGGCTGCCGCAATGGCCGCCGCGGCATGGTCCTGCGTGGAGAAGATGTTGCAGCTCGCCCAGCGAACGCTGGCTCCGAGATCGACCAGCGTCTCGATAAGGACCGCGGTCTGAATCGTCATGTGAAGCGAACCGGTAATGCGAATCCCGGCCAATGGCTTCGTTTTTGCGTATTTGCGGCGGATCGACATCAAGCCGGGCATTTCCTGCTCGGCGACCATGATCTCTTTGCGGCCCCATTCGGCCAGTTTCATATCGGCGACTTTATAGTCAGCGCCGGTCTTCGGTAAAGTCGGTAAAGTGGCTGTGCTCATGCATCTCCTATCAATAAATCCAGATACGTTGATATATTATCATTCGACAACGTGGCGTCAATACTGAAATCCCTGCGCGTCCTTGCGGACACCAACCGTCTGCGGCTGCTGCTGCTGCTGGAGCGCGAGGAGCTTTCCGTGGCGGAACTCCAGGAGATATTATCCGCCGGACAGAGCCGCATTTCAGCCCACCTCGCGCAATTGAAGCAGGCGGGCCTGGTGGAAGACCGCAAACAAGGGAAAAACAGCCTGTACCGGCTGAAGGACCGGCAGCTGGTGGACCTGCTCCACGCGGCCGGCGGCGAGATTCCCGAAGCCGCCGAGGACACGAAGGCGCTGCAGCTGGTGCTTGAGAAGCGGCGCGACAAGGTGCGCGGCTACTTCGACGAACTGGCGGGAAAGTTTGGGCGGGACTACGTGCCGGGGCGGTCGTGGAAAGGTCTTGCCGAAACCCTGCTGCAACTGATGCCGCCGATGGCGATCGGGGATCTGGGGGCGGGCGAGGGCACGTTTTCGCAACTGCTCGCGCAACGCGCCGAACGCGTGATCGCCGTGGACAATTCGGCCAAAATGGTGGAGTTCGGCGCGAAGCTGGCCAAAGAGAACGGGCTCGCGAATCTGGAGTACCGGCTGGGCGATCTGGAAGCGCCGCCCATCGACGGCGAGAGCCTCGACCTGGCGTTCTTCAGCCAGAGCCTGCACCATGCGCCGCATCCGCAGCAGGCGGTCCGCGCGGCGTACCGTCTGCTCAAACGCGGGGGCCGCATCGTGATTCTCGATCTGAAGCGCCACGGTTTCGAACAGGCGCGGGAAATGTACGCCGATACGTGGCTCGGTTTTTCCGAAGTGGAATTGCGGGGATTTCTGGAGCAGGCCGGATTCGAGAAAGTGGAGAGCTGGATCGTGGACCGCGAAAAACAAACTCCGGCGTTCGAAACCATACTGGCGATCGGGTCGAGGCCGTGAGCAAATCCCCGCGCGCCTGAATGCGGGAACTTTTCCCGCGGCGCAAGCATATACAATTCAGGGGACTATGAGAATCGCCAAAGCCGCATTGTTCTTTTGTCTGGTTTCCGCGTGCCCGCTGGCCGCGCAGGGGCCGGCATTCGATACCAGCGGCAACGGCATGCTGACCGGAACGTACTATTTCCGGCACGTGGTCTACGCGATTTCGTACACGCCCGATCCCAACACCGGACTCGTCGGCGACATCAGCGAGGCGATCGCGCTGTACGGCAACATCGTTTTTGACGGCAACGGCAACTACACCATCAACAACGGGGTTGTCGCGGATTCCTATTATTATCAGAATTACAACACCGTCACCACCGGTCTCTCGTGTTACGGCAGCCAGAACCAGAATGCACCTTGCAACGCCCCGGTAAACGGCACTTATTCCATTTCCGCAAGCGGCTTCGGATTCCTGACCAATCCCATCTCGGGTGACAATATTTTCGGTCTGGTGGCGGCGAACGGCGTCTTCATCGGGAGCAGCACGGAGGCCGCGCAAACAGCGGCGGGACAAGGCTATAACGACCTGTTTATCGGCGCACCCGTGGCCTCGCCGCTACTCACCAATTCGGCGTTCCAGGGCTCCTATACCGTTGCCGGCTTCCTCCCCAACATCATTAACGGGGGTGGTGTTCCCTCTTATTCGGAAGATGTATTTTTCCCGATGAACCCGAATGGCGCGGGGAGCCTGGGAGCGGTGAACGTTACCGGGTACGCCGGAGGCAACGGGTCCGCCACGCTTTCGCAGTCGTTTTCGAACACTACCTACTCTTTCCAGAACGGCGCGGCTATCGTCAATTTCCCCACGCCCTTCAACGCCCAGTTTTTCTCCGGACAGGAGTTTCTGTATTTTTCGCCGGACGGCAACTTCTTTTTCGGAGGCTCTCCCACCACCGGTTACGACATGATCGTCGGGGTGCGCAACACCGCGGGCACGCAGAACTTCGGAGGCCTCTACTACCAGGCGGGCATCGATCAGGACACATCGGCGCTCAGCACCGCCGGCACTGCTTACTTCGACGGCTACTACGGATCGTTCAACGCCACCGGCATCGGAGCCGCCGTCGCGCACGAACGCATTTCCGACACGTTCGACAACGTGACCTACAGCTCGACTTTTGCCGACTCCTTCACTCCCGGCGTGAGCGGTAACTACACCGACACAGTGTCATCGACGCAGTACGCCATCGGGGACGGAGGCGCGATTCGCGTCGGCGCGGGGATCGGGCCCTACCTGGGACTCACCGTCGCGCTCCAGGCGCCACCCTTCACGCCCCCGGCGGGTTCGGTGTATCTGAGCCCCACAGGCATCGTGAACTCGGCCAGTTTTTCGCCCTTCACGGCGGGTGTCTCCAACGGGGAGATGGTTACGCTTTTCGGCGCCAATCTTGCCCCGGGCCCGGCGTCCGCGCCCAGCCTCCCGCTGCCCACCAAGGCTGGTCTGAATGGAGTTCAGGTGCTGGTCAACGGTGTCGCGGCGCCGATCGATTACGTCGCTCCCGATCAGATCCTGATTGTTGTGCCGTTTGCCAATACTTTCAGCGTCGCCCAGTTTCAGGTGATCAATAACGGAGTCCCATCCAACACGGTAACGGAGCTGGTCAACCCGACGACTCCGGGCGTATTCACCGCGGACTACGGGCTCGGTTATGGCTACGCATACGATACAACCAGCGGGTCCCTCGTAACGACGTCGGCGCCGGCCCAGCCGGGTGACGTGGTTGAACTTTTCGTATCCGGTCTGGGGACCGTGTTTCCTTTGGTCGACGATGGAGCCGCGGCGCCTGGAAATCCTCCGGCCAGGGCGACCAATGCGATCAAGGTGAATGTCGGCGGGACATCCGCTTCGGTCAGTTTCGCCGGGCTCGTGCCGACATTGGCGGGCCTGTTCCAGATCAACTTCACCGTGCCGTCGACAGCCGCCGCGGGCGATAACACCGTGGATGTCTCGGGGCCGGACTCGTACGCCTCGCAGGCTCTGATTTCGATCGGCTCGGGCTCAGGCTCGTCTGCAAAGGCAACCGCCCGGCCGGCCCCGCCGGGCGCCCCCCCCCCCCCCCCGCGAAGCCGCCAGGGCGCCCCCCCCGCGCCGACCGCCGGCATTCACGGCCGGAACG
>VFSW01010521.1_pt1 | contig 13091 bp, 11 predicted proteins | sample 5358111 | NCBI WGS metagenome assembly VFSW01 (sample SAMN11554181, study PRJNA540505) | mine drainage metagenome | isolation source: sediment from site ElyBrook_90M | place: USA: Ely Copper Mine, Vershire, VT | collected 2017 | reverse complement strand
TGCGGCTATCGCTCAAACCATCCCTTCGCCGGCATGACCCGTATCAGGTTCAAAGGGTTCAGCATGCCGCCGTCTCAGCCCCTGTCGGGCACCCCTTGGTGATCCAAAGATAGGCCAAGCCAATGCGGTTGTCGAGAGGCAGTCTGGCTCGAGATTCGGCGTTTCCATTATCGGCCTTGCCCTGACCGATTCCTCATGCGAGCGCATGGACAATTGCCATTGCCTGAGCGTGCAAAAGGCGGCAGTCTGGCACAGATGACCGCAGGGGGATGGGATGACAGTCATAAGCAGAAGGGCCACCCTTATCGGGAGTGTGATTTTTGCGATTAGCATTCTCACCGCCGGTTTGACTTATGCCCAGGACATTGCAATCCCGCAAAAATCGGCAATCCCGCAAAAATCGAGCACAGTCTTGCAAGTCGCAACCAGGGTGCTGCCGCCGTTTGTCGTGAAAAAAGATGGGCAATTGTCGGGCTTTTCCATAGAGCTATGGAATGCCATCGCGCAAAAATTGGGGGTGCGCAGCCACTTCGTGGTCAAGAGCACCCTGCCCGACCTGATCGGGGAAGTCCAGAACGGCCATGCGCAGGCAGGCATATCGGCAGTTTCGATCACGTCGGCTCGCGAGAAGCTGCTCGATTTTTCGCATCCCATGTTTGATGCCGGTTTGCAGATCATGGTGCCCATCAGCAATGCCGCGCCCGAATCCGGGTTGCATAGCCTCCTCAGCCTGTTCGCCTCCCCTGACTTTCAGGACCTGATGCTGCTTATGCTCTTTCTCATCCTGATCCCGGCCCCGTTCATCTGGCTGTTCGAGCGCCGCCATCACGAAAATATGGTGCGCTCCGATACGCCATTGGGGGCCATGGCGAAAACGCTGTGGTGGACATCGACCACGCTGGCCGGTCAGGCCCGTGACACCCCTGTCACCGTCGCCGGGCGCATTGTTGCAGCCATTTGGATGTTCGTGGGGCTGGTGTTCATATCCTATTTTACCGCCACCATCACCACAAGCCTCACCGTAAAACGGCTGCAACTGGGCATTCTTGGCCCCCATGATCTTGAGGGAAAAACGGTTGGTTCGGTCACCGGAAGCACGGGTGAGGCGTATTTGAAGCAAAGGCGGCTCAGTCACGTGAGCTACCCGCAGGTCGGCGACGCGATTCAGGCGCTGGAAAGCAACAAGATAGCGGCGATAGTCTATGATGCGCCGATCCTCCTCTATTATGCCACCCACGATGACAAGGGCAAGGTGGCGATGACGGGCTCCATATTCCGCACGGAAACTTATGGCATCTTGTTTCCGCTCAATTCCGCATGGCGGCGGCCGGTCGATGAAGCCTTGCTGGAACTGCATGAAGATGGCGCGTATCAGCGGATCTATGATCATTGGTTTGCGGCGGAAAAGTCCCCCGACTGATAGTCTCGAATGTGACCGCCCGATGATGGATGCGGCGAACCGGCGTGTGGAGGCATTGGCAGTCTTGGGATGCCACGCGGCGTAAAAACTGCCATCCTTTCGCCATCCTGACGCGGATCAGGTTCAAAGGATATGGCTCGCGCCGTCCCAGTCCGCAGCATCGCGACGCTCCCCCTGAAACAGCTTTTCAGAGTTGGATTTTGCGCGACGTTCAGCGCACAAAAAAGGCGGGGATTTCGCCCCGCCCCAGGTTTGTTGTTGACGACCTGGGTCTAGCCCCGGTCAAGCACCCTGTTCCTCGTCTCGGGCATCGAGAACATGGCGATGAGCGCCAGGCCACCCAATGCCATCACATAAAGCGGCGTCACCATGGGATTATGGAAATGCGCCGTCAGCCACTGAATGATGAAGGGCGTAGTGCCGCCGAAAATCGTCACCCCGAGGGCATAGACCAACGACATGCCAAAAGCCCGAATGCGGGCGGGCAGAAATTCCGGCCCCATGGTCAGCGAGGCCCCGGCGCTCATCGACACCAGCAGGCTAATCCAGGCGGTGACACCGAACAGCACCACATAAGAGTGCACGGTGATGAGCAGGTGGAAGGCAAAATAAATCGTCACCCACAAGAGCGCATAGGGCGCGATCATCGCAGTCTTGCGACCGAACCTGTCGGAAATCGCGCCGCCCAGCAAGCCGCCCGCCAAAGTGCAGAGGCCAAAAACAATCACGACCGGAAAGATGACAAACAGCGGATATTTCAACACGAACACCGCCAGGCCCGGCATGGCAAGGCCGACATAGGTGGCGACGGTGCCGCCAATGACCAGGAACAGAAATTTAACCAGCAGCAGAGGATTTTCGGCCAGCCAACTGAACTGCACCTTGCCACTCTGCGCGCTGGTGGATGACAGGGTCTCCGGCATGTTGTTGCGGAGATAAAGGCCTACCGGGATCAGCAGCAGGCCGACCAGAAACACCAGACGCCAGCCCCAGGCCGCCATCGCCGCCGGGCCAAGGATGGAAAACAATGCAAGCCCGACGATGCCCGCAACAAATGCGGCAGCGCCCTGGCTGGCGATCTGCCACGCTCCATAAAAGCCACGCTTGCCGTCCGGGGCGATCTCGATCAGATAGGAGGTCGCCGGGCCGACATCGCCACCCAAAGCAAAGCCCTGCAAACAGCGCCAGAACACCACGATAATCGGTGCGGCTATCCCGATCGTTGCGTAGGTTGGTGTCAGGATCAGCCCCATCGTGCCAAGGGTGATCAAGGTGATGGTCAGGATCATTGCCGGACGCCGACCAGCGCGGTCAGCATAGGCCCCGATGAGCAGGCCGCCGACGGGCCGGAAGAAAAAGCCAACAGCAAAAACGGCAAGGCTCGACAGCAACGATACCAGCGGATTGACCGCCGGAAAGAACGCCTTGCCGATCTGAGCAGCAAAGAAGATATAGCCGATGAAATCATAAAATTCGAGCGCGTTGACGGTCACCGTGCCTGCGACCAGCCCGATGGATGGCTTGGCTCTGGCGAGACCGCCGCTGGCCGCCATTGTTGCATTGCTCATGAAATCCCCCTGCATTTGTCGTGCCCGGTAGTGCCGACAAGGCGGCCCTGCCCCTGCGCCTGTTGTCCCGGCGTTTACCCGGTAACAGTGCTGCGCCCGTCGCCCCAAGTCCAGTGCCAAGCGGCGCACGATGAACTATAATTTGGAAAATTACCCTTGAGTGCATAAATTGCTGCATCATTATGCATCATAATTATCACAAAGCTGCCATGCGCCAGCTTGCTGCAAGCTCATTGAGGTCGCGGGTTGCTGACGTGGCAGTTGGTGCGGCCTCTCCTGCGCCTGAAAAGCGCGGGGCTGGCGCGGGAGCGAGCACGCCGCCTGAGGGTTGCCAGGTGCGGCGGGCCTGCATGTGCGGATGCGCAGCCGCTTCCTGCATGGTCAGGACTGGTGCGAAACAGGCGTCGGTGCCCTCCAGCAGCGCGCACCAGTGCGCCCTGGTCTGGCTGGCAAACAGCGCCGCGAATTTGGCAGTCAGCTCGGGCCAGACGGCGCGATCATGCCGCCGCGCGCTGAGTGGATCGTTGAAACCAAGGCGCGCGCAGAGTTCATCATAAAACCTCTGCTCCAGCGCACCGATCGAGATGAAATGGCCATCGCTGCACGGGTACGTGCGATAGTACGGTGCGGTGCCGTCCAGGAAATTGGTGCCGCGCGCCTCCTGCCAGCGCCCCATCGCCGTCAGTTCGGCGCAGAGCGCCATCATTGAGGCGGTGCCATCGACAATCGCGGCATCGATCACGCGGCCAAGGCCGGTGGCGCGGGCACTGATGAGGCCCGCCAGCATGCCGGTGACCAGATAGAGCGAGCCGCCACCAAAATCGCCCAGGAGGTTGAGCGGCACCAAGGGCTGCTCGGGCGGGCCCATGGCGGCGAGCGCGCCCGACAGCGCGATATAATTGATGTCATGCCCGGCGGCTTTGGCGAGCGGGCCTTCCTGCCCCCAGCCGGTCATGCGGCCATAGACAAGGCGCGGATTGCGGGCCAGCACTTCATCGGGGCCAAGACCGAGGCGCTCCATCACGCCGGGGCGGTTGCCTTCGATCAGGCCATCGGCATGGCTCAGAAGTTCGAGCACTTGCTCACGGCAGGCGGAATCGCGCAGATCAGCCCTGACGCGGATTTTGCCGCGCGAGAGCACCGGGCCGGGCGCAAATTCGCTGGGGCCTGGCCGCTCCAGCATGATGACTTCAGCTCCCATATCAGCCAGCAACATGCCAGCAAACGGGCCGGGGCCAATGCCGGAAAACTCGACGAGGCGCAGGCCATGAAGCGGCAGGTTCGCGCCTGCCGGGCTGTCATTGACAGCTGGTTGGTGAGGACGGGTCATGGGTGGCCAGTTCAGGAGAGCGGTGACTGATCTTGCGCTACAGATTGGATGGTGGCAATCGCCGCGTCAGCGTCGCCAGCAAGATTGGCCAGAGCCAGCGTCATGCGGGCCAGAAGCCGGGCAACCTCGGCGGGCGGGGCATGTTTGAGCGCGGTGATGAGCGCGCTGTAAACATCATCGGCCCGGTCATGCAGGCGATCCGTGTCGATGTCAGGCTTGGCGGCGGCGGGCGGCGGAACAGCGCTGGCCCTGGTGAGGGCCCGCGCCCGCGACAAAGCCGCTGCAATCTCTTCAGCCGAGGGGTGCGTCCATCGCGCGGCAATGTGTTGGTCGGGGCGGATCAGATAAACCAGGCCCTGCCCGTAGCGGGCGGCAAAAAGCCGTTGTTCGTCCAGCACATCCTGCCCGATGCGCAGAACGCCCAAGCCCGGCACGGCGGGCGCGCTGGCTCCCTGGCAGGCCAGCAGCCGAAAGCTTCCGCCTAGCTGCTGGAGCAGCCACGTTGGCCCGCCATCCAGCCCCCGCAAGGGCGCATCGGGGCACGCGGAACCCGGCTCCACACCACCTTCCGCGACGGCTGGCGTCTGCAAGGACAGGCCGCTCAGCGAGCTTGGCGACGACAGCCGCCCTGGATTGACAAAGCGTCGCCCGAAGGCCCTCTGGGCAGAAAGATCAAGCGCAGCCTGGCGCAGCGCCTCGGCCCCCGCGCCGTGCGGGGTCATGAAACTGGTAGCGCGGGCCGAATGGCGGATATTTTCGTCCGCCGCCGCCACCCGCTCTTCATTATAGGTTTCGAGCAGCGCGACGGGCGCTTCGTCCTTGATGACCGCCGCCAGCTTCCAGCACAGATTATCGACATCCTGCACGCCACCATTGCCGCCACGCGCCCCAAAGGGCGAGACCACATGGGCGCTGTCGCCCGCGAAAATCACCCGATCATGCACAAAGCGGGCAAGGCGGCGGCATTGGAACGTATAGACTGACATCCAGTCGATCTCGAAGGGCCGCTCGCCAATAATGGCCCGCAGCCGTGCGATGACGCGGTCCGGCTGCTTTTCAGCCTCGCTGTCAGCGTCGGGGCCAAGCTGAAGGTCAATACGCCAGAGATTGTCGGGTTGCTTGTGAAGCAACGCCGATTGGCCGGGATGGAAGGTTGGATCGAACCAGAACAAGCGCTCTGCGGGGAACTCCGCGGCCATTTCGACATCGACAATGAGAAAGCGTTCCTCGAAAGCCTGGCCGGCAAAGTCCAGCCCGACCATCGCCCGCAGGCTGGAGCGCGCACCATCGGCGGCGATGAGCCAGGGCGCCGCGAGCCGGTAGCAGCCATCGGGCGTGGTGACTTCAACGCTGACGCCCTGCCCGCTCTGCGCCAGCGCGGTGACGCGGTTTTTCCAGCGCAGGTCAATGAGATCGGGAAACGCGCTTGCCCGTTCCACCAGCGCCATCTCGACATGATATTGCTGCAGATTGACGAAGGCCGGCATCTTGTGGCCCGGCTCGGGGAGCAGATCGAAATGATAAAGTTCGGCAGCGCCGCGATAGACCCGGCCCACCTGCCAGGTGACACCCTTTGCGACCATGACCTCGCCGATGCCGAGCCGGTCGAAAATTTCCAGGGTGCGCTTGGCCCAGCAAATGGCGCGGCTACCGACCGAGACGACATCATTATCGTCGAGCACAATCGAGGCGATGCCATGCAAGGCGAGATCTATGGCCGCTGCCAGCCCGATGGGCCCGGCACCGACGATGATGACCGGGGCCAGGCGCGGTGGCGCGCCAGAGAGTTCCGGCGGGGTGCGATAAGCGAAAGGTGGGTGATTGAAACGCGGCATGATCAGGGCTTTGGTGAATGCGGGGTCGACTGTAAAAATGGGCTAACTGCGACGTCATGGCGTGCGCTGCGAATCAAGCCTGGGGCTTTCTTGATCCCCTCTGTTGCTTCGTCGCTTTGCTCCCCGCCATGAGGGGAAAAATCTTGCTTAGGGCTGTCCAGGTATTCTTTCACCCCTGCAAAGCCTCCCACATCTCCTTGTCGCGCGCTGCTGTCCAGATGCGCGGGTGGTCGATGCCCAACGCCTCATCATAGGCCCTTGCGACATTGAAGGGCAGGCAATGCTCGTAAATCGCGTAGGAACCAAAATGCCCGTCGCAGGCGGCGCGGACTGCTGCCATGGCATCCTTCAGCGTGCCACCGCGCAGCGCGGCTCTGGCGGCCGGCTCATAAGTGCCGACCAGAAAGGCGCGGGTGAGCGCCAGTGCCTCGCGCACTTTGGCCTCGCCAATCAGCGCGCCTCCGCGACCCGGTGCCAGCGCCTTGGGGTTGAAGGCGGCAATGGCGTCAAGCGTCTTCGGCCAGTCGCCAAAATGCGCATCGCCGCAATAGCAGGCGGATTGATATTCGACGATGTCGCCCGAAAACATCACCCCGGCATCAGGCACATAGGCAACAATATCGCCCGCTGTATGGGCACGGCCAAGATGCACCAGATCAACCCGGCGACGCCCGAGATAGACGCTCATCTTGTCCTTGAAGGTCAGCGTCGGCCACGTGAGGCCGGGGATGGTTTCGGCGGCCTGAAACAGCCGCGGAAACCTTGCAAATTCGCTGTCCCAATCCTCCTTGCCGCGCTCGGCAATCATCGAGCGGCACACGTCGGAGGCAATGATTTCGGAAGCGCCATAGGCCGAGGCACCCAGCACCCGGACGGCGTGATAATGCGTCAGCACGACATGCTTGACCGGCTTGTCGGTGACCCTGCGGATTTCTGCCAGCACTTGGCGGGCCATGACCGGAGTCGCCTGCGCATCGACCACCATCACCGCGTCATCGCCGATGATCACGCCGGTGTTGGGATCGCCCTCGGCTGTGAAGGCCCAGAGGCCCTCGCCAACTTCGTTGAAAGAGATTTTCTTTGCTGCCATGTCGCCGGTGGAGGCGAAACCTTTTGCCATTTTGTGTTCCCTTTCAAGTCAGCCGCGCAACACGCTGGTGGATGGTGCCAAAAACAGACTGGCCCGCCGCGTCATTCATGGCAATGCGCACGTCGTCGCCAAAACGCATGAAGGGGGTTTTGGGCGCGCCATATCGGATGGTTTCGACCGTGCGCAGTTCGGCAAGGCAGGAATAGCCGACCCCGCCCTCTGCCAGAGTGCGGCCCGGCCCGCCGTCCGGGCCGCGATTGGAAACGGTGCCGGAACCAATGATCGAACCAGCCAGCAAGGCGCGGGTTTTGGCGGCATGGGCGATTAGCGCGGGAAAATCAAAGGTCATGTCGATGCCGGCATGGGGCCGCCCGATCGGCACGCCGTTGAGTTCAACCTCGATGGGCAGATGCAGCCTGGCACCATCCCAGGCGGTGCCCAGTTCATCGGGCGTGACGGCGACCGGCGAAAAGGCGGTTGAGGATTTGGATTGCAGGAAGCCAAAACCCTTCGCAAGCTCGGCGGGGACAAGATGGCGCAACGAGACATCATTCACCAGCATGACGAGCCGGATTTCCGCGCCAGCGCGGGCGCGGTTCGCTGCCATCGGCACATCGCCGGTGATGACCGCGACTTCGGCCTCCATGTCGATGCCGTAATCCTCGGAGGCCAGGACAATCGGCTGGCGCGGATCGAGGAAGGTGTCGGACGCGCCCTGATACATCAGCGGATCATGCCAGAAGCTGGTCGGCATTTCCGCACCGCGCGCCTGTCGCACCAGCGCGACATGGTTGACATAGGCCGAGCCGTCCAGCCACTGGTAAGCACGCGGCAGCGGCGAGCGGGCTCCGGTCTGATCAAAAGGCGCAGAGGCAAGGGCTCCGCGTTCGAGCGCGTCCGCCAGAGCCAGCAAGGCTGGGCGGGCGCTGGCCCAATCATCCAGCGCAGCCTGCAGGCTCGGCGCTATCGCCGCTGCGCTGGCGCAGCGGGTCAGATCGCGCGACACCACGACCAGATGGCCGTCGCGACTGGAGTCGGCAAGGGTGGCGAGCTTCATGCCTGGGTTCCCGTGCGGTTGGCCGGATCAAAATGCCTTTTCAAGCCCGTCCAGCACGCGGGATAATCGCGATCAAGATTCGGCAGTTGCGCGGCAAATTGCGTCAGTTGCTGGGGCAAGCGCGTTTCAAACATGAAGGCCATGGTGTCGGTGAGTTTCACGGGTGCCAGCGGCACGCTCGAGGCTTTGGCAAATGCGCTGGCATCAGGCCCGTGCGGCAACATGCAATTGTGCAGGCTCATGCCGCCGGGCACAAAGCCCTCCTCCTTGGCGTCGTACCGGCCATAAATCAGGCCCATGAATTCCGACATGATGTTGCGGTGATACCATGGCGGGCGGAAAGAGTGCTCAGCCACCAGCCAGCGCTCGGGGAAAATCACAAAATCAATGTTGGCAGTGCCGACCTCGCCCGAGGGCGCGGTGAGCACGGTGAAAATCGACGGGTCAGGATGGTCAAAAAGGATCGCGCCGACGGGCGAAAAGCTGCGCAGATCATATTTATAGGGCGCGTAATTGCCGTGCCAGGCGACGACATCGAGCGGGCAATGGCCGATGCTGGTTTCATGAAACGCTCCGCCCCATTTGACGATGACCCGCGCGGGCGTCTCTTTATCCTCAAAGGCGGCGACGGGGGTCTTGAAATCGCGAGCATTGGCGAGGCAATTGGCCCCGATGGGCCCGCGCTCGGGCAGTGTAAACGCCGCGCCATAATTCTCGCAGACATAGCCGCGCGAGGGGCCACCCAGCGGCGCGACGCGAATGGTGACGCCGCGCGGGATGACGGCGATTTCGCCGGGCCGCAGGTGGATCAGCCCGAGTTCGGTGGCAATTTCCAGCGCGCCCATCTCTGGCACGATCAGCAGTTCACCATCGGCATTCCAGAAATATTCATCGTTCATCGCCGCATTGGCGAGATAGACATGCGTCGCCATGCCGGTTTGCGAAAACACGTCGCCCGCCGTGGTCATCGTGCGCATGCCTGTGAGGAAAGTCACCGGCGATTCCGGCATCGCCACCGGGCCCCAGCGCAGGGGGCCAAGCGACAGACCATGGCGCACGATGTGGGGGGCGCTTTTCCAGTGCTGAAGCTCAATTTCATGGAAAGTGCCGACGTGCTGCACCGAGGGGCGGATGCGGTAGAGCCAGGAGCGCTCGTTCGTGCCGCGCGGCGCGGTGAAGGGCGAACCGGAAAGCTGCTCGGCATAAAGGCCATAGGGGCAGATTTGCGGCGAATTCTGACCTTGCGGCAAAGCGCCGGGCAGGGCCTCGGTCTCGAAACTGTTGCCAAAGCCGGTCATGTACGCCGCGCCGGTCATGGCGGCGACGCCGCTGCGGGCAGAAGATGGTTGCTGGTTCATGGCAATGACCCTGATCGGGCGAGGTCGGCGGCACCTGGCCACCCGCCTGCGCGCTTGAAGCATGATTTTCACCTATCGCGCTTTTCATTTCATTGCAAATGAAATGTTTTACGCGTAGAGTGAGCGCATGAAACCTGACCATCTCGACCTTGATGGCTTTCTGCCCTACCAGCTCAATGTGCTGGCAGCGCGGCTGAGCCGCGGCCTTGCGGACATTTACCAGCGGCGCTTTGGCATCACCATTCCCGAATGGCGGGTGATGGCCCATCTGGCGCGTGCTACAGCGATTTCGGTGAAGGATATTCACGCCCGCGTTGACATGGACAAGCCAAAAATCACCCGCGCCACGCAACGGCTGGAACAGGCCGGCTTTGTCTCGAAAAAGGTGCATGACCAAGACCGGCGGCTGGTGACGCTGGCACTCACTGCCAAAGGCCGCGCACTCTATGCGGAAATCGAACCCCTCGCCCTCGCCTATGAGCGCGAGGTGCTGGCCAGCCTGCCCGCCGCAGTTGAGGCGGCGCTGCGCGAAGGGGTGATGCGCCTGAATGGGGACAGGGACGCGTGAGGGATTACGGACAGGCTCGCACCACACAAAATTTGGCGCGCCGCTGTAATCATTTGGGCGGTCTCACCCGGCCGCCCCTAAACAAGCACAGATTGCGGATGTTGGGCCAGCGTTGTGCAGGGAACCTTGATCTGCAACATCATGCAAGCGCTGTCCTGCATCCCTTAAAACGGGATGTCATCATCAATATCGCCGCCGCGATTGCTAGTGCTGGCCGGGGCCGGGCGACGCTCGCCACCACGCTCCATGGGCGATGAGCGCCCGAAGCTGGCATTGTCGGGCCCTGCGCTGCCGCCGACATAATCACCGCCGCCCTCGCCGCGTCCGCCCTTGCCATCCAGCATGGTGAGTTCGCCGCGATAGCGCTGCAACACCACTTCGGTTGATTTGCGCTGGTTGCCGTCCTTGTCGGTATATTCGCGGGTCGCCAACTGGCCCTCAAGATAGACCTTCATGCCCTTTTTCAGATATTGCTCGGCGATTTTGCCAAGCTGCTCGTTGAAAATCACGATATTGGCCCATTCGGTGCGTTCGCGCCGCTCGCCGGTGGTCTTGTCGCGCCATGATTCGCTCATGGCAAGGCTGAACGAGACAATGGCGTCGCCAGCGCTGGTGCGTCGCACCTCTGGATCGCGGCCCAGATTGCCGATGAGAATCACTTTGTTAACGCTACCCGCCATCACCCTGCTCCCTCGAAAACCCAACGCACCACGCCGCAGCGGCCCCAATGCCACCGATGTTCTAGCTATGTTCCTAACAGGCCAAGCTGCCGCGCGCAAGGGCTTTGTCAAGATCCGGCGCAATTTTCAACCGAAAAGCGCCGGGGCGTACTTTAGGCACCGCCGCCTTCGGTCATCAGCCAGGCGGCACCGCAGGCTTTGGCGAGTTCGCGCACCCGCAAAATATAAGATTGCCGCTCGGTCACAGAAATCACGCCGCGCGCATCCAGCAAGTTGAAGCGGTGCGAGGCCTTGATACATTGATCGAAGGCTGGCAACGCCATTTTGTGGCGGGTTTCGCCCGCATCGGGCTGGCCCCTGGCAAGCAATGCCTGGCACTCGGCCTCAGCCTCGCGGAACTGGCGCTCCAGAACCAATGTGTCGGCGTATTCAAAGTTATGGCGCGAATATTCCTGCTCGGCCTGCAGAAACACGTCGCCATAAGTGACTTTATCTTCGCCTTCCAATCCATTGAAATTAATATCAAAAATGCTATCTACGCCCTGCACGTACATGGCGAGGCGCTCCAGCCCATAGGTCAGCTCGCCGGAAACCGGCGCGCATTCGAACCCGGCCACCTGCTGAAAATAAGTGAACTGCGAGACTTCCATGCCGTCGCACCAGCATTCCCAGCCCAGCCCCCACGCCCCTAGCGTCGGGCTTTCCCAATCATCCTCGACAAAGCGGATGTCATGGAGCGCGCTGTCGATGCCGAGCACGCCGAGCGATTTGAGATAAAGTTCCTGCAAATCGGGCGGCGAGGGCTTCAGGATCACCTGATACTGGTAAAAATGCTGCAAGCGGTTGGGGTTTTCGCCATAGCGGCCATCCTTGGGGCGGCGCGAGGGCTGCACATAGGCAGCGCGCCAGGGCTTTGGCCCCAAAGCCCGCAAGGCAGTGGCCGGGTGAAAGGTGCCCGCCCCCATCTCCATGTCATAGGGCTGCAAAATGACGCACCCCTGCTCGGCCGAGACCGTCTGCAAGGCCAGCAACATGCCCTGAAAAGATTTCTGCGGGGCGCTGGCAGAAGGTGTTATGGCGGCAGGCATCATGGTGGCAGACTGTGGCATGAGGGCGGTTCCTTTGTAGCAGTGCCCGTAAAGCGCGCGAGGCCGAGGGTCAATCGTCTCATGAATCAATTACCCCCCTTGTATCATTCCTGGCCTGCAGCGGAGCCCCGCATGAACGGCGCATGAATGGCCTGGTCAGGTTTGGTTCAAGCGCGCCGCCGTAGTCTGGTGGCATCGGAGCATTTGTCCGATCACGGAAAGAAGGAAGAACTGACATGATTGCATCGCCTGTAAAAAAGCTGCTCGGTGGCCTCGGCATTGCCGCCGTGCTGAGCCTTGGGCTCGCCAATTTCACCCCGGCTGCCGCCGATGGCTGGCGTCATGAAGGGCCCGCTCAGGAGTGGCGCGAACATCATCCGTTCTATGGCTATCGCCCGCCGATCTATTACCGCCCGGTGCATTGCTTCAACCGCCGCATTTTCGTGCGCGGGCCGTGGGGCTGGCATCCGGTGATCCAGCGCGTCTGCCGCCGCTAAGCATCAAAAGGCAGGCTGCCGCGACCCCGATGCAGCGCATCGGCTTCGGGCGTGAAAGCGCCTGAAGCCTGGTGCAGGTCGAGCGCCGCCAGCAATCGCAGCGGCGCGCGGCTGGACTGTTGCCAGCGCACGATGATGCGGCTGGCCGGTGAGCCGCCTTGGGGTGCCACAGGCAGAATTTGCAGCCCCCGGCCGCCCTGCCCCAGACCAGCCAGAATTGCCGGAAGTGCTTGCGGCAGGTGGATCATCACCAGCACGCCCCTGGGGTTCAGCAATTTGCGGCAGGCTTTCGTCCAGTCCTCCAGCGTGCCCTTTTGCAAGACATGGGCTTGTGCACGGGCAGGATCACGCGGGCGGCGCGAGGCTTCGGGCTGGTAGAAGGGCGGGTTGGTCACCACCGCATCATAGAGCCCCTGAAGCGCCTTCAGGGCTGTCCTTTCGCCCAGTAGATCGTGGCAGCGTGCGATAACGCGGCCAGACAAGCCATTTTCGGCACTGTTGATCTCCGCCAGGGCCACCAGATCCGGGTTGATGTCGATCAGGTCGATCTGCGCGTGCGGGTGACGTTGCGCCAGAGCCAGCCACACGGCACCCCCCCCG
>VFSW01010520.1_pt1 | contig 13091 bp, 14 predicted proteins | sample 5358111 | NCBI WGS metagenome assembly VFSW01 (sample SAMN11554181, study PRJNA540505) | mine drainage metagenome | isolation source: sediment from site ElyBrook_90M | place: USA: Ely Copper Mine, Vershire, VT | collected 2017 | reverse complement strand
GCCCGATACGCTATGTTAAACTCTGGCGATCAATTAGGCGAGGTTCCACTGCATGTCCGGCAATACCCTGGGTCGTTTATTTTGCGTCACTTCCTTTGGCGAAAGTCATGGCCCGGCGCTGGGTTGCGTGGTGGACGGCTGCCCCCCCGGCCTGGAGATTTCCGAGGCAGATATCCAGCACGAATTGAATCGGCGCAAACCGGGAACCTCCCGACATGTCACGCAGCGTCGGGAGTCCGATCGGGTTGAAATTCTTTCGGGTGTATTCGAGGGACGGACCACGGGGACGCCGATTGGGCTGCTGATTCGTAACGAGGACCAGCGCTCGCAGGATTACGGCAAGATTGCCCAGAAGTTTCGCCCCGGGCATGCCGACTATACCTACCTGCAAAAGTATGGCATCCGGGATTACCGGGGTGGCGGGCGCTCTTCTGCACGCGAAACGGCAGTGCGCGTCGCGGCAGGAGCGATTGCCAAAAAATGGCTGAACCAGCGTTATGGCGTCAGCATTCGGGGCTATCTGGCACAACTGGGGCCGCATGTCATTCCATTTCATGACTGGTCCGCGGTGGACGGCAATCCCTTCTTTGCAGCCAATGCCAGCGTCGTTCCCGAGCTGGAGGCGTACATGGATGCACTGAGAAAGTCGGGTGACTCCATCGGCGCGCGGGTTAACGTGGTTGCCAGCGGTGTGCCCGTGGGGTGGGGCGAACCCGTATATGACCGCCTGGATGCCGAAATTGCTTATGCCATGATGAGCATCAACGCCGTCAAGGGCGTTGAAATCGGTGCGGGGTTTGCCAGCATTGTGCAGAAGGGCACCGAGCATGGGGATGAAATGACCCCCCAGGGGTTTCTTTCCAATCGCGCGGGGGGCGTACTGGGCGGAATATCCACCGGACAGGACATCCTGGTCAGCATGGCCATCAAGCCAACCTCCAGCATTCGCTTGCCCAGACAGTCCCTGGATTTGACCGGGCAGCCAGCCACGGTGGAGACCACAGGCCGCCATGACCCTTGTGTGGGTATTCGTGCCACCCCCATTGCCGAGGCCATGTTGGCACTCGTGTTAATGGATCATGCGCTGCGTCACAGGGCGCAGAATGCCGACGTGGTTTCACCCCTTTCTCCCATTCCAGCCAGTCCTTCCTGAGGGTCCTGCAGGCGCCGGGCATCTGTTCGATCCGGGCGCACTATGTCATAATTTACGGTCAATTTGAGGCTGTAACTCTATGAATCCCTTATCGCTCTACGAAAAACTCTGGCAGTCGCATGTGGTTCGTGAAGAATCAGACGGCACAGCCTTGCTCTACATTGATCGACACCTTGTTCACGAAGTCACCAGCCCGCAGGCGTTTGAGGGGCTGCGCCTCGCCCACCGCGACCTGTGGCGTGTGGGTTCCATTCTGGCCACGGCCGACCACAACACCCCGACCACCAACCAGAAGGTCATCGCGGACCCTGTTTCCAGGTTGCAGGTGGATACTCTGGACGACAACTGCCGTCGCTATGGCATTACGGAATATCCCATGGGGGACCACCGCCAGGGCATCGTCCATGTAATCGGTCCGGAACAGGGCGCCACGCTGCCAGGCATGACCGTCGTCTGCGGCGACTCCCACACCAGTACCCATGGCGCATTTGCCGCACTGGCCATGGGCATTGGTACTTCCGAAGTGGAACATGTGATGGCCACGCAGACCCTGCTGTCGCGCAAGGCCAAGATCATGCAGGTTAATGTGGAAGGCGTTTTGCGACCGGGTGTGACGGCCAAGGACGTGGCGTTGGCGATCATCGGCCATATCGGTACGGCTGGCGGAACGGGTCATGCCATCGAGTTTGCAGGTTCGGTCATCCGTGGCCTGTCCATGGAAGGGCGCATGACCTTATGCAACATGGCTATCGAGGCCGGCGCGCGCGCGGGCATGGTGGCTGTGGATGACGTCACCCTGCGTTATCTTGAGGGGCGGCCCTATGCGCCCAAGGGCGCTCAGTGGCAGGCTGCAGTGGCTTACTGGCGCACCCTGCACAGTGATGAAGGCGCCAGGTTTGACCAGAAGGTCACCCTCGATGCCGGTACCTTTGAGCCGCTCGTCACCTGGGGGACATCGCCAGAAATGGTTGTCTCGATCACGGGCCGGGTGCCCGATCCTGCCCTGGAATCAGACGTCACCCGACGCGAGGGCATGGAGCGGGCGTTACGTTACATGGACTTGCAGCCCAACATGGCCATCAGCGATATCGCCATCGACAAGGTGTTCATCGGTTCCTGCACCAACTCGCGCCTTGAAGATCTGCGCGCTGCCGCTGCGGTACTCAAGGGGCGCAAGGTGGCTTCCAGCCTCAAGCTGGCATTGGTGGTTCCGGGGTCGGGGCTGGTCAAGGCAGCAGCTGAGGCGGAAGGGCTCGACAAGATTTTCATGGCGGCTGGATTTGAATGGCGCAATCCGGGCTGTTCCATGTGTCTTGGCATGAACGACGACCGCCTTTCGCCAGGAGAGCGCTGTGCCTCGACTTCCAACCGTAATTTTGAAGGGCGCCAGGGTGCGGGTGGCCGGACGCACCTCGTCAGCCCGCAAATGGCTGCAGCAGCGGCGGTGGCCGGGCATTTCGTTGATGTCCGGACTTTTTTAGATTGAGGAACGCCTGACATGAAACAGTTCACGCCCTTGAATGGGTTGGTGGTACCGATTGATCGCTCCAATGTGGACACCGACGCCATCATTCCAAAACAGTTTCTCAAGTCCATTCTGCGCACCGGATTCGGCCCCAACCTGTTCGATGCCTGGCGCTATCTGGACGAAGGGCAACCCGGACAGGACAACGCACGCCGGCCCATCAACCCTGACTTCGTGCTCAATCAGCAGCGCTATCAGGGCGCGCAGGTGTTGCTGGCACGCGAAAACTTTGGTTGCGGCTCCAGTCGCGAGCATGCGCCCTGGGCACTCGATGACTACGGCATTCGGGCCGTGATTGCTCCCAGCTTTGCGGACATTTTTTACAACAACTGTTTCAAGAGCGGGTTGTTGCCCATCGTGCTGCCGGCAGACGTGGTGGACCAGTTGTTCCATGCTGTGGCAGCCCATCCGGGCTATCGCCTGGTAGTGGATCTTGCCGCACAAACCGTGACGACACCCGAGGGGGTGGCACATGGTTTTGCCGTGGATGAGTTTCGCAAATACTGCCTGCTCAATGGCCTCGACGAAATTGGCCTGACCCTTCGCCATGCCGATGAAATCCGCGCTTATGAAGCACGGCGGGCACAAAGTGAACCCTGGATTTTTGGAGTTTCTGCATGAAGATTGCTGTATTGCCAGGAGACGGCATTGGCCCTGAAATTGTTGCGGAGGCCCTCAAGGTCCTTGACGTGTTTCGTAGTGAAGGCGTGTCACTCGAGACAGAAACAGGGGACATCGGCGGTGTGGCCGTAGATCGTCAGGGCGATCCCTTGCCGGCTGCCACGTTGGCCTTGTGCCAGGATGCCGAGGCCATCCTGTTTGGCTCCATCGGGGGGCCGCAGTACGACACGCTACCGCGCGAAATGCGTCCAGAGCGAGGGTTGTTGCGCTTGCGCAAGGCGCTCGACCTTTTTGCCAACCTGCGTCCCGCCCAGGTTTTTCCAGAACTCGCCGCAGCTTCCAGCCTCAAACCTGAAATCGTGGCAGGGCTCGACATCATGATCGTGCGCGAGCTCACAGGGGACATTTATTTCGGCGAGCCGCGCGGCATTGCCGTTAATGCGGCAGGCGAGCGCGTAGGAACCAACACCATGGTTTACAGCGAATCCGAGATTCGCCGTGTGGCCCATTGGGGGTTTCAGGCGGCACAACAACGCCGCCGCGAACTGTGTTCCGTTGACAAGATGAACGTACTTGAAACCACGCAGCTCTGGCGTGACGTCATGATGGAAGTCGCACCGCAATATCCCGATGTGAAATTGACGCACATGCTGGTAGACAATGCGGCCATGCAGCTGGTGCGCAATCCACGGCAGTTTGACGTGATCGTGACGGGGAATTTGTTTGGCGACATCCTCTCCGATGAGGCTTCCATGCTCACCGGCTCGATTGGCATGCTGCCTTCGGCATCGCTCAACGCGGCTGGACAGGGTTTGTTCGAACCCATCCACGGAAGCGCTCCGGATATCGCAGGTCGGGGCATTGCCAATCCTTTGGCACAGATCCTGTCTGTATCGATGATGTTCCGTTATTCGTTGAAGCGGCCGGACCTGGCTGATCGCGTTGATCGGGCAGTACGCAGCGTATTGCAGCAGGGCATCCGTACCGCGGATATTGCGCGCCCGGGCGAGACGGTGGCCAGCACGGCTAGAATGGGCGATGCGGTCGTTGCCGCATTGCGGGCTCAGTAATGACTGGAGAGTGACGGAATCATGTTGAAAGTGGGAATGGTGGGTTGGCGCGGTATGGTGGGCTCGGTCCTGATGCAACGGATGATCGAGGAACGGGACTTTGACCTCATTCACCCCGTTTTTTTCACGACTTCCCAGGCTGGGGCGGCCGGACCGGACGTGGGCTACGGAGCCCAGCCCTTGCTGGATGCGCGCGATCTTACCGCTTTGGCTCAAATGGATATCATTATTTCCTGTCAGGGTGGGGACTATACCAACGAGGTCTTCGCTCCCCTGCGCGCCTCCGGTTGGAAGGGATACTGGATTGATGCCGCCTCGACGCTGCGCATGAAGGATCACGCCATCATCATCCTTGATCCGGTCAACCGGCCTGTGATTGATGCGGCGCTGGGTCGCGGCATTCGCGATTTCGTTGGCGGTAACTGCACTGTCAGCCTGATGTTGATGGCGATGAGTGGATTGTTCCGCAATGGTTGGGTGGAATGGGTGTCCGCCATGACTTACCAGGCTGCGTCGGGGGCGGGAGCCCAGAACATGCGTGAACTCCTGCAGCAGATGGGTGCGTTGCATCGCGGCGTGGAATCACTTCTGGCGGATCCTGCTTCGGCCATTCTTGACATTGACCGGACCGTAGCTGAAGCCTTGCGCAACGGAACGTTGCCAATGGCCAATTTCCGTAACGTACCGCTTGCAGGAAGCCTGATTCCCTGGATTGACGTGCCCGTCGAACACGGTCAGAGCAAGGAGGAATGGAAGGGTGGGGCCGAGTGCAACAAGATTCTCGGGTTGCCGCCGTTCCGCAGTCCGGGCAGCGTACCCATCGATGGTCTTTGTGTCCGCATCAGCGCCATGCGCTGTCATGCCCAGGGGCTGACGGTCAAGCTCAAACGCGATATCCCGTTGCAGGACATTGAGCAGGCGATTGCTTCGAGCAATGCCTGGGTCAAGGTCATTCCTAACGAACGGGAGGCCAGCGAGCGTCACCTCACTCCCGCCGCCGTTTCAGGAACGCTGAGTGTTCCCGTCGGCAGGTTGCACAAGCTTGCGATGGGTCCTGAATACCTGGGTGCCTTTACCGTGGGCGATCAATTGCTGTGGGGTGCAGCCGAGCCGCTGCGTCGCATGTTACGCATTCTGGTGGATTGAGCGTGCAGGCCCAATCAGAAGGCTGGCTGGACCAGGCGCTGCAGTTTTTGTCCCAGCTTCAGTGGCCCACACTGGAGGATGCTCAGGTCTGGAGCGAGATCCATCCCGATGCCGTCCTCTTGGGAGGCATCTTTCTGGGCTTGATCTGCCTGATCCTTGTGGTGGGCTGGTGGGTGGGCCGCAAGCCCGTGGCTGCTCAAATCCTTGAGGAGCCCCAAGTGGCTGCGCTGCCCGATCTGGAATTGCGTCTGGGAATTTCGCGCGAGGACCTCGCCGAAGTCGGCCTGCCCCTGCAGACCCCACCCCGATTGGCAGAGTCTGCCCCGATTTCCCTCATCATGACATCCCTGGAGGAGCTTTCCACGGAACACCTCATGGTGGTGGCGCGCTATTGTGTCTGGAAGGGTGACGCCGAGGGTGCGCGCGATGCAATCGCCCCCATCATGGTCCGAGGCGACTTGCAGCAAAGGCATGCAGCGCTGGCGTTACTGGAAGGTTGTTGACGCCAATCCTCATGCGATACGCATTGGGAGTGGAATACGACGGTTCGGGGTATTGCGGGTGGCAGCGCCAGCCTGAACGCCTATCCATCCAGGAGGCACTGGAATCCGCACTGACCGGCATTGCCAGCGAGCCCATTGCCGTGATTGCGGCCGGACGCACAGACAGGGGTGTTCATGCCTGTGGCCAGGTCGTTCATTTCGATACGCAGGCCCAGCGCCCGCTCACGGCTTGGGTGCGCGGCGTCAATGCGTTGCTGCCCTCCGGCATTGCCGTGCTTTGGGCCCATCCTGTCGAGCCAGGGTTTCATGCCCGCTTTTCCGCCCACAGCCGTTCGTATCAGTACCTGCTGCTCAACCACCCGGTTCGGCCCGCATTGATGGCTGGAAAATTGGGGTGGTATCATCACAGGCTGGATCTGGACCGAATGCGGCAAGGTGCGCGGTTTTTGCTGGGGCAGCATGATTTCAGTGCGTTCCGGGCAGCCGAATGTCAGGCAAAAACTCCGTTGAAAACGTTGTTGCAGGCGGACGTGGTGCAGCACGGGCCGGTGTTCAGGTTTTCTTTCACGGCAGATGCCTTCTTGCAGCACATGGTCCGCAACATGGTGGGGGCCTTGGTGGCCGTGGGCCATGGTAACGAGGCCCCTGCCTGGATTCTCGAGCTTTTGAAGTCGCGCAATCGTACTTTGGCAGCACCAACCTTTTCTCCCGATGGACTTTACTTGACCGGGGTGGGCTATGAGGCTCATTGGCATTTGCCACAACACACGTCACGGTGTGACTCGATGCTAGGACCAGGAAATCCCTGACATGCCAACCCGCGTCAAAATTTGCGGCATTACCCGAGCTGAAGATGCGCAAAGGGTGGCCAGATTGGGCGCAGATGCACTCGGCCTGGTGTTCCATCAGCCCAGCCCGCGTGCGGTCACTGCCGAAGCTGCTGCAGAAATTGTGGCGGCTCTGCCTCCTTTTGTTTCCGTGGTGGGTTTGTTCGTGGATGCCACCCCTGATCTGGTAGATGCAGTCCTGTCCCGTGTCAGGCTTGACTACCTGCAGTTTCATGGGGACGAGTCTCCTGAGGATTGCGAACGTTATCAAGTGCCCTATATCAAGGTTGCGCGCGTCAGGCCCGGGCTTGATTTGGTACAATACGCGGTTGGCTATCGTCACGCGCGAGCATTACTGGTGGATGCCTATGTGGCCGGTGTGCCCGGTGGTACGGGCAAGACGTTTGACTGGGCTGCGTTGCCGCCCGCTTTGCCGTTGCCCCTGATTTTGTCGGGAGGTCTGACCCCTGAAAACGTGGGCCTGGCCATACGCACGGTGAAGCCATGGGCCGTGGACGTGAGCAGTGGCGTGGAAGCCGCTCCGGGAATCAAGGATGCAGGAAAGGTACAGCAGTTCATACAAGGAGCGAGGAATGAAGATATACGACATGCCTGACCCTGAGGGCCACTTTGGACCCTACGGAGGGATTTTCGTATCAGAGACACTGATCGCGGCCATTGATGAGCTCAAGGCGCAGTACTTGCATTATCGCGACGATCCGCAGTTTCAGGCCGAATTTGCCTACGAACTCAAGCATTACGTAGGACGCCCCAGTCCCATATACCATGCACGACGCCTCTCTGACTCACTGGGGGGTGCGCAGATCTACCTCAAACGTGAGGATCTCAACCATACGGGCGCACACAAGATCAACAACACGGTCGGTCAGGCAATGCTGGCGCAACGCATGGGCAAGAAGCGCATCATCGCCGAAACCGGAGCGGGACAACACGGCGTGGCGTCAGCCACGGTGGCGGCGCGTTATGGCATGGAATGCGTGGTTTACATGGGCTCCGAAGATGTCCGGCGCCAAGCCCAGAATGTCTACCGCATGAAGCTGCTGGGCGCGCGCGTCGTACCGGTTGAAAGCGGTTCCAGGACGCTCAAGGACGCGCTCAACGAAGCCATGCGCGATTGGGTGACCAACGTTCAAAACACGTTCTACATCATCGGTACGGTCGCCGGTCCCCACCCTTATCCCATGATGGTGCGCGATTTCAATTCGGTGGTGGGGCGCGAATGCCTGACACAGATGCCCGAAATGGCGGGACGGCAACCGGATGTGGTGCTGGCATGTGTGGGTGGTGGCTCCAACGCCATGGGCATTTTCTATCCCTATATTCCACATGAATCCGTACGCTTGATGGGCGTGGAAGCTGGAGGCGAAGGGGTGGCCAGCGGGCACCATGCCGCTTCGCTGGTGGCGGGCTCTCCGGGTGTGCTGCACGGCAATCGCACCTATCTGCTACAGGACAGCAATGGGCAGATCATCGAGACCCACTCCATTTCTGCGGGTCTCGATTATCCCGGCGTGGGCCCCGAACATGCCTGGCTCAAGGACTCCCATCGGGCTGAATATGTGGCCATCAATGACGACGAGGCGTTGCATGCCTTTCATACGCTCTGTCGCATGGAAGGCATCATTCCAGCCCTTGAATCCAGCCATGCGTTGGCACAGGCCATGAAAATGGCGCCTGCCATGGGAAAGGAACAGATTCTGCTGGTCAACCTTTCCGGTCGGGGCGACAAGGATATGGCCACGGTTGCCGAACGTAGCGGCATTGCGCTCTAAGGAGTTACTCTTGTCACGGATTCCCGCAACATTTGAACGGCTGGCGCGTGCAGGGCGTAAAGCGCTGATTCCCTTCTTTTCGGTTGGTGACCCCAGCCTCGCACTTTGCGTGCCCACGATGCAAGCCATGGTCTCGGGCGGTGCCGACATCCTGGAATTGGGGGTCCCGTTTTCCGATCCCATGGCTGACGGTCCGACCATTCAACGTTCCAGCGAGCGCGCATTGAAAAACGGGGTGTCGCTGCAGGATGTCCTGAATGCGGTGACCCGGTTTCGTCAGACGGATGACCAAACCCCTGTGGTACTGATGGGGTACGCCAATCCCATCGAGCGCATGGGTCGCGAACGCTTTGCCGACCAATGCGCCAGTGCAGGCGTGGATGGCGTTCTGGTCGTGGATTATCCGCCCGATGAAGCGCGTGAATTGGGAAAGCTGCTGAGGCCTCATGGAATCGACTCCATTTTCCTGCTCTCGCCAACCTCCACTGACGCGCGCATCAAGGAAATTGCTGCATTGGCCTCCGGCTACATCTACTATGTGTCGTTGCGTGGGGTTACAGGCGCGTCAAACATGGACCCTCAAGAAGTGGCACGCCAGATTGCGCGGATCAAAACCGCTGCCACGGTGCCGGTAGGTGTGGGTTTTGGAATTCGTGATGGGGCTACGGCGCACCTGCTGGCTGGAGTGGCAGATGCCATTGTGGTGGGTTCGCGTATCGTGGAGGAGATCGAAGCCAGCGCCGCGGACGAGATTCCTGCACGGGTTGGCGCGTTGATCAATCTTTTTCGTCAAGCCATGGATGCCTGATCAATGAGCTGGTTTAAAAAACTGCTGCCACCGCGCATCAAGCGCGACAAGAATAACAGCAAGGGTTCCGTGCCCGAGGGTTTGTGGGTGAAATGTGGTTCTTGCGAGGCGGTCTTGTACCGCTCCGATCTCGAATCCAATCTGCATGTATGCCCAAAATGCTCCCACCATATCCGGATTTCTGCGCGTACGCGTCTGGACGGCTTTCTGGATGCGGATGGCCGCTTTGAAATCGGATCAGAAATCATTCCAGTAGACAGCCTCAAGTTCAAGGATAGCCGGCGCTATGTGGATCGTCTTACAGAGGCAGCCAACGCCACCGGCGAAACCGATGCGCTGGTGGTGATTCAAGGCACGCTAAACGGCCTTCCCCTGGTGGCGGCGGCATTTGAGTTTGAGTTCATGGGCGGCTCCATGGGTTCGGTGGTCGGCGAGCGGTTTGTGCGTGCCGTAGAAGCAGCCATCGACCAGAAATATCCCTTTGTCTGTTTTCTGGCCAGTGGTGGCGCCCGAATGCAGGAAGGCCTTTTATCCTTGATGCAAATGGCTAAAACCTGCGCAGCCTTGACGAGGCTTGCCCAGGCGCGACTGCCGTTTATTTCCGTTCTGACCGATCCCACCATGGGTGGAGTTTCTGCCAGCTTTGCCATGATCGGTGATGTGGTAATTGCCGAGCCCAATGCGCTCATTGGATTTGCAGGGCCACGCGTGATCGAGCAGACCGTGCGAGAAGTGCTTCCCGAAGGGTTTCAGCGTTCGGAGTTTTTGCTCGAAAAAGGGGCCATCGACATGATCGTGGATCGACGGCAGATGCGTGATAGGATCGCAAACATTCTTGGTCAGCTGACGCAGGTTGCCGAAACCGCCTGACTGGCAGCAAAAACGAGGGATTCATGAAACGTCCCCTGAATGCTCAAGAACAAGCCTTGCGGATTCAGAGTCGGCGCAGGATGATTGGAGCGGCGGTCATCATGCTCTGTGTGGTGCTTCTGCTGCCCATGATTCTGGATCACTCCATGGGGCCCAAGCTCGCAGCGCCCGGGCTGACACCCGCGCTCAAAGAGACGCAACAGGACAAGAACCTGGTTGATCCAGCCACCGTCGCACGCTCCGATCTGCCCCAGCCGGCTGCTGCCGAAACTCCCCCTGCTGCGGCATCGCCATCGCTTCCGGCCGAGCCATTCGCTGCTGCCGAGACTGCAGCCATTCCTGCTCCAGCCACTGCGGTGGTTTCCACGGCTGCCAAACCTGCAACCCAGACTGCGGTGCCTGCTTCAAACAAGACCGCTTACTGGGTTCAGGTGGGTGTTTTCAGCGATCGCAGCAAGGCGCAGGCGCTGATCAAAAAACTCGCCGATCATGAGATTCACGCCGTTGGGGAAGAAGCGCACTACAAGGACGGTGCTCGCGTTCGTGTTCGCATTGGCCCCCTGAACAACAAAGCGGAGGCGGTGGCAATGACGCATCAGCTCGATCAACTCACCGTTAAATCCATGGTCATCTCGCCATGATGGACGCGCTTGCAACCCTGACCTGGATCGACTGGAGCCTGCTCTCCATCGTACTCATCTCGATCATTTTCGGCGTGATTCGAGGCATGGTGCGAGAGTTTTTTTCCCTGCTGGGGTGGGTTGTTGCATTTTGGCTTGCAAAATCGTTCAGCCTGATGGGTTCTCTTTGGCTTGCACCGTTCATCAGCAGCGAAACAATTCGGTTGATGGCGGCTTTCGTGATCCTTTTCCTTGCGGGATTGGTAATCACCGCAGTGTTGGGCCATTTCCTGAGCGCCATGGCAACCAGCATTGGGTTTGGGGCGCTCAATCGCGTGCTGGGAGCAATCTTCGGCCTGTTGCGCGGCTGGCTCCTTGTGGTGATTCTCGTGATGCTTGCGGGGATGACCGCGTTTCCTATGGAGAGGGATTGGAAATCCTCAATTTTCATTGACTGGGCCGTGCACAGCGGTAAATTATTGATGCCCTACCTGCCAGCCCGGATGTCCGAGCGCATCCATTTTTAAGCACCCGGAACGGGCAATCGGAGTAGAATGCGAGGGTCCGGGAACTACCATTTTTTCAGGGACTTTCTGTTTTATGTGCGGAATAGTCGGAATCGTCGCCAAGATACCCGTCAACCAGCTGCTTTATGACGGACTGCAACTGCTCCAGCATCGTGGTCAGGATGCAGCAGGCATCGCCACCGCGGATGGCAGTACTTTCCATATGCACAAAGGGTTGGGTCTGGTGCGGGACGTGTTCCGCACCCGGGACATGCGTGCCCTGACAGGAAATGTCGGCATTGCCCATTGTCGCTATCCTACGGCGGGTTCTGCCAGCTCTCCGGCAGAAGCACAGCCGTTCTATGTCAATTCGCCCTTTGGCATCGTGTTGGGACATAACGGCAATCTGACCAATTCAGAACACCTGCGAGCCGAGCTTTTCGAGCAGGATCGTCGCCATGTCAACACCAACTCTGATTCCGAGGTATTGCTCAATGTCCTGGCGCACGAGTTGCATGATGCGGCCAAAGGCCACAAGCTCGACCCCAATGATATCTTCAAGGCAGTAGGGCAGGTCTATCGCCGCTGCCACGGAGCCTACGCGGCCGTCACTATCATCGCGGGACATGGTTTGCTGGCTTTCCGCGATCCCCACGGCATTCGCCCTTTGGTGATTGGACGCAACGTCACGCCCATGGGGACAGAGTTCATGGTGGCTTCAGAAAGCGTGGCGCTGGATGCCTTGGGCTTTGAGTTGTTGCGCGATGTGGAGCCTGGTGAAGCCATCCTCATCGACGAGGGCGGCAATTTCTATAACCGGATTTGTGCCGACGCCCCCCAGAAAAATCCCTGCATCTTCGAGTATGTGTATCTGGCCCGTCCTGACTCGGTCATGGACGGTATCTCCGTTTACGAAACGCGGCTCAAGATGGGTGAGAGTCTGGGTAACAAGATCCGGCGCATCGCGCCAGACCTCAAGCTGGATGTGGTCATTCCCATACCGGACACCAGTCGCCCCAGCGCCTTGCAGCTGGCGCTCAAACTGGGCGTTCCCTATCGGGAAGGTTTCATCAAAAACCGCTACATCGGCCGTACCTTCATCATGCCGGGGCAGGCCGAGCGTAAAAAGTCCGTGCGCCAAAAACTGAACGCCATCGGCTTCGAGTTCAAGGGCAAGAACGTATTGCTGGTGGACGATTCCATTGTACGGGGAACCACCAGTCGCGAAATCGTCCAGATGGCACGCGATTGTGGCGCCAACAAGGTCTACTTTGCTTCGGCCGCACCGCCTGTGCGCTTTCCCAATGTGTATGGCATCGATATGCCCACACGTCAGGAGCTGTTGGCCACCGGGCGCTCAGATGCTGAAATTGCCCTTGAAATCGGTGCCGATGCCGTGTTTTATCAGGACCTCGACGATCTCGTGCATGATGTCAGAGGGGCGGCTCCGGGCATCGACCGATTTGACGCCTCCTGTTTTGATGGCTTCTACATTACTGGAGACATCACGCCAGAGTACCTGGCCGACATCGAGGCGCATCGCTGTGATGGCGAAACCCGATCAGGCAATGAATCGACGCAGCAACTGGACCTCAATCTCAGCGCGGTTGAATCGGCGTGAACGAAGAATTTGATTTTGACACCCTGGC
>VFSW01010519.1_pt1 | contig 13092 bp, 16 predicted proteins | sample 5358111 | NCBI WGS metagenome assembly VFSW01 (sample SAMN11554181, study PRJNA540505) | mine drainage metagenome | isolation source: sediment from site ElyBrook_90M | place: USA: Ely Copper Mine, Vershire, VT | collected 2017 | reverse complement strand
CGACGGTCGGCATCGTGTGCCACCGTCGCCTTGTTCGCGTGCAGAGCGCCGTCGCCGCTACCGCTCGCCTAGCAGCGGCTTCACCACCTCGTCAGTCACCCGCCGCACGATGTTTTCGGGGTACGGCGGACGCAGGTTCAGAACTACATGCGTCGCGCCCACGGCGATGTAGCTGCGCACTGCCTCGCGCGTCGCCGTCAGATTGGTGTAGTCCACTGGCGGCTGGACCGAGCGCGCAATCTCGTGGGGGTCGCGCCCGATGGCGGCGCAGTGCTCGTCGAGGATGACGCTCTTGCGCGCGAACTCCTCGGGCGGTCCACCTGCCATATTCCAGATATCGGCGTACTGCGCCACCACCCGCAGCGTTAGCTTCTCGCCCACACCACCGATGACGAACGGCGGGTAGGGCTTCTGCACTGGCTTCGGCTCGCAGCGCGCCTCGTGTACCTGGTAGTAGCGCCCCTCGAAGCTCGGCGCCTCTTCAGTCCACATGCGCCGAATGATCTCGCATGCCTCGCCCAGCGCGCGAATACGGTCGCCAGCGGCAGGCAGTGGGATGCCATACGAGCTATGCTCCAGCTCATTCCAGCCTGCGCCGATGCCGAAGTCGAGCCGCCCGCGAGAGATGATGTCGACCGTCGCGCCGATGTTGGCCAGCACGGTAGGGTGGCGATAGGTGTTGCCCGTCACCATCAGCCCCACGCGCAACCGCTCGGTCAGCGCGGCGAATGCGGCCAGCGTGGACCAGCCTTCCAGGCAAGGCCCGGTCGGATCGCCGGTGATAGGCATGAAGTGGTCAAAGAGCCAGGCGTGCTCGATCTCTGGAATCGCATCGGCCTCGCGCCAGATGCGCAGCATGTCGTCGTAGGTGGTCCACTGCGGCGACGTCTTGACGCCGAAACTCAACGGAGGGGTCGCGTGTGTCTGCATAATGGACTATCTTCCTCTTGTCGCGGCTGGTAGTGTCGAAACGAGCGCCGAAGCCTGCGCTCCTCGCAAAGTGACCGCGCGCACTCAGCATACCATCGCCTGCCCTCTGCCAACATGCGGGTTGTCGGGTTATGATGTAGAGAGCCTACTCAACGAGTTCTCCCAGACCCAGCGTCCAGGGTGAGAGTCCAGCGGCGCAGCCAGCCACTTGCTCCCGCTCCCCTCTGGGAGAACGGCTGGGGGTGAAGGCCCGTCTGCTGCTGTCTGCGAAGGAGGGTTCCGGAATGGCCGCTGAACATGTGGATGCGCTCATCATCGGCGCCGGGCTTTCTGGTATCGCCGCAGGCTACTACCTGCAAACGCGCTGCCCGACCAAGCGCTACCTCATCCTCGAAGGTCGCGGCGCCATCGGCGGCACCTGGGACCTCTTTCGCTATCCCGGCGTTCGCTCGGACTCTGACATGCAGACGCTGGGCTACTCCTTTCGGCCCTGGCGCGAGGCGAAGTCCATCGCCGATGGCCCCGACATCCTGCGCTACATCCGCGAGACAGCGGAGGCCTACGGCATCGATCAGCGTATTCGCTTCCACCACCAGGCGCGCAGCGCGAGCTGGTCCTCGGCCACAGGTCTGTGGACCGTCGCGGCTGAGCGCCCGGCCGAGAGTGGTGAGAATAGTGAGAACGGTGAGAACGGTGAGGGCGTTGAGCGCGTCGAGTTCACGTGCTCCTTCCTGTACACCTGCACGGGATACTACGACTATGCGCACGGCTACACGCCCGAATGGCCCGGCCGCGCGCGGTTCACCGGACAGATCATCCACCCGCAGGAATGGCCCGACGATCTCGACTACGCGGGCAAGCGCATCGTCGTCATTGGCAGCGGCGCGACTGCGGTAACGCTCGTTCCGGCGCTGGCCCGTCGCGCAGCGCATGTCACGATGCTCCAGCGCTCGCCCACCTACATCGTCGCGCGCCCCTCCGAGGACACCATCGCCAACTGGCTGCGGCGGAGCCTGCCCGCGCCGCTGGCGGACAGCGCGGTACGCTGGAAGTCCATCCTGCTTGGCATGTATTTCTACAGCCTCGCGCGGCGTCGGCCCGACATCACGCGGCAGGCCATCCTGCGCATGACGCGCGACCAGCTAGGCCCTGACTATGATGTCGAAACGCACTTCACGCCGCGCTACAACCCCTGGGATCAGCGCATCTGCCTGGTTCCTGACGCCGACCTCTTCGCCGCCATCAAGGAGGGGCGCGCCTCGGTTGTCACCGACGAGATCGAGACGTTCACCGAGACGGGCATTCATCTGCGCTCAGGCGCGGAGCTGGCGGCTGATATCATCGTGACCGCAACCGGCCTGATGATGCGCATTCTGAGCGGAGTACAGCTCAGCGTGGACGGCGCGCCGGTAGACCTGGGCAAGACACTCAGCTATCGCGGCATGATGTACGGCGGCGTCCCAAATCTCGCCTCCGCCATCGGCTACACCAACGCCTCCTGGACGCTCAAATGCGAGCTGATCGCGCAATACGTCTGTCGCCTGCTCAACTACATGGATCGGCATGGCTACAGCGAGTGCCGGCCGCAGCCAGTCGACGTGACGGCAGGCGACGAGCCAGTGTTGAATCTCACCTCCGGCTATGTGCGCCGCGCGCTCAACTCGCTGCCGCGTCAGGGATCGAAGAAGCCGTGGAAGACGTACCAGAACTACGCTCTCGACCTGATGGCGCTGCGTTTCAACACGCTGAATGACGGCGCGATGGCGTTCACACGTCGCGATCAGCCTGCGCTGGAGCCTGCGCGCTGAGCGCGAGCGATTGACTGGAGAGAGCGAGATGAAGGTGACGCCGGGGACCATCGCCGTTGTCACGGGCGCGGGCAGCGGCATCGGGCGGGCGCTGGCGCTGAACCTGGCCGGGAAGGGCTGCGCGCTTGCGCTGGCGGATGTCAACGCCGATAGCCTGGCAGAGACGGCGACGATGATTGGCCAGACCTCAGCGCGGGTAACGACGCATCACGTTGATGTGTCGGATCAGCGCGCGGTCGAGCAGTTCGCCAGCGAGGTGGTCGAGGCGCACGGCGGCGCAAGTCTGCTGATCAACAACGCAGGGGTCGCGCTAGGAGGAACTTTCGCCGAGGTCACGCTATAGAATTTCGCCTGGCTGATGAGCATCAACTTCTGTGGTGTGGTCTACGGCTGCAAGGCGTTCCTGCCGATCTTGCAGCGCCAGTCCACCGCGCATATCGTCAACCTCTCCAGCGTGTTTGGGCTGGCGGCGCCTCCAGGCCAGGCCGCCTACGCCGCCAGCAAATTCGCGGTACGCGGCTTCTCACAGGCGCTGCGCGGTGAGTTGCGTGGCACGCCGATTCGCGTGAGCTGCGTGCATCCGGGCGGCATCAAGACCAACATCGCCCGCAATGCGCGCATCGGTGGCGCCGCTGGAGCGGAAAGCGCGGTGGACGCGGCGCGGATACAGCAGGGCAGGCAATACTTCGAGCGTGTGCTGCGCATGCCGCCAGAGCAGGCAGCCGACATCATCGTGCGCGGCGTGGAGCGCGATCAGGCGCGCATTCTGATCGGAAACGACGCACGCCTGCTCGATGCGCTGGCGCGCCTCTTCCCCGCACGCATCGGCGACATCCTGGCCGCACAGGCGGCGAGGTGATCACTCGATGAGCGCCTCCCCCAACGGCGCGCCCGTCGCTCCGTCCGCGAAGCGTATGGCCGCGGGCGCGCTGCTGCTGAGCGACGACGACCGTCTGCTGATCGTGAAGCCGTGGTATTGGCCGCACTGGCTGCTCCCAGGCGGCGTCGTCGAGCGCCACGCCTGCCGCAACAGTCTACCTGGAAGATGGGCTTGAACTCGCGCCAGAGATGCGAGCAGAACGAGACGCTACGTGAGCGTCGCCTGCCGCGCCGAGGGCCAGCAGCTTGTCCAGCTGACGGCTGAGTTCGCGCTGCGCGCGGGACGGGCGCAACTCATCCGTGGCGACACGAAACGCCTGTAGCGCCGGGCGGCAGCGCGCCATGACCGCGGCATCGGCCAGCGACGCGCGCATCGCCTTGAACAGAGGCAGCGCGGGCAGGTAGAGCGCGTAGTGGATGTCATGGTTGGCGAAGGTGGCGAGCATCGTCAGGATATCGTCTGCGGTGAAGGGTAGCGCGTGGCGGCACACAGCAGCGATGAGCGCGCTGCCGCCGCTGGCGCGCTGGAGATGGTGGCTCACTTCGCGCTGCTGCTCGTCAGTCAAGGCGCTCAGATGATCGGCGCGCGACTGCCACATGATCCGAGAGGCGATCTCGCGGTCGCCGCAGAGAGCGCAAGCCTGTCGCATCAGCGTCGCCCGCAGCGCTCGCGGCTGCTCCATGATGCGCTGCCCGCTTGCGAGATCATCCGACGCCAGGCGCCAGGTACTCCCCTGTGTTTGGCAATAGCGCTGCCACTCGTCTAGGAAGCCCGTGAGCAAGGTGGCGGCTTGTACCTCGACCTCAGCGCCGGTCTGCGATTGTGCGCGCCGCATGGCTACCCTCCTGTCGCTGTGGCGAGCATCGAACGCCGCTGCTCGCCGACTCCTTCTCCCGCAGGCGAGCGCGAGCGGAAGTGATGAGCGAACGCAGCGGAAGTGATGAGCGAACGCAGCGGAAGGTTGCGCCCCCAACCGACGTGTCCAACGTGTCTGACTGATCGAACGGCGCTCACAGCGGGCTGCGGGTGATCTCCAGCGCGGCGTCAGTGTCGCTCGTGACGTCGCTCGTCACGCGAGGCGTCGGGGCTTCCGTCGCTCTGCGCGCCGCATGAGCGACAGCGAACGTTAGCGCGACTGGAATGACCTGAACGCCGTAGGTGAAGAATTGGATCTCCTGATTGAACTGCTGCACTGTACCGGCCGGGGAGCCAGGGGAGGAGTACGTGAATACGAGGGCATTGATCACATATGGCGTCACCGCCGAGAGCACCTCTACGATCAGAAGCGTCACGACCCATCCTTTGAGGCGGCTTGCCCAGGCAACCACGATCCCGACCCAAACCACCCCTGCGCTGAGGTCGAATGCGACTGAGGAGAGCACGAACGCCAACTGAGAGCTAAGGAGACCTATCACCATCGCCAGCCTCCCCTGCGTCCCTACCTCACTGCCGCCCTGCTGGTTTAAACGGTACACGAGGTTGAACGCATTTAAGAGGGTGATCGGCAGCGCCACCGCCGCAAGCCAGCGGAGCGCGTCACACATCCGTCGCACAGCCACTTCTGCCTTTCCCTTGCCGCACAGCGCGGCATCCCTGTCTCAGCGCAAGTATAGCAGCCTGGTCGCCAGCGGACAACGCGAGACGTGGCGCTATTGACGCCGCCTCCCATCCTTCGCTACAATTTTCGCATGAACTTAATATAGTTGATAGATATAGTCAACTATCCTGCGCGACGGAAGGGAAGATCACGCACATGGCTGCTGATGCGCTCTCTCCTGCGGTGAACACGCCCCGGGTAGACATTCATTTGCTCAAGTTTTCGCAGGCCTGGGTCGTCGGATTGACGGCGCTCGCCTTTGCGCTGCAACTGCGCTGGCTCGTCGTGGTCGCGGCGCTCTGCCTGGCCATCAGCGCGATTGCGCCTGGCATTGGGCCGTTCAGGCTGCTCTACCGCTATGTCGTCACGCCGCTGCGGCTGCTGCGCCCGCGCATCGTCGAGGATGATCCCGCGCCGCATCGCTTCGCGCAGGCTGTCGGCGCGACCTTCCTCGTCGCCGCCTCGGTCGCGCTCTTATTCGCGCCGGGAGCCATCATCGGCTGGGCGCTCGATCTGGTCGTCTTCGCGCTGGCGCTGCTCAATCTGACGGTCGGCTTCTGCGCGGGCTGCTTCGTCTACTATCAGCTCGGACGCCTGGGCCTTGCGCCGCATGTGCGGTACAGCGGTGGCTTCCGCTGGCGGGGAGCGTGAACCGATGACGAACGGACTGCTGCCGCGACTGGCGGCGCTGCTCGTGGTCGCTCTGGCGACCTGGCTGGCTGTGGTTGGCGTGCGGGCGTACGCTAGTATGCGCAAGCGTGGCGCGCTCGCCTCCGCGCCGAGCGCCGACGAACTGCCCGCTTCGGGCGACCCTGGCGCCGCCATCCGCATCCTGGCGTTCAGCAGCGAGGACTGTAGCCCCTGCCACACCTTGCAGCGCCCTGCGCTGACCCGCCTGCTCGACCAGCGGCAGGGGCAGGTAAGCGTCGTCGAGATCGACGCTCCCACCTCGCCAGAGCTGACAAAGCGCTACGCTGTCCTGACGGTGCCAACCACCGTCGTCCTCGACGCCGACGGCAGGGCGCACGCCATCAACTACGGCTTCGCGCCGATGAGCAAACTGTTAGAGCAGGTGGATGCGGCGCTGGAGCGCCAGCCCGCGACCGCGTGAGCGCTCTGAGCGGGCAAAAACCGCCGCGCATGGAGCCGATGAGCTGTGAAGGGATTCACGCTCACCGGCTCTTCTCGCGTGCGCGACTTCACTCACATAAGGCGCTGCTGCGCCGCAGCGACACGTTCGCTACAATACTATGTTGTGGGCGACTACGATGGCACGCCCGACTGGCGTGGAAAGAATGGATGGCCTGATGGCGCAGCGCGCGGCATACGATGCGGTGGTCGTCGGGTCGGGGCCGAATGGATTGGCCGCCGCCATCACGCTGGCGCTGGCGGGGCGCTCTGTCGCCGTCTTCGAGGCGCGCGCGACTGCGGGCGGCGGCATGCGCTCCGGCGAGCTAACACTGCCCGGCTTCATGCATGACATCTGCTCCGCCGTCCATCCGCTGGGCGTCTCGTCGCCGTTCTTCAGCGCGCTGCCACTCGATCGCTATGGGTTGGAGTGGGTTCAGCCGCCAACGCCACTCGCGCATCCGCTGCCAAACCAGCCCGCCGCCACCCTGGAGCGCGCCATAGCCGCAACGGCCGCCAGCCTGGGTAACCACGATGGCGCCGCCTGGCGCCGACTGATGGCGCCGCTGGCGCGCCAGTGGCCGACGCTGGCGCGCGCATTTCTTGGCCCCCTGCGACCAGGCGCGCTGGTGGCGCATCCAGTTACGCTGGGGCGCTTCGGCGTGCAGGCGTTGCTGCCCACCACGCTGCTAGCGCGCAGCCTCTTCCGTGGGCCAGCGGCGCGCGGGCTGCTCGCGGGGATGGCGGCGCACGCGATGGTTCCCCTGGAGCAGCCGCCAAGCGCGGCGTTCGGCCTGATGCTGGGCGCGAGCGGTCATGCCGCTGGCTGGCCCTTCGCGCGCGGCGGGTCACAGCGCATCTGCGACGCGCTGGTGGCCTACCTGCGCGACCTCGGCGGCGAGGTCTTCACCAACGCGCCCGTCGAATCGCTCGCTGCGCTGCCCACCGCGCGCGCGGTCCTCTGCGACATAACGCCGCGTCAACTGCTGCGCCTGGCTGACGGGCGGCTGCCTGCGCGCTACGCCGCCGCGCTGCGCCGCTATCGCTACGGCCCCGGCTCCTTCAAAGTGGATTACGCGCTCGATGGCCCGGTTCCCTGGGCCGACGTGACCTGCCTGCGCGCCGGAACGGTGCATCTCGGCGGGACGCTCGAAGAGATCGCGGCGGGCGAGCGCGCCGTGGCGCGTGGCGAGACGCCTGAGCGACCGCTCGTGCTCGTCGCGCAGCAAAGCCTGTTCGACTCGACGCGCGCGCCACAGGGCAAGCAGACGCTCTGGGCCTATTGCCACACACCGCATGGCTCAACCGTAGATATGACAGCACGCATCGAGGCGCAGATCGAGCGATTCGCGCCGGGCTTTAGCGAGCGCGTGCTCGCGCGGCATGTCAGCGGGCCAGCCGACCTGGAACGCTACAATCCAAATTATGTCGGCGGTGACATCAATGGCGGGCTGCAAGACATGGGGCAGCTCTTCACTCGACCAACGCGCTCGCTCGATCCCTATCGCACGCCGGTGGACGGGCTGTATCTCTGCTCGTCGTCCACGCCGCCGGGTGGTGGGGTACATGGGATGTGCGGCTACTGGGCCGCGCAGAGTGCTCTGGCTGGCTCCTTGCGCTAGCCAGTCGAGGCCACCTTGCGCGCGCCGCGCGTCTAACGCTGGCCATGTGCTGGCCATTGGTTGAGAGAGGATCGCCGAGGATGACCGCGCCAGCCTGGCTCGATCAGGCGATTCTGATGTACGGCTACTGGGTGGTGCTCGTCGCCGTCGCGCTAGAGACGATGGGCGTGCCGTTCCCCGGCGAGACATCGCTGCTGGCGGCGGCCATCTATGCTGGCACAGGGAAACCGCTCAATATCTTTTGGGTGATTGCGTTCGCCGCTGTCGGGGCCATCATCGGCGACAATGTTGGTTTCACGGTTGGGCGCTATGGCGGCTACCCGCTGGTGCGCCGCATCTTGCGCGTGCTACATGTGCGCGAAAGCGCCCTTGACTACTCGCGCCGCTACTTCGAGCGCCACGGCGACAAGACAGTCTTCGTGGGGCGCTTCTTCTCCGTGCTGCGGGTAACGGTCGCGTTCCTGGCGGGCGTCAACCAGATGCCCCGGCGAGTCTTCTTCTTCTGGAACGCGGCGGGCGGCATCGTCTGGGCGCTGGTCTATGGCTTGCTAGGCTACTTCCTTGGCAGGAATCTGCCGCTGCTCGATCGTGTCATACGTGCGCTAGGTATCGGTGGCGGCGTGCTGCTCGGCGCGTTCGTCGTCGCGCTAGCCGTGCTCTGGTTCATCCGCAGACGGCGCGCACGGCTGCTGGCTCAGTCAGTCTACCAGCGCCCGCCTGGAGACGATGCCAGCGACGACACGAGCGACGACACGAGCGACCAGCGATAGCGCGAGGAGAGGAGACTGGAGATGCGATCCACGGCTCGCGCCTATGCCCCCACGCTCGCGCCACAGGCGCGCGAGCTCGTTGTGGCGGCGCTCGCACAGCGCCCGCGCGGCTTCCTGACCGACATCGATGGCACGCTCGCCGCGATTGCGCCGACGCCCGATCAGGCGCGGCTGACGCGCGGCATGCGCCCGCTGCTGCGTCGCTGCCTCACCATGTTCGATGTCGTCGCGGCCATCTCTGGTCGCCCCGCCCTCGATGCGCGCCGCATGGTCGGCGTCGCCGAGCTAACCTACATTGGCAATCATGGAATGGAGTGGCTGGCGCCGCATGCGCGTCTGCCACAGATCGCGCCCGAAGTGCGACGCTACGAGGGCGCCATCGCCGACACCTTGCACGAGGCGCGTGAGCAGCTCGGCGCGTGGTCCGACACGCTCCTGTTCGAGAACAAGGGTGTTACCGCCAGCATTCACTATCGCCTCGCGCCGGACCCGGCGGCGGCGCGCGCGGCCGTTCTCCGCGTGCTCGATCCGTTGGCGCAGCGTCATCAGCTGCGCCTGACCGAGGGGCGCATGGTCGTCGAGCTGCGCCCGCCGGTAGAGTTGGATAAGGGAACCTCGGCGCGCGCGCTGGTCCAGCGACGCTCACTGGCGAGCGCGATCTACCTCGGTGACGACCTGACCGACGTAGACGCCTTTCGCGCGCTGAGGCAATTACGCGCCGAGGGCGGCTGCCTGGGCGTCGCAGTCGCGATTGGCCATGCGGAGGCGCCTGCTGCCCTGCTCGCCGCCGCCGACGTGACGCTCTCCTCTATCGCCGAAGCGCCGAGCTTCATCAGGTGGCTGCTCCGTATCGCGTCAACTACGCCCACGCCACTCTGATGCGAAAAATCAGGTGTATACCTGATGAACGCCGACGGCGCAGTGGGTAGACTGTAGGTTGACGTGTTGTAGTGCGGCGCGCCAGGCGTCCGCGCCCTCCAAAGCGGGCGGCGAGGCGCCACGAGCCACAGTATGGGCGCCTGCGCGACTCGTCGGCATCGTCATCCGTCTCTAGTCGAAGAGCGCAGGCAAGCGTCGCTCGGCTCAACTCGCCCCCACTTGGGGGCAGATGCGTTGCACGCATAGCGCACTTCTGGTACCATAGGAAACCGGCGCCGCTCCGGCTGATCGTGGCGGCGCGCGCACGCCAGTCTACTTCCATACCGCTGTCATCATGCGTTTCATCTTGCGGATCCCGGCTTCGCTGCGGCGCCGCGCGGACAGCGCTCTGACCCAATCCATCGGGTGTCCCCGCTATGAGGAGGCAGTGTGAGCAACTCGAACAAGGGCCTGCTTGACCAGGCATGGTCCACGGTGACGGAGAGCCAACTGTGGCGATCTATCTTCCGCCACGGCTACCCCGACACCCCGCTGAACCAGTCGCTCGTCATGATGGGCAACGTGTTCCTGCACCTGCATCCCGTCAAGGTGAGCCGCAAGGCAATGAAGATCACCTATACCTGGTGTCTTGGCGGACTCTCCTTCTTCCTGTTCCTCGTGCTGACGATCACCGGCGTCTTCCTGATGTTCTACTTCGTCCCCGAGCAGACGGTGGCCTACGCGAACATCCAGCAGATCACCAGCGCCGTGGCCTTCGGCAACATCGTGCGCAACATGCACCGCTGGGCGGCCCACCTGATGGTCGTAACGGTCACACTCCACATGATCCGCGTGTTCTATCATGGCGCGTACAAGCCGCCGCGCGAGTTCAACTGGGTCGTGGGTGTCGTGCTCTTCCTGGTCACGCTGCTGCTCAGCTTCACTGGCTACCTGCTCCCCTGGGATCAGATCGGCTACTGGGCCATCACCGTCGGCTCGAACATGGCGTCCTATGCGCCGATCTTCGGCGCGCAGGCGCACAACTTCCTCACCGGCCAGCCGGTGGGCGTGGGTCAGCCGACACTGGTGCGATTCTACACGTTGCATGTCATCGGCCTGCCGCTGGTGGGCGCGATTATGATGGCGGTTCACTTCTGGCGCATCCGCAAGGATGGTGGTGAGGCTGGACCTCCGCCGCCTTCCCGCCGTGAGATCGAAGCGGCGCGCGCCGAGGCGCAGGGCACGCCGGTGGGCGCGCTGAACTAGCTGAACTAGCTGAACTACCACGGCCATCGAGGTCAGGCGCGCGCTGACGAGTGCGACTCTTGCCAGTAGTCGCGGCCAGTCGCGGGACGTCTGGAAGTCAAAGGAGAGCGGGTATGACGACAACTGAGCCACGTCCAGCGGCGGCGGAGCCGCGACCGGCGGCGACACAGAAGCGCTATCGCACGCTGGCGGTCGTCAAGCAGGAAGCGATCACGCGCGTCGAGCGGCAGCTCGAGGACTCCGTCTTCGTGTGGCCGCACCTGCTCGTGCGCGAGTTCTTCGCTGCGCTGATGATGTCGGTAGTGCTCACAGTGCTCTCCATCGTCATCAACGCGCCGCTGCGCGATCACTCGAATCCGAACCTGACGCCGAACCCGGCCAAAGCGCCGTGGTACTTCCTCGGCCTGCAAGAGCAGTTGCACTACTTCCCGCCGACCGTCGCGGGCGTGCTGCTGCCGGGCTTCGTGCTGGTAGGTCTGGCGATGCTGCCCTATGTTGACCGCAATCCCAGCCGCTCCTTCGAGGATCGCAAGATTTCGATCACCGTCTTTACCATCTGCGCGCTGTTCTTCGCGCTGACCGTGCTGATGGGCAGCTTCTTCCGTGGCTCTGGCTGGCAGTGGATCTGGCCGTGGCAGGGGCTGTTCTTCGACCTGTAAGGCATCAGCAGCGGCTAGCGAGCACACACGAGCGACAACACGAGACCAGGCGCCCTGCGCCTGGCGAGCGCAGGGTGAAGGAGAGAGGCAGAACAAGAATGAGCATTCCAACACCACGCACTCCACAGGAATACGAGGTGCTCAGCGGTGGCGGCGCCGAGAACGCTGAGATTTCACGGCGCGGGCTGAGCCGTCGCCAGGTCTTGCGGCGCGCGGTCGGCGTCACTATTGGCCTGGTCGCGTTGGAAGGCACAGTCGGAGCGCTTGTCATGCTCTACCCCAACCTGGCAGGGCAGTTTGGCTCGGTGATCGGCCTCAAGGCAAAGTCAGCCTACCCGGCCGCGGAGCAGAAGCAGTTCGCGATCGACCAGGCGGGGATGTTCTACGAGCCGGCGGCCAAGAGCTATATCATGCACCTCAAGACGGGGGCTGACACCACCCTGCTGATGAGTGGCTCCAAGCTCAGCGACGCTATCTCGGCAGAGAACTGGGTCGCGGATGCTGACGGCACCTACTGGCTGGCGCTCTATCAGGTCTGTGTGCATCTGGGCTGCAAGGTGCCGTTCCGCAACGACTGCAACAGCTTCAAGTGTCCGTGCCACGGCTCGCACTACAACATCGACGGCGAGTATCTCGACGGCCCGGCGCCGCGTAGCCTCGACCGCTTTGCGATGTCGTTCGACAAGAATGGCAACGTGCAGGTAGATACCGGCAAACTCAATCAGCGCATCGAGCGTCCTGACGTGACGACGCGTATCTTGCAAGTGCCTGGCATCCAGTGTTCCGCGCAGTAGTCGCGGGCCACTCGCTCTTATTCCGCGCATCCTGGACTCATCACACATCGGCCCGCGCGTCGTGCGCGCGTCACTGCGGCGCCGCGTCCGGCGAGCTAACGAGGTAGCATAGATGGAAGGTAATCGGAATCCCGGCCTGCTGGCCGTCACGGCGGGCGTGGGGTTTGCCATACTGTTCGCGTTGCTCGGCGTCACCTCGGTGGTCCAGGGGCGCATCGCATTTGGGCTGGCGGTTGTCTCGCTGGGAGTCGCCGCGCTGGTCTACGTCTTCTATTCACGTGGCAACGCGGTCACCAAGACCGGCTATGCGGCGCTGATCCTGACGGTGGCGCTCGGTCTGGTCATCCCGTTTCTGCTCGTCTCGCAGAGTCAGCAACAGGCGAATGCGGCATCCGCCCAGTATGACCTGACGCTGCATCGCGGCGCCGCGATCTTCGGACAATACTGCGCAACCTGTCATGGCTATCTAGGCCAGGGCGTGAACGGGCCAAAGCTCAACAACAACCCAGACGTCGCCAAGCTGAGTGACCAGGACCTGACGCGCATCATCTCTGGCGGCATCGCCAACCCCAACGACCCCTCGAAGCTGCTGATGCCCGCCTGGCTCGACACCTATGGCGGCTCGCTGACACCAGACGACATCAGCTATCTCGTCGCGCTGATCCGCTCCTCCGACTCCGCCTACAAGGCCACCAACAAGCTGCCCAGCACGAACGGCTTCAGCTATGTCTATGACACGCTGATCAACGCTACGCAGCAGGCGGAATACAAGGCTGAGGC
>VFSW01010518.1_pt1 | contig 13092 bp, 4 predicted proteins | sample 5358111 | NCBI WGS metagenome assembly VFSW01 (sample SAMN11554181, study PRJNA540505) | mine drainage metagenome | isolation source: sediment from site ElyBrook_90M | place: USA: Ely Copper Mine, Vershire, VT | collected 2017 | reverse complement strand
CACAACTAGATGAGCCTCGGGTGATAATGATCCCGAGGCTCATTGATTTTGTGGAGTTGCAATTTCGTTATTGATTTCGTTCCTAGCACGATCCAGGACTTCAAGAACAGCAGCTTTACGACCCGCTGGATTTGGTCGTTTGCTTCATCCTCTTCCGATTACGAATGTGTGAGCATTCCCTATACACCGATTTCAACCCATTGATATTTATAAATTATGGCAAATTATCCTTTTCGAAATAATTCAGGATAATTCAATAAATGCAAAAGGAGGCACAACGAAAATTGCAAAGCTTGGATACGACGTGACTGACTTGACTAGCGATCTTATTGAACAGGAACCAAGCCAATGTCAAAGACTCACTGGCTTTCCGCATTCTTACCATTGATGGAGGACACATCTGTCGTCGGCGATGGTTTCGCCGGACTCACGACTTGTGCATCCGCTTGAGTCAAGCGTAGAGGCGGGATTGGCGATCGTGCATCACCTTCATGAACGGATTTGGTCATGACACTGTGAAACCGACTGCCCGACGAACTGATGTAACGAAGTTTCGGGAGGCACACCCGCAAAACAGCTCCGGCGGCGATCAGCGCTACGCCCAACACGAAAGCCACCCAGATTCCGAACACGAGCAACAATAGAAAACCGAGTCCTAACAAGCCAACTAACAATCCGAGAAGCCTGCCTCTCAATGTGGAGGGTGACTTAAAGTCCAAATGAATGCGCACCAGCTTCATGCCTTAGAATACGGTGAACAAGAATCTGCAAGCAGCAAAAATTGTTCAAACGCAATCGGTTGGTTAAGGAGTTGAATTATTCTCATAAAAATTACCCTACTGATGCGTGGATAAAAAGGGGGAATTATCCCTCTTATCCATATACGCTGAATAAACCTGTCATGTTAGAGGTAGCCCCTTAATCAGCGCCAAGCAAAACGGTCCGATTAGCAATCATGATCATGTCACGGTAGCACACCTAGACAAATTCGCAGGTACTCTTGCTTTTTGGTAAATTTTTCCTCACAAAGGAGTTGCGAGGAACTATGACCACCATCATCTCCTAACAATCTGGGACTACGCAAATTGCGCAATATTACTTAGCGCTCGTCGCAAGCAACGCTTCATCAAAACGCAACGCGCTGTTCGCACTTCCTTCCCCCGGCCCTGTCCGCCTCATCACCCACAGTGATGTACCACCATCCAGCCACCGCGAGCGGCAAACTACGCGCTGAACCATTACCCCACCTCGCGCTACCTCTTCTTCCGGCAACCGGTACGCGGCCCCTACTGCAATAGAAGACGGCTTCATAATTCGACCACTCGGTTCGATTGGCGTTCCGTTGTCCCTAAGCATCGCCCCACGCTCAAGAGCCACTTTCCCGACTACCGGATCAATCGAAACCGGGAGCAGCGGAATCCAATGCTCAGGCACGCGACTCTGGATCTGGTAGCGAAGCGTCACCCCCAGTGGCAGTGGCGCAGATGGCGGCGCTAAAGTGGACGACGGCACGTTGCGCGCAATATCACGCTCACGACCCGGCCAAGGCGCACCCAGCGCGTTCTCGGTCAACTGCTCCAACGCCCACGCCATGTTCGCCATATCATCGCGCGTAAACATTACTTCCTCTATGACAATACCCGGTTGGTTCGCCGATGCGGCACTGGATGGCAAAACGAAAAAGTCCGCCGTCATTGCAGTCGGTTGCCCGACGATACTCGTTGTAAACAACGACCACTTACCGGCAGCAGCGGTCTCACGGTCGGCACGCGGTACGATGGTCGCGACGCCAAACACATCGTGCACGACCAGTTGATCCAACTGATACAACTCGCCGGGTGCCATGTCGATTGGGATCATGAACCAATCGTTGGCGTGAAGAAGGGCAAAGTCCATGACAGCCAACCGTGCCAGATCACGTCGGTCGGGGATGATGCTCCCCAGATCCGTACCCGCAAGCTCGAAATCCCAGAATCGCGAGTTCGGCATTCCGCGGAAACGCACATGTGCCGGTATCACGGCACGTGTTGGAGACGGTGCATTCGCTTCCCGCATCACCGGAGACGCCACGAGATCGAATGCGCTCCAGTCGAACATACCGTCCGCCCCAGGTGTCACCGCGAGTACCACCGTGTCGCCATTCGGAGCCACCGCCGAAATATCAAGCGCATATTCGATCCGGTCAGGCATCCAAGCAGCCGCATCATCCGTTCCCAGCGGACCCAAAGTTTGTGTTGCCCAAGCAAGGAGATCGGACAGCGCCGCAATCACCGCAGCGTGGTCACCGACTGCTATCGCAGGCTGCACTGGCAGGTTGGGCTGTGCCGCCATCGCCGCAACTGCGAGTGCGAAACCATCTATCGCTCGCCCACTCACAACCAACCTGAAGCGAGCTTCGGCGGAATCCGACGGGTCGTTCGCACTGTCGGAAATCTCGTACGCGTCCCTGAAGGCTCCAATGAGCGCCGCCTTTCCCTGTTCACGAAGCAACCTCTCGAAAGTTTGCCCCAACTCCACCCGCGTTGCAAGATCGGGTGTAAAGGGTTCGCGTGCGCATTGATACTCGAGCGGCGCCATGGTTAGCGGTGTTGAAGGCTTACCATGAGTCGCCCATCCCGAAAGATTCCCCCGCCTTTCGGAAAGCGCCACGTATGCGGGTGAGCCAGCATCTGCTCCATGAAATTCACCCATTTGCCATTGTCGGGTGAGGAACCAGAGCGGATCCCGCACGCGCGCCTGCAGTGGCACGAGCATTGCATCCGATGCGTCCGACCGGGGGTCGGGTTCACCGCGTACCCAGTAGGTGATCGACGGGCCCGCCTTGATCTGCTCGTTGATAAGCATTAGTTAAGCCCCCCGTCGCTGAATTTGATCGTCGTCTCCTGCCTCATTGCGCCCGCCCATTTCGCGGCAATCGTGTCATCGTTCTCATTTCCAGCGAAAAAGATTGCCGGCAAAAGCTGCCCAAGTTCACCTAGCTGGCTGGCATCTACTGCGCGCATCTTGGCCATATCCAGCGTTTCGTTCAGGATGTCGACAAGCGAGTCGAAATCCCACGATTCGGCGCTCGTCACTGGCGGCACGGCAAGCAGCACCGCCTGCGCCGCCTCGGAGCATGGATTGTCATACTGGAAGGTTAGCCCGGTGGACTCCGTTTCGCTCGGGATCAGCTCCACCCATTCGTCGATTACGAGTCCATACCAAGGATCGGTGGCCGTCGGTGCGGCGACTCGTTCCAACACGAACGAAAGTCGGCCGGATACGCGATCTGCCGGCGTCGCAAACGGAAGCGCACCCCAACGTGAACCCGCTGCAACGGGAAGCTGAACAACGTCTAGCGTCAGCGGCAGCGTGCCCGTTGCCTCGCACAAGAGCCGCATCGCACGCCAACGCGCTAGCGGATCACGTACCCTACTCACTTGCTGTAACCACCGCACGGGTTCATTTGTGTCGGCTACCAAAGTGGGAGCTGCGGCGAGCGCAGCAGCCATGGTCGCGGCATTCGGCGGCGTGAAGCCGACGACCGTTACAAAGTCGCGACCGAAAACGGCTTTCGCGATCTCGCTCGCTGCGGCCACCCGCTGAGCGTCTGTAGGCACCGGAGTGGTTGGCAAATGCGCAGCAGCAGCCACCGCTTTTCGTCTCTTCATTTCGAAGAGTGAACCCGTCGCTTGGGCAATTACGGTCGGCATAATTCCCCCCACGTCGAGGCCTGCACCCGGTACTGGGTATGCGCCATCTATGCCGAACGACGCGGCCTCGCGAAGAACCGTACGTAGCACGGCAAGCTGCGCTGCGGTTGGATTGGCACCCTGCGGTACAGTATTCAGTGCGGCATCAAGCGAACCGATGGTTATACCCAAGGCCGTTTCCGCCGCAACTGCCCGGTCCAACGCTTCGGTGGACGCAAGACCGGTACCAACTGCACCAGATGCGTCGCCTGGCCGAACCACGTCTTCCGGGCGCATAACGCGTGCGCTGCCGATCACTGCGGCAATCGCGCGCGCTACCTCCAGAAATTCGGGTACCGTGCGTACGGTCGCACGATCCCAACTAGGCACGCGTGTGTAGCGCACAGTCGCCGGCAATCCATCCGCACTCGGAACGTCACCAAGAGCGGAAAACACGATACGGCGTTCGAGTTCCGATAACTGGCTTGCTTCGGAACCCTTCGCAAAAGTGAGAAAATCCAACGGACGAAGGGCGAGCGCATCCAGCTGCACATCCTGTGTCACGCTGTTGTAGATCACTTGGCAACGAACCGTAGACGGATTCCCTAGCAAAACGCCTACCCAAGCGTCCAGTCGCGGCTCGGCTGCCGCTCGCGGCGTTAGAGTCGTGGGCCACCCGCTTGGCAGCGCGATTGGCGCACCTCCAATTACTACCGCCACCCGATGAGTCAAGTCAGTGCCACCGCGAAGCGGGTGTGCAATCCCAGGATCGGGAGGACGCACGCCTTGTGCGAGAGAGTCGAGCGTGGCCGCGGTACCTGCCGTGCTACCGCGCACGAGCTGGAACACAGATTCTGCAAGCAGCAGATCCGCCACCGCGTCCACTGTGTCATCAAGCTCCCCCAAAACAGTCTCAAGTGTTGTGCGAAGTACACCGGAAGCGGGTACTCCGAGCGTTCCCCATGGGATTGTTCCACTACGCCACGCAGTGCGGAGTTGAAGACCGTCCACCACATTGCGTGCGGCGATCGATTCGGCTGGTAATCCAGAGTCGAAGGCCTTGTTTGCGACTATAGGGTATAACGCACGCAACGGATCAATCAACAACTCCGCTAGCCGCTCATGTAGCGCGCGCTCTACCTGGTAACCGAACACCGCACCGAGTGCTTGTCCCTCGCGCACGCTATCCAGTACGAAGCGCGCCGAGCGCACTCGTGCCGACGTGAGCGCGATAGCGTATGGCGGATCCGCACCGGGCGTGCTCGTCGATCCGATGCCGGTCAAATACCCGTTCAGTAGAACGGCCGCAGCTGCAGCGTGCGTCATTGATGGTCCATGCACGAAACCACCCTCGGAAACGCGCGGGTCGCTGGGAGCAGGATCTGGACGAAGATTCTCGACCCACGCGAAAGCGCCCACGTGCACGCCGGTAGGCAACGCCATGCGCATGGCATCCAGCCGGTTGGAGTACAACGACGTGATCCATGCATCCAGTCTCCATGCGGCCAAGTCAAGTGTCTCCGAAGTGAGGCGATCGAGCTCGGCAGTGGGAAGATTCTCCAGCACGCCCAGTGCATCTCGGTATGACTTAAGCGTGGGCGGAACGGCCCGTAGCGGCTCGCCTGCTTTTATTGGCGAAAGATATTGACCAAGCGACATTCCATGCGTGACTCCAGGGATAGGCTGTGCGAGGTGTTGCCAAGGCGTAAGTCTCTGTTCGGTGCCAGGAACGATGCCGATCAACTCGTGCTCAAGAAGATCGGCGGGGGTAGCCCGGCCTGCCATCAACAGTATTGACTTCGCCACGCTCCAATTTGCCTGCTGTAGCGCGTAACGAATCAGCCGATACAACAGCGCGTTAGGGATCGAAGGGAATGCTTCCGCGAATAGCGCATCATGGGAAGCTTGCCGAACCCACGTGATGTAATTCGGATCGAGCGCGTCGGTCTCCGAAATCGGGTTATCGGAGGCAAACCCATAGCGAAACTTAGGCGCCGTATCGGCGAACACAGCACGGAGTATCGGAGCGGCGCCAAGAGGAACACCAACCGAGGCGAGTACGGCTGCACCGATGGCTTTTTGGGCATCGGACCAAGCAGTCCAGTCGATGCCGAGGAATCCCAGCAGGTTCCACTGCGCCGTCTCGCCAAGCATCTTCCGCATCCTGAACGCGCGTGCGCTCGCGTCCATACTCATTACATCGACGAGGTCTGCGTCGGCGTCTGCTGTACGCCCAACATGCGGCACTGCGCCAACCTGAGCCTCCCAGATCGATCTCGCGGTGCGCAAGAGTTGCGGAAGATGCGATTCGACCACTCCTTCAATATCGCCACCTTTCCAGCGGCTAAGCGACGACACTGGCAGGAGGCCGTAGGGCGCAACTCCAACGCGAAATGCCGGTAGGGGGCCACGGGCGCGTACGTGGTTGAACATATACGCTTCCAGCGCATCCACCGTCTCTGATGACACATTTGGCGCCATCATCGTATTGAGGTAATAGCCCCAAGTAGCCGGGAATAGGACGCGACTCATCGCCGCTGCACTTGATTGTTCGGTACGGTCTGCGCCCTGCACATGTGCGACGACTTCCGCAGAAAGCCCTAGCGCACTTGTAAACTTGGCACCGTCACTACCCGGCGTCGCAAGCGACGCAACGCGTTCTATAGCAAAGCTCGTAGTGCCATTAGGATCCGCTGGAGGATAACCAGACGGTGCGTCGCGGGAATCATTCGTGGGCGTGCCCTGCGCGACGAACGCCATGCCGGCTGAGTAGTGCTGTGCGTCAAAGATCGCCTGCACGGCCGCAGCTCCTTCGGCAGGCGCAATAGAACTCTTCACGCCGAACACTAGTAGTCGATCGATACCAGCCGCTACGTCTGTCGCATTGAGAGTCATGCGAAATGCCATGCCTACTTTTTCTGCAGCGTCATACTGCACTGTCCACTCGATGGCTGGATCTATCTTCAGACCTAATCCACCTGAGATGTCCACGTTCGAACTCGTCGGTGCATCCGCACTCAGTGTGAGAGCGAGAGGTTCGACCACTACCCCACTCACCGCGCGTCCGATCTGCACCCCCCCGCGGTAGGCTATCGCCACCCAGCGATCGGGGAGCAATGGCGCGTCGACTGCGCGTGGCCACGCGTTGGGACGTAAGATTGGCGTAGTTGTGGCGACGGGATCGGTTGATTTGACGATCCACGCCGCGCGCGTTGCGGAGTATAGCCCTAGCAAATGCTGCCACGCGGACGCCTCACCTAGCGTACTACTCTCGGCCCAGTATCGCACGCCCATTTGTTGCTCTTCGGCAGTGAGTGCCGGATCGTGTGCGTCAGCCAATATCTCGTCTGGGTATACGCGGATTTGAAGTTCCGACTTCTGGTTGAACCGGGTCTCTAAACGAACCGGAAAGAGTGCGATGGGGAACCTCGCGTCGAGTCGTGCGACGTCAGCGGTGGGATCCTCGCCGAGGTAATTCCCGACAACCCTATGAAGATCCGTGGAAGCATTGGTGATCTCTGCCTGTGCCGTCGCAACTGAGTGTGCGGCGGCGGCAGCCCCTGATCCGCCAAGCGCGCCAGCGATTCCCTTCTGTGTATTCAGATCAACGACCGGAACGCTTCTCGTCGCATCACCCGCGACTGTAGCCGAGCGCGCCACCGCAGCGTTTGCTTGAGCCGCGCGGAGGAGCGCGCGCGCGTTGCTTATTGTTGTTAGTGTTGTCACACGCCCTCCGGTATCATTGTCTTTGCGTGCACCGCAACGCGAACCGGCACGCGATACGTGATGTACGCTATGTCAGAGGCTCGTGCACCAGTTTTGCCTTTGCCACTGTCGGCGTGCCAAGAGGCAAGATTTGAATCGCTTACTACTGAAGTATCTGGCAGCACGGCGTTCAGATCGACGAACGAGATGTCATCTAGTGCCGCCTTATCTATAGCCAAATGACCCCACGATAAAGACGGCCAATCCACCGATTGTCCGCCATAGTTTTTCGCAGGCTCAAGGCCGTGCCGCGACTCGGTTGGAGCTTCCTGCAGCATGAAAAACCATCCGGGGTCGTCAGTGATACGCGGCCCACCCTTCACTTGGTCGGTCGTAAGATCGAATCCCCAGAATCCGACGCCGCTCCCAAGTCGGCCGGAGAAAACGGGTTGCGACTCGGTGGAGTCGTCCACGTCGTGTGTGCCGTCACTTTTCCACTTTGCGCGCGTAGCGTATACCACGAGGTGCGGATACCGACGCAGTACCTCGGCGCGGAGCAATATGACGAGATAATCCCCACCCGACGGCTTCTGTCGACTAGAGTTAGCCCCCAGCTTCGAGGCTGCCCCCCACGTATCAATGGGTTTAATATCCTTCCGCGTTTCCGGATTGACAGGGTGTCCTGGCATATTCGGCACGGAGCTTGAGTCCCAAAACTGGCGGAAGTACGTGCCGCGCTGGTCAGTTGGATACTCGTTAAAAAATAATGTGCGAGCCATCTCGTGATTCACCCCTACCATATAGCTATCCACAAATCGCTCGTTTGTACGCACGAGTGATACCGTATCCTGTGGAACCTGATCGAGGCCTGGGAGCAACCAGTCGCATGAGAGTTGGTAGAGTGGTGAATACATCGCATCGTTGAAAGACGGAGCGGCCATCACCGGTTCCAGTGGGTCCGGGAATTGCCACACGAGCCCTGGCGCAAGCGCGAGCCTCTGCCGAAATGTGGCGGCGATCGTGACAGCTGGGTCGAGTCCAGTCACGATCTTCGTTCTCAGGAAATTGAAATCAACGCTCTGCAACACCGGTCCTTCCACAACCGGTGTCTGGTAGGCAGCGAACATTGCGGCCGCAGCCGACCGGAATCGAGCGGCGGACGGTTGTTCGACTGCGCCCGTCGCGAGCACTGGAACGGCGGCTAGCGGTGTACCAAGTGTGAACTCGGCCGGCACGAACGCGGGTCGCATCGGCGCGCTCGTTATCTGGCCTTCGCTGAGCGTACCAGCGCGGAGTGCTACGCTATTACCGAGCACCTGCGCCGACGTGCTTGCAAGAATGGCTGGACCGAACAATTGAATCCCTGCTGCAACGGCGAGCAGCAACAAAGCAATCGCCCCACCCCCGAGCATGAACAGCAACACGGCGGCGAGAAGGATGACGATCCACACGAGCAAGCTCAAGTGTAGCAGGTGCGCCATATTCGCAAGAAGGGCTGGCGTAAGCCACGACGGTGCCAAGGACTGACCTGCCCGCGAGAAGGTTGCCAGCACGGCCGGGATTGGCGGCGGCGGAGCAACTCTTACGGCACCAGAGTTCACGCGTTCGAGAATTGTGGCCCCTGCTGTTTGGCCGGCGCGCGCGAGTCGCGTACCTAGAGGGCCACGCGGACGCGTCAATCTGCGCCACGCGCTGTTAAGCAGTCCGGCGGAAAGAGGGCTCAATCCTACCACCGAGGAAACGGTATGCGGACTCGTGAGAATGCGTGCATGGAGTGGCGCACTACTAGTCACCACCGAGATGTCCGAACGTACGACGAGGTGACGGGTGTACAAGCGGAGCGCTGCCTCACGCGCAAGCTGCGCCGCCTTGAGCGCTGCGTTCGTGGCGCGGATACCTGCCACCTGCACCCACGCGCTCGCAAGGTATTTCTGCTGGTCGGTTTGCACTACAAGCGTGCCCACTCCTGCGCTCGTGCGCATGCGCGGATCGAAATTAAGATCCGCAAACCAAGCGTCCGAGGTCGGTGACGAATTTAGTCTGTCGCTCCCGGCATACCACCGTCCATACAGCGGTGGCGCAATCACCCGCTCGCCGCCTGGAGCCGCGAGCAAATCCGCGGGGCGATTCAACACGGACTCAATCGCGCTGGTCCACGCGCTCTTGTCCCCGACTGCCCAAGGCGTGCTGTTGCTGCCCAACGCCCGCAATGCCGCCTCAGCATTCAGTGGAGTAGGCGACGCGGCAGGAAGCGCTAGTCCTGGGTTAGTCTCATCCATCGGCCGAGAGCCGACTGTGGCCGGCATCGGTCGCGCTTGCACCTGCCGTATCAGGGAAGCAAAGTCGCCAGCGTCGCCCGTCATGAAGCGCCACGAGTAGTGTACCGGCAACTGAATGTTAGTTCCGCCCGGCGACCAAGCCGGCGCTAAGCCATCTACAGTATCCTGAACAGTTTGTCCTAGGCCCGCGAGGCGAGCCCGTTCCAGTCCCGGCACAAGAAAGCATGTATAAGCCGTGTTCGGATCCAATCTCCGTGGACAGAGTAGACGTGCGACGATGCGATGAGGCTCGTGGTCGAGAAGCTCGAGCGCAGTGGCTTCATCTACAGTCGACTCTCCGGTGACCTGTACGTGAGCCCATGCCCATGCCTGATCGAGCGGCGGCAACGAAGCAGCGCTCTTTACAGTAACGATGATGAATGGTTTGTCGGTGGTAGGCGCTCCCGACGGCGCTATCTCGTCGTCACGGAGCGCAATGAGTACTAGCCACGGACGAAGCCGATCCTTCGAGGTTGCACGCGAAGGTGTGAATCGCCAAGGCAAGTCAGCGGGCTGGAGCTCTAGGAGTGGAAAATAGTTTGGTTCAGCTTGGAACACATCCGGCTGTGGCCACGATCGTACCACTACCATTTGATCAAGCGAATGGATGTCGCCTGGCCCATAAAGAGCGAGCGGCACCACCTCGGGTGCCGCAGGGTTCGACGACGGCCCCGGTCCGATGGTCACGCCGACGTTTAGCATCGCGCGCGGGGAAGGAGTGGCATCATCGTCAGCTCGCGACACGTGGATGCTCACCCCGCGGCGAATCCACGGTAGAAAACTGTGTTTGCCAATCTCAGTGCCATAGTCGATATTGTCGTTGCTCATCACTTTTTCCTCATGCTGCCAACAGCAGTTCGTGCACTGGCACCACCTGCAGTTGTCCGCGAGCTGCGGGGTTCGACGTCAGATGTTCCGCCAGTGCCGCGAATGCAGCCCCCTTTGAACTAGGGGTAGCAATGTCAGTGCGCGCCTGCATGTCGCTCATATTTGCAATGACGTATTGCTCCTCATTGAGGCTCACCAGCGACGGATTGCGCGAATCAGGATCTGCCCCATGAATGCCTGTAGTAAATAATGCCCCACGTGCAGCAGCGCCCGATCGGCTCATTGCGATCGCGTGTCCGCGCAAAAGTGCGTAACGTGCAGCCAACCGACTGCGCACTGGGGAATCGATAATTATTGTCTCGAACTCGATATCCACGTCGTATTGCTTGCCGAAGGCTACGGCACTTTCGCCAACTGAGAATCCAGACACCATAGGCTCGAACGACGGTAGACTTAGCTTGTCGCCGTCGGAGAGTTGCTGAAACTGGCCGCGGGCGAATTCATCCGTTACTGTGGTAAACGGCGCGGCTTGCTGGCCGAGTGTGACGCCTGTGATATTGAACTCGGCCTGTGGCTGCGGCACCGCTTCTCCGAATTTGCTAATCGCCTGATTGAGCGGCAGCACCTTTTGGCGGAAGACCAAAGTGCCCGCCGGATCTACCAATACCGGTGCCGCAGACTTCTCTGGAGGCGCAAACGTCGCGATGCTGGGAGCGCCAGGCGGCAATGCACCGCTCCAGTTGCCCTGCGAATGGATGGCCGCCTGGAGAGGTGTCCACGGATTGATCTGCGGTAGTGGATTGGATTGCGCGTCGCCCACCGTAACGCTTACGTGTACGCTGACGCTGAAGAACAGAATCGAGACACTCGCGTTCCCTTCGGCGTGCCATGGGGTTGGGCCGGTAAGCTTACCGTCCACCGAAATGCCCATGATTGTCGTGCCGCCACTTTTGAGAGCAAGGCCGGCGGTGAAGTCGACCTCGAAAGAAAAGGGCGAGAAAATGATCAGCGCATCGAAACCGAGCCATCCGTCTACGTAGAATGCCCCTGCTCCAATATATAGCTCAAGGTGCGCACCCAACTGGAAAGAGTTCGCCGTCACAGCGAGATAGGCCTGCAGCGTGAGCCGCACAACGTCAATGTTGAGTGCTAGTGTGAGCCGCTGCAGGGTCGGAAAACCGGGTGGCGCCTGGTAGTGTGGGTTGAAGCCGCCCACCGAGAAGAGAAAGCTAGGTTCGTTGCCCCAAGTGAGGCGAAATGCCATGTCGCCGCTGATCGTGAAAAGAACGATTCGCGAGTCATGCAATGTGGCATCGATCGAGAAAACGCATTGCCCGAAGTCGATGATGCCAAGCACGTCGACATGGAACTCGACGACGGGCGCGTCTGGATCAGGCAACGCCATACTGAGCTGCCCAAGGATCGCGATTATGATCGGTGACGGAACTTCTATTAGAACCCCGAGTTCGATGGACACAAGCGACGGAGTGCCCCAGCCGAGCTTGAGCATCGGGCCGAACACATATCGTCCCTGTGCTGACGGATAGATCGTACTTAGCTCGCTGATTATCTTCGGCGCGTTCTGCACTGGATCAGGTGGGAATAGGATCGCATCGAGCGCGTGATGCCGGAGCCCAGACTGGATGGCATCAGTAACCATCGTCCGGTTAATTCCGCACAAACCACCCACGCCGGTTAGCGTGAAGCCGAAGCTGAGTTGCATACCGGGGTCGAACTCGACAGCGATAATGATGAGGAACGAAAACCCGGACTCGCCCCCAGGGAGCTTGGTGTCGAGTAGCGCGATGGCGGTAATCGAGATGCCATAGAGGGAGAGTGTAAGAATTCCAGAGTATCTGCCGTTCGCCGGATCGAAATTGATGAATCCGCCACCAGAGATTGGACCGGCGCTGATATCAATTCCGAGCGCCGTGGGAGGTTTGAACCCGAACTCAAAATCGAGAGGCCCGAGGTTCCCGCTTTTAAAATTGAGATCGAGCTCAGTGCCTATGCGCTGCACGGACGCGCTGATCGGGCCAATCGCACCACCTCCATCGAGGCTCGCCTCCAGCGCCACCCTAGGCGCACCCACGGTCAGCACAAGGTGGAGGGTGTCGATTTGGAAAGGACCGATGGTCGCGTTAATGGCGATCGCCGTTTCGATCCCGGCACCGCCTGTGATGCTGAGCCCATGCGCCTGCGAGTAGAGCACCGAGAGATTCGCGTTGACAGTGAGCGAGTCCGCCGAGATAAGCGAGCCTAGGAAACTATCCGCACCACCGAGAGAGATAGTGAGCTTGCCGCCCTCAAGGTCGGCCTGACCGAACGCGTCGACTTTGCCATCGGCCATCAGCTTTGCACCACCGCCCACTTTGAATCCATGAATGGTAAAGCTCGTACCGCCCGGGAGAGTAAGCAACGCCTCAGTGTCGGTCGTCGGTATATTGTATTGAAGAAAGAGCGCGACATTTCCAGATGTCACTGGCGCACCTGTACCACCGAAGAGGCTGCTTAGCACCTGTATCCCGGTGTTCGGCCGCCACGATAGGATGACACCGCCCGTCATATCC
>VFSW01010517.1_pt1 | contig 13093 bp, 11 predicted proteins | sample 5358111 | NCBI WGS metagenome assembly VFSW01 (sample SAMN11554181, study PRJNA540505) | mine drainage metagenome | isolation source: sediment from site ElyBrook_90M | place: USA: Ely Copper Mine, Vershire, VT | collected 2017 | reverse complement strand
CCGCGCCCCGGCGGGCGGGCGCGCGGCGGGGGGGGGGGGGCCCGCCCCCCCCCCCCCCCCCCCCCGCCGCGGGGGGGGCCCCGCCCCCCCCCCCCCCCCCCCCCCCGCTGCTGCTACCCTGGGACCGGCGCGCGAAGGGACACGCCATGAGAGGGAGGGTTCGATCGATGGCCGGATCGATCGCGGACGCGGGCGGCGTGGACGAGACGCTGCCGGACGGAGTTCTGGCGGAGTGGTATCCGAGCATCTCCACATACAACTGGTGGATGGTTCTGGGCGGGCTGCTCGGCGGCGTTGGGGCCCTGGGCTACCTGTGGGTTGCGTCCGGCGCCTCGATGCCGGCGGGGATCAGCGTCAGCCTGGTGCCGGCCATCGCACTGATCGGCGTGCTCGTCGCGATCCACGAGGGCCTGCACGCTCTCGCCATGCTCGCCTTTGGGGCACGGCCGCAATTCGGCATCCTCCGGCTCAGGCGGGCGCACCTGGGCTTCTACACCACCGCGCCCGGTCATCGCTTCAGCCGGCGCCGCTACCTCGTCATGTGCCTCGCGCCACTGGCCCTCATCGCGCCGGTTGGCGTCTTCCTGTGCGCGCTGCCGGTTGGCTCGGTTCTGTGGTTCCCCTTCGGCGCGCACCTCGGCGGCTGCGTCGGTGACCTGACGCTAGTTCGGCAGGCCCTCAAGATGCCGGGAGACGCCGTGTTCGAGGACCTTCGCGACGGACTGCGCGTCTGGTCCGGGTCGGCGGTCCGGTAAACTCAACCGCACAGACGAACCGTCACCCGAGGACTGCCCAGATGAACCGATCCGCTTCGCGATTCCTGGCCCTGCCGCTCGCCGCGTTGATGGTGGCGGCCTGTTCGAGCGCTGCCGCCTCGCCGACACTGGCCCCGTTGATCACTCCCACACCGCCGCCGGCTACCGCCACTCCGGTGGCCGCCACTCCGGCCCCGAGCGCCACGGCAAATCCCTGCGACAAGGCCACGCTCAAGACGCTGGCCGCGGGCAAGCTGACCATCGGCACGGACAACCCGGCCTACCCGCCCTACTACGCCGCTCCTTCGGACGGCAAGTACCACGCTCCGTGGAAGGATCAGGGCGATCCGTACACCGGCCAGGGTTTCGAGAGCGCAGTCGCGTACGCCGTCGCGGGGAAGCTCGGCTTCTCCAACGCTGACGTCGCGTGGACGGTCGTCCCCTTCGACAACTCGTTCGCACCCGGCGCCAAGACCTTCGACTTCTACATCGCCCAGGTCTCGTACACGGCCGAGCGCGCCCAGGCCGTGGACATGTCCGACGGTTACTACTTCGTGAACCAGTCGGTCGTGGCCCTCAAGTCCAATCCGGTCACCTCCGCGAAGACGGTCACGGACCTGAAGAAGTACAAGTTCGGCGCGCAGGTCGGCACGACCGCGTACACCACCATCCAGAACACCATCGCGCCGACGGCCAAGGCGTCTGTGTACGACACCAACGACGCCGCGATCGCTGCCCTGAAGGCCAAGCAGATCGACGCCCTCGTCGTCGACCTGCCCACCGCCGACTTCATCACCTCCGTCCAGCTGGATGGCAGCACCATCGTCGGCCAGTTCGCCGCCGCCCAGGGTGCCAGTGCCGAGCATTTCAGCCTGGTGCTCGCCAAGGGCAGCTCGCTCACGACCTGCGTGAACCAGGCCATCGGGGCGCTCAAGGGCGACGGAACGCTCGACTCGCTCACCAAGAAGTGGCTGGCATTCGTGAGCGTCCCGACCTTCGGCCAGTAAACCGCCAGTTCAGCCGGCGATGAGCGGCTTGGGTATCGGAGGCCCGCTCGATTCGGGGGACATGATCCTCCGGTCGGGCGGGCGCCCGGCCGCACGGCCCCGATTCGACCGCTCGGCCGTCCGGTCGACCCTGATCGCGCTCGTCAGCACTGTCGTCTTCTTCACGATCGTCGGCTTCGTCGTCGTGAACTCGCCGGGCTGGACCCAGGTCCAGGAGTCGTTCCTGAACGGAAAGGTCTGGAGCGAGTCGGTGCCCGACATCGTTCCGGCTTTCGTCACGAACGTCCAGCTCTTCTGCATCTCCGAGGTCTTGATCCTGGTCCTGGCCCTGGTTCTCGCCGTGCTGCGGAGCCTGCCGGGACCTGTCCTATTTCCAATCCGCTTGCTTGCGACGATCTACGTCGACGTATTCCGAGCCATTCCGGGCGTGCTGATCATCTACATCCTCGGCTTCGGCATACCTGGTCTCGGCCTGGCAGGCGTTCCTACGGATCCATTCTTCTATGCGGTCATCAGCCTCACCCTCGTTTACTCGGCCTACGTGTCCGAGGTCTATCGGGCGGGCATACAGTCCGTGCACCCCAGCCAGGAAGCCGCGGCCCGATCGCTGGGCCTGACCCAGTTCCAGGCGCTTCGCTACGTCGTCCTGCCACAGGCGATCCGCAGAGTCATCCCGCCGCTCCTGAACGACTTCATCGGCCTTCAGAAGGACAGCGTGCTCGTCTCCTATATCGGCGTCGTCGAGATCTTCAGGCAAGCCCAGATCGACAAGGCGAGCACGTTCAACTTCACGCCGTACCTGGTCGTCGCGCTCGTCTTCCTGGTGATAACCATTCCGCTGGCGCGCCTCACGGATTGGCTCGTGGCCCGCGACCGGCGTCGATTCCTTGCGAATGCCCGATGACGACCACCCTCTCGACCGCCCCCGGCTCGCCGGGCGGCCATCCGTCCGCTCTCGAAATCCGCGGCTTGTGGAAGTCGTTCGGGGATCTGCAGGTCCTCCGTGGCATCGACCTCACCGTCGCCGAGCACGAGGTCGTCTGCCTCATTGGGTCCTCGGGCTCGGGCAAGTCCACGCTCCTGCGCTGCGTCAACCTGCTCGAGCCGATCGACGCCGGTCGAGTGGTCGTCGAAGGCGAAGAGATCACGGCCAGCGGCGTCGACGTCAACCGGATCCGGCGCCGGATCGGCATCGTGTTCCAGTCGTTCAACCTCTTCCCGCACATGTCGGTGATGCGGAACGTGAGCCTCGCGCCGCGCAAAGCGCTCGGCACGTCGCAGGCGGAGGCCGAGGCGGAGGCGGTGGAGCTGCTCGATCGTTTCGGCCTTGCGGACAAGCGCGCCGAGTTCCCCGACCGGCTGTCGGGCGGCCAGCAGCAGCGCGTGGCGATCGTCCGGGCACTCGCGATGCACCCGGACCTGCTGCTCCTCGACGAGATCACCAGCGCCCTGGACCCTGAGCTGGTCGCCGAGGTCCTCGACGTCATCCGCGAGCTTGCCCGCGGTGGCATGACGATGGTCATCGCCACTCACGAGATGGGCTTTGCCCGCGACATCGCGAACCGCGTCTGCTTCCTGGACCAGGGCCAGATCCTGGAGCAGGGGACTCCGGCGGAGATCTTCACCGCACCCAAGGCGCCCCGAACCCAGCAGTTCCTGCAGCGGGTCCTCGACGCCGGAAGGCTCTAGCTCCTGGCCCTCGGCTCCTGGCCCCTCGGCCTCGGCCGTGAAACCGGCCCGTTTGTGCGTTGGCGAGTACACGTCGGCAGGCCTCGCCTCGCCAGCCTGCGCCCGTGTGCGTCACGAGCTACACGTCCTGATGCCCGGGTTCTCTGCTGTGCTGGGCAGGAGGTCGAGTGTGCGTCGAGGCGCACATGACAGCGAGCCCGGGACCCCGTCCAAGGGGACTGTGAGCGGGCACGACCGGTTGAGACGCCTGTCCGGGCCGGCCGAGACGGCCGAATCGATCGGAATCGTGCCCGGAAGCTGCCGACGTGTATCTGCGCTCGCACAGTCCCGGGGAGGGTGCAGGGTCCAATGGGTGTGTGAGCACTCTGACGTGTACTTGCCGACGCACAACGCAGGCCGCCGCGACCCCGAACGCCAGGATTGACGAGCTCGTCGCCGAGTCTGGAATTCGTGAAGATAGGGGCCGCGGACGCCGCCATGGGCCAGGAGGGCGCCGGGCGGATGCGGGCCCGGGCGCGGCGGGCACGGGCGCGGGCCGTGGCTCCCCGATTTACGCCCGAGGTAAGCATCCGGGCCGGACGACGGAGATTTGCGCCCGAGGTAAGGGTTTCGACCGGTCGGGGGCCTGTTACTTACGCCCGGGGTAAGGACCCGGGCCGGACGACGGAGATCTGCGCCCGAGGTAAGGTTTCGACCGGTTGGGGGCCCGTTGCTTACGCCCGACGTAAGCACCCGGGCCGGACGCGGGCGGCGCCGGTCCCAACGCGCGACGCGAGGCCCTTAATCACCTGTATCGGCGTGGGACCTACCGCGGCCGGGGCATCAGCCGGGGGACGCGCTTCGCATAGGCCGCGTACGCGTCGCCGAAGTGGCGGCTCAACATCTCCTCTTCGCGACGCGCCCTCATCTCGAAGGCCGGAATCAGCAGGACGAAACCGACGGCAAGGACGGCGTTGAGAATCGCCAGCGCGCCGCCGAGCCACATCAGCAGGATCGACAGATACATCGGATGCCGCACGAGCCCGAAGGGCCCGCTCGTGACGATCTCCGTATCCGGCCGGACCTCCGCCGCCGAGGCCATGTTCCGGCCCAGCGCCAGGATGCCCCAGAGCGACAGGCCGGCGGCTGCCCACAGAGTCACGATGCCCAGCAGGCGCAGCGCGTCTCCAAGGGGTTCGGCGAGGGGTCCGGCCGATCCCCACCGGCTGACAGCCAGCGCCAGGCCAAGCGCAACGAACATGAGGATGCCCGCGTAGTTGACCAGGGCGAGCGGGCCGGTGTCGCGATCGATCGGCTCCGGACGCCTGGCTCTGACTTCGCGAACCAGCACCGTCATGGCAACGACGAGCAGCGAAACGGCACTGGCGGCGACCACGATCCTGCCCGCGGACTCCATCGTCACGTCCACGATCCGCCCTCCCGAACGGCATCCGTGCGCCGCCGGATCCAGCGCGGCGGCGCCGAAACGGACCGCTCTATCATCGACATCCGCTCGCTGCGGGCAAGGGCTCGGCTGCTGATAGGATGGCGTCAGCCGAAGCTCCGCGGCGCCGGCCCGGCCCGGCCGGAACCCCGGTGCGCGGTTGCGAGGCCAAGGAGGCGCACGATGGCGGCTCCCATGTCTGGACCGGCTTCCACTTCCGGACCGGCTCCGGCGGAGCCCGCGTCCGCGCCCACGTCCGCGTCCGCGCCGCCCGCGCCCACGTCCGCGTCCGCGCCGCCCGCGCCCAGGCAACACCTTCCGCGCCCGGACTCCGGGGGTCGAGCGAGCTGGCCCGGCGCCGACGGCACTCCTCTCAACGTCCGCCACTGGCCCGTCGAGCCGGCGTGGGCCACCGTCCTGATCGTCCACGGCATCGGCGAGCACGGAGGCCGCTACGAGCGCACCGGCCGTCTGATGTCCGCCGCCGGGCTCGACGTCTACGCCCCGGATCTGCGAGGCCACGGGCTCTCCGAGGGACGGCGAGTGTACGTCCGGCGCTGGGACGACTACCTCGACGACCTGGCCGTTCGGATCGCCGGGGTTCGTCGGGCCGGCCGGCCGTTCGTCCTGTTCGGTCATTCGATGGGCGCGCTCATCGCGCTCACGTACGCCTGCTCCGACCGGCCCGCGCCCCATCTACTCGTGTTGAGCGCCCCACCGCTGGGCGCCAGTGTGCCCGGCTGGCAGCGCTTCGCCGCGCCCTTGCTGAGTCGACTGGCTCCGGGCCTCGTGCTCGCGAACCCGATCTCCGGCGACCAGCTCTCGCGCGACCCGGCCGTGGCCGCCGCCTACTTCGCCGACCCGCTCGTCCAGCCGCGATCGACCGTGCGACTCGGGGCCGAGCTTTTCGGGGCGATGAAGCGGGCGCGCTCCGAACTGGCCGCCCTGGACGTCCCGACGTTGGTAATCCATGGCGGCGCGGACACCCTCGTGCCGACACGCCTCTCCGAGCCGCTCATGGCGCTTCCCTGCGTGGAGCGCCGGGTCCTGCCCGACCTGCGCCACGAAACCCTCAACGAACCCGAGGGCCCGGAAGTCGTGGCCGGGATCGTTGCCTGGTTGCGCGCCCGCGTGCCCGCGGCTGGCCCTGAAGTCGACGGCCACCTCGACGGCGACGGCCAGACCGGCCCCGAGCCCGAGCCCGAGACTGCCCGCCCCGTCGATCCTCCTGCCAAGGCGCCGACCGTCCGCTAGGCTCCGGAACCCATGGCGCCGCGGTCGCGGCTCTGTCACCATTCGGGCCATGACTGCCCAGATCCGCATCGTTCCGGAAGACCGTTTCGCCGAGCTCATCAAAGTCGCCGAGGTCGCCTTCGGCGAGGACATCGGGGACGATCTGGTCGCCCGAGTGGAGAAGGTCGCCGACAAGCAGCGGTTCTTGTGCGCGATCGACAACGATCGGTTCGTCGGCACTTCCGGGGTATTCAGCCAGCATCTGACCGTGCCCGGCGGGGATGTCGCCGCGGGCGGAGTCACCTTCGTCACGGTCCTGCCATCGCATCGCCGCCGCGGCCTGATGAGCGGCATGATGCGGGCGATGATCGACGACTGCCATAGCCGTGGCGAGCCGATCGCGATGCTCTGGGCGGCCGAGGGAGCGATCTACCAGCGGTTCGGTTATGGCATGGCCACCAACTGCGTCAACCTCGAGGCAGATACCCGGGCGATGTCGTTCACCCGCGACTGGCCGCGAGAGGGCAGCGTCCGGCTCGTTCCGGCGGGCGAGGGAGTGGAGATCGTGGCGCCTATCTACGAGGCCGCCCGATCTCGCCGCTCCGGTTTCCTTGGGCGCGACCAGAACTGGTGGCTCGGCGTTCTTCCGGATCCGGAGAAGGACAAGAAGGGCGGCGAGGCTCGACGGCTGGCCGTTCTCGAGGTCGACGGCGTCGCCGAGGCCTACGCCGTGTACAAGACCAAGGCTGAGTGGAACCAGCGGGGCCCGGCGAGCGTTCTCACGGTCGAGGAGGCGATGGCTTCCACACCTCGGGGGACCCGCGAGATCTGGCGCTTCCTCTTCGAGGTGGACCTGGTCCGGACGCTCAAGACCTGGCGGCTGCCGATGGACCACCCGGTCTTCTCGCTCGTCGCCGAGCCGCGCCGCCTGGGAACGACCGTCGGCGACGGCCTGTGGGTCCGGATCGTGGACATCGCCGCCGCTCTCGAAGCGCGCCGCTACGGGCTCGACGGCCACGGCCAGGGCCGGCTCACCTTCGACTTCGACGACCGGTACTGCCCCTGGAACGCGGGCCGCTGGAGCCTTGAGGTTTCCGACGGTCGGGCGCGAGTGATCCGCACGAGCGAAGGGGCCGATCTGGCGCTCGACGCCAACGACCTGGCCTCGCTCTACCTGGGCGGCTTCGGCGCCACCGCCCTCGCGGTCGCCGGACGGATCGTGGAGCTCAAGCCCGGTTCGCTCGCCCGAGCCGATGCACTCTTCCTGTCCGCTCTGCAGCCCTGGTGCCCGCAGGAGTTCTAGCCGGGCGCCACGCGATCGGCCTACTTCGGCGGGTCAAACGTGACCGAGACGTGCCGGCCGCGGACGACGCCGAAGCAGCCGAGCCGCCGCGGGATCGCCCATCGGCGCGGCGGGCGGCAGGCCTTCGGGGCTAGCGCTCGAAGCGAATCGGCTGCTGATTCCCCGACGGGGCGCAGACGTCGCACAACGTCAGCCCGTCTTCGATGAGTGCGGCGTGTCTGCGGCCTCGGCCCCCGCGAATGAACACGGGATGCTTGCACACAGAGCAACGGAGCTGTTTCGCGTCCATGCGATCTGCTGACACCCTGTCACCCGTTGACGCGACCATGCCATAGGCTGGCTCGGGTCAACTCGTCAACACCTCTCTCTCGGGTGTCGGCTCCGTGTCGAGTCGGAACATCCCGAGGCTTTACCACACGAGAGGGTGACGATCCTCCAATGCCGCCCCGAACCTAACGGCCCGCTTCGACTACGCCTGCTGCACCCATTCAGTCGGGGGGTGTGGTCTAGGCGGAATGCCGTATCGGTGGATTGTATAGGCTGCCGAACCGTGATTCCGGCCCGTTATGCATTCGAAATCACGATCCTGCAGGGTGGCCTGCGAGGACCGCCTGGCGAACCGAAAATGCAACCTTTCGATGAGCGCAACCGACGGGCTTCGCGGCCCGGCGCAAGGTCCCGAATCAGGAAGGCATGATGGGCGGGTAGGGGACCGGCAGGAAGATGATGTAGGCGCCCAGCCGCGTGGCATACCGGATGAGCATCCCGTAGAGGCTGGCGGCCCAGTCGGGGTAGCGGCCGTTTACGAGGATCGGGATCCACAGGATCAGGATCGAGAGGCCCGCGATGGTTCCCAGGATGGAGATCACGATCAGATGCGGGATCAGGACCAGGATCCGGACGAACCAGTTGATCAACGGGATGCCCCACAGGCGGTTGATCTCCAGGTTGTCCAGCGAAACCTGGACGTTGATAGGCTTGGACGGCCCCGGCTCAAGCGGCGGATAGCCGCCGGGCATCAGCAGAACGTAGCCGCCGATGCGAGCCTGCCGCTGCATGCTCTCGGTGGCCAGGGAGACGACCAGGGCCGGGACCCTGCCGTAGGCGAGGATGTAGATCCAGCCGAGGAGCCACCAGATCCCCAGGCAGAAATTGAGGATCTGCACGACCACCATGTGCGGAATCGAAAGGAAGGCACGCACGCCCATTCCCAGGATCGGGATGCCCCACACTCGATTGACTTCGCGATCGGTGGTAACGCCAAGCTGGATCGGGTATCCGCCCTCGGGCGGTGCATAGGAAACCTGTTCCGCGGCCATTCGAAGGTTGCCTCCCTGCCATCAACGCCGGACGCTTCGACCTGTTCAGAATAGTCGGGCGAAAGGACGCGCTGCAGGCCCAAGTGCACGTCGAATTCGATCGGCCGCGGCCACAGTCGCGCTGCGGCCGCTCGTGACTCGCGCCGCCGAACGAGATCCCCAGACGCCCTAGCCCGGCCCGCTGCTGCTGGCAGACTTGACCCGAACGCGGCGGATACATTCGAGCAGGAGGTGCCCATGACTACCAGACCCGGGCCGCTCGGCTTCAGGATCTCGGCCCTCCAATCCTCGGGCGTCGATTGGCCGACTCTGGCGGCGTCCTGGACCCTTGCCGGAGAGACGCGACTCTTCGACGCGGGCTGGCTCAGCGACCACCTCACCGACGCCAGCCGCGACCGTGGCGGGGCCGCTTTCGAGGCGATCACTGCCCTGGCCGCGCTGGCCGGCCGCGTGCCCGGGATGTGGCTCGGAGTGGCCGTCGCCTCCAACACGTTCAGGCACCCGGCCGTGCTCGCGAAATCGGCCGCGGTCCTGGACAACGTGACCGGCGGCAGGTTCATCCTGGGCCTCGGGGCCGGCTGGCACGAAGGCGAGCACGGCCAGTTCGGCATCCCGCTGCCGCCGATGTCCGAGAGGTTCGACAGGTTCCAGAGCGCGGTCGAGGTCATCAGCCTGCTCTTCTCCGACGCGGCGAGGCGGCCGCCGGGCGTGTCGCTGCCTGACCGCTTCTACCCGCTCCGCGGCGCGACCCTGGAGCCGCAGACCGTCCGCCGAGGCGGGCCGCCGCTGTGGCTGGGCGTGGGCAAGCGGCGTGGGATCGACCTGCTGGCCAGATTCGGCGAGGGCTGGCCGATGCCGGGCAATCGGCCGGGCGACGTCGCCTACTTCTCCGAGAAACGCGACGAGATCCGGCGAGCGGTCGAGGCGGCGGGGCGAGACCCGGATGCCTTCACCTTCGCCGCGCAGATGACCGCCGGCGCGAGCGACGGCGAGCTGCGCGAGGCCCGCGAGACGGCCGAAGCGCTCCTTCGAGCGGGGGCGAACCACCTGATCATCGGCGTGCCGGCACCGCTCGGCCCGAACGGCGTCGCCCGGATGGCGACCGAGGTGGCGGCGCCGATTCGCGACAGCCTGGGCTGAGTCGGTTCCCGGACGCGCGCTCACGAGTTCGCCTGGTCGCCAGTTCGGGCACCCGCTCCCCGCGGGCGAGTGGCAGCCGGCTATTCGGCGCGGACGATCTCCAGGGCGTCGATCGCCGCTTCCGGCGAGACCACTCGAACCGTCTCCGCGATCGACTCCAGATGCGCCCGGACCGACTCCGGATCGATGCCGGTCGGCGCGTACGTGGTGAAGATCGCCCGGCTCGTCGCCGGACCCAGTCGCGTTCGGTCGTCCGGTCCGTAGACGATGCTCGACACGATCCCGGCGCCATCGTGGATGCACATGTCGCCGGTGGCGGTGGCGATTTCGCGCCCGCCGATGCCGGTGTACGCGTCGCCGGCCCGAGCGACGTCCACGATCAGCCCGCCTCGCACCAGGTCCGCGTCGTGGCCCGCGGTCAGCAGCCCGTTCCGAACCTCGGCCCGGAACATCGCCGCGACGAGCGAGCCTCGGGCCCGGAGCGCCTTGCCCTTGAGCGCGACCGACTCGAGCTGGAGCAGGACGTGGTACGTCTTGTCGAAGCGGCGGTAGTAGGCGGCATACGCCGCGAGCTCCGGCCGGGATAGCAGGCCCGCCCGGCTGGCTCCGGCGTACCGCTCGCGAAGCTCGGCCGCCGTCTCGTCGAGCACCGCCTCCAGCGCCGGGTCCGCCTCCGGATTGCGCACGCCCGACATTGCCATCGCGCCGACGCTGGCCCCCGGCCAGGCCTCGATCCAGGCCTCGGACGCGGTCAGCGAGAACGATGCGAGATCCATGATTACGACCAGGGCTCGAGCGGTGCCAGGAACTCCGTGACGAGCGCGGCCAGCCGCTCCGGCTGCTCCATGCCGATGAGGTGGGCCACGTCCGGCCAGATGACCGCACGCGCGTTGGGCGCGGCCTCCGCGACTCGCTGCGCGGCCTTGACCTCGTGACTGATGTCCAGCTCGCCCGCGACGGCCAGAACGGGGCAGCGCAGCTCTCCGAGGCGGCCGTTGGCGGCCGGCTCGAGGCCGATCCGGGTGCCCGCGACATAGCCGGGCAGGAATTGCCGCCGGGCGAGGGCCCGGACGGTTTCGCGCATCGGCGCGGGGAGACGGGCGGGCGACTGGCCCGGGCCGTCGACCCAGACCTGGACCATCACGTCCGCGAGCGCGTCGGGATCCTTTGGCGAGGCCGCCTCGAGCGCGCCGGCCCGGCCGAACAACTGCCTCTCCAGCGGCGTCGCGCCGCCTTCGAAGCCGCCCGGCGAAGAGCCGAGGGTGACGACCGCCGCGAATCGATCTGGGTACTCGATGGCAGCCTCGAGGGCGGTCTGTCCGCCCATGCTGTTGCCGACTACCGCGGCACGCTTTACCCCGTGCGCGTCCAGCACCGCGACCAGGTCGGTGCGCGGGTTGTACGCGACGTCATCCGTCTCGGTCCGCCCGAATCCGCGCATGTCGTAGCGGATCACGCGGAAGCCACCGGCGATCAGCGGCGGAACCATCGCGTCCCAGGCGTGGAGATCGACGATCGCGGCGTGGATCAGGACGAGGGGCCGGCCGTCACCCTCCGCGACGGTGAAGATGCGGCCTCCGGGAACCTCTACGAAGCTATCCATTCGGGCAGTGTAGCGGCGTCTCAACCGAAAACCGTCAGGTTTCGACACCGGCAGGGCAGCCCCGGCCCGACGCCCGAACAGCCCGGGACGGTATCGTTTGGCCGAGTTCGCCCGTCCATGGGCACGCGATCCGGAAGCAGGGGAGATTGCCGATCATGGATCGAACGGCAGCCGGCGCGACCGATCCCGCTCGCGGATTCTCGGGGCGCGTCCTCCATCCGACACCCGCAGTCGCCGCGGCGGCCGGTCTGGCGGCCGCGTTCATGTGGATGGCTGTCCTCGCCGGCGAGGCGGCGCGCACCGGCCTGGCGGGTTCGCTGCGGTCGCGGCCGGACAGGCTTCTCGGCTGGGACGGAGCCGCCTTCTGGGCTCCGCTCACGATCGCCACCGCGCTCGCCGCGGTCCTGGTCGTCGTCGCCGCGCTGGGCCTCCGAGTCGCCATTCGCGGCCGGGTCACCTGGCTCGCGACCGTGGCGTTGCTGGCCGCGGCGGGTCTTGGCGAGCTGGCGATCCAGGTCTTCACTCCCGACGCGAACATGTACGAAACGAACCCGCTCCGAGGCCTCGGCGCCTGGGTTCTCGTCCTGGCGGCCCCGGCTGCTGCCGCTTTCGCCGGCGTCGGTCTCGTCCGCGCCGGATCGACGGTCACGGGCTGGGCCTCGATGGCCGCGAGTCTCGTGATGGTCTGGGTGGCAGTAGATCTTGCCGCGGTGGGAGCGACCTCCGGTGCGGTCCAGCCGCAGACCGAGGCGTCGGTCGGGGTCGAAGTGGTCCTGGCCGCCTGGCTCGTCGCCATGTCGATTCTCATGATCGCCATTCGCGGTCGCGCATCCGTGACCGGCATCGCGTCCCGCCGCGGCAAGCTCGCCCTGGGAGGGGTCGGCGCCGTCACCACCGTGCTCTTCGGCGCGCAGATGATCGCCGCAGTCGTCGGATACTCGTATCTCGGTCCCACGGTCCTGGCCCAGATCGCGGGGCGGACGCAGGCCGCGACGATCGAGGTTGACGGCGTCACCCGTTCCTACCGGATCCATCGCGCGCCGTCGCTCGACCCGAAGCCGGGCCTGGTCATCTCCCTGTCCGGAGTCTTCGGCGACGGTTTCCAGTCCGAGTTCAACAGCGGCTTCGACGATGAGGTGGACAGGGCGGGCTGGATCGCGATCTACCCGGACAGCGTCCTCGACGGCTGGATGGCCTACGGCAACGACGACACCTGGGGCCATCACCCGGGTGCCGACGACGTTCCTTTCCTCCGAGCCCTGATCGAGCGTGAGATCGCGAGCGACGGCGTGGACCCCGGGCGAGTGTTTGTCAGCGGCATGTCGCGCGGCGGCATGATGACCCACCGGGCCGGCTGCGAGCTCGCGGATGTGGTGGCGGCCATCGCGCCGGTGTCGGGAAACATGGCCACGACGTCGGGAAGCGCCGCGGACGTGCCCTGCCATCCGGCCCGGCCGATCTCCGTTCTGGCGATGCACGGAACCGGCGATAGCGTGATCCCCTTCGACGGCGGGCACGTGGACATCAACTACTCGCCGTTCCCCGATGTCATGGCGAAGTGGCGGGCACTCAACGGTTGCGCCGGCGACGGATCAACGGCGGTGGACGGGGCCTCGACGAC
>VFSW01010516.1_pt1 | contig 13094 bp, 9 predicted proteins | sample 5358111 | NCBI WGS metagenome assembly VFSW01 (sample SAMN11554181, study PRJNA540505) | mine drainage metagenome | isolation source: sediment from site ElyBrook_90M | place: USA: Ely Copper Mine, Vershire, VT | collected 2017 | reverse complement strand
GCCCCGGCTGGGGGCGGCGGCTCGGCGGCCCATCCCTCGGCGCGGGGGGGGGGGGTCCGTCCCCCCCGCGGCGGGGGGGGGCCAGGCGGCCGGCCTACAAGGCCGACTCCCCCGCCCCACCTCCGGACCCGCCGCAGGGTCATTGGAAGGCGGCCACTCCGAGAGGCGTTTCCATCGCGGCCAAGTGGTGGGAAGTGTATGACGATGAGGTGTTGAACGACCTCGAGTCCCGGGTGCTGGAGTCGAATCAAAGCCTGAAAAGCGCCTACCAGACCTATGTCCAGGCGCACGAACAGGTGGCGATCGACCGCGCCGCGCTCTTCCCGACGCTGGGCGTCGCCTCCGCCGCCACGCGCAATCGCGTCTCCGCGAACCGTCCACTCGCCTTCCCCGGCGCGAAGAACACTTACAATGATTTCTCCCTGGAAGGTCAGGTCTCCTGGGAGCCGGATCTGTGGGGCAGTGTGCGGCGGCAGGTCGAATCGACCAGCGCGCTCGCCCAGGCCTCGGCGGCCGATCTGGCCAACGTCAGGCTGAGCCTGCAGTCCGCGCTGGCCGTGGATTACTTCCAGCTGCGCGGCGTCGACTCGCAGATCGGAATTCTCACCGACACCATCGCCGCCTACCGCCAGTCGGTCGAACTGACCTCGCGCCGGCTGAGTATCGGCTTGTCGTCAGCGGCTGACCTCGCGCTGGCGCAGACGCTGCTCGATCAGACCATCGCCCAGGCCACCGATCTGGAGGTGGCGCGCAGCCAATACGAGAATGCGATCGCGACGCTCACCGGCACTGCGGCCTCGAATTTCACCCTGAAACCCGCGCCCCTGCGCTTCCTCGATCCGCCAATTCCACCAGGTATCCCCTCGCAACTGCTGGAACGCCGCCCCGATGTCGCGGCCGCCGAACGGCGGATCAATGCGGCCAATGCGCGCATCGGCATCGCCCAGGCGGCCTTTTATCCGTCGCTGAGTCTTGGCGGCACCGGCGGTTACGAAAGCGCGAATCCCGGCACCTGGTTACAGGGGCCGAGCACGATGTGGGCCTTGGGGGCATCCGCGGCGCAAACCCTGTTCGACGCCGGACGGCGGCGCGCCGTCAAACGCCAAGCCATTGCCGCCCACGAACAAAGCGCCGCCGATTATCGCCAGACCGTGCTGCAGTCCTTCGAGGAGGTGGAGAATTACCTCGCCGCCGCGCGAATTCTGGGCCGCGAGGCGCTGCAACAGGGCAAGGCGGTGGACGATGCCGGCAAGTCGCTGGCGCTGTCGACGGCTCTGTACAAAAGAGGGCTGGCCAGCTACCTGCAGGTCATCACCGTGCAGACGGTGCTGCTCGCCAATCAACGCACCGCGGTGGACATCACGACCCGCCGCGCCACCTCCAGCGTGCAGCTGATCAAGGCGCTCGGCGGCGGCTGGAATGTCACCGAGCCGGAGCCGGCGCCGCCGTAGCCGTAGCCGCCGCCGCGCGGCATCGACCCGGGGCGCAACGGCATTGCGCGCACGCATGAGTGCCGGGGCGCGGACGCCGGTTCAGTGTGCGGGTCCATGCGCGGGCCACTTCCAATCGCTGATATCCGGACGGTCGACGCCGTTTTCGTGGGCGTAGCGGATCGCATCCGTGATCTGGTCCTTCAGCCACTCCTTGGTGCCGGCGCCGGCGACCTGCAATCGCGGCACGCGGTCGATGACGTCGATCGCCAGATTGAAGCGGTCGATTTGGTTCAACACCGCCAGTTCGAAGGGCGTGCAAATGCTGCCCTTCTCCTTGTAGCCGCGCACATGCAGGTTGGCATGATTGGCGCGCCGGTAGGTCAGCTTGTGGATGAGCGACGGATAGCCGTGAAAATTGAAGATCACGGGCTTGTCGCGGGTGAACAGCGAATCAAAATCGCGATCGGAGAGCCCATGCGGATGCTCCCGGTCCGGCTGCAATTTGAACAAATCGACGACGTTGACGAAGCGAATGCGCAGGTCCGAAAAATACTCGCGCAACAGCGCGGTGGCGGCGAGCGCCTCCATGGTGGAGATGTCCCCGGCACCGACCATCACCACATCGGGCTCGGCCCCCTGATCGCTGCTCGCCCAGGACCAGATGCCGACCCCCTTGGCGCAATGGCGAACCGCGGCGTCCATGTCGAGGTACTGCAGGTGCAGCTGCTTGTCGGCGACGATCACGTTGATGTAGTCGGTGCTGCGCAGGCAATGATCCGCCACGCACAGCAGCGTGTTGGCATCCGGCGGCAGATAGATGCGCGTCACCGCGGCGCTCTTGTTGGTCACCACGTCGAGAAAGCCGGGGTCTTGATGGGTGAATCCATTGTGATCCTGGCGCCACACCACCGAGGTGATCAACAGATTCAGCGACGCGATGGGCACGCGCCACTTGACCTCCGTGACACATTTCTCCAGCCACTTGGCATGCTGGTTGAACATGGAGTCGATGACGTGCGCAAACGCCTCATAGGTGGAGAACAAGCCATGGCGGCCCGTGAGCAGGTAGGCTTCCAGCCACCCCTCCAGGGTATGCTCGCTCAGCATCTCCATCACCCGGCCGTCGGGGGCCAGTTCGCCGCCGTCGCTGTCCTGCGCCTCGTACGCGGCCAGCCAGGTCTTCTTGGTGACGCCATAGATCGCCTGCAGCCGGTTGGAGGCGGTCTCATCCGGTCCGAAAACCCTGAAGTTGGTCATGTTCCGACGCATGATCTCCTCGAGGAAGCGGGCGAGCACCGCGGTCGGCCCCACCTCGGTGGCGCCGGGACTGGCCACCGGAACGGCGAAATCCCGGTAATCCGGCATCCGCAACGCCTGGCGCAGCACACCGCCATTGGCATGGGGATTGGCGCTCAGGCGCCGGTTTCCCCGCGGCGCGAACTCGCGCAACTCCGCGCGCAATCTGCCGCCGGCGTCGAACAGCTGCTCCGGACGGTAGCTGCGCATCCAGTTCTCCACCAGCCGCAGATGCGCCGCGTTGCTGCGCACGTCCCCTATGGGAATCTCGTGGGAGCGCCACGAACCCTCCAGCTTGTGGCCATCGAGTTCCTTGACGCCCGTCCATCCCTTCGGGGTTTTCAGGATGATCAACGGCCAGCGCGGCCTCGAAGGGCTGCCGGCACCGCGTGCTTGCGCCTGGATCGAGCGGATCTCGCGAATGCAGTACTCCAACGTGGCCGCCATTTTCTGGTGCATCGGCGCCGGGTCATCGCCCTCCACCCAGTGTGGCGTCCAGCCATACCCCGCGAACAACTGCGTCAGCTCCTCAGGCGTGATGCGCGCGAAGATGCTGGGGTTGGCGATCTTGTAGCCATTCAAATGCAGGATCGGCAGCACGGCGCCATCGCGCAGCGGGTTGAGGAACTTGTTCGAATGCCAGGAGGTGGCAAGGGGCCCGGTTTCCGCCTCCCCATCACCCACCATGACCGTGGCGATCAAATCCGGATTGTCGAACACCGCGCCGAAGGCATGCGAGACGCTGTAGCCGAGTTCCCCCCCTTCGTGGATGGAGCCCGGGGTTTCCGGCGTGCAGTGGCTGCCGATGCCGCCTGGAAAGGAGAAGCTCTGAAAGAACTTGAGCATGCCCTCCTCATCCTGGCTCTTGTCCGGGTACACCTCCGAATAGGTCCCCTCGAGATAGGCGTTCGCGAGGGTGGCCGGCGCCCCGTGCCCCGGGCCGGAGAGGTAGATCATGTTCAGATCATATTTTCTGATCAGCCGGTTCAAGTGCACCCAGGTGAAGGTCTGCCCGGGATCGGATCCCCAGTGACCCAGCAGCCTCTTCTTGATGTGCTCGCGGTCGAGCGGCTCCTTGAGCAGCGGATTGGCGCGCAGATACAACATGCCGGCACAGAGGTAATTGCAGGCGCGCCAATAGGCGTCCATGCCCGCCAATTCCGCCGCCGCCAGCGGCTGCGCCGCCGGCTCGAGCAGGCTCGGCGCGTGGTTGGATTGCGTCGTCATGGCGGTCATGGTCTCCTAGCGGTGGACCGAGGCCGACGCCGCCGGCGTCGCGCGGCCCTCGGCGGCCGGCCGGCCGTCGGCCCGATGATGATCGAAGGACGCCAGTCCCGATGATTTCAGCACCTCATGCGCGCGCGCAATCTCCTGCGCATCGCCGTGGACGACCAGCATGAACTTATTGGCCTTCAGGGCTGTTTCGTAACGCAGAACCGAATCCCTCGGCACGCCGACCGCCATCAGCGCGCCCGCCAGTGCGCTCAATCCGCCGACCACCACCGCGCCCTGCAAGGCGCTGAACAGCGTGGCCGCGAGCGGTCCGAGAACGATGACATGACCGACCACCGGGATGAACATCATGGCCGAACCGAACAGCAACCCCATCAGTCCGCCCCAAAAGGCGCCGTATTTTCCCAACATCTGCGCGCGGTCGCCGGCATTGAGGAAGCCCACCACATGCTCCTCGGTTTCGTAGTCCTTGCCGATGATGGAGATTTTTTTCATGTCGAACCCCGCCCGCTGCAGGGTCTTCACGGCATTCTCCGCCTGTGTGTGCTGATCATAGAGTGCCACGGCGATATCCGGGGTATTGGTCGACATGAGTATCTCCTGAGGTTCGGTGTGCCGAACGATCGGCAGCGTCGCGCAATGAATGCAACAGCAGGGCATTCGCGGCCCCCGCTCCGTGCCGGTCGGTACGCAATTTTCGACCGACTCCCCTTCGACTGCCCCGCCGACCATAGGTTGCATGCGCGCACCGCGAAAGGTCCACGCTCATTCCCTTGCCCGCTAAGGAGTTGTACCTACCGCGGCGCGCGGGATGAGCGCGGCTAGGTCGCGGGCCGCGGCGCCGAGGCGCCGCCGCGGGTTGCGGCGATGGCCTCGTGCAGGGTGGCGTGAATGCGCCCGGTGCCGACGGCCGCCGCGATGCCATGACGCACCATGTCCGCGAGCAGATAGGAACTGACGCGCCCGAAGATCACCGTGACCCGCAGGCGGGCGAGATCCCCCAGCAGATCGCGTATGGACTGGCCGGCGGAATAGTCGACGTCGGTGATGGCACTGCAATCGATCACCAGCCAGCGCACCGGCGGGCGGGCTTCGGCCACCAGCGCGCGAATCTGGTCGACAAAGTGATTGACGTTGGCGTAGAACAGATCGGCGCCAAAGCGATAGACGATGAGCCCCGGTTCGGTCGACCGGCCCGGAGTCGCCGGCTCGGGAATCCACTGACCAGCCGCATCGCGCGCGAGCATCATGGTGTGCGGCCGGTAGCTGTGCCGTACATGCCTGAACAGCGACAGCGCCATGGCCACCAGTATCCCCTGCTCGACTCCCAGTCCCACCACGACGCCGGCCGTCACCAGGGCGAGTGAGAATTCGCCGGGACTTTCACGGCGGATGGCGCGCAGGTCCTTCAGGTCGATCATTCCCAGGGCGATGGTGAATACGATCGACGCCAGCACGCAGCGCGGCAAATACTGCAGCGGCCCGGTCAGGAACAACAACACCAGGAACACCACGGCGGCGAGCCCGAGCTGCGCGCTCTGGCTGCGCGCACCCATCTGCTCGGCCAGCGCCGTCTGGGTGGGGCTGCCGTTGACGACGAAGGCGCCGCTCAGCGCGGCGGACAGGTTGGCCGCCGCCAGGCCGAGGTTGTCGGCATCCGCATCGACTTCCTCATGATACTGCAGCGCGAATCCGCGCGAGGTCGCCGCGCTCTGGGCGATGATCATGACGAAGCAGGAGCCCGCCACCGGCAACATGGCCACCATGGCGCTCCAGTGAAGGCGCGGCAATTGCAGCGTCGGCAACCCGCCGGCGACCGGGCCGATCAGCGCGATGCCGAATTGCGCCACACCATACGCCTTGCCGGCGGCGATGGTTGCCACTATCACGACCAGCGACAGGGGCACGCGCCGCGCGAAGCGGTTCCCGAGAAGCAACAGGGCGGTCACCGTGCCCGACAGCGCGAGTGTTGGCAGGTGAGGATGATTCAGTCCCCGCAGCACCTCCCAGGCCTTGACCAGGGAATAGCGCGAATCCACCGCCATGCCCGACATGTCGCTCAGCATCGCGATGGCCACCTGAAAGCCGACGCCGGTGAGAAACCCGACCAGCACCGTGCGCGACAGGAAATCGGCGAGAAATCCCAGCTTGAATATGCGCGCCAGCAGCAGCAGGCCCGCGGTCAGCAAGGCCACCATGCCGACCAGGGCCATGTACTGGGGGCTGCCGGCCGGGGCGAGCGCGGACAAGGAGCTCGAGAGGATGGCGGCCGTCGCCGAGTCCGCCGCCACCACCAGATGACGGGAAGAACCAAAGACGGCGAAGGCCACCAGCGGCAGCAGCACGGTGTACAGGCCGGCCACCACCGGCGCGCCGGCGATCCGCGCATAGCCCAGCACCTGTGGAATATTGACGGCTGCGGCGCTCGCTCCGGCCAGCAGATCACGCGCCAGCCGGCGGACATCGGGCACCGCTACGCCACTGAACATCTTGATCGGCATCACCCACCGCCACGCATCGCATCCGGCGCGCCAGGCGGCCAGCCTAACCGAATCCGCCGCACCGCGGTGCGCCGCCCTGCGGCAGACGCCTCGCCCGGGCGTCGTCTCGTGCGGACCGGCGCGTCGCCGATATTGCCCGCATGGGAGCGTTGACAATTCTTTGCACCAAGCCCACCGATATTTGCGCGCCATGGAGATTTCCCGCGGCTTCGCGGACCTAGACTGCACTTCCCTGCCATCGCTTGGAGAACTGTCATGAGTATTCGACGACGCCTCGTTCCGGCATTGTGTCTTGCCACCTCGCTGGCGAGTTTGGCCGCGCACGCCGGCCCTCCCGACTCGCCCCCGGCGGCCGATTTGGCGGCGCCGCCCATGGAGCCAAGCCTGCACGACGGAGGCTTCGGACCCATCGGCCACCTGCTCCATCAGCTTGACTTGACGGCGGATCAGAAGGCCCAGGTTGCCGCCATATTCGCCGGCGAGAAGGCTCAATTCGACCGCCTGCGCGCCAGCGCCCGAGCCACCCGGCAAGCCCTCGCCACCACCGCGCCGACGGATCCGGGCTATCCGGCGCTGGTGCAAACGGCGCAAACCGACGCCAGCGCACACATCGCGCTCTCCACTCAGGTTTGGTCGCAGATCTACCAGACGGTGTTGACCAAGGCGCAACAGCAGCAGATCCCCGGCTTGGTGGCCGCCGCGCAGGCGGCGCACCAGGCACGCATGGACGCGTGGAAGGCGCAGGGCGGAGCGATGCCCGGCGCAAGCCCGCCGGCCGAATGACGGTGCGCCACGCGTAAGCGGTGCATCGGTGGGGAGCGGTCGGCGCCGCCGATGGGCCGGCCGCCCCCCCGGACACCCGCGGGCCTAGGGGTATTCCACAGCCCCGCTGGTTCCGGGTGCGCGAGATAATCGCCGCCGAGGAGATGCCCGTGACGAGACTCCCCTTCCCGCCTGGCGCGACCGGATGCCCGCTGGGGGCGCCGCGCCGCGGCGCCGCCAACCGGTGAGCGAGGCTGCCCGCGCACCGGGCGATGCCGACGGCGCGCAGCTGTTGCGGCAACTGGCATTGGATTTGCGCTGGTCCTGGAACCACACCACGGATGAGCTGTGGCGCCAGCTGGAGCCCGATTTGTGGGCTCGCACTCACAATCCCTGGGTGGTGCTGCAAACCGTCGCGCCGCAGCGGCTGGCCACGATGCTCGCCGACACCTCGTTTCGAGCCCGGATGGAACGGCTTGCGCAGGCGGCGCGCGCAGCGCGCCAGTCCGCGGGCTGGTTCGAACGGAGTCACCCCGGCGCGCCGCTATCCCATGTCGCCTACTTCAGCATGGAATTCATGCTGAGCGAGGCGCTGCCCATCTATGCGGGCGGCCTGGGCAATGTCGCCGGCGATCAGTTGAAGGCCGCCAGCGATCTGGGCGTGCCGGTGATTGGCGTGGGCCTGCTGTACAGCCAGGGCTACTTCCGCCAGATGATCGACCGCGACGGCGGTCAACAAGCCTTGTTTCCCTACAACGATCCCGGCCAACTGCCGCTGACGCCGGTGCGCCGGGCGGACGGCGAACTGCTGCGGCTGAATCTGCGCCTGCCCGGGTACTCCCTGTGGCTGCGCGCCTGGCAGGTCACGGTCGGGCGCCTGCGGCTGTATCTGCTCGACAGCAACGATGTCGCCAATTACCCGGCGCATCGCGGCATCACCAGCGAGCTCTACGGCGGCGGGCCGCAGCTGCGCCTGCAGCAGGAGATCGTGCTCGGAATCGGCGGCTGGCGGCTGCTGGAGGAACTGGGTCTGCAGGTGGATGTATGTCACCTGAACGAAGGGCATGCGGCCTTCGCCATTCTCGAGCGCGCCAGGGCGTTCATGGAGAAGAGCAAACAATCGTTCCAAACCGCCCTGGCGGTGACACGCGCCGGCAACGTCTTCACCACGCACACGGCGGTGGAGGCCGGATTCGACCGCTTTGCGGCGCCGCTGATGGCGCAATATCTGGGCGACTACGCCACCGAGCAGTTGCATGTCTCCCTGCGTCACCTGCTGGCGCTCGGCCGTCACCGCGACGAGGAGACGGAGCCCTTCAACATGGCCTATCTTGCCCTGCGCGGCAGCGCGGCCGTCAACGGTGTCAGCCGCCTGCACGGCGAGGTCAGTCGCCGCATCTTTGCCGGACTGTTTCCGCGCTGGCCGTTGCGCGAAGTGCCGGTGGGCCATGTCACCAACGGCGTGCATACGCCGAGTTGGGACTCGCCCTGCGCCGACGCCCTGTGGACCGACGCCTGTGGCAAGGAGCGCTGGCTCGGCGACCTGCAACCCATCGGCCAGGGGGTGAGGAGGGTCGATGAGGCGGTGATCTGGCGGATGCGGACCACGGCGCGCGCCGCCCTGGTCGACCATGTGCGGGTGCACCTGGCGGGGCAACTGCAGGCATCCGGCGCCGCAGCCGAGGAGGTCGATGCCGCACGACATGTCTTCACCGCCGACGCCCTCACGCTGGGCTTTGCACGGCGCTTCGCGACCTACAAACGCCCCAACCTGCTGTTGCAGGACCCGGAACGCCTGGTGCGCCTGCTGACCAACCCGCAACGTCCGGTACAACTGGTGCTCGCCGGCAAGGCCCATCCGCAGGACGCTCCGGGCCAGGCCTTGATTCGCGACTGGGTGCGCTTCGTCCGCCGCCACGACGTACGCCCGCATGCCGTGTTTCTGGCCGACTACGACATGCTGCTGACGGAGCGCCTGGTGCAAGGCGTGGACGTGTGGATCAACACGCCGCGGCGTCCGTGGGAGGCCTGCGGTACCAGCGGAATGAAGGTCCTGGTCAACGGCGGTCTGAATCTCTCGGAACTGGATGGTTGGTGGGCCGAAGCCTACGCCCCCGATATCGGCTGGGCGGTGGGCGATGCCGCCGAGCACGGCGAGGATCCGCGCTGGGATGCCGCCGAGGCGGCACGGCTCTTCGAACTGCTGGAGGACCAGATCATCCCCGGCTTTTATGAGCGCGACGCCGGTGCGATTCCGCGCGCCTGGGTGGCGCGGGTGCGCGAAAGCATGGCAAGACTCACCCCGGAATATTCGGCCAACCGCAGCGTGCGCGAATACGTCGAGAAATTTTACCTGCCGGCGGCCGCCGCCTATCGAACGCGCGCCCGGGAGGACGGCGCGATGGGCATCCGCATCGTCAACTGGCAGGCGGCACTCGAGAACAACTGGGATGCCGTGTGTTTCGGCTCCACGCAGATCGAGACCCGGGATTCAGGGCATCATTTTTGCATCGAGGTAAACCTCGGCGCCCTCAGCCCCGCGGCGGTGCGGGTGGAACTGTACGCCGATCCGCTCAACGGCGCCGCGGCGCGATGCCTGCCGATGAGCCGGGTGGACGGGCCGCAAGAGGGCGGCGGCATCCACCGCTATGCCGCGCGAATCCCCGCCGACCGTCCGGCCGCGGACTACTGCGCGCGCATCCTGCCGGATTTTTCCGGGGCGAGGGTACCGCTCGAGGCGCCGTTCATTCTGTGGCAGCGCTGAGCCGCCCGCGGCAGCGTCGAGCGCCCCCGGCTTCAGTGCTTGCGCAGCGGACAGGTGCGGATGCCGAGCAACGCGTACAAACCGCAAAAACCCACCGCTCCGGTGGCCAGTGGCAACAAGCCGAGCCAGCCCCAGGGGCCGATGACGTGGGTCAGAGTCAGCCCGATGAGCGCCAGTCCGACAATCACACGCAGCGCGCGGTCCCAAGTCCCTTCGTTCACGGTCATGTTGATGCTCCTCGAATCGTCTTTGCGCAATACGGCGGGTACCGGCGGATCATGGCAGATTCGCGCTACGCAGCGATATAGCGGAAAACCGCGTTCGACGGGATGGTGCGGCCGGCGTGGATTGTGTCCAGGTGGGGTGACACAATGGCGCCATTCATGTCCTTGGCTCCCGGCCCGGAATTCACTCATGACCGCCGACGAACTCAAAACTCTGTTCCGCCAGCAAGCGCAGGGCGCCGTCAGCCTGAACATCGCCTTCATCGGCGTGGTCAACGGATTGTTCACCGCCTTGCACGAGATGGGCTGCGCCTCCTCGGGCGACCTCGCCGCGGCGACCCGCATGGACCCCGCCTATGTGCGGCGCTGGTGCGATGCCGCCTACGCCTTCGGCTACCTCGACGCCGACGGCGAGGACTTTCGCCTGACCGCCGCGGGACAGGCCATGCGGCCCGAGGCCCCCGACACCCTCATGCCTCTGGCGGTGCAGTCCGTGCTCGGTGCGCACATGACCGAGCGGGCCGCCGGCTTGATGCGCACGGGCGAACGGCCGGGCGAACAGGTGCTCGCCGAGCGCGACACCGTTCTACCCTGGTTCGGACCGATGCTGGAGGCGAATTTCGCCCCGTTGTTCGAGCGCACCATCTGTCCGGCGGTGGCGGAGTTCGCCGCGGTCGACGCCCGTGGCGGACTTGCCGTCGACCTCGGCTGCGGCAATGGCTGGTATCTGCGCGCGCTGGCGCGCCGCTTCGGGAACATACGCGGATTGGGAATCGACGGCTTTCGGGAAAATGTTGCGCAAGCCGAGGCGGTGGCGCGGCATGGCGGATTGGAACACCGACTGCGCTTCATACAGGGTGACATCCATGCCCTTGCCTTGGAGGAACCCGCCGATCTGCTGGCCATGAATCGGGCATTGCACCACGTCTGGGAGAAGGACACCGACGCCCTGTTCACCTGGCTGCGGACCAACCTCAAGCCCGGCGGCTACGTGGCGGTTTGGGAACCTGCATGGCCGCCGGACCGATCCGCCCTGCGCGATCCCGCACGCAAGGGGATGGCCTTCCAGAATCTCACCGAGCATGTCCAGGGGAATCATTTCCTGCGCCCCGATGAAATCCAGGCCGCCTTCGCCAACGCCGGCATGCAGTCGCGGCTGTACCTGTTCGCACAGGGCAATGAGGCCGTGGTGGTGGCGCGGCGCTGAAGGCCGGAACGCCGCGCATCCTCGGACCAGCGGGGAATGGATCTCAAAAAAAAACCAGCCACGCCGCAGTCGAAGCATGCAAGCGAGAGTCGCCACGACCCTCCTTCCGGGCATCCTCATGCCCCTGCTCGCGGCGGCCGAGACACAGCGCTTCGCGGTGATCGTCGGCGGCAAGAACGTGGGTCATCTGATCGCCGACACCCAGGGCGAGGACACGCACATCGACTCTGCGGGAGACACTGAGGCTGGACCCGTCGGGTTTCCCCGTCGCCTGGACGATCAGCGGCACGACCACCTTCGGCAACAAGGTGTCAGAGCACCACGAGCGCAAGGGGCGGAACCGGTGCGCATCCGTAACGTGCGCCTTCATGATCCCAAGGCGGGCGGACTCACCGCGCCGGTGAGCGTGCTGGTCGCCGGGCGCGAGATCAGCGCCGTGGAGTCGCTCGACAGCAAGGCACTCAAGACCATCAGCATGGTGGTCAAGTATGGGAATTTTTACTATCCGCCGGAGATCCATCCGAAGTTCGGAATCAAGCCCTTCACCACCATCCCGGTCACGAAACGCGACCGGTGATGCCGCGCTTCCCGGTGGCCCCCCCGGCGGTTTGATCGGCCCCTGAGAGCTTGGGTTCGCGGCGGCCGCCGCCGACGGGCGCAGCGTCGCCGACCGCCCGCGCATCCGCAGGGCGGCCTGTCGATGGATGAGCAGCTCGGCGCGGCCGATCAGCAGGCCGGCGGGTGGTTGACAACCCCCGCGATCCATGTGCTACATTTATTAGTGAAAGCGCTTTCATTGGGGATGAAAACGCTTGCGTCATACGCATCAATAACCACATCGGGCACCGTACCCGGAGGGATCACATGAATTTCCCGCGACGCGTTCGTTCACTCGGACTGGTGGCCCTCTGGGGCCTGCTGCTGGCCGGATGCGGCAGCAGCTCGAACTATTCCTTGCCGCCGCCCACTCTCTCCTCCATCGCCATCACCGCCCCGGCGGGCAATCCACTGACCTTGAACGTCGGCGCCACCGCGACGCTCGCGGTCACGGCAACCTACAGCAACGGCACCACCAAGGCGGATACCGGGGTGACCTATGCGCTGAGCGCGGTCTCCCCGGCGGGCAGCGTGACGATCTCGGGCGCCACCCTCACCGCCGTGGCGGCAGGCACCGCCTCGGTAACGGCCACCGACACCGCCTCGGGCAAAACCTCCGCGGCGCTGATGGTGAAGGTGCAGAAACCGGCGCCGACGCTGGTTTCCATCGCCCTGTCGCCGCTCACCGTGAACCTCGCGCCGGGAGCCACCCAGCAACTCAGCGTCACCGGGACGTATAGCGACGGCACCACGGCCGCACTCGCCGCTTCCGGCGAGACCTTCACCTCGATGAACACCGGCACGGCGACCGTGGATGCCACCGGTCTGGTGACGGTCGCCGCGAACGCCGCCAACGGCAGCACGGCCACCATCGTCGCCAAGGACAACGCCTCGGGCGTGTCGACGTCGACGGCGGATTCGACCGTGGTCACGGTGGTCGTCCCCGTATCAACGACCACCAACGTGCTGTCCACGGGGTTCAACTCCGCCGGCACCACCACCACCTCGACCACCGGCGTGACGGGGTCCTGGGTGACCTACTCCGGCGGACAGAACAACCCGAAGGGCGGCAGCGGC
>VFSW01010515.1_pt1 | contig 13094 bp, 13 predicted proteins | sample 5358111 | NCBI WGS metagenome assembly VFSW01 (sample SAMN11554181, study PRJNA540505) | mine drainage metagenome | isolation source: sediment from site ElyBrook_90M | place: USA: Ely Copper Mine, Vershire, VT | collected 2017 | reverse complement strand
GGTAATGGGCAGCCTGGGACCGAAACGCTGCTCACCAGATTTTCTGCCGGCTTTGTTAGGCAATAATATCCTGGGCCAGTTCGGTTTGATGGGTCGCATCGGAGACGTGGTGCGTGAACAGGCTGGCCTGGCTTATCACGCCAGCGCCAGCTTGAATGCCTGGATCGAAGCGGGGTCATGGGAAGTCTCGGCCGGGGTCAACCCGGCTAACCTGGACCGGGCAGTCGACTTGATCGTATCAGAGCTGAAGCGGTTCGTGACCGAACCGGTGACCAGCGAAGAATTGGAAGACAGCCAGTCTAACTTTATCGGCCGCCTGCCGCTTTCCATGGAATCGAACTCGGGGGTAGCTAACGCCATCTTGAATCTGGAACGCTTCCAACTCGGCCTCGATTATTACCGGCGCTACCCTGAGATGGTCAGCGCGGTTACCCCGACCATGATCCTGGAAGCTGCCAAACGTTACATCGATCCCGAAAAACTGGCGATCATCAGCGCCGGAACCGACTCTGCCCCGGCGGCCGCCTGAATCATGCAGGCTGCGCATTCCCGTACGCATTCTGGCGCCTCGCTGCGCTCGGGCATCGACCTGATTGAAATCGCCCGCATGGAAGGGATAAGGCCAGGAATTCGGAGACGCTTCCTTACACGAGTCTTCACCGCCCAGGAGTTGGAGGACGCCCGGGATTCTAACCTCCACCTGGCAGGCCGTTTCGCTGCCAAAGAAGCCGTTGCAAAAGCCCTTGGCTGCGGGATTGGCCCGGTTAGCTGGCAGGAAATTGAAATCCGGCGCGGGCAGGCCGGCGAACCGGAGTTGGCGCTGTACGGAAAAGCCAGGCAAATGGCGGATGACCTGGGATTAACGACCTGGTCGATCAGCATCAGTCACACCAAAGAGTATGCGCTGGCCATGGCCGTGGCGTGTGGGGAATAAAACAGAAACAGGATGAAGATTCTTAGTGTAAGTGATATCGAGATCGCTTTTTTATACAGCCCGATCATTACCCAGCGTTTTGGCGACATGGATATGATCATTAGCTGCGGCGACCTGCCTTATTATTACCTGGAATATATGGTCAGCATGTTAAATGTGCCGACCTACTATGTGCGCGGTAACCATGCCAGCAAAATCGAAGATACGACCGGCGGCGAGCGCACCGCACCCTGGGGCGCCATCGATTTACATCGCTGCTGCAAACGCGACCAATCCGGCATGCTTCTGGCCGGGATCGAGGGCAGTATCCGTTATAATAACGGGCCGCACCAGTATTCACAGGGCGAGATGTGGGGGCTGGCGTTTGATCTCGTGCCAGCCCTGTTGATCAACCGGATGCGCTTTGGCCGTTACCTGGATATACTGGTGACGCATGCGCCACCCTATAAGATTCACGATGCGGACGACCTGCCGCATGTGGGGATCAAAGCCTTTCGCTGGTTGATCGACGTTTTTAAACCTCTTTACCACCTGCACGGGCATATCCATATTTACCGGCAGGATACGATTGTGGAAACCATTGTGGGCGAGACACACGTGCTCAATACCTTCGGCTATCATGTGCTAGACCTGCGTTCGAAATATTTCTCGGGATTCCGCTAGACCAACTACACTTAACTTGAGGGCAATATGCCAGATGACATTTCCGCCGCCAGTACACCCACACCTATTCAAGAGACAGCAAAATCTGATTTTGAATCTGCCATGCGAACGGGGTTTTGGCGTTCCTTGATTAGCTGGTTCACAAAGAGCAGAAACGAACTGCTGCCCTTCGACGAAGTGCGCAAGCTTATTCCGATGCAAGGCATGCATGAAATCGGTTTGAAGGAAATCCCTCTAGACCAGATTGTGGGCAGTGTAGGACGTTACAACGATTTTGACCGGGCTTTTTTACCCCGCCGGACGGAGACCCGCAGCCGGTGGATCAGCATTGACGCTGCGCGCTTACTGGATGTGGCGCTGCCTGCGATAGAGGTGTACAAGATCGGTTCTTTTTATTTTGTAAAGGACGGCAATCACCGGGTGTCGGTGGCGCGGCGCAAGGGACAGGCTTACATCGATGCCAACGTCATTGAAGTAGACGTCGGCGTTCCGATCAACACCGAAGCTGACATCGACGACTTGATCCGGTTGCAAGAAAAATCCGATTTTTATGTTCACACTCACTTGCTGGATTTACGCCCAGAAGCAGATATCGAGCTGACCCTGCCGGGCGGGTATCCCAAATTGTTGGAACACATCAATGTCCACCGTTGGTTTATGGGTGAAAAACGCAAGTCGCATGTGAGGTATGCGGATGCCGCGGCCCATTGGTACGATAAAGTTTACCTGCCCCTGGTGAAAATCATCGACCAGGAAAGAACCCTGAACAAGTTTCCGGGGCGCACGGAAGCCGATCTTTACCTGTGGATCATCGAGCATCTCTGGTATCTCAGGGAAGAATGCCCGGAATGTGATACCAGTCTCGAACAGGCTACCATCGATTTCACCATGCGTTTTTCTTCTAACCCGCCTCTGCGCCAATCGATTCTAGAAAAACTACGCCAGAACATCGCTTCCCGGTTGAACCGGAAGAAAGAATAGGTCAAAATTTTCATCCATGAGCAGGTGCATGCCTGCTCATGGATAAAATTAAGAGATTTATCCGGCCAGGCTGGCCGGCATGGGTTCCATCACGCCCAGCCAAAGGTGGTGCGGGAGGACCTGCCGGGTCGGGCGGACTTCGATGCCCAGTGATTTCAGGGCGGACCCGCCCACCATGGTCGGATGAACAAAGCAGATGTCCGGCATCTGGCCATATTTCTTCTGATAATAAGCGGCTGCTCGCGAGATCTTTGTCGGCAGATCGGTCTTAGGGTCATTATCAAACCATAACATTCCAGTTTTCATAGTTCAGCCTCCTCATTGTGAGTGTCAGAATCTAAATCAAAGATCGGCAACCAAAATCTAAGCCATTGATCCTGGATACGGATGGCAAATTGCCGTTTTGGGTCGAAGTCTTCCGTATTCAGGCCGCCGTAGATACTCAGGCGACCGGCAGCCGGATTGGTAATTTTGCCAATCACCCGCGTACGGAAATGGCGAATCCAACGGCCCATTTCTAATGCTTGCATGGTGGGTAAAGTAAATACCGGCCAGATCTGTGCGTCCGGGCCATTGTTGCACAGCCATTCGAAGTTCAAGCGTACGTCCGTGTCAGTGTGGGTGATAAACTCGAAATTATCGATCATAAACAGGATTGGACCGTTCATGTGCCGGCCATTCAACCTCTGCTCGACCCGCTCAGCCAGGCGGATCACCCACTCATCCGCTTCGCCATCATCACTGCTAAGTACACCCAGGCAACAATCAGGTACTTTGAGAGCGCTGATCCATTCGTTCCACTGCTCGGGCTGGGGCGTAATCACCATAAATTTGGTGTCCGAGGCAGCCTCACCGGCATCGATGGCGCTGGCCAGCAGGCGCAAAAAATTCGTATTGCCGTCTGGGTCATCCCCGATCACCAGAATTGGGCCTGGCCGGGGGTCTTTCATATCGAACAGAACCGGATTACAATCTTCATTGATCCCAATCGGCAGGGTTAGTTTGGGCAGGCGGCTAAACCGGCTCAAGAATTGGGCCAAATCCATATCGGCCGGGGATGGACATTCACCGGCATCCATTCCTATAGCAGCCGGCTTATCTACCAGGGCAGGCTCGGCCTTGATGCTGCGCAGAAACCCGCGCCCAAATTGTAAGGAGAAAATTCCAGCCATTGCAGGCTCCATTCTACCCGAAATAGAAATATTGTTCTATATACCATTATAATACATCAGTCTGCATCAAAAGTCAATGATCAATTTAGGACAAAAGTTCTGAACAATAATCATCCATAATACTCATCGCCGCATCGCTTGACACCCATCTCATCTCGATTAGAATTAACTCATCAATAATTAATAATCGATCATGTGGATCAATTCCCACAAAATACAAGAACATATTCAGTCTGAATTGGGGATAGAAAGCTCTGCACACTGAGGTTTCCGTCTTCCGTTATGAACTTTTCATTGGAGAGGTTATTATTGATGGCTAAATATAAGATCATTGCCAACCCAATCTCAGGGCGAGGAAATGGGGGACGGCACATCCCAGATATCGAACAGGCTTTTCGGAAATCTGGGCTAGAGTTCAGCCTGGTGAGGACCGAATATCCCGGGCACGCCGTCACATTGACCCAACAAGCCGTGGCCGAAGGGTACGATTACGTGATCGCCTCCGGCGGGGATGGCACGGTCAACGAAGTCATCAATGGCCTGATGCTGGCTAAAAAAGCCGGGGCAGGAAAAGCTGCCATGGGCGTGATCACGGTTGGCCGGGGGAATGATTTTGCCTTCAGCATGGGCGTCCCAGCCGGGTGGGAGGCATGTTGTGAGCTGATCGCCAAAGATTTAAAACGTGAAATCGATGTTGGCCTGGTGACCGGCGGAGACTTTCAGGAAGGCCGTTATTTCGGCAATGGGGTCGGGATCGGCTTTGATGCGGTCGTCGGCTTTATCGCCGTTAAATTGAAACCTTTGAGTGGCTTTCTGTCTTATATCGTGGCTGCCCTCGAAACAATTTTCCTGTACTATAAGGCGCCCACGGTAAAAATTGAACTGGATGAGAACGAAACCATAACCCAGCCTTCCTTGATGGTATCGATCATGAATGGGCGGCGACTGGGGGGTGGGTTCATGCTTGCTCCCAATGGCCTGGCGGATGATAATAAATTTGATTTGAATATCGTCGAGCAGGCCAGCAAATTTCAAAACCTGCTGTTGATGCTGCGCTACATTCAGGGCAAGCAAGCCGGGCACCCCAAGATCAAGTTGCGCCAGGCCAATAAAATAGTGATCACCGCTCTTGAAGGCGTTTTGCCCGCCCACGCCGACGGGGAAACCCTGTGCAAAGAAGGTTCAAAGTTGGTGGTTGAGATTCTCCCCAGGCAGATTGAATTAATCAGTGTTGTGCCTGAAAAAGTGCTATGAGTCTTGGCCGTAACCTGGCGATCTCCATAATCAGGGGCATTTTCTTCCTGTTCTGCCGGGTCGATGATGCCCAGTTGCAGTATGTTCCCTCAAAAGGTCCCCTGATTCTGGTCGTCAACCACGTAAATTTCCTTGAAGTGCCGGTGCTTTTATCACACCTGTCGCCGCGGCCTATTTCAGCCATGGTCAAAGCAGAGAATTGGGACCATTTCTGGGCGCGCCAATTTTTCGAATTTGCTAACAGTATCCCAATCCGGCGCGACGCGATTGATTTCAAAGCCTTCCACCTGGCTAAGACTGCCCTCAAAAATGAAAGGATCGTGGCGATCGCCCCGGAAGGGACGCGCAGCAATAATGGCTGCTTACAGAAAGGCCGCACCGGGATCGTCCTGCTTGCCTTACGCAGCGGCGCCCCGCTCCAACCAATGGTCTATTATGGCGGAGAACAGTTCCGCGAAAACGTCAGACACTTCAGGCGCACGGATTTTCATATTGTAACCGGCAGCCCATTCAGGCTGAACCCCGAGCGGGCCGGGCTGGAGCGCAGCGTACGGGAAAAAATTACCACAGAGATCATGTATCAACTGGCTGCCCTGCTGCCACCCGCCTACCGCGGCGTGTATTCTGACCTCAGCCGCGCCCGCCAGGAATATTTAGTTTTTGACCCTGGTGCGCCAAGTAACTTAATTCGAGCAGCCAGATGAACTTGATCCAATCTTCCTGCATGTTATAATTATTTTTGATGGATTCCTCACCCTCTGTAAAACAACGCCTGCCCCTGGTTTACCTGGTATTATTCTGTGTCCTCGTCGGGTCGATTTCATCTCTGTGGGGGTATCAATACTTTGGCAAAAATTCGCCGGATTTTTTACCCCAAATTTTACGGGCTGCCAACCCGGGCTACCTTCCAAATGATTTTTATTTAAACAGCCTCTCGGGGCCTTCCAACCCACGCTTATACTTTGATGGACTGTTAGCCTGGTTGTCGATTTTGATGCCTCTCACGCGGGTATTTCTCGGGTTGACTGTTTTATGTAATATCCTGATGACCCTGGGAATCGCTCTGCTGGCCCGCGATCTCTTCGACGGCTCGGATGGCGCCGCCCTGGTTTCTTCCGTGGCGGTAATGAGCGCTAAAACTTTCTTGCTGGGTAATTTCAATGATTTTTCACTCTCACCTCTCGATCCCGACCTGTTGATCCTACCTCTGGTGCTGTTCGGCATCTGGGCCGCCTTGCGCCAGCGCCCACTGCTGGTTGGATTGACAACCGGCCTGGCCACCCTTTTCCACCCACTGGTGGGCCCAGAGGTCGGAGCGATTCTATTGGGTACTCTGACGGTCGAACAGATGGCTCACCATTTTCGCCCGCTGCGTTTCCCACGCCGTACTAACCTGCTGGCTTTATTAGGCGGTTGGGCCATTCTGTTCGCCTTCGCCGCCCTGGTTTTGCCGCCCATCCTGGTCATGCCCCACATTCCTACCGTTCAATTCATCCAGATCTATGCTTATTTCCGCGCTCCGCACCACTTAGTACCTTCCACATGGCCTATCTATGAATATGTCATTGGCATCGTTTACCTGCTCGCAGCAGGCATGATCTGGAATCTGTGCTATTCTATCAGCGCTCGCCTGAGAGAAACCACGCCGACCCTTCTCATCCAATGCGCTATCCTATTCGTCCTATGCCTGGGCGGCTATGTCTTCGTCGAGCTGATCCCCACCCGCCTGTGGGTGTCTGCGCAGACCTTTCGTCTCTTGCTCATCTTTAAATTTATCGGCCTGTCGCTCACTGGCGGCTGGATCGGTTCATATATCGAAAAATCCCTCCAAAACGCCTCACCGGATGGACCAGGCAGCCGTCATTCTGGGTTGAAGATAATTACTTTTCTGTCCAGCTTGCTTTCCCCATGGAACTTACTACTGGTAAGCGGAATCGATTTCATCCAAGAACGGACAAAAGCTGCCTGGCTGCGCAGCGCACCTGCCAGCATGGTAGTTCTTGCCAGTTCCCTGACGATTGCCGTGATCTACCATCCGGAAGCCCGTGTGTATTTCCTGGTACCTTTCTTTTCGATTATGGCCCTGGCGCTTTTCTACCTGCGTCCAAGGTGGTTAGGGGCAACCCTGATTTCCTTTATGTGTGTGGGGTTAGTGGCGCCCAGCCTGTGGCCCGGCAAATTTCCAATAACCCATACTGCCTCAATTATGCCAAAACCTGCCACATCTCTGAAAGACTTAACTGGAGACGTGACAGATCTGGGCCATTTCGCCCATAATAATACTCCAGCCGGCTCTATCTTTCTGGTCGACCCTGCCATGGGCCTCTTTCGCCTGACCGCCCAACGCGCCCTGGTGGTTGATTTTAAAAACTTCCCGTTTTCAGATGAAGCCATGGTGGAATGGCAACAGCGTCTTTTTGACTGCTACGGCATTTCCAAATCAGTTGGATTCAATGCATCGAACGAGATGTCCAGGCTTTACAAGAAGATCACAGACAACAGGCTCAAAGCCCTCCAGATCAAATATGGCGTAGACTATGCCGTTCTCCATAAGGCCACAAAAACTCAATTTCCTATCCTTTACCAAACTCGGAATTACAAGATCGTGCAGATAAATCAGGCTGGTGGAGGCAGGACCGCCGATTCCCAAAGAACCAATCCTTGATCGTAGCTTTTTTTGACAAATTAAGATATGCTTAAAGCTGTCTGTTCTGAGTTACAGATCCAGGCTAGAAGTTCCACCAACTGGCCTATTCATCTTCTTAGCAAGGAGCCCCAAATGATTAAGGAAACCATAAAAGAAGCTGATATACGCATGAAAGCCGCCATCCAAAACCTGGAAGAAGACCTGGCAACCATCCGCACCGGCCGCGCGTCTCCTGCGCTTGTTGAAAGACTTCAGGTAGAATATTACGGTACACAGACGCCTTTGTTGCAACTGGCAACGATCAGTGTACCTGAACCGCGCAGCCTGCTGATCCGGCCGTTTGACGGCACGACCCTGAAGGCCATCGAACGATCTATCCTCGTTTCTGATTTAGGGCTGACCCCTAACAACGACGGTAAAGTCATCCGCTTGAATTTGCCTCCTCTAACAGAGGAGCGGCGGCGTGACCTGGTAAAAGTAGTCCATTCACACCTCGAGGAAACTCGCATTTCCATTCGCAACGTCCGCAGAGACTTGATTAAGGATCTGAAAGAATTCGAGCACGAAAAACTGATCTCCGAAGACGATCTGAAACATGCCGAAGACGAATTGCAGAAGCTAACCGATAAAATGATCCTTCAGATCGATTTTATCGGGGAGCGCAAGCAAAAGGAGATCATGGAGGTTTAACCTCCAGAACATTATGGCTGCGGAACAAAACGCCGAAAAACTGAGCAAAATCCCCACCCACATCGCGATTATCATGGATGGCAATGGAAGATGGGCTGCGGCGCGGGGGCTGCCCCGACTGGCTGGCCATCGCGCAGGAACTGAAAATTTACGCCGCGTGATCCGCGCCTGTGTCGAGTTTGGCATCCAATACCTGACGATTTATGCTTTTTCCACCGAGAATTGGGGACGCCCCAAGGACGAAGTAGAAGGGTTGATGCAAATTGTCGAGGATGTCATCGATAAAGAACTGAGTGAGTTGAATAAAGAAGGCGTACAACTACGCCATATCGGCCGTCTCGAACACGTGAACCCAAGCCTGCGCAACAAGGTCTTGAGTGCGGTTGAGCTGACCAGAAATAACACGCGTCTTAAACTAAATATCGCATTCAACTATGGAGGGAGAGACGAAATCGTCTGCGCCATTCGCGCCATGCTGAATAATGGGGTCAAGCCAGAAGATGTGAACGAGGAATTGATCAGCCAGTATATGTTCACCGCCGGCATTCCGGACCCGGACCTGATCGTACGGACGTCGGGGGAAATGCGCATCAGCAATTTCTTGATCTGGCAGAGCGCTTATTCCGAATGGTACGTCACCAATTCATATTGGCCCGATTTTGACAAAGAAGAGCTGCGCAAGGCGCTGGTAGATTACAACCAGCGCGAGCGTCGTTTTGGCCGCCTGGGAGACTGTGCGTAAATTAACTGAGCGGGGATGTTTTCACAGCGCATAATCGTCGCCATCATCCTGATTCCCGTGACTATCGGTGCGGTTTATGCCGGCGGCTGGATTTACCTGGCGCTGATTCTGGCATTGCTCGGCACAGCAGCCTGGGAATACTGGCACATGTTCCAAAAGGGGGGATTATGCCCGTCGCGCTTTATCCTGATCGGGGGCGTGTTGCTGCTGGCTGCCGGGCGGGCCTGGTTGGGTTTCACCTTCAGCGATCTGTTCTTAAGCGGGATTGTTCTACTGGCCATGCTCGTACACACGCTGGCTTATGAACGTGGTATCGACTGCAGCGCCGCCAGCTTCGCCGTGACTCTGAGCGGTGTACTCTACCTGGGCTGGATCGGAGCCTATCTTTTTTCACTGCGTAACCTGCCGGATGGAACGTGGTGGACTTTGACCGTGGTTCCATCGGCGGCCCTGGCCGATTCAGGTGGTTATATTTTCGGCAAAACATTTGGAAAGCACCGGTTTTCACCTCGGGTCAGTCCTAAAAAGACCTGGGAAGGTTACGTAGGTGGAATTCTGTTTTCGATGGTGTTTACCGCCTTGCTGGCAGCGCTCTGGCACCTGCGCGCCCCGGCAATCACCCCGCTGGCTGGCCTGATCATTGGCGCCATTATTAGCATTCTTTCCCCGATTGGCGACCTGGGAGAGAGTATGCTTAAGCGCCAATTCGGGTTGAAAGATTCCAGCAACCTGCTCCCCGGGCACGGCGGGGTTTTCGACCGTATCGATTCCTGGCTATGGGCCGGCGTGATTGGCTATTATCTGGTGCTGTGGCTGACCGGCAAGTTAATCTAAAAGAGTTGCTTGCGCAACTCTTTTAGATTAACTCCCTTTATCGAAAGGGTTCACTTTCAGACAGGGGTTTAGGAGATCATTTGATCTCGTAAACCAGGCTGGCATCCATGCTCAATACCATCTGGCCGGCAGAGACGGACACCGGGGCTGCCGCATTCGCCACCGCCCCACCCTTGCCTCCAAATGCCGGAACGGGACTGGTGCTCGAGTAAACATTGAGTGAGATCAAATTGCCCAACTTTACACCCGCCGCAGTGGCCAGTTCCTGGGCCTGAGCCCGGGCGTCGGCAACCGCCATCTGGCGTACCTGTGACAGTGCCTTGGTCTTATCCAGCACGTCGAAGGTGATTCCATTGATCGCATTGGCGCCGTTCTGAACCACCACATCCAAAATCTGCCCCAGTTTCGACAGGTCACGTACAGTTACAAATACCGTATTATCAACGGCATAAGTGGTTTTAAGAACCTCACCTTGCGGCCCGAACTGCTGCTGAGGATAGACATTGAAGGCATTGGTCTGAATATCTTTGGCATCCACGCCCAGCTCTTTAAGCGAACTGGCAACGGCGGTAGCCTGCGAATTGTTCAGCTTCAACGCATCGCCAACTGTATCGCCGACGGTATGCACTCCAATGTTTATGTAAGCCACGTCGGGGGTAAGATAAACCTGGCCGGTGCCGGTTACATTGAGCATGCGTTGGGGAGGTTGAGGGGTAACCTCAACCTGGCCGGGTGTGCTGGAACAGGCCGCCAGTACCAGTACGGCGATAATACTCAGTATAATCAATGCAAACTTGTTCTTCATTTTGGTAAACTCCTAAATATTGTTGATTATCAATTCCATTCTAATTGACGTTAAAACTCTTGAAATGTTCCCAGGATTGCAAATGAATTTTCAGAAACAAATGCTTGTAATTAACCAAAATAATGCTAAAATTAATTAACCTCTCATGTGGTTGCCCCCCTCAACCATTTGGGAGGTTATTTTTATCCCCTCGGCGAGAAGCAAGACGGCCATTTTGACTATGATATAATTTTACCGGCGTTTTTTGACAAATCCCGGTGAGTTTTTATGCACAATTTCATATTGAATCGTAAAAATATTATCCCTATTATTACGGTAACCTTATTCTTTGGTATTTTGGTTTCTGTAGGTTTTTTAATATACAAGGATTATGGAATATCTTCGGATGAAGAAGCCGCCTATATCAGAGGTCAGTTAAATTATGTGGCTTTCAGAGGGGGAAGTCTTCAGGAATTCAGCAGCGCTTGCACGAAATTGAAAAATGTCTGTTATTATCCCCCTCTTTACAGTATGGTGGCATATCACATCGTCCATGAGGGTGATTCTCAAATTATTTACGAACGCCTCCACTTGATTGACTTTCTTGCTTTTGCCGGTGCAGTTTTTGTTTTTTTTCTGATTGGCAAGAAAATATTCAAGAACTGGATCATTGCTTTATTGGGTTGCCTGTTCCTGGTTATCAGCCCCAGAATTTTTGGACACGCTTTTTATAACCCAAAAGATCTTCCGTTCATGGACGCATATATCGTCGCTATGTATACGATGCTGCTGTTCCTTGAAAAAAAGAATATCCTCACTGCTATTCTGCATGGCGTGGCTATCGCCGTGGCTTGCGGAATCCGCACACCTGGGGTAGTCATCATCCCGATTACTTTCGCCTTCTATTGCTTCGACCTCTTTCTGGCGAAAAAAAGTTGGAAGGATTATTTAAAGGGTTTACCACTTTTAATCTCATCCATTCTCGTGGCCGCCGGTCTGGTATATTGGTTCACCCCTTTTTTATATGACGACCCAATTACAAAATTTATTCAAGTCTTTAATCTCATGAAGAATTACACGTGGAATGACCACCAGATCTACCTGGGGGTTGATATTAGAAATAAAATCCCCTGGCATTATTCGCTGGTCTGGTTTTCAGTATCTTCTCCACCGTTCTACGTGGGATTATTCGGACTGGGAAGTGTGGTTCTCATCATCCGCAGCCTGAGATCCAGGCTAGGTGAACATTTCCAGGCGCTGCGAGACATGTATCTGGTGGCGGCCTGCGGTATCTTGCCGATAATTACGGTGATCATTTTTAAATCGGTTATCTATTCGGATAACCGCCAGATGTATTTCTGCTACCCGGCTTTACTTTTGATCTCCATATACGGTCTTCGATTTTTGATCGAGAAGCTAAGAGAAATCAACCTCCACTGGCAGGCATGGGCTTCAGTTATCATTATTCTGGGCCTGGTTTATCCGGTTTATTTCATGGTACAGTACCATACCCATGAAAATGTTTTTTTTAACTTTTTGGCGGGCTCACGCATGTCGGTTATTGCCACCCGGTTTACTATGGATCGCTGGGGTTTAGCCAGTAAGGATGCCCTAGAATATATTTTAAAAACTGACACCAATCATGTGATTCATGTACAAGCCCAGAATGGCATCGTCAAAAGCTTTTCGATCTTGCCAGAATCCGAGCGCAACCGTTTAATAATAAGTAGAAAAGGTCCTGCAAAATATTTTATTACCAATGACTATACTGCCACCGAGCAACCCGGCGGAACAATTTATTACAGCGTCAATGTTTTCGATGCACCTATAATGACAGTTTATCTGGACAGTAGCAAATAGCAATCCGATGCAACCTGCTTGTTCGATCTTCTATCATTGATCTTTCGGCGTTTGCCTTCATATCTTAAACGGTTGAAAAACTCTACCATAGCATATTTATTGTGAACCATCACCGGATGAAAAGATGACTTTCTATAAAAAAAAACTAATCCCCGTGGCTGTCGTATCCTTATTTTTTTTAGCCTATCTTTTCGTAGGTTACCGGATATACAGAGATTATGGCGTATCAACCGACGAACCGACTGATTATCTCAGAGGCCAGGTCGATTACCAGCGGTTGATGGGCGGTTCCCTGGCCCAATTTCAGGCTGATTGCGCTATGATGGAAAATGGGAATGTTTGCTATTATCCGGCTTTTTTCAGCATGGTGTTGTACCGGTTTGCCCCCTATGGCGACGGTGGGCCAATTCTCATACACGAAGATCATTGGTATGCGCCGGCCGACAACACCCAAAAAATTTATTTCGAAAGACACAAGCTAACTTTTGCTTTTTTTGCATTTTCGGTGTTTGTCTTTTTCCTGATTGGAAAGA
>VFSW01010514.1_pt1 | contig 13094 bp, 11 predicted proteins | sample 5358111 | NCBI WGS metagenome assembly VFSW01 (sample SAMN11554181, study PRJNA540505) | mine drainage metagenome | isolation source: sediment from site ElyBrook_90M | place: USA: Ely Copper Mine, Vershire, VT | collected 2017 | reverse complement strand
GGCCGCAACTCTGGTCGTCCTTGCCATCGTCCTGTTTCTACTGGCAGCACGATCGAGGAAGAAAACCAGGATTCCCGCCGGCGAAGTGTTCTACCAGGATCTTCCCGGCCAACCCTTCTTTGGCGAACCGCTGCGCTCGAAGGCCTTGGGCATTTCTGGCAAACCAGACTGCCTGGTACGAACCGGGGATGGCGTTGTGCCCGTAGAGTTGAAAAATTCGAGCAGGCCGCCGGCCCGCGGCGGAGTCTACGCCAACCACATGATCCAGGCTCTCGCATATTGCGCTCTTGTCGAAGACCAGATGAAAGTTCGCGTGCCATATGCCCTCGTCATTTATGCCGGACACCAGGTCCGGAAAATCGAGTTCACGGAGGTACGGCGTCAGTGGCTTCTCCAAACGATCCATGAAGTCGAAGTTGCACGTGCGCGACTGACGGCGAACCGAAACCACGATCACCGCGGCCGATGCGCAGGTTGCGGAGTTCGTGCCCAGTGCGATCAGGCGCTCCTTTGAGACCGTCTCGGGTTCTCGAGGTATTCTCCCCGCTCGAAGGCCTCGGCCTCGCGCTTGGCTTCGCGGGAAGGGATAAGGTCAGCGTGCTTGGGAGCCAGAATGAACTCCTGGAGAAAGCGGACTCTGGTGGGAGACTTGCGCCGCGTGATGAGCAGTTCCGGGTGGCGCGTACAAAATTCTTCCAGCGCATCGAGTTCGATCAGGTATAGGACATTGCCCTTCCTCGATTCATGTTCAAATCGCCTCGCCTTGAGCAGTCCTTGCTCGATCCATTCCCGAACCCTGCCGTATTTCACCCCCAGATGATCGGTAACCTGACGCAGGCTCATCGTATGCTTGCCCATGTTCGTATGTTCCTGGCGGTAGAGGAAGTTATAGAGGCTCTTCGGGTTGCAGTGGAACCTTTGCGCCGCGGCGTGGACGCCATGGTCTGAGATGTACTCGATCAATTTGTCGAACTTGTCTGGATCGAATTTGTGCCTGGTTGCAGAGCCGGGCCGCTGGATACCGTGCCTGGTCATGAACCTCCAACAAGCGTCCTTGTTTTTCCCGGTTAGGGCAGCCAGCTCTTCGCAAATTGCAACCGGGTGTTTGTCTTGGCGCACGATCTCGATTGCTTCCGGGGGATATCGCCGCCACGTCCGGCGTTTCGCATCGGGATCGATAGGGGAAGAAGAAGAAGAAGAAGGCATACCTCACCTCTGTCTCGATATACACACAAGCGGACGATAAGGGTAGAGAGGGATAGGCGCTTTTTCTCTGACGTTCTGTTCCAACCTGGTACAGGCAGGGAAGACTGCAATAAAACTCGCTATGTGGAAAATTGGCCCTCTATATCTACAAGGCATTTTGTTAACCCCTTTTGTTCACTTGTAACGAAATTTTCACAATTCCCCCTTGACCCGCCTCCCGCTTCGTGTCCACCGTGCACCGTCTCTCGCATCCTCATGAGGCCAGTCTTCCGCGTCAACCTGTATCTCGGAATCACGTTACAATCGACCCATCGGCGCTGCGGCGTTAGCCCGTTTGTCCAATGCGCCTCATAATTTGCTAGCGATGCAGAGCCCCTATGGATCCGGAGCCTCCCCTCTCTGCCCGCGATTACTGGTACCTGGGCTCGCCTGATCCGGCGATCGATCAGCTGTTTCGGCGGGCGTGCTCCCTCGTGTGGCCATACGCCGTCTATTGTGCGAAGCGCTATCACAACGATCCCGATTTCGCCTACGATTTGATGGATGAAGCGGTCCAGAAAGCCGAGCATTACTATGAGCGCTTCAACGGCCAGCGTACCGCCCTTCAGCTTTCCTACCGCATTTTCACCATCATCAAGCGATTATCGAAGCAATACGGAAACAGAAATGAAGTACCCGTCGGCATGCTCTCAGACCTTGAGGTTTTTGCTCAAGCCTTTCAGGACAGGACCGACGTCGAGCAGGATGCGTACATTCGGCAGGTTCTCGATCGCATGACCGATCGAACGCGCCAAGTCGTCCTCTGGCACCAAGCCGGCCACAGCTGGGCGCAAATTGCGAAGGTACTTGGCGTAAACCGCATCACTCTATGGCGGGAGGTTCAGAAGGAAATCCGTGGACTCCTCCACCTTTGGTCTGATACCCAATGATCTGGACGAAAGAGGCGAGAGCGATTAAAGAACACATCAATCCCGAGCAGTGGTTTGTCGAACAACTGCGCGCCTATACGCAGAGGCAGCCGAGGGGAGAAAGAACGCCGGAGTGTCCGGACGATTCCTTCCTTCACGCCTATGCAGCCAGGCCGGGTTCCGTCTCCCTTTTGGATCCGCGAGTCCGGCACGTGACGTCGTGTAATCACTGTTTGCCGCGGCTTCTTGAGCTTCGCTCGACAGAAGGCGCCCGTCGTCCCACGTTTACCCGTGCGGCTGCGATTGCGGCTTTGTGCGCCGTCTGCCTGGTTGCCGGCTTTCTCGGAGCCAGATACTGGAATCGTCAGCATGCGCGACCAATTGCGAATCAGACAGCCAACTCGCAACCAACCGCCCCTGTAATCGACAGGACCCTCGACCTGACCAACTATGGAACTTATCGAGGCCTCGGCTCCCATCCTTCACAACCTCCGCTTAACCTGCCTGCCACTCTCTTGCACCTGAATCTGATCCTTCCGCGATTCAGCCAGCCGGGAGCTTACACGATCATGGTCGCCGGTGATCGAGATGGCAAAGGCCGCATGGCCTGCGCGACCGGAATCGCAACGACGGCCGGCAATCAAACCAAGCTGACAGTAACGCTGGACTTGCGCGGCGCGAAACCAGGCGCCTACTTCCTTCTTACCGAACTCAGCGGAGAACAGGACTTCTACTCCTACCAGTTGAACATCCAGTAGCGCTCACAGAGAAGTTCCCGCTTGCTGCGATTCCAACCGCGCACCACTCACGCATCCGCTCTGCCTTCATGCAGTGGTGCAGCGCGGTCGAAGTCCTCGACCAAACCCGACCAGTATTCGAGGCGCCTCTGGCAGCGCGAGCAGATCGCCAGGTGTCTCGCCCGCTCGGTCAGGAGGAGCTTTCGGACATCAAATGCAAACGCACGGATCTCATCTTCCGTATAGCAGGCAAAATCCTTCTCCTGAAACGGCGGCCGAGCCGTCGCTGGCGCCAGAAGTTCTGCCTTCCGCTTTGCGACCATGTCGTCGAATTGGATTTGACGAGCCGGCGCCTTCAACCAGAGAGTGTCATCCTGGGCCCATAGATCCTCGAGAAGGGCGCTCGAATTCAGGGCCAGGTAACGGATCGCGTCCTCTCTTCCCAGAATCGACTTTCCCCGGTCCACCAGCGCGGCGCGCGCGATGTTCGCAAGACCAAGGATCTCTTCATCGGCAAACGTGCCGGCAAGCTCCCGAAAATCCCTGATCTCCTCGCGGGCTACCTCCGCAAATTCGGAATCCCGGTCCGCGATCTTTGCCACCTCAGAGGTCAGCGCCGGCAGCTCGATCTTCGTTCCCGGGGCCGTCTCCCATGCAGGATGGTTCGCGGTGTACATTCCCGGATCGAAGACATCGAGCAGGGAGTCCTTGCGGTCGTCGGGACCGCGAAAGCGGTTCATTAGATTGAGGAACCAGCTCAACTGCGATGGATTGAATCCCCGAGACGCTGCCGTGACAGCATCCTCCCGATAGTCATCAAAGCTCTCCATCAGCGAGCTCGGCAATTGGAATTGATTCAACTCTTCGATCATTTGGTCGATGTCGGTGGTTGGGCTGTGCATCCCTGTCTCTCCTTGTTCGCGGTCTGTTTTCCCACGAAACCCGACCTCTGTCAAATGGACCGTGGAGCGATTGTGCCCTCCTCTCGGAAGTCCCTCAGAATCCGTCGCTTGCCGTGAAATTCAATTAGGCAGTCCCCTTGCATCCCTTCTTTAGGAGACAGGCCCCAAGAAAGAGCTTCAAGGCTGTATCTTCCCTGCCGGAACCGCACCCACCGGTTCTTCACCCTCACAACCTCGACCCTTCGCAGCAGGAATACTGGGGCGGGATTTCCTTCGCCAAAGGGCTCAAGCAGGGCGAGTTGTTCGTCGAACCTCTTGCTCGCTGTCGCCAGAACCAACTCGGCGTCCTCCCTTATCTCGTGGCAGCGCTTCAAACCGAGCGTGGCAACGAAGGCTGCGAATTCCCTCGCGAAAGTCTCAAGATGGGCGATTGGTATCGTCAACCCAACGGCCTGGGCGTGCCCGCCGAATCGGGTGAAGAGTCCCCTGAACTGTTCGAGACCTTCCACCAGGTCGAAGCCGGCGACGCTCCGGCCCGATCCGACCGCCAGGCCCGGCGTCGGCGATGGAGCCAGCACGATACTGGGCACCGAAAACCGCTCGACACACTTGGCGGCAATGAGGCCGACGATACCCTTCGGGCACGACTCGCGGTACATGACCAAGCCTGCCGGAACCGGTTTGGGTATTTCTCCGCATACCTCTTCGAACTGCGCGGCCACCAGTTGCCGGCGTTCGAGATTCAGTTGATTGAGCACTTCGACGCTTTTGCGGGCAGCCTCCTCGTTCTGCGCGGCTTCGAATACGGCGAGCGCCAGCGCCGGATGGTCCATTCGCCCAGCGGCGTTGATGCGCGGCGCGACGCCGAATGCGACGTCGTTCGAATCGGGCCGCGAAGGATCGGCACAGGAGACCCGGAGCAGCTCTCGCAGGCCGCAATGCTCTACTCGGCAGAGCTCAGACATTCCCAATCGCACGAGTGTCCGCGTTCCGTTAAGCAACGGCACACAGTCGGCAATCGATGCAATGGCAGCGTATTGGCTGATTCCGGACAGCAGGCGCTGCAGCCGATCGTCGTTCCAGCCGGCACGTTGTGCCAATGCACACGCGAATACGGCCGCAAGTCCGGCGCCACAAAACTCCGAGGACCAGATGGCCAGCGCGTTGGCTTGTTCCTGAATGCGGTGATGATCGATCACAATCACGTCGATTCCCAACCGCTGCGCAAGCAGAACCTCTTTGTGCGCGTTAATGCCATTGTCCACCGTAATCAGCAGATCGGATCCGCCCTGGGAGAACTTGTGCACGGCGCGCGAACTCAGCCCGTAGCCTTCGTCGCGGTGGGGCAGGTAGGCCATCGGCCGGGCGCCAAGGCTGCCAAGAATGCTGCGCAGGATGTGCGTGCCGAGCACTCCGTCGCAGTCGTAGTCCCCGTGGATCGCAATCCTTTGCTTCTCGCGAACCGCCGCGAGCATGCGATCGACAGCCTGCGCCATACCCGGAATCGACTGCGGATCCGGAAGATCGCTCCAGGATGGAGCTTGAATGAAGGAATCGACGTCCTCAATTCTCCGCGCGATGAGGACGTCGAGCAACGGCTGGCACAGAAACATACCGCCTCCTCGTAGCCCTCCAGCGGGCAGAAGTTAAATTGCCGATTTCAGAATGGGCACTCAGGCAACTCGCAGGTGGTCCCCGCGGTACACCTCGGCGCCGGGAACAGGGATTTGACCCTGAACAGCCTGCTTGATCGCCTCGTTGCAGGGTGCTGCGTCTTGGATCGAGGCGACAAGGAGCCGCCCGAGTTCCTCGGGCACGCTCGAAATCAGCCTTTCCCACAGCGGACCCTCAATGCGCACAGAAAGATTTCTGTAACGCATCGGGACCTGTGTTTCGTCGGTGAAGCGGACAGAGTCCTGGCTGTTCTTCTGTATTCTGAGCGTGAATTCCCGGCCTTCGATCTTTTTGAGATCGCGGCTTTTCAGGTAGTACATGACCATGTACTTCGTTTGCGTTGCCTTGCGATCGCTCGTACGGGCGCGCTCCTGCAGCCGGGTCGCTTCGCTCCGGCAGTACTGGATGCGAGCCTCCATCATGCGGAGGAAGCGCCCAATACGGTCGGCCTTTTCGCCGTGAGCCTCGCAGAACTGCTGGAAACGATCAACAAACTCAGCTGGAGCTTCGCCGCGGTTCTCGATCTCTTCTTCGATGTCGTCCAGAAGACTATCCAATTCGGCGTCAATTTCGAATAGCGAATACTCCTGCGCAATCGATGCCACGATAACCTCCTTTCTATTGGCGGTGCACTTCCTGAAAACTAACGTAAGGTCGGACCTGAGTGGGCCGAACGGGCGCTGATTTTGGGAGGGCAAGTTATGGAACCAAGCGGCCAACTGTGGCCCCGGGGTTGAAGCGATGGCCGGGAGTGCCGTTATCGGTCGTCCCGAGGTCACGGTGGCTATTGGGTACTAAGGAAAACTTCCAAAGCATCGAACACCGCGGGCCATCGCAATACCGAAATTCGAGGGTTCCGATAATACAGACGCAGAGCGCCTGCGGCTGAGGCGATACGCGGAAGGCACCCTTAGCGAGTTCCTCGCGTATTGGGACACTCTCAATCTGCCGCGATAACAAAGCGGCAACTGTACCGGGAGCGGTACCCTCTCGGCAAACATGGCTGCTGAGTTAGGTTGGCTTCATTGGTGGATTACGGTATGGGGGACTAACGGGGCGTCAGCACCCGCTTTTCAGCTAAGCGGCATCAGGACGATGCGAAGCAGTCTGAATTTCATGCCGCCTCCATCGGTGCCACTTGCCCAAACGGCACTCTTCGAGCCTCCGTCGATGCCCAGATCACCGGATATGGCGGTACCTGACTCGGAAACGTGCCACAGAGGTCCGTCAAAAACACCAAGGTCTGGGGTACAACGCCTTGCTCTTGGAGCCATTCAAAACATGGCCGGAAATCCGTTCCCCCTCCCCCGACCGGAGAAAGCGAGATCGGTTGCCCAGCCTGATAGGTCTCCACTTTTTGGACGGACGCGTCGAAATAGAGCACATGTACTAGCCGCGGCCGCAGTCCAGCCAGGATCGACCGAGTCTCAGCTTCGAACAGACCCAGTTGCCGCGCACTGACCGACCCGGAGCAATCAACGGCAATCGCAATCTCCCCCACGCCTTCCGAAGTGACTCCCGGGAGATACAGCCCAGCCCAGACATGGCGCCGGTTAGGCCGTGTCCAACTGTAGTCGGCAGGGATCGTGTCAGACCAGGCCCGGCGCAGCAACTCGCGCCAGTCAACTGTAGCGGCTTGTGAAGCTTCCTTGGCCCGGACAGCGCCTCCCGGGAGCTTGCCGGCGACTTTCGCCACAGTCTCCGCTTGCTCGACGGCGATCTGCCACTCGCGTGCCTGCTCCGCAACTGAAGGGCCAGATTGTGCTTCCGCTTCTGGCGCGTCCAGAACCTGTCCGACACCACCCGGGGTTGCAGGTGCCTGGGGCTCCTCGCAGGCTCCCTGGTTCTGAGGAACGTCGTTCCCCGGCGCGCCCGGTCCACCGCTCGATTCACTCCGTGCCTGTCCGGACGCATCTGACTTCTTCTCGTCTTCCTCGATCAGGTTGTAGATCCTCTCTGCGCTCATCCCGCGGAACCGGTTGTCGATGAGAACGTCCTTGGGCAGCGTCAAACCAGCCTCGAGCAAAATCGGATTTATGGCATAGTCACAGGCCATGTTCCAGCGCGTCTGGTCCCGGTCACCGCGGCGGGTGTGATGTTGCAGAGCCGGGTGCATGACCTCGTGAGCCAAGACACCACTCAGCTCTGCGGCATTCAGTGTTTTGACAAATTCCGGATTATAGAAGAGCGAAACCCCGTCGGTCGCCATGGTCGCGATCGAATTGCACGGCCTGGCGCCAAGCCGGAACAGCAGTGTTCCAAAAAAGGGATGGTCAAGAAGAAGCGTTGTTCTCGATTTCTGAATGCGGATATCGGTCCGGATTGAGGTGTGGTTCATGACACCGGGGCCTCCATGTAGGCGGCCATGTGCGCAAAGACGTCGTCGGCGCTCACGGCATTCGCCGGACAATCGATCACCGTCTGCTGCCCGCGCTCACGCATCACAGCATCCATCTTCGTCAGGATCTCGGCGGCATCGTTCGCAGTTGCCACGCGCAGGATCTCGTTCTTCTTGAGATCCCGGGCGGTGAATCCGCAGAGCCGATTCTTGATCTCCCAGGCAAAGCGGTTGAGTTCTTCATCTTGATTCACGTTGAGACGCGGAAGCAACTCGACAAGTTCGCAGATGTTGGTTACCAGCGAGGCATGGAAGCGCGACTCGGGCTCATTGAGGCGGTCGACCATGTGCGCAACGACGCCCTTTAACCGCCCCCAGAGGTCCTCGGTCCCTTTCTGGAGCGACTGCCGCACGTTCTCATCGATCTCCCGCGCCACCCGCGCCTGTTCTTCTTCGGAAAGCGTCACCCGGAAGTCATTCCCGCTCGGGATGGGAAGGACTTCGAGTTTGACCCGAAACTTGTTCCGCAGCTTCTCTGTTGACGGATAATCCTCTTCCCTGAAGAGGCCGTTCAGCTCCGGCCGGACCTGTTCGATGTAGCTGGGGTAGACGGTCAGGAACTCCTCCACCTGCTGCGCGAAGGCCTGCTCGAACTCCCGCATCTTCGTGGTCAGCTCGAAGTAGAAGTGCGCCGGCAAAAGGCGATAGCCCTCGTCAGACCAGGGCAATGTGATTTTGTAGAAGTACTGACGGATCTGCCCCGAGAGCGAACGAAGCGATTCCAGCCGATCCGCCTCGCGGAGCAGCTGCTTGTTGTAGCGGCCGGCGCCGGCATAGGCTCCGTGCTGTTCGGCGACCTCGCGGCTGACCTTCCGGTCGTGTTTGATCGCAGTCCAGATGCTGATGTGGACCGCAGCCAGCATGGCGCGTTCAGTGATCATTGCAAAACCTCCCGATGGTCTACGCCGAAGCGGACGAACTCCGGCGTGTGGGTAATGGCCCGATCGCGCGCCGCAGCGTCGCGCATGGCAAGCACGCGCATTTCCATTGGCATCCGGTCGAGATACCGGATCCCCTTTGCAATCGAGTGGTCGGTCAGTGCACGGCCGAGAGCCGTGGCGATGGCAATCCGGGCCGAGGGCTCATCGGGCAAAGGCGCGCAGTCCGGATTCAGGAGAATCTCGTCGATCGACGGCAACTGCCGGAAGAGGCGTATGAAAGCAACCAGTTCCGTCGTTGCCGCCTGGCCGATGGTTCCCTCAAGCAGTTGCGCTTCGATCTCTGTGGTGCCGGCGAAGAAACCGCTCTGTTGGCGGCGCGCAAAGCCGCACAGGACATTGGAGGCCATCTCCCAAGAGCGCGGCGTCGGCCAGGCATTCACGTCGGAAGTCGCGTCCGGATCGTGGAGAAGCGCCGGCTTGAAGCGGAGGAAGGCGATGATTTCCGGACGAATTCCGGCCTTCACTGCCCACCTGCACCAGTCCATGAAGTCCGGTTCAAGATCGAGATGGACGAACCGGTTGCGCAGCGGCCGGGGCATCGAGAAGTGGACACCTCGCTCCGAGGCAGGATTGCCGGCGGCGATCACCGCCCATCCCTCCGGAAGTCGGTATTCGCCCAGCTTGCGATCAAGGACCAGCTGATAGCAACCGGCCTGAGTCATCTGCGGCGCCGAAGTCAGCTCATCGAGGAACAGAATGCCATCGCCGTCGACAGGGAGGAACTTGGGCGGCACCCATTCCGCGCGATCCGCGGAGATCCTCGGCAGGCCGCGCAGATCGACGGGGTCGAGTTGCACGGCCCGGATATCGAGGAAATCGCACTTCCGGTCGGCGGCGACCTGAGCGACAATCTGTGACTTACCGACACCGCACGCACCCCAGATGTGCAGGGGCACACGTTCGCTGATCAGCGCATGAAGCGCTTCGTACAGTTCTGAAGGTTTCACGGAATTCGGATCCTTTCGGGGTTCAGAGAGCGGGAGTGGTCACGCACAGTTTGGCGGAGATACCTGTTGCTTTCCCAATGGGGATGTGGCATTCTCCTGTTGGTAGCCCAAATGTCAGAGGTGGTGGTGCCCAATTTCATGAAGACGAAGAAGGACGTGCAACCGGGGACGCTGGCCCTGATGGTTCTGAAAACGCTGGACGTAATCGGACCCCTGCACGGGTACGGCATTGCGCGGCGGATAGAGCAGATCAGCGGTGACAAGCTCTTCGTGAACCAGGGCACTCTCTATCCCGTACTGCTGAGACTGGAACAGGAGGGCGCTGTTGAGTCGGACTGGGGGCCTTCGGAGAACAATCGGCGTGCCCGCTTTTACCGGCTGACGCGCGCCGGGCATAAGCTCCTCGAAACCGAAAAGCGGGATTGGGAGCAGACCGCAGCGATTATCGCGCGTTTCTTCGAAGTGAAAGCCGAGGATCTGGCATGAGAGCGCTGAAGCGATTCTTTTTTCGGATTCGGAATTTCGTGATGAGCCGCCACGGCGACGAGCGCCTCCGGGAAGAGATGGCATGGCATGTAGCGGCCCAGACAGAGGAGAATGTCCGCTCCGGAATGCCGCCCGCGGAAGCACGCCGGCGAGCGCTCATTCAACTCGGTGCTGCTGAAGCGGTCCGAGAGGACTACCACGCCGAGGAAGGTCTGCCGTTTCTCGAGAGGTTGCTTCAGGACATACGATTCACGCTGCGCATGATGCGCAGGTCATGGTCGTTTTCATTTGTCGCCGTCCTGACTTTGGCGCTGGGCATTGGCGCTACGGCGGCCATGTTCAGCGTGACGCAGGCCGTTGTCTTACATCCGCTCCCCTATGTCGACGTAGATCGCATCGTTGACATTCAGTCTTTTTCCCCCTCCGGCTATTGGCAGATGTCCTCATGGCCGGGATACCTCGAAATGCGAAAGTTGGCATCGAGGTTCGAGGATCTCGCCGGATACGAGGATTTTTGGGGAATGACCCTGAAAGTCGGAGACCGAACTCGTTACCTCAGTGTTGTTCAGGGCACGGACAACTTCTTCAATGTCTTTGGAGTCAGACCGCTCCTTGGCAGAACTTTCGCAGCAGGCGAAGACCAGCCAGGGAAAAACAATGTCGTCGTTCTCAGTTACGAAGTATGGAAGCAGTCTTTTAATGGAGATTCCGGGGTCATAGGCCAGACAGTCAACCTTGATGGCGACCCCTATGTAGTGGTTGGCGTAATGCCTGCTGGATTCCGCTTTCCGGTCACAAAGCCCAATCTTCTCTATATCCCCGTACATGTAAGGGCTTCGTTCATCGGTTCGTGGGGCACTCATTGGCTCATGAACGTAGGCAGACTCAAGCCCGGTGTTTCTATTCAACAGGGTCAGGCAGATCTCTCACACGTCCTGACCGAGATCGGCCAGGAGAAACCGGACTCTGACAAGGGCCGCACTGCAACGGTGGCCCCCATTTCAACAGCTGTGCATGGAAAGAGCGAGTTGCCGGAGATTGCCGTCATGCTCGGCGCGGTGTTCGCCCTATTGCTGATCGCCTGCGCGAATGTGGCAGGACTCCTGCTTGCGCGGGGCGTTACACGAGAGCGCGAAATGGCTCTGCGTGTAGCTATTGGCGCCGCGCGCGGCCGACTCATCCGCCAACTTCTTGTCGAAAACTCCGTTCTGGGCATTTTGGGTGCCGCTGCAGGCCTTCTGTTTGCCCTGATCCTGCTTACCGCAATGCGTGCCTTCCTGATCCACGCCTTCATGCGAGGTGCGGACATTCACCTCAATGCAGAAGTGGTAATCATCACGCTGGCTACAGGAGTGTTTTCCAGTGTCGGAGCCGGGCTCATTCCCGCGTGGCGCGCAGCGCAGTCAAATCCAAACGCATCGCTCAAGTCTGGGATCGCGACGGGAACCTCACGCCAGCAGCATCGTCTTCGCGCAGGATTCGTGATTGCACAGGTTTCACTCTCATTGTTGTTGCTTGTTTTCTCAGGAATCATGCTGCTGACTCTGCGCCGCATGTTGCGGGCAGACATCGGGTTCAAGCCGTCGCATGTTTTGCAGCTGGAGGTGAACTTTCCCTCCGGGGATTTCAAAGACAGGAATTACGTTCAGGACGTGATGATGCCTCTGGAAGCGCGCGCCCGGAGCATTCCCGGAGTCACAGCCGTCGGCTGGAAGGATCAGGGTCCACTGCTGGGTTACGGAGCTGGTACTGTGTTGCCCATCGTAGGACAGCCGCCCGACCCGCCTGATCATGAACGATCAGCTGAAAGCCGTGGCGTCACTTCCGGATTCTTCGGGGCGCTGGGCATCCCCATTCTTCGTGGACGAAACTTTGATTCCAGCGATACGGCAACTTCGCAACCCGTTGCCATCGTAAATGAAGCGTGGGTGAAGGAATTCCTTCGCAAAGGTCAGGACCCGCTGGCCCAGGCGTTTCAGCAAAAGGACGGCAACAATATCGCCATCGTCGGTGTGGCGGGCGACGCGCGACAGGATGCCCTTGAACTAGCAAGGCCAGAGATTGACTTTCCTCTCTCCCGCTTTACGGTCAAAAGCCAGCGGGACGCCGGTTCTCTCAGCTTCTTCCTTTACGTGCACACGGCGGTCCCGCCGCTCAGCATTGTCCCACAGCTAAGAGCTGCAGTTCATGAGATGGCTCCGACAATCGCTTTCCAGACTCCCGTCACCATGGACGATCTGTTGAATGAGGATCTGGTCAATAACCGTATGGAGAGCTGGGTTTTCGGCATATTTGCCGGAATCGCAGTCTTCCTGGTGGCCGCGGGAATCTACGGGCTCCTGATTCAGGAAGTCGTCAGCAATACGCGTGATATTGGTGTCCGAATGGCCCTGGGCGCCAGCCGTGCGGTTATCGCGCAGCTCATGTTGAGGCGAATCGCCGTTCTCCTTGCAATTGGCCTTGGAAGCGGGCTTTGCCTTGCGCTGGCCCTCCGTCGTGTGGTCGCCGGGGTTGTCGCCATTCAGCTTGCTCACGATGGCGGAATGATTGCAGCCGTTGTAGCCCTTCTCGCGTTGATTGGATTCATTGCTGCTCTCGCGCCCGTGCGGCGGGCGGCGTCGATTGACCCGATGCAGGCGCTGCGGTCTGAGTGAGGAGACTCGGCATGAGAACTCTGAAGAGATTGATTGTCCGGCTCCAGAATTTCGTGACCGGGCGCCGCAGCGATGAACGGTTGCGCGAAGAGATGGAACAGCATCTTGCGATGCAGACGGAAGAGAGCGTCCGTACCGGAATGGCCCCGGAGGAAGCTCGCCGCGAGGCTCGCCTGAAATTCGGAACCGTGGCGGCAGTTCGGGAGGAATTGCACGCCGAAGAGGTGGTGCCATTTCTGGA
>VFSW01010513.1_pt1 | contig 13096 bp, 13 predicted proteins | sample 5358111 | NCBI WGS metagenome assembly VFSW01 (sample SAMN11554181, study PRJNA540505) | mine drainage metagenome | isolation source: sediment from site ElyBrook_90M | place: USA: Ely Copper Mine, Vershire, VT | collected 2017 | reverse complement strand
CGGGCCAACGCCCGCCTATGCCTTTTATGGCGAGGGCGCGGCTGACCGTGATTTGACGCCTGCCGACCTTCCTGACCTTGGCGAGGATGTGCAAGCCCTGCATTTTGGCTCGTTTTCGACCGTGGTGGAGCCGGTTGGCGCGCCCTATCTGGCGTTGGCCCGGCGCGAGGCGCGCCGGAGGGTGATTTCCTACGATCCCAACATCCGCATGAGCATTGAACCCGATATCACCGTCTGGCACGGGCGGGTTGCTACCTTCGCCGCTTGCGCTGACCTGATCAAAATCAGTGATGAGGATTTCGAGCGGCTCTATCCTGGCACGGATCCCGCCGTCAAAGCCCGGCAATGGCTGCAAGATGGCGCGGGCCTGGTGGTGCTGACGCGCGGCGGCGCCGGCGCCCGCGCCTGGACGAAGGACGTGGCGGTTGACCTCCCGGCGCCTGCCATCAGTGTCGTCGACACAGTGGGTGCGGGCGACACGTTCCAGGCCGCGCTGTTGACGGCGCTTGCCGAGACGGGGCATTTGCACAGCCAGCGGCTTCGCTCCATCGCCAGAATGGATTTGCAACGCTGCATGGCCTTTGCGATTGAAGCGGCCGCCATCACCTGCCGGCGACGCGGTGCCGATCTGCCGCGCCGAACTGACCTGCCTCACCTCACGCCCTGAGCCACAACGGAGTATGATGCCATGGCCTCGCGTATCATCGAGACGCCGCCTTTTGACTTGATTGTCTTTGGTGGCACCGGCGACCTTGCCGCGCGAAAATTGATGCCCGCGCTCTATCACCGCGATCAGGCGGGCCAAATTCCCGCTGACGCTCGCATCATCGGCGCATCCCGCCGGGCAATGACCAGCAAGGCCTATGTCGCCTTTGTGCGCGATGCCCTGAAAACCTTTGTCGCCGCTGACGACCTGACGCCGGAACTGGAAGCCAAGTTTCTGGCGCGCATTTCCTATATTGCTGTCGATGCTGGCACCGAAGCTGGCTGGGGCGAACTCGCCAAGGCCCTGGAGGGAAAGGAAGACCGGGTGCGCGCGTTTTACCTCGCGGTGGGGCCTGATCTCTTCAAGCCGATTTGCGAGCATATTGCCACCTTCAATCTGGTGACGCCGCTGGCGCGGGTCGTGGTGGAAAAGCCGCTTGGCCATGATGGTGCCAGCGCACACGAGGTCAATGAAGCGATTTCCAAGGTGTTTGCCGAGCCGCAGGTGTTCCGCATCGACCATTATCTTGGCAAGGAAACTGTGCAGAACCTGATGGCGCTGCGCTTCGCCAACCGGCTGCTGGAGCCGGTGTGGAACGCCATGCACATCGACCATATCCAAATCACCGTCGCTGAAGATCTGGGGGCGGGCGAACGCGCCGGCTATTATGACACCTCCGGCGCGCTGCGGGACATGGTGCAGAACCACATGCTGCAATTGCTGTGTCTGGTGGCGATGGAGCCGCCAGACCGATTCAGCGCCGACGAGGTGCGCGACGAAAAGCTGAAAATTCTCAAAGGCCTCGTGCCGATTACGCCGGCAACGGCGGCGCAGGTCACCGTGCGTGGGCAATACAAGGCTGGTGCTTCGGCTGGCGGCGCGGTGCCGGGCTATCTCGATGAACTGGCGGTGGCGCAGGGCAAATCCAAGGGCACAGCCGAGAGCGACACCGAGACCTTTGTGGCGATCAAGGCAGAAATCGCCAATTGGCGCTGGGCGGGCGTACCGTTTTTTCTGCGCACCGGAAAGCGGCTCGCCGAGCGCAAATCCGAGATCATCGTCACGTTCCGGCAGATCAGCCATTCGATCTTTCCCGAAAGCGCCGGGCAAATTCTGCCCAACCGGCTGGTGATGAGGTTGCAGCCCGATGAGGGCGTGACCTTGCTGACCATGATCAAGGATCCTGGCCCCGGTGGTATGCGGCTGCGGCAAATCCCGCTCGACATGACCTTTGCCGGCACGTTCGGCGGGCGCAATCCGGATGCCTATGAGCGCCTGTTGATGGATGTGATGCGCGGTGACCAGACCCTGTTCATGCGCCGCGACGAACTCGCCGCCGCCTGGCGATGGATCGACCCGATCCTTGCTGCCTGGGCGACAAACCGCGAGACGCCGAAGCCCTATACGGCCGGCTCGTGGGGCCCTTCCGCCTCCATCGCTTTGATCGAGCGCGATGGCCGCACGTGGTTTGAGGACGCGCAGTAATAGCACCTCCAATTCACGATGCCTTCAGGTGAAGCCGGGCGAAGCGATCCATCATCGGTTAGTGCGAGGAGCGCAGCCATGAGGCAACCCACAGGTTTCCGGAAACCTCAGGGTTGCGGCGCTCCGCTCGCAATGACGGAGGGTTTCGCTCGCAATGACGGAGAATTGAGCTATGGCTTAAGCTTGGCCCGCGCCTGGGCCACGGCGGCCTTGAACCCTTTCAAATCGAGAGCTTGATTGACCAAGAGCGGCCCGACGAGAAAAATCGGCGTGCCGGGCAGGTGCATCCGGTCTGCCTGTTTGGAGGTGCGGGCCATGATGGCGGCGATGTCGGCCCTGTGTGCCACGAGATCGGATTTGAGCCTTGCCATGTCAACCGGCGTTGTCGCGGCGATGGCCAGCACCTGATCGCGGCTGATTTTGCGCTTGCCGGTGGCGAGCAGCGCATCATGCACAACCTGGTAATCGCCCTGCCATTTGGCAGCCAGCGCCACTTCGGCGGCATATTTGGAGACCGGCCCAAAAATCGGCCAGTCTTTATAGACCATCCTGATGCCATGATCCTGTTTCAGCAACTTTTGCAGCACGGGGGCGGATTTCATGCAGAACGGGCAGTTGTAATCGAAAAACTCGACAATCGTGACATCGCCTTTCGGATTGCCGCCCGTCGGCGTCGCCGGATCACGCAACAGCGCGCCCATGGTGAGATCCGGGTCTTTGGGCGGTGGCAGGAGATCATCGGCGCGCGCGGCGATACCGTGAAACAAAGCCAGGCTTGCCAGCAATGCAAGAAAGGGACGGGAAAAAGAGCGCATGATGCCTCGTGAGTCTGTTGGGGCCTTGGCGTGGGACGACGTCGCTCCTGCATGACGCAGAAATGTGGTGAAATCCATGCAGCCGGCCCAGTTTTTTTGAGCCCGGACATTTGGCCGCATTTCTCATGGCGGAATCACGCACCTGGCGATTTCATCGGCTTCGATGGTTTCAAGCTATGCATTGATGCTCCCCTCGCCCAAGTCCTCATTGCCATCGCGGTGGGGGCAAAGTCTGAAAGTTGAATGACTTGAGGTGAAGTCTTGCGATGACGCTTGCGGACGGTCTGTTCATACTATAGTTGTGTTCTGGCGATGCCGATTGCGCGACCCATGTGGCCCCAAATGGCGCAGCGGCAAGCCGCAACGGGCTGAAGCGTCAAGCTTGAGCGAAGGTGGAGGCTCCGATGAAAAACGCATTGAAAGGTCTTGTCGTGGCGATCATGGCGGCCTGGCTGGGCTTTGCCAGCACGCCAGCCATCGCCATGCCCCCTGTTGCTGCCGCCCAGGCAGTGCAAACTCAATCGGTCAACAAGGATGTCGTGAAAGCCCGCCTGGTCTGCACCCCCTGGCGTGGATGCTATTATACTCATCCTCATTATTATTATTACCGCCGTCCGGTCTATCACTATCGGTATTACCACGTTCGGCGCTGCCATGTTCACGTCTATTATCGCCATGGCTACCGCCACGTGGTGCGGCGCTGCTACTGAGACGCAAACTGACAGGCGCGGGTTGGGGGTTGATTGCATAGCGGGTGGCTTGATCATATGACGGATCACGTCACTCTCTCCAAATAGGCCGTCATGTCTGCGCTCTCGTCCAGTCCACCCGCTGCCGCTGCGCAGTCGCGCCTCAATGTCTGGCTGCTGGCTGCGGCCACGGCGTTGGCTGGTGGCAATTCGGCGCTAGTTTACGCTACCGGCTCGATTGTCGGTGTGGAACTGGCCCCATCCCGCGGGCTGGCGACCTTGCCGATCACGCTGTTCGTCATCGGCACGGCGGCGGCGACCTTGCCATCCGGGAGCTTTGCGCGGCGGTTTGGACGTCGGGCCACTTTTGTCATCGGCACCGGCCTGGGGATGGCGTGCGGCCTGATCGGTGCTGCCGCCATTTGGCAAGGCAACTTTGCGATCTATTGCTTTGCCTTGTTCCTTGGCGGTATCTATGCCGCCGTCATCCAGACCTACCGCTTTGCGGCGACCGATGGCCTGGCTCCAGAAAAGCGCGCCCGCGCCATTTCAACGGTGCTTACCGGCGGCATTTTTGCCGCTGTGCTCGGCCCGCAACTCGTTACGCTGACCATGGGTCTGGTGCCGCTGCATCTTTTTGTGGCGACCTATCTCGGACAGGCCATCGTGGCGCTGCTGGCCATGGGAGTAGTGAGCTTTGTCGATCTGCCGCGTCCCGCCCCTGAGGCGCACGCCGGGGCGCGTCCGCTCACGACCATCATCCTGCAACCGGCCTTCATGCTGGCGGCGTTTTGCGGCGTGACATCCTACGTGCTGATGAATCTGGTGATGACCTCGGCACCGCTCGCCATGAAGCTTTGCGGCTTTGCGCCCGGCAGTTCCAATAATGTCATTCAGTGGCACATCATGGCGATGTATCTGCCAAGCTTTCTCACCGGGGCGCTGATCACCCGGTTTGGCGCGCGCACCATTGTTGCCGTTGGCCTCGCCATGATTGGCGCTGCCGCGCTGGCTGATCTCTCGGGCATCGCCATCACGCAGTTCACGCTGGGCCTGATCCTGCTTGGAGCCGGCTGGAATTTCGGCTTTATCGGGGCGTCAGCCATGGTGGTTGAAACCCACACGCCCGCCGAGCGCAACAAAGTGCAGTCCTTCAATGATTTCCTGATTTTCGGCACCATGGCACTGGGTTCGTTCTCGTCCGGGCAAGTGCTGGCGGCCTATGGCTGGGCCATGGTCAACAAGACGGTGTTTCCGCCCGTCATCCTGGCGCTGGTGCTGCTGGGCGTCATGACGGTGCGTCAGCGGGCGCGGTTCATGGCTTCGCCCTGAAGGGCGAGGCTTTCAGGCTTTGCCGCCCCAGGCCGGATCGCCCAGCACTTCCGCCTGGTGTTCGCCAAGGCCGGGGGCGGGCAGAGGCGCGGCACCGTGATGACCATCAATCACAAAGGCTGAACGCAGGCCGGGCGAGGTGCCGCCCTTGAGGCGCGGGTTGGCCAGATCAAGTCGCATCTGGCGATGGGCCACCTGCGGGTTGGCGAAAACCTCGGACGTCTTGTTGACCGCACCGGCCGGAACGCCCAGCGCTTCAAGCTCTGCCAGCAGAGGATCGCGCGCCATCGGGCGCGTCAGTTCTTGCAGTCGCCCCATGACTTTAGCCCGGTTGGTGACGCGCGCCGCATTGGTGGCAAACACTGGATCATCAGCTAGTTCCGGCGCGCCCAGGGCGCCAACCAGCTTGCGAAACTGGGCATCATTGCCGCAAGCAATGAGAAAATTGCCGTCGCGGCTGGGCAGGACATCATAGGGCACGATGTTGGGATGGCCGTTGCCATAGCGGGCGGGTTCGACGCCGGAAACAAAATAATTCATCGCCTGATAGCCGAGCACGCTGACCTGCGTATCAAGAAGCGCGCAATCAATCGTCGCGCCCTCGCCGGTGCGGGCGCGTCGCAGCAGCGCTGCCTGAATGGCATTGGCGGCATAAAGTCCGGTGAGAATATCGCTGATGGCAATGCCTGATTTCATGGGAGCGCCATCGGGCTCACCGGTCATCGACATGGCACCGCCGAGTCCCTGGATGAGAAAATCATAGCCAGCGCGTGGCGCATCGGGGCCGGTCTGGCCAAAGCCGGTGATCGAGGCATAAATCAGGCGCGGATTGGCGGCGCGCAGGCTCTCGGCATCAAGGCCGTATTTTTTCAGGCCTCCCGCCTTGAAATTCTCCAGCACGACATCGGCATGGCTGGCGAGATGGCGGACCAGAGCCTGGCCTTCGGGCGTTTCAAAATCGGCCACGATGCTGCGCTTGCCGCGATTGCAGCCATGAAAATAGGCGGCTTCGAGTTGCTCGTCGTTTGGCCCCGCCATGAAGGGAGGGCCCCAGGCCCGGGTGTCATCGCCAAGACCTGAGCGCTCAACCTTGACCACATCGGCGCCAAGGTCGGCCAGCACCTGTCCGCACCATGGCCCAGCGAGAATGCGGGCCAGTTCCAGCACACGAATGCCACGCAGCGGGGGATCATAGGGTTGGTTCATCGGGCAGGAACTTTCAGCAAGACTATGCGGGCTTGGCCGCCCCTGTCTTATCGCGAGGCGGCGGCGCGAATGATACCGATTTTATTGAGCCGGGACTATAGCGCGTGGTCTGGCATGTGGCCTGGCTCAAGCACCAAATTCAGCCACCAAATTCAGCGACGCCCCCGCTTCGCCGCGCGATCAGCCCTGCCGCTCCGGTCAAAAACAGGATTGTGCCCAGATTCCAGCCCAAGATCAGCAAAGACGCATCAATGTGGTGGCAAAGTGTGAGCGCCATTGTGGCAAAGGCGGCTATCGCCAGCGCCGCACTCAATGCCACGGGCATGGGCGCAAGCCGCAAGGCATGGCGCAACAGCAGCATCAGGCTCAGGGACAGCGGCAGGCTTGCCAGAATCAGCGTGGCGACGCAGCGCGCAACATCATCGCCGCCCATGTCGCCGACAACGGGTGCCAACAGGCCCGAGGCGCATTGCCAGCCGATATTGCCGAGCCACAAGGCCAAGCCCGGCAGAGGCGCGAGAAACCACAGCCGGCTGCGATCAGGCAGGCTCAGCATGAAAGCAGCGATGGTCGCCAGAATCGCCGTGACGGCCATGCCAACCAGCGCCAGGCTGAAAGCTGGCACGCGAACCCTGATGGCAAGGTCGGGCCGCAGGCCTTCGGCCAACGCGAGGCATCCCATGAGCACGCCGGCAAAGCCGAGCCAGATGAGCGCACGCACCAGCGGTTTGCGCAGGCGGCGCACAGGCGCAAGATCATGGCCAAGGCGCGTGATGAGGTCGGGCGTGTCAATCATGGTTTTTGTCCACATGGAGCCATTGGCGCAGCGTTGCAAGTGCGCGGTGCGTGGCGACTTTCAGGGAGCCGATGCTTTGGCCGCTGTGGCGCGAGGCTTCGTCCAGCGACATTTCACGCAGTTTCAGCAGCTTGATCGCCTGTTGCTGGCGGGCGGGCAAAGCTTCCACCGCGCGCAGCAGCGCTGGATGATCAAGCCGGTCGGCGCCTTCGGCTGATGGGTCGGCAAGGTCGGCATCCTCGTTCAGCGGGCCTTCGCGCCTGGCGCGGCGGATGACGCGCCGCAAATGGTCAATCAGTCGGCGTTCGGCAATGGTGGTCAGCCACGGCCCAAAGGGGCGGTCAGGGTCATAGGTGTGGCGGATGGCATGAACGGTCAGCAGCACATCCTGCACGCCATCCTCTGCATCAGAGGGCGTGCGCAGACGCCGCAGCGCCAGTGACCGCACGTAGGGCGTGATGTCGGTGAGCAATTGCGTATAGGCAGGCCCGTCGCCCAATTGGGCGCGCGCCATCAACAGCGACCAATCCGCTTCGCGGGTTGGCACCGGGCCTTGACCACGCTGAACCAGCCGCAGGTCTGGCGGGTTGGTGGCGCGCCCGCCCTTCATGAAGGCGGTTTCCGTCCCATCATCCGGGCGATGAGATGATCAAGCGACAAGGGACCGGCTCCGAGCGCGATGATCGCCAGAGCGAGCCCGGCCCAGGGCAGATGGAAATTAGCCCAGCCGTCAGGGACGACAAGTTCGATCACGCCGGTCATGACCAGCAGGCCCAAAGCCGCAAAGCGTGTGCCAAGGCCCAGCACCAGCAGGATCGGCAACACGATTTCCATCACGGCATCCATCGGTGCCAGCAGGGTGGGATAGGGCAAATGATAGGGGCCACCGGGCAGATGCAGCTTGAATTCCTCCGCAAATAGGTAGGTCGCGGCGGGCGAGAGCTTGAAAAAGCCCACCCATTTGGTGAGGCCAGAATCCCAGAATGGCACCGCAAGGGCGAGCCGCAGCACCGGTTGCGCTACCAGTCGGGCGATCCGCGCCATCTTGTCCATCGCGGTCTCGGCATGGGCGCAGGCGCGCAGCCTCAGCGAGGCTTGGCCGGGGGCAGCGGGGATATTGAGGCTCATGATCGGCGTCTCCGGTTGGAAGTGGGCACAGCCCCCTCAATGATGGCCCCGGCCTCGAACAGGCCGGCAACCGTTGCGGCGAGATCAAAATTGGGGGCAGCATTGATCGTCCGGGCGTAAGCGTCGGCGATGGCGCGGCGCTCACCGAGGGCGGCAATGAAGATCGCTGCCCCTTCGGGCAAGCGGCGCAGTTCGACATCCCCTTGCGGACGGCAGATCATCACGTCCTCGGCCTGATTGATGTCGAGCGCCGCCATGGCCGCGTCGTCAGGCTCATCTGGCCCGCTGTTCATCTGCCAGAGGCTGAGCGCGGCGAAGGGCGAGGACACCAGCCGCAACGAGGGATGAAGCCCAAGGTGCAGGCGCGGCAGGCTGGAGGGTGGCAGATCGGCCAGCACCGAGGGGGCCAAAGGCGCAGCCTCGGCGGCATGATGGGCTTCACTATAGGCCCACTCGATGCGGGCGACATCGGCCAGAAACGGCAGATCCGCACAAGGAGGAAATGTTGCGATGAAGTCGGCCATATCGCCGCCATAGCGCAGCAATACCGGCGAGCGCGGCGGGAATTTGCGCACGAATTCGCTCCCCATCTGGCTGAAAAATGCGTCTCCCACCAGCCTCGTTACTGCCGGGTAGCAGGATTTCAGAATGTTGATCAGCCCCATCACCACATTGTTGCGATAGACCCGGAAGCGGAACGTGTCCGGCATTCCGTCAGGATCGACCATGCCCAGGGGTACTGGCATATCGGGATCGAGGATGGCGAGGGCAAAGGCGCGCTGGACTTCACGCAGCGCTGGCATGGAGCAAGCCTCCCGCTAGCTGGCCGACTGACGCCATGATCGCCTCGGCTGCGTTGGCTTCGGCGTGCAGAAGATCAAAGGCCGGGATATTGGCATCGCGCTCGATCAAGGTTGGCAGCGGGCCGCTGCGGGCGATGACCTCGGCATAAAGTGCCCAGACCGAATCGACTACCGGACTGTCGTGCGTGTCGATCAACAGTGGACGACCGTGGTCATCGGCTTCGATGGTGTGGCCGGCCAGGTGAATTTCACCCACCGCCTCCAGCGGAAAGGCTTGCAGGTAGCTGCGGGAATCGAAATTCTGGTTGGTGGCGGCGACATGGACGTTATTGACATCCAGCAGCAGCCCGCAGCCGGTGCGCTGGACAATCTCGCGCAGAAAATCGGTTTCGGAGCGGGTGGAGGCGGCAAAGGCCAGGTAGGTCGAGGGGTTTTCGAGCAACATCCGGCAGCCGAGTGCCGCTTGCACCTCGTCGATGTGTGCCGCAACCAGTTTCAGCGTCGCGCCATTGTAGGGCAGGGGCAGCAGGTCATTGAAGAAGCCGGTTTCATGGGTTGACCACGCCAGATGTTCGGAGAACGACTGCGGCCGGTAACGGGTGATCAGCGCCCTGAGGCGCTTGAGATGCTCCTTGTCGAGCCGACCCGCGCCGCCAATCGACAGGCCGACGCCATGCAGCGACAGCGGGTACATCTCGCGGATCGCTGCAAGATAGCGGTGCGGGGGCCCGCCATCGCCCATGTAATTTTCGGCATGAACTTCGAAAAATCCGACATCCGGCGTGCCATCGAGGATCGTGCGGTAATGTTCGGGCTTCAGACCAACGCCAGCACGGGCGGGCAGGGTTCCAGTTTGGGCAGGGGCGAAAGGTGCGTTCACAAGGCAGTCTCCGAAGCGGGGCGGCTGCGGGCAGCAGATTGGCTTCGCCCGCAGCGCTTCTCAGATTTTGATCGAAACGTCAGAGCGGGGTCAGGCTGCCGTGGCCCTTCGGGGTGGTGATTTTGGCGCAGGTGCCATGCGGCACGAGCTTGAAGGCATTGCCCTGGTAATCGACGGTGCTGGTGCCAGCGCAGGTGGTGCCCGCACCCGCATAGCAATCATTATGGCCCTTGAGGGCGACGCCAAAGCACTTGTCGAGATGCTGCGCCATCATCCGTTTCTGGTTGCCGGCGCGCACTTTCATCATCTGCGCCTTTGTCATCATCTTGGCCTGGGCCATCGGAACGGCGGTCGCGCCGACGGCGGCGGCAATTGCAGTGGCGACAGCAAGTGACATGGTACGATTGGACATGAGGTGCTCTCCCTTGGAGACATCGCTTGGAAGGTGCCGGTCGCAAGACCAGCAGGCAGGATTGTCCCGCCTGATCCCAACTTCGCTTCACCTCCAGGCAAGGTTACGTCCATGGCTGAAATATTTCAGGCCGATGTCGCTGTGGCCGGGGCAGCATGGGGCGCGCTTTGCAGCCGTTGACCGGCGGCAACAGTCTTCACGCAAGATCGGGAATTTCCCGCAAGCTGCGGACTTCAAAATCGGGGTTGCCGGGCAGGTGCTCTGGCCGCTGACCATAGCGATTGCACCAGACAACCCGCATCCCGAAATCGGAAGCCGCATAGGCATCCCAGCCATTGGAAGACTGAAACGAAATTTCATGCGCAGACAGGCCAAGTTCAGCAAGCGCATGGCGATAGACATCCGGGTGAGTCTTGAAGACACCGACGGATTCAACTGAAAACACACCATCAAACAGGTCCGCCAGTCCCGCCCCTGCGACCGCCGCTGACAGCATGGCAGGCGTGCCGTTGGAGAGGATGGCGGTCTTGTAGCCGCGCCCGCGCAAGGCGCGGAGCACGTCCGGAACTTCGGCAAAGGCCTCAAGACGCAAATAGAGCTGCATCAATTGCTCCCGCAGCGTCGGCGAATCCAGCCCTAGCGTTGCCAGCGTGAAATCAAGCGCATCGCCGGTAACCTGCCAGAAATCGGTATGGCGGTTTTGCAGGCTGCGCAGCCAGGTATATTGCAACTGCTTGTCACGCCATAGGCCGGTCAGGGCTGCGCGCTTGTCTTGCGGGATGTCAGGGCATCGCGCTGCCGCCGAGGCAAAATCAAACAAGGTGCCATAGGCATCAAAGACGAAGGCCTTGATCTTGGTGGGCGGCATCATGACAAAGTTCCCCGGCTTGGATTGCTCGTCTTACAAGCAAAGGCGCGACTGCTGTGGGCTTTGTCGCGCCGTGCCCTGCAAGAATGGCTCTCAGTTGATGGTGCATCAAGTTTACCCGAGGCCACAAGAGTTTAAAAATCCGGGCGTTCGGGTTTTTGGGCGCTCTGGCCAGACAGCGAGGATTCCGACCGTTCGTTCACCACCTCTGCGATGCTGATCTTCGTTGCCGCGCCCAGATCGCTCAAGCATGTTGCGCCATAGCCGCGCGCCCGGAGCACGCCCAGCGCACGCTCCAGAATGACATCGTCAGCAAGTCTCCTGAGGCGTGGCCTGTCGGGAATTGACCGATGTGGCAAATGGCCCTAGTTCGATGTTGGAAGGCTCGATCCAAATCAATGTCGATGCTGAAGCTGATTTTGATGTCGAGCCATGCTTCAACAGCGAGGCGCTGCCATGAGCCACTCTCCAATAAACCCGCATCTGATCTATTTTGCTGACCCGATGTGCTCGTGGTGCTACGGATTTTCGCCGACGATTGCGAAAATATCACAAGGCTTTGGGGCGCGGCTGCCGATCCAGCTTGTGCTGGGCGGCTTGCGGCCAGGCAACACCAAGCCGATGGGCGAACAGGACAAGGCCTCGATCGCTTCGCACTGGCAGCATGTCCATGAGGCCTCAGGGCAGATATTCGACCATGATTTTTTCAAGCGCGAGGGCTTCGTCTATGACACCGAGCCGGCCTCCCGCGCGCTGGTGGTGATGCGCCACCACAGCATGGCGCTGGCGCTCAAGGGCCTGGAACGGCTGCATCGCGCCTTTTACGCCGAAAATCGCGATGTCACCGACATTCAGGAGCTGGCTGGTATCGCCGCCGAACTGGGTTTGTCGCGCGCGAGCTTTCTGGAGGACTTCCAATCAGACACAGCGCGGGCGGAAACACATGCCGATTTCGCTTTTTCCCAAAGGGTCGGCATTCGCGGCTTTCCGACCCTCATTGCCGGAAGTGGACGCGACAACCGCTATGAGATGGTCACCAATGGCTATCAGTCGGTTGAAGCCCTGCTGCCGGGCCTGACGCAATGGCGTGACGGCCTCGATGAAGCGCCCGAAGCAGCCGCAACGGCGCATTAGCATCGATGTCCAATGCGTTCGGGATTCTTTGAATTGGTGGGAAGAGCGCGCTTGGGTGCCACGGCCGAAGCCAAAGGTGCCGCGAGGGCGGACGGCTCAAACTTGCCCTTGCACCGCGGGGGCCTGGTCGGGCCACCCGACCAGCGTCAGGTGATGAAAATCGAAATCCTGCGTCAGTTCCGGCTTGATGATGGCGAAATAGGGCGAGAGGTCGAAATCTCGCGGCGTGAACAGGCTGTAATGGCGCACGTGCAGGGTTTCTGACACGCATCCGGCACAAGCTGGATCATCTTCGAGGCTTTGGACCTCCGGCAGGATCGGATAGCGGATGAATTGAAAGGCCTGCGCGACGAGGGTTGAGCAAATCGCCCGTGTCGGGTCGCCGCTGCCCAGGGCGATCATGCGACGGCGAAACCGGGCCGGGACGGGCGGGTGCGGGATCAGATAACGCGCCAGATCAAAGATGTGGCGCATGTCATAATGCTCGCCGATGCGGGCCAAGGCGTAAGCGGTCAGCGCGCGCCGCTCTGCCCCGGTCAGCCCGACAGGCCGACAGATTCTTGTTTGCAGCCCGGCATAGGCATCAAGGCCGACGCGGCGCACCCCTTCGACGACGTCCGCTTCGATAAATTCCAGACCGGCGGAATCACCCGTCCCCTCCTGTGGGCCGATATAGAGCGCGGCATGTGACCAGCTTGATTGCGTGAGATATTTTATCGCCGATGCTGCCTTGCTGTGGCCATCCACCAGGAGCACGTCGCCCGGCTGGAGCGTGGCCCGCAACGCCGCCATGCGCACGGGCGGAACACTGCTATGGACGTGGTAGGGCTGCGAGATCACGC
>VFSW01010512.1_pt1 | contig 13098 bp, 12 predicted proteins | sample 5358111 | NCBI WGS metagenome assembly VFSW01 (sample SAMN11554181, study PRJNA540505) | mine drainage metagenome | isolation source: sediment from site ElyBrook_90M | place: USA: Ely Copper Mine, Vershire, VT | collected 2017 | reverse complement strand
CCGGACAGAATGGTGTTACCGAGACGCCAGACGCAAATGAAATAAGCCCTGAGACTGCGAGCGGAAATTAATCAGAATAACGAGCTTCTCGAAAAACCTTGAGGAATTCCTCGAGGTTTTTTATTACCCCGTCCGATAATCACAGAAAGGATTGGAATGTCTCTTCCACTTCAGGATAGTCCGCTCGATTGTGTTCCATTTCTAGAGCCAATTCGTGTCGAATCTCGTCCCACAGGACCCGCTTCAGATATTTCGTCAGGATATATTATGAGTCTTTTACTGAGTGGCCGCCGAACTGATTTCGAAGTGCAGAGAGAAGTTTCCCGGTGTAGCTCGGCTTCTTGGTCGACCCGACACGAAATTTGAGAGACGCGGTGATAACTGGCACAGGGATCTTCAAATCGTGTGCTGTATGTATGGTCCATTCTCCTTCACCAGTATGCCCGACTGTCCCCGATACTTTCTTCAGATTTCTTCCATACTGTGCAAATGCACCCTGCATCCAACGGATAAGTCTTGATTCGATGACACTCCCGTTATTATAGATATCCGCAACGCGCTCGAGATCGAGTTTGTATTTTGATTTTTCTAATATTGCGAAACCTTCAGCTATGGATTGCATCATGCCGTACTCAATGCCGTTATGGATCATCTTTACGAAGTGACCAGCCCCAATACCCCTAAAGAATTGGTAGGCATTCGGTTTTGCTAGATCCTTAAACAAAAACTCAAGTCTCTCAAAGAGCACTCTGTCACCACCGATCATGAGACATCCACCATTTCGTGCACCTTCAGGTCCACCGGAGAAGCCAACATCCAAGAAGTGAATACCACGTCGTGCAAGTTTCTTTGCGTGTAGGATAGAATCTTTATAGAACGAATTTCCTCCATCGATAACAACATCGTCTTCCCCAAGAATCGAGGCGAGGCCGTCCTTGCTGAACAGCACCCCCTCGGTCGGTTCCTTTGCAGGAACCATGAGCCAGACGGTACGAGGAACGGGAAGCATCATCACGAATTCATGGAGTGAACTGACAGTGGTGATACCCTCAGTCATTAGTGTTGTGCGTATATCTTCCGACGAATCGTAACCATATACCTGCCACCCCCGTTCGCGAAGTCTGCGTGCAATATTTGCACCCATCTTCCCAAGACCGACAATCCCAATTGTCTTGTTCATCGTGGTGTTTAGTGTGCTTTTTATCATAATTATGTTGGGTTAGTTTCTTCGATAATTTCTCTAGTATCTGGTTTATAAAAATGCAGAGGGACTTTTTCTACACCAATCTGCCATATGCGAATGATTGGATCAATGTAGCGCCACATCGCCTTTACTTCTCTTGCGCTCAGGAAAAGGGTTTGATCACCACGAACACAATCAAGAAGCAGGCGTTCGTATTCCTCCGTGTATTGAGACGGAGAGCCGTGTTCGCGGAGTAAGAAGTTAAATTCACGCAGTTCAATTTCAGATGCAAGCCCTGGTTTTTTAGCAAGAAATCCGATGCGTATTTCCTCTTTTGGTTCCATGCGAATGGTGATTTCGTTATGAAAATGCGATGCTCCAGGTGGGCAAAGACATGGTTCAGGATGCCGGAGACGAATAACAACTTCTTTCAGTGGCTCGCCAAGCCGTTTCCCACCCTCCATGGTGATGGGGACTCCTTGCCAACGCAGTGTCGCGAGTGATGCTCGAACTTTAAAATAAGTTTCTGTGATTGAGTCGGGGGCGACATCCTTAATGTCGCGATACCCTGCGTATTGCGCCCGAAACGTTGCTGCAGATACTTCCTTAGGGGACAAAACCTGAAGCGTTTCAAGTATTTCTGCTCGTTTCTCGCGTATTGCTTCTGAAGAGAAGGTCTTGGGCTGTTCCATTGTGACGAGTGCGAGCATCTGAAGAAAATGGCTTTGTCCGACATCGCGTAATGCACCGACCTGGTCATAGAAGGCACCTCGTTTCTCCACACCAATTTTCTCGAAAAGTCGAATATGAATGTCTTCAATAAGTTTGTTCCCCCATGTGGTTTCAAACAAGTTATTCGCAAAACGAAAATCCAAAATATTCTGCAGAACCTCTTTTGCAAGATAGTGATCGATACGATATATCTGTTTTTCTTCGAAAAGCTTGCCTAAGATATCCTCGATGCGCTCTGCCGCTGCGCCATCTTTTCCGAAAGGCTTTTCAAGCGCAACATGGGTCCATCCCTCCTTTGGGTCGCAGGTGGTCGTCAGTTCTGATAGGGAAAGATTGTTCGAGATTAATTCATAAAACTCGGGAGCAACCGCAAGATAAAAGAGTTTGTTTGAGCAGGCGCCCCACGTGGCATCGACCTGTAGTATGGTACTTTTGAGATCGAAATAGCTCTTCTGATTTGAGAAATTCCCCGATGTGAACTGAAATGATTCAAGGAACGCCGCAATCTTGTCTTCGGGTGCGGATTCCGTGTGATTCGTTACAACCTCACGTATATACTTTCGGAATTGTTCGTCCGACCATTCTTTTCGCGAGAAACCAATAACGCGAAACATTATTGGCAATTTGTCCTTCAGGTAGAGCTGAAATAGTGCCGGAATGACTTTTATCTTCATCAGGTCTCCTGTAATACCAAAAGCGACCATAATGGTTGGGGTATTGCGTGAATGAATTATCATAAATGGTCTAATGACGCGTGCTCAATATCAGTTAGTACGGCTTCTTTCGATAAAACTTTCTCTGTGGTGGTCAAACTTCAGAAGTCTTTTTATAAAAACTAACATATTCCCGTCGAATCTCGGCCCACAGGGCGCACCGCCGGGATTTTCAAGGAGTGAAGCGACTATAAAAATCCAAGTGGGGTTGCGTACTCGCAAGCCCCCGCAGTCTTGCGATTATTTCTTTATCGCTATCGCCTTCTGAAGCTCCTGTTGCATTTCACGGAGTTCGCCCTCATTCCGCTGTCTCTGCGACTCAAGCTGTGTTACCGCTGATTTAATGGTCGCTGTCTCTCTACTCAACTTTTCTAGATCGGCTTTCGCTTCCCTTTCCAGTTCTGCCTTCTTCTTTTCTAGTTCGGCTTCCTTTTTACTAATTTCGTCTTCTTTCCGCTTCAATTCTACAGATTTTTCTTTCAGCTCACGATCTTCTTTCTCCATTTCCCGCTTTAGAGTTTCCAGTGCCCGTGCCGACGGGTTTGACATAGTTCGTATGTAAGGTTATTACGTCGACCATTATATCATGCGTAAGGAAATCAGAAGCCTTCCCTCTTTCCTTGCGTGCTAGACTTGATGGAATGCACGCACTGCTTTCGATAATTCTTGGCGGCACTCTCGTCGCTTTTTCTTTTATCGGCAACGCGGTACAGCCCGCATTTACTTTCATAGATCAAAACATATCAGCGCAGTTTGAGAGTCTTATGGGAGGAAATGACGAGAATGCACCCGTGCCAGAAGCGACGACGACGACGCCGGCTGAAATACAACAACTGCCGCAGAATGCAACCGCGCTGGGCGCATACGATGTGCTTATCGCCGATCGGGGGAATAATCGGGTTATTGAAGTGGCTCCAGATAAACACATAGTCTGGGAATACGATTTCAATTTGAAGAAGAAAGGAACGGGCGCTGACGATGCGTTCTTCGCCGACAACGGCAACACCGTCATGATGAGCCTTGAAAATTATAATCTCATCGAGCAGATTGACTATGCGACCAAGAAGATAGAATGGCAGTACGGGACGCCCGGTATCCCAGGATCTAGCGCGAATCATCTGAATACTCCCGACGACGCGTACAAGCTCGAGAACGGTGACGTCGTCGTGGCCGATATTCGGAACTGCCGCATCATTGAACTCTCGCCGGAAGGAAAGATCGTACGGCAATACGGCGTGACAAGACGGTGCGGCACCGGTCCGGGAATGCTCGATTCTCCCAACGGGGACACGCCGCTCCCGAACGGCCATATCCTCATCAGCGAAATCGGATCGCATGATATCGTCGAGCTTGATCAGAACTGGAAAAAGATTGCCGTATATCCACTCCCGATTAGCTACCCTTCTGACCCGCAACCGATGCAAAACGGCGACATCGTCGTCGCGAACTATCGTAACCCGGGCTCAATCATCGAGATAAACCCCTCGTCGGGAAAAGTCGTGTGGCAATACTTCTACGCGAGCGGTGACCAGAGCCTCAATAAGCCATCGCTCGCATTCGAGATGCCGAACGGCATCATTCTCTGTAACGATGACTTGAACCACCGTGTTATTGCCATAGATAAAAGTACTAATCAAATCGTCTGGCAGTACGGTGTGACCGGCAAGCCGGGAAATGGTCCGGGCCAATTAAACATTCCCGATGGACTTTCAATCATCGTTCATGCAATGAACTCGACTTCTACGCCACAATCTCTGCATGTGCCAATTTACACAATTAGCTACGTAATGAACCATGCCGCGTACTTCTCTCATACTATCGTCGAGATGCACGGATATGTCTTGAAGGATAATGGGGCCTACAGCATCGTCTCGGATGAAAAAAGCGGCGTAGTGAGCATACGCGACCTGCCCATTGTCGGCACAGCACTCGAGAAATTAACGCTTGGAACGTCTTATCTCTTTAGGGGGATGTTGGTGAAAGGAGGACTCACCACAACAAACGGTAACCCTTACCACATCGAACTCGCGAACGATCCTATACCTTATCCGTGAAAAGTCTTTATGCTATTTCTTCGCTTCTTTAAAAAGAACGTTCTCGCGCAATGTAGGATCGAACTTATTGAGTTCAATCTTGCGCTCCACGCCCTTTTTATTCTTACGGGTCCAGATAACATGACTGGACTTCGTGGACTTGAGCCGAATGAGTCGGTCTTGTGACATGCGAGAAATGTAACAGAGGAACTGCGTTTAAGCAACTGCAGCGACTTTGGCGCGCACCACTCTTGATGTGCGTTTCTTCACCTCGAAGTGCGGTTCGTCGGCCTTAATAGACACGGTTACAATGGAGCCCTCGGATACGCCTTGCGCGACCATGAGCGAGGCAAGCGGTGTGAGTATCCTGTCTTGGATCGTGCGGCGGAGCGGGCGGGCGCCGTATTGCGGGTTATATCCCTTTTCGGCGAGCCAGGTCCGTACCTCGGGCAAAATGCTGAGCGCAATGCGCTTCTGGGTCAAACGTTGCATGACTTCTTCAATCTGCGTATCAACGATTCTGGCGAGCGCCTCTTTCGCGAGCACGTCAAAGATGATGATGTCGTCGAGACGATTGAGGAACTCGGGGCGGAAGTGCTCCTTCAGAGCGTCCATAACCTTCTCTTTCGTCTCTTCGTAGCGCGTTGCGTCGGTCGCGCCCGCCTTCCCGAAGCCGATATGGGCGAGGCGGTCGATGAACTCTCCGCCGATGTTGCTCGTGAGAACGACGATCGTATTCTTAAAATTGACCTTGCGTCCCTTAGAGTCGGTGAGATGTCCCGAGTCCAGCACCTGGAGAAGGATATTGAAGACTTCCGGGTGCGCCTTTTCAATTTCGTCAAAGAGTACCACCGCGTACGGGCGATGCCGGATGCGCTCGGTCAAGGAGCCGGCCTCTTCGTAGCCGACATAGCCGGGAGGTGCGCCGATGAGCTTCGCAACCGAATGCTTCTCCATAAATTCGCTCATATCGACGCGCACGAGCGCATCGACGTCGTTGAACATAAATTCCGCAATCTTCTTCGAGAGTTCGGTCTTCCCTACGCCGGTGGGACCGAGGAAGAGGAAGGAGCCGATGGGACGATTCGGGTCGGAGATGCCTACCCGAGAGCGCTTCACGGCATCCGCCACCTTCTTCACCGCAATGTCCTGGCCGATGATGCTCGACTTGAGCGTCTCCTCCATGCGGGAGAGCTTCGCCACCTCTTCTTCGAGCATCTTCGCAACGGGGATGCCGGTCCAACGGTTTACCACCGCGGCAATCTCCTGCTCGGCCACCTCTTCATTCAACACGCGACGCGACTTCTGGAGCGTCTTCAGACGCTTCAGCTTTATCTCGAGGTCTTTCTGCAAGTGCGGAATCTTGCCGTAGCGGATTTCCGCGACCGTACCGAGGTCGGCGGCAATCTCGGCATTATCCGCTTGCGTCTTAAGCGCTTCAAGCTCGGTCTTATTCGCGCGAATGCCCTCGAGCACCTCCTTCTCATTCTTCCACTTGAGTTCGAGCTCGCTGGTTTTTTCCTTCAGATCGGCAACTTCCTTTTCGATATCTTTGATGCGCTCTTTGATTTCCTTTGCGCGCTCGCCCTCCAGGTCTTTCTGGAGCGCCTGCCGCTCAATCTCGAGCCGGCGAATCTTGCGATCAGTTTCCTCAAGCAGGGGCGGCTTGTTTTCAAGCGCGATACGCAACCCGGACGCCGCTTCGTCAATGAGGTCTATGGCCTTGTCCGGAAGGAAGCGGTCGCTGATATAGCGCGCCGAAAGCTCAACCGCCGCAACAATAGCGCCGTCGGTAATGCGCACGCCGTGGAAGAGTTCGTATTTATCGCGAAGCCCACGTAAGATAGCGATGCCGTCTTCCACCGAAGGTTCCTGAACGAACACTGATTGGAAACGGCGCGTGAGCGCGGCATCCTTCTCGATATGTTTCTGATATTCCTTCAGGGTGGTCGCGCCGATCATGCGGATCTCGCCGCGCGAGAGCGCGGGCTTAAGCATATTCGACGCGTCCAGAGAACCCTCGGCACCGCCGGCGCCCACCAGCGTGTGAAGCTCGTCGACGAAAAGGATGACCCTCCCGTCCGCGCGCTCCACTTCTGTCGTCCCCTTCTTCATTCGCGCTTCAACTGCTCCGCGATACTTCGTACCCGCAATCATGAGGCCGAGGTCGAGAGAAAGGAGCTCTTTGCCCTTTAACGATTGAGGAACGTCGCCGGTGGCCATGCGGGAGGCGAGCCCTTCAGCGATTGCCGTTTTCCCCACGCCCGCCTCGCCGATAAGCACCGGATTGTTCTTGGTACGGCGCGCGAGAATCTGGATGACCCGATTTATCTCAAGGTCGCGGCCGATGACCGGATCAAGCTTGTTCTCGGCGGCGAGTTTGGTGAGATTGCGCGAGTACTTGGCGAGTGCGCGGAAACGCTTCGGCTCCGCGGCCTGCCCGTCCTTAGAGGACTTCAGTTCTTTTAAAATGGCGAGCGCGGCATCGCGGCCAATCCCGAAGCGCGCGAAAATATCCGCGGCAGAGCCCGGATGCTCGATGACGGCGAGGAAGAGGTGTTCGGTACCAACGAAGGTGTCGTTCATCCTTGCCGCTATCTTTCCCGACGCTTCGAGCGCCTGTGCGAGATCGGGCGTCAGATAGATTTGATATGAGGGAGAAAGCACTGTCGCGTTCTCGGGCGTTTCCAGATGCTCGAGCACGGCGTCCGCGAGCATAATGGTGTCAACTTCCATGCGGTCGAGTATGGAAAACACCAACGACTCCTCTTGGAGCACGAGAGCGGCGAGGAGGTGAAGCGGCGAGACATGATTCTGTCCGCGCTCTATCGCGAGCTCGTGCGCACGACGTACGGCTTCCTTCGCTTTGGTAGTGAAATTGTTAAAGGGAGGCATTGGATGAAAAGATTAATTATGGGGTCGTTGAGGTCGAAATCAAGAGCGCTGTTATCTTGTTCGCGGGAATGAGAAGCCCTGCCGTCACTCCGGCGCCGATGCCGATAAGATTGCCTGAAAGATCGACGGCCGCGCTTCCCGCCCCTATGTCCGGCAGTGTGGTGTGGATCCCGTCATCGCTCACGCGTGCGACGATGCCGGTAGAAGCGGAACCGTCGGACCCTATGGCAAGCGCCGTCTCGCCGAGCTTTAAGTCGCTCGCGGCTACTAGGGTCGGCGAAGTGGCTTTGGGGAGCGTTGCGCCATCTGCAAAGCCATAAATCGTAACGCCAGCGTCTTCATGAGATATGGATGCGGGAATATACAAACCTCCGGGGAACGCAATGAGTACTTCCTTCGGTAATGCGCTCTGTGTGGCAGTGGCGACCGCACGTGCCTTCGGAATATAGGTGCCGACGGAGAGCGAGGGCGTTGACGTACCGGTGTTGGCGGCATAGATGGCGACGGCGCGAGTCGCGTCCGCTCCGATCGCGGCGGTGACAAGGTCCTGGTTGGAAGGCGCGGGCGCCTGGATAATCGCCGCGGGTGCCGCTTGTGCAATGGTCTCGATGGTGTGTTCGACAACGCGATTCACCGTTTGGGTAACGATGGCAGGCGCATGATCGAGCAAAGAGACCGTAAGAATACCGGTCGCCACTGAAGTCACGAAATTCACAAGAATCGTGAGCAGTATGAGTTGTGATTTAGACATTTCCTCTATGTTCATATGGCTATAATGCTACCTTTGACCTCCGGTGTCAATAAATGTGACGGCTCGCACGAGCGCCCGCGCAAAACGGCTGAAATCGCTTGAAGAAACATGCGGACCCCAAGAAATCCGCAAGGTCGCGCGGGCCCTTGATGTTTCGCCGAAGAGGACGTCGACCGCGTGCGAACCCGTCTCTGAATCGGTTTCGCACGCGCTTCGAGTAGAGACGGCGAACCCCGCCTCGTCGAGAAGCGCGACAAGGTAATCGGTGTCGCGACCCGGGAGCGAAAGGTTGAGGATGTGCGGCGCCTGCACAGGGCCCTCATTTATATATACGTTTGGCATGGCGCTTATAATTCTTCCGATGAGACGCTTTCTCTCTTGCTCTGCAGAGGCGCGGAATGTTTCGCGGCTGAGCGACACGAAGCGAAGTGCCGCCACGAAATCCGCCGCGAGTTGCGGAGCCTCGCTCCCCGAACGCAGTCCTCGCTCTTGTCCGCCGCCCTCATACAAGGGGACGAGAGGAATGGTGCGATGCGCAATTAGCGCACCGATACCGCGGAGCGGGCCGACTTTTGCAGCGTCAAACGTGAGCATGTCAGCGCCGAAGTGGGCGCGGGTAATCTTCTCGGTCAGCGGCGCCTGACTCGCGTCGACGTGAAGCATGGGCGCACCTGCGGAAGATTTCCTTAAAACCTCCGCGACCTCGCGCGTGTTCCACACAATCCCCGTCTCGCCACAGACCGCGTCCATAGCGACAAGGGATGTCTCCGGCTGAACCATCTTCGTGAGCGCCCCGATGTCGACGCGATAGTCCTTGATTGGGAGCGGTTCGACGATAACTCCTTCTGTCGTAAGGAGCTTCGCGTTCTCGACGATCGAGGCATGCGCGCTTGGTAAATATAAAATGTGGATGTCTTTTTTGCCCGCCGCGCGAAGCGCCCTCACGTGCCCGAGAATCGCGAGGGCATTCGCTTCAGTCGCACCACTCGTGAAGACGACATCATCGCTCTGCGCCTCCACGAGTCGCGCAATAACCGTTCGCGCATCCTCCAGCACTTTCTTCGCCCGTCTCCCCTCGGCGTGCGGCGACGACGAATTCGCGCTTGCGCCCGCCGCATAGTCAAAATACGTTCTTCGCTTCCAAAACATCAATATATTCTACCGCATAATTGTAATTCTGCCATTTTTGTGATGAAATAGAGCCACTATGGCGCGAACAGCGAGACCGCCTGTCATCGCGGTGATGGGTCACATAGATCATGGCAAGTCTTCCCTTCTGGATTACATCCGGAAGGCGAATGTTGTCGCGGGCGAAGCGGGAGGCATCACTCAGCACGTCGCCGCCTATATCGCGAAGCACAACGAACGGTCAGTTACCTTCCTCGACACCCCTGGCCACGAGGCGTTCAAAGCATTGCGGGAGCGCGGCGCGGCGGCGGCGGATATTGCCATCCTCGTCGTCGCCGCCGATGAGGGCGTGATGCCGCAGACGCTTGGCGCGCTCGCCGCGATACAAGAGGCACACATCCCTTTCATCATTGCCATCACCAAGATTGATAAAAATAATGCCGATATAGAACGCACGAAGAATTCGCTCCTGGAGCACGGCATATTTATCGAAGGACTCGGGGGCGACATCGCCTATGCGCCGATATCCTCGAAAACCGGCGAAGGGGTTTCGGAACTTCTCGACCTTGTTCTCTTGACTGCGGATCTCGTTGAAATCACTGCCGACCCTGACGTAAGCGCAACCGGGTTCGTGCTTGAGGCAACACAAGACCCGAAGCGCGGCGCCTCTGCAACGCTCATCATAAAGGATGGCACGCTCGCTCTGCAGCGCTTTGCGGTGGCTGGCCACGCCTACGCTGCTATACGCTTTACCGAGGACTTCCGCGGCACGCGCGTCGAGAGCGCAGGTCCGGGCGAGCCGGTACGAATCTCCGGATTCAACAAATTGCCGACCGCCGGGGCGCTTTTCAGTATTGCAAAGAATAAAAAGGAAGCGGAAGCGCTTGCCGAAGAAAATGCGAAAACAAACGCCCTCGTGCTGCCGAAAGGCGCTGCGGTCGAGGGAATTACCGAGCTCCCGCTCGTGGTGAAGGCGGACGTCGCCGGATCCGTCGATGCTATCGTCCACGAGCTCGCCAAGATTACTCATGAACGCGCCTCTATCCGCATCGTTTCTTCAGGCGTGGGGAGCGTCTCCGAAGCCGACGTCAAGACCGCGTACGCCTCCTCGGGCGGCGCTATTATTGCCTTTAACGTCGGGACGGATGCGATAGCCCGCGACCTTGCCGAGCGCGAAGGCATCAATATATTTCCCTTCTCAATTATTTACGAACTCTCGGCAAAAGTGAAGGAACTTCTTATCGCGAGTGTGCCAAGCGTCGCGATTGAAAAGGAGCTCGGGCGTGTCCTCGTGCTCAAGACTTTTTCCTCAAGCGCGAAGAAGCAAGTGCTCGGCGCGCGGTATGTGTCCGGCACAGTCACGGTCGGCGATCGGGTGAGAATAATCCGGCGCGATGCTGAAATCGCGCGCGGTAAAATCATAAATCTCCAACAGGCGCGCGCCGATGTGAAGGAGATAAAGGTTGAAGGCGACTTCGGTATTGAAATCGAAGCGCGCGAGAACGCGGCCTACGGCGACGAAATCATCGCATTCGTCGTCACTGAATCATGAGCCCTGACCCGCGAAGCGGATCGCGCCGCCAGAACGACCGTGCCACCGAGATTGTCGCGCGCGAGGCAGCACTCTTTATCACGCGCGAAGCCGGAACGGAGTCGCTCATCACCGTCATTGGGGCGAAGAGCAGGTCGCAGGGGGAGCGTATCGGGGGCTTCGTCAGTGTCTTCCCCGTAGAGAAGGCACGCGCCGCCCTGGCCTTCCTCGAGCGGCAGAGAGAAGCGTTCTCGAAGCATTTAAAGAGTCACACGCGCCTGCGTCTCCCGCGCTTCGATTTCCTTCTTGAGAACGGCGAACATTCTGGAGGCCCGGGCGGGAATTGAACCCGCGCATCGCGGTTTTGCAGACCGCTGTGTTACCACTTCACCACCGGGCCGTGCCATCACAATAGCAGAGATGCTAGTATCATCAAAAGAGCTTGCCGAGGTGGCGGAATGGTAGACGCACAGGACTTAAAATCCTGAGAGAGCCTAAAAACCCTCATGTGAGTTCGAGTCTCACCCTCGGTACCAATGAAGAACAAAGAGCAAAAGAGTATAGGTATTTTCGACTCTGGATTTGGAGGACTGCATGTCTTGCGCTCTATCGTGAGGACGCTTCCGCACTATGACTACGCATATCTCGGCGACACTGCACGCGCCCCCTATGGAGATCGTCCTCAGGAAACAATTTATGCCTATACGAAACAGGCGGTAGACTTTCTCTTTCGACACGAATGCGGGATCGTGGTCATCGCCTGCAACACCGCTTCAAGCAGGGCGCTTCGCAAGATACAGGGTGAATATGGCTCTGCGAAGAAAGTGCTTGGTGTGCTCATTCCTGCGGCTGAAGAAGCCGTACGGAAAACGCGCAGTCGAAGAGTAGGCATTATCGCGACCAGCAGTACCGTCGCGTCGAATACTTTCGTCCGAGAACTCACGAAACTCAACCCAAGCATAAAAGTCTTCCAGCAAGCCTGTCCGCTCCTCGTACCGCTCGTGGAGGCAGGCGAGCACAACTCAAAAGAAATGGGGACGATTCTCAAGAGATACCTGGAACCCTTGCTCCGTAAGAACATCGATACGCTTATCCTTGGCTGCACGCACTACGGGATTTTAGAAAGAAAAATCCGGACCATTATCGGGCCAAATATAGGTATCGTATCCGAAGCGAGGGTGGTGCCGGATAAATTAGAAGAATATTTCAAAAAACATCGCGATATCGAAGAAACGCTTTTCAAGGAATCGCGTATCCGTTTCTTCTCGACCGATCGTACCGATAATTTCAAGATCTTGGGAAGCAAACTTTTCGGCCGGCCGATACAAGTCGAAAAGGTGGAACTCTCGTGAGACGCGTCCGCGTTACATTTATGAAGTACAATCTCTCAAATGCGTCGCTTCTATAATCTGCTCGGGGTGGCATCGCTCATCGTGTGGTATGGCTGGGGCCTGTCGCAAGAGATTCCTGTTTTCATACAGCGCTTCTATACACTCGATGCCGGTGGCCATATCAGTGCGCTCTTTGTACTTCAAGCTCTTGCGCAAGCGGGCAGCATCGCGTTCATCTCCTTTTTGATTGTGCTCCTTATCGTCCGCGATGCGCCCCAAGCGCAGACGCGAGGTTTTGCTCCGTATGCCGCGGCCCTATTTGGCACGTTCGCCACTACATCTTTCTTCTTTCTATCGTCAGCGACGATCCCCACACCGCTTCTCGTCCTAGCTACACTATGCATCGTCACCGGGCTTGGTCTTTCGATTTATGCGCTCATCTACCTAGGGCGCTCATTTGCCATACTGCCGAGCGCGCGCTCCCTGGTCACCGACGGACCATACCGTTTCGTACGCCATCCGCTCTATCTCTTCGAAGAGATCGCTGTCGCGGGCGTCATGATCCAGTTCGCACAACCGTGGGCGCTACTCATACTGGCGGTACACTTTTCTGCTCAACTTGCGCGAATGCATTACGAGGAACGGGCGCTCGCTGAAGCCTTTCATGCATACGCCGTGTACACCAAGCAAACCGCACGACTCATTCCCGGCGTTTATTAAACAGCGCCCGAGGATTCCACAATTCGAGTGCGCCTACCTGGGCTCGAACCAGGGACCGTCTCCTTAAGAGGGAGCTGCTCT
>VFSW01010511.1_pt1 | contig 13098 bp, 10 predicted proteins | sample 5358111 | NCBI WGS metagenome assembly VFSW01 (sample SAMN11554181, study PRJNA540505) | mine drainage metagenome | isolation source: sediment from site ElyBrook_90M | place: USA: Ely Copper Mine, Vershire, VT | collected 2017 | reverse complement strand
CGCCGCCAGTGCCCGATATTTCGTGGCCCACTTCGGGGTTGCTGGCGATCATCTCAACAACGGCGTCCCTGTCGGTTTCGCTTAGCCCGGCGGCTTTAGCGTCGGCGAGATAGGACGGTGTTTCGATAACCGTATGCATACTGAATATTATACGGCATTGCCGTATAAGTCAAGGATTGTTTTGTGGGAGGTAGTGACCACTTAGTGCCCACTTTGGTCCGCCGTCACAGGGTGTGGCAAGGTATCCGGCGTGAAAAAGTGCAGCATTTCCGGCCTCATATAGCCTGAGAAGGTGCGGCGAAATGGCGAACACAGGTTTTCAAGACCGGTGCCTTCAACCGCTCGGCCACCCCTCCAAGGGTTTCTGGAATGTCATTTAATCCGATTATCGGCGGTGGCGCCACGCCCGGTCAATCCGCCAAGCAAACCCCGCAGGACTATCCGCGCAGGAGGGCCTGCGCATTGAGACCCAGGATCCTTTCTTCGTCGCGCGCATTCAGTCCCAAGGCTTTAATCTCTTGAACCGGGTGCGCGAGGCCTGCCGGTAACGGATAGTCAGTCCCGATCACGAAGCGCTCCGCGCCATAGGTCTTCACCAGATGACTCAGCATCTCGCGATTATGCGCGATAATGTCGAAGTGAAAATGCGACATGTATGATGAAGGCGGATGCGGGATTGCGTCGCGACATTCCGGTACCAGCCGATAACCCATGTCGAGGCGACCTACCAGCGCGGGCAGCGCGCCGCCAGCGTGATAGAGAAGGATTCGTAGCTTAGGATGACGCTCCAGTACGCCGCCATAGATCAAAAGGGCCGCGGCAAGGCCAGTGTCATAGAGATTGCCAACCAGGTTGCCGAGGAAATAGCGCGCCATCGCTCCGGTCGGCGCGGCTTCAAAGGGATGGATGCATACCGCCATACCGAGCGCTTCGGCGGCTTCCCAAAACACTTCGAAGTCGGACTCGTCGAGGTGGCGCTCGATGACCTTGGGTGGAATCTCGACGCCTCGAAGCCCCAACTTCGCGGCCCGCTCCAGCTCCTTCGCAGCCGCGGCCGGATCCTGCATCGGCACCGATGCCAGCGGAACGAAATGTGCGGGGTCCCTCACGGCTAGTCCTGCCATCGCGTCGTTGTTGACCTGCGCGATAGCTAGACCCAGAGTGGCATCCACATCGGGATACATCAGGAACGGGACGCAGGATATCGCCTGCCTGGCGATGCCCTCGCGATCCATATCAGCTAGACGCGCGGTGGCGTTCGATATCGGCCCATCGATCGGCCGCAGCGCTTTCTCATGAATTAAAAAGAATCTGCGGCCCTCGCGCTCGACGATGCGCGTCGCGTAGTGGCTTCCGTCGCGAGCGAGATGATCTATCACCTCGGGCGCGATGAAGTGGTTATGCATGTCGATGACATCCATGCGCCCTCCGAAAGGAATAGCTTAGCTATAAAATGAAACTGATCTTTCCGTGGGGGCGCAGGGCTTCGTTATCGAGGATGGCTCGCCGCTCCCGTATCTTAAGGACCTTCCCGGCCCGTACTAACTTCAAGTCGTAGTGACCGATATAGGTATCGACCGACTCGTAGCGCATGCGATACACCGCAAAATTCGCAGTCGCCAGAATATCGTCGCCATCAACCCCGAGCACCCGGACATTGGAAATCATTCGCCGCGTGCGTGAATGCGGATTTTCCGCCCAGGCAAACCTGCCGAGGAGTTGCTTGACGCGCGACCGGATCCGAACCGCGTCATCGGCTACGATGAACAGCGTGTTGCGCGCATCTCCCTCGGGAACGTCGGTCGGTGGAATCTGGTAGATCGCGTCCCCGGTGAGCAGCTCGAGCCAGTCTTCCAGGCGCCATTCGTCGAGCAGCGCGGCCTCTCGATAAAGCAAATCCTCGACTTCACTCCGGCTGGGAAGTTCGACGCTCATGCTACTTTCCGTGCACGACGAATTTGCGGCTCCGTCATCAGCTGATTCCATCGACGCCAGAAGGCGCGCATCTGGACTTCGTCGGTAAGTGCGGGCTTCTCGCGTTTCATGCCCCGCGAGATATCCGACCACGCAACTTCCCGATTAGCGAAACCACGCTGGCAGCTCTCCAGCATCTCAACATCGTCGGGTGGGGCGAAGCCACCCGGCCCAAGGAAGGTCAGGAAGTTATCGAGCCGAAGATCGGCGTCCTCGGCGCTCTCATCGATCGGGGCGAGTGCCCACGCATTGACCTCCATGTAATCGGGCGAAACGGGAAAAAATGTACGCACGGTGATCGCCATGATGTCGTTAATGACGAGGTTGGGGAAAATTCCGAGATTGCGGCTGGTCTCGCAGATCCGCCGCGAACGCTCGAGGCCGAAGCGTTCGTCGAAGCGGCGGCGAACTTCTTCGAAGTGCGGCTTGCGCTCTTTGCCGAATGGCTCGGCCCAGTCCGCGATGGGGCGGCCCCAACTCGCTTGATATTCGATCACCGCATGACCATTGCCGAGATCGACCACCTTCTGGATCGGCGGAACCGAGATATCTCGGCCTTTGAAATCGATCCCAATATCGGTAAGGAAGGTGAAATAGCGCTGATGCGTCGGGAGCCCGTGATAGCCGTCGTAGCTATTCTCCACCAGCAACTTCCAGTTAGCGCGCGCGCTGTATGCCTGCTGGCCGGCTACGATCTTCATCCCTACTTCCGATTGATCGGCGACCAGATCGAGATACTCGCGCGCACCCGCCAGGTAGTCATAAAGGCTCTGCGCGTTGCGATCGAAGCAGGCGAAAATGAATCCCCGATAGTTGTCTACCTGTGCCGGCGCAACCAGCGCCATGTCCTCGCGCTTGAAGGCATCGCTGTAGGCGTCTTCGCCGGGGACGCCCACCAAGAGCCCTCGCGAGTTAAACGTCCACGCATGATACGGGCACTGGAAGGTTCTCGCGTTGCCGGTTTTCTGCCGGCACACCATTGCACCGCGATGAGTGCAGGTGTTGAGGAGCACACGGACCTTGTTGTCATCGCCGCGCACCAGGATCATCGGACGGCCCGCGACATTGCGCGAGCGGAAATCGCCGGCGTGGGGCACTTCCGATTCGTGGCCGACATAAATCCAGCACTTATCGAAAATGCGGCGGCGCTCCTCTGCGAGGCATTCGGGATCGGTGAATGCGCGGCGATTCACCTTAAACAGGCCCGCGTTCTGGTCGTCGATGATGTAGTCTTGTGTCGCCCTATTCATAGTTGTCCCCTGTGCTAGCCGGCGGTTAGCTTTGTTTGGGATCCCAGGCCCAATATTGCGCGATAGCGCCCGCATCGACGCGAAGATCGATGCCGGTAATCATGGCGGCGTCATCGGAGGCGAGAAAGGCCGCGGCCTTTCCATAGTCACTCGGGCCCGGCAATTTCTGCATCGCGACCCGATTGCGAAGTGGATCGAAGGCCTGCTTGAGACGATTGGCCTGGTCGGCGCCGGGCGCTTTGCGGCCCCATCGCGCGGCGCGCTCCAGCGACTCCGATGGATCGGTGGCGGTCGGCGTCAGGCTATTCACGCGAATCCTCTTGCCGACAAGTTCCATCGCCGCGGAGCGGGTGAAGTTCAGCAGGCCACTTTTGCCGGTGCAGTAGGCGATGTTACCGGGCTCGCCCTGATGACCGGCGGTGGAAATGATATTGATGATGCTGCCCTTGCGATTCTGCTCGATCATCAACTTCGCGACGTGCTTGGTGAAGAGGAAAGTGCCGCCGAGAATAATCGCGAGCTGCCGATCCCATTCGTTGAGCGGCATGTCGAGCACGCCCTTCTTATTAAAGATGGCGGCGCAGTTCACCAGGATGTCGATGCCGCCGAGCGCCTCGCGCGCGGCGGCCACCGCGGCGATTACCTGGCGCTCATCGGTTACGTCGCAAGTTAGGCCAATCGCAAGAGCGTTGGTGTTCTTCAGATAGCGCGCGCAATCCTCAGCATTTTCCGCGCGCGAGTCCACGCATACCAGCGACGCGCCTTCGGCGGCGAGCCCCTCGGCGATGCCGCCCCCGATGTTAGGACTGGTGCCGGTAACCAGAGCAACTTTTCCGATAAGTCTCATGTCCACTCTCCGCTACTGCGGCGAGCGCGGCGGCGCGCTAAGGAAACATTTCGAGGAATTAAAAATCCAGGTGTCGATGAATTCAGTCTCCGCCGGCTTGCGCTTCAGCTCCGCCAGCGCTCCCGCCAGGCACATCCAGTTGAGGATCTCCTGCTGGCCGCTCGCCTCGACCGAGGCCGCCGGATAGTTTCGCCACGCGTCGTAGTCGCCGGCCCTCAAAGCCTCATACAAGGTCCGGTCAGCGGGAGTGTCAGGATACAGATAGTAGTTCTTCTCGGTCAGAAACGCGTGCGACCATCCGGAGGACGCCAGCAGCGCGACGCGCCACGGACTGTCAGCCATTATTCGCGCAGTTGCCGCGCCGAGATCGAACAGTCGCCGCGGGGTGGGCGCGGGCGGATCGAGTTGCGCCTCGGAAGGAGGACGCTCAAACATCGGAAGCCCGCCGTGTTGCGCGATCACCTTGCGCCCGTAACAGTTTATCGCGAACGGAATAATCGGATACGCGAATCCTCTGCGATCGTAATCAAGGTACATAATCGCATTTGCGAATGCGTGACCGAGCGGATGATGTAGCGGCTTGTAGGAGTACGCGGTGTCGAAGCCCGCATCGATTAGACCGGTCGCGAGATGTTTTCCGGCCGCGAGGTTGCCCGGCAGGCTAAATCCCTTACCGGCGGGTTCGTTCCACACGTTGTTCGGCATCGGACCGAATTCGAACCGGTCGTGTGCGTAGATGCAGTAGGGCGGGACCACATCTTCGCGGAAATTCTCATATTGATCGTCGCCCCAAATGACGATGAAATCGGGACGAAATGCGTCGATCTGAGCCCGCGTTTTGCGCAGCGCGTTGCGCAGCCGCTCGCGATGAACGCTCGCCGCCGCGGCGCCTTCGTCGGTGCTCCACTCCTTGCGCATCGCTTCGGGCCAGTTTTCCGGACTGCGCCACTGTTCGGGCAGGCGCGGATTTTCCAGCATCCGCTTGAGGATCCACGCCATCGCGTGGTCGTGACCCTGGAGCGGCGGGTAATGAGTTATTCCAAGCGCGAGAATCTCACCCATTTTTGCGTCCTCCGTCGTCGCGAAGAATTCGCTGTAGGTAAAGGGCGGCGATGCGATCCTTTGAATAGCCCAAAACGCTGGAAAGTACACACTCGTTATCGGCGCCCAGCGCCGGCACGTAGTTCCGCGCTCTCGCGGTGCTGCGCGCGAATTTGAATGCGGGATTCGGCACCTTCATCGGCCCGGCGCCGTCGTCAACTACCTCGAAGCTGCCGCGCTCCGATAGATGGGGCTGCGCAAGCGTTTCGCGGATCGTCAAATAGCGTGAACACGGAACGTCGCCCGCGGTAAGTCTCGCTTCACACTCGGCGGCGGTTTTGTCGGCGGCCCACTCATCGAGCATCGCCACCATGGCGGCGCCATTTTCGGCGCGACCTCGTCCGGTGCCGAAGCGTGGATCGGTCTCATACTCAGGATGCCCGATCGCGCGCCACAGAGCGGAAAAATTGTTGGGCTTCACTACCGCGATCATTATGAAGCCGTCCTTTGCGCGGGTCGGCGGAAAGCCATTCGGCTTCGCCGGCTGCGGAAATTGCGCTTCCTGAAATTCATAGGTGAGCATGCCCAGCAGGCCATCCATCATCGCAAGGTCAACATGATCTCCGCGCCCGGTGCGCTCGCGCGCGAGTAGCGCGGTCTGAATCGCGCCGAACGCATAGGTGCCGCCCAGGATGTCGCCCACCATGATGCCGGAAGTGAGCGGGCGCTCCAGTCCTTTCTGATATGACAAATTGACTAGGTCGAACCCGCTCGCCGCATGCAACGTCGGAGCGTAAGCACTGCGCTTCGACCATGAGCCGGCTTGGCCAAAACCGGAGATCGAGCAGTAGACGATACGGGGATTGATTTCCTCGAGGCGCTGGTAATCGAGTCCTAGCCGCTGCATTACGCCGGGACGCGAATTCTCGACCACCACGTCGCATTTCGCGGCGAGTTCGCGCACCAGCTCCGAAGCCTCAGGCTGACGCAGATCAACGGAGAGGCTTTTCTTGCCGCAATTGAGCGACGCGAAGTAAGCGCTCTTGCCATTTCGAAGCGGTGGCTGCATGCGAATGAAATCGCCCTCAGGCGGCTCAATCTTGAAGACCTCGGCGCCGAGGTCCGCCAAAAGCCGCGTGCAGTAAGGCCCCGAGACGATGGTCGTGAAATCGAGGACGCGCACGTTTGCGAGAATATCGCTACTCATTCGCGGCCTCGGCACGATCCTTTTCCTTCAGCAGGGAAAGATAGTGGCGATTGAGGCGCTCCAGATGCTGCTCCATCTCGGCCACCGCGGCGTCGCTGTCGCGCGCTTCGAAGTGCTTCATGAAACGGCGGCGCGACGGCATGACCCACGGATTGCGCTGTTGTCCGATCGCGCGAATGAAGTGTTGCATCACGTCAAGCAAAGCTTCCATCACGATGACCATCACCGGATTCTTGGTCGCGCGCGCGAGGACCCGATGAAAGTCGAGATGAGTCGCGGCTTGATCGTAGAAGTTCATTTTCTCGCGAGATGCGCGCTCGGCCAACGCGAGGTTGGCCTTGAGCGCCTCGATATCCTCGGCAGTAGCGCGCTCACATGCGGCGCGTACGGCGATCGATTCAATCAACACTCGCGCCTCGGTGAGATGTTCAGGTGCAATCGCGCCGAGATGAAACATATCGCGCAGACCGGTGACGATCGCGTCGCCGGTGCTCTCGCGCACGAATGCGCCACCGGTCGCGCCCTTCTGTAGGCGCAGCAGGCCGGCATTTTCCAGCGACCTCAGAGCCTCGCGCAGAGTGTTGCGTGATACGCCAAACTGTTCGGCCAGAGCACGTTCGGCGGGAAGCCGATCGCCGGGCCGCAATCGCCGATTCGAGAGCTCGCTCCGGATCTGATTGGCGATCTCTTCGAACGCGCGCGGAGTCTTGATCGGTCGAAATTGGATCCGTCCGTGAGGGCGCGCTTCGCCACGGACCTTCACGTGCGGCGCGGCCGCTATCCGCGCAGCGCGTTCGCGCTTGACATTCGTCTTTCGCATATGCACCATTGGTTCAACCATTGAATTTGAACTGCCGGCCGCTAAATGTCAAGCGCGATCGGTAAATCAGTCGACCCAATTTCCATATGGAGGAATTGACTCTTGATCTCATTCGAACTGACCGAGGAACAAAAGCTGGCGCAGTCGATGGTGCAGACGCTGGCAACCTCCACGCTGCGCCCGGCGGCGCGCGACGCCGACGACCGCGAGGCAATTCCTGCATCGATCCTCAACCAGATCTGGGCGACCGGCATCGTTCAGTCGCAAGCCGACCCCGACGCCGACGGCTCATTCGCGACGTTGAACGCGATTCTCCTGGAAGAGCTCGCCGTCGCTGACGCCGCATTCGCGATCGCCGCTGCCGCGCCGATCGGATTCCTCAGTGCGATCGCGGCGCAAGGCTCGCCGGCGCAGAAGGAGAGCCTGCTACCGCTCTTCGGCGGCGAGCAATATCGATGCGCCAGTGTCGCCATTATGGAACCGGATTTCGCATTCGATGTCTCCGCGGTCCGCACTACCGCCGTCAAAACCCGCGATGGATATCGCCTGATCGGCGTCAAAGGATTGGCGCCACTCGCTGCGCGATGCAGTCACTTCCTGGTGATAGCTCGATGTGATGGCAAGCTCGAAGCATTTATCGTGGAGCGCGGCGCCAAAGGTGTCAGCGTCGGCGAACAGAAACCTAACCTAGGTCTGAGGGCGCTCGAAACCGCCACTGTGAGTTTCAAAGACGTGGAGTTAGCGGCGAATGCGCGCCTCGGCGAGGCAGCAGGATGCGACGTTCAACGCATAATTGATTCTGGCCGCACCGCACTGAGCGCAATCATGACCGGAGTCAGCCGCGGCGTGATGGAGTTCGTTCTCCCGTATGTCAAGGAACGCGTGGTGCATGGCGCGCCGCTGGCGCAGAAGCAGGTCATCGCGTTTCGCCTAGCTAACATGCGGATCGAAACCGACGCGATGCGCTGGATGACGTGGAAGGCGGCCTCGATTCTCGAGCAAGGCGGCGACGCGACGAAGCCGGCGCAGCTCGCCTACATCTATGCCGCCGAGCAAGCGATGTGGATCGCCGATGAAGGCGTGCAGATGCTCGGTGGGCATGGCTACCTGCGCGATAACCCGGTCGAGATGTGGTATCGCAACACGCGGTCTATCTCGATCATGGAAGGCGCAGTCGGCGTTTAAGGGAAGAAGGAAATCATCATGATAGACTTTGAGCTTACTCCGGCAGACAAGAAGGTCCTTGATGAAGCGCATCGCCAGGCTCTCATCGCGCGGCGCTATGCCCAATACTACGACCATCACGAGGACGAAGTTCCGCCCGAGCAGTTTCCCGAGGCGGCCGATCTCCCCAGCATGGCGCGCGTCGCCGAGGAAGGCGTGGAGGGCAGCAGCGGCCCGCGGATACTTCACTCGCTGGTGATGCTGGAGGCTACCTGGGGAGGGCTCGCGCTTCATCGGAGCAAGTGGGGCCTGGGCAACACGGTGCTCGAGACGGTCGCTTCCCCCGAGCAGATCAAGAAGTGGAAGGACTATACCATTTCGATAGCTATCACTGAGCCCGGCGCGGGATCGGATCCCGCTAACATCAGGACTAGCGCTACCTTCGATCGTGAGATGAACGAATGGGTTCTCAATGGAGAAAAGATTTTCATCTCGCAGGCGCAGTCCGCCGATGCCGCGATGGTGTTTTCGCGCTTCGTCGCGCCCGATGGCACGCGGGGCATGACGACCTTCCTGGTCGAGAAAGGCACTCCCGGTTTCACGATCGGTCCGCAACTCAAGAAGCTCGGCATCCGCGCGCATGACACCTGCAACCTGGTGTTCGAGAATTGCCGCATCCCGGAGTTCAACCACATCAAGGGCGACTTCAAGTCTACGATGTCGGTGTTCAACGATTCGCGTCCGATGGTGGCGGCCACGGCACTAGGTGTGGCGCGCGCGGCGCTCGATTTCACGCGCGAGAAACTTGCGGAGGGAGGCATCGAGCTCGACTATCGCGGCGGCTCTGGAAGCCGCTCAGCCGTTGCCGATAAGTTCATTCGGCTGGAAGCCGCTCACGAGGCCGCCCTGCTCACCGTGATGCGCTCCAAGTGGCTCGAGCAGCAAAACGTTCCACCCAAAGTGGAAGCCTCGATCGCGAAGGCGGCGGGCGGCAAGGCCGCGCGCAAGATCACCCAGGGATGCATCGAGCTGCTAGGTCCCGAGGCGCTTTCTGAGGATCACATTCTGGATCGATGCTTCCGCGACGGGCGAATTTACGACATCTACGAAGGCGCCGGTGAAATTCAGCGCCTTATCATCGCCCGCGCGATCCTCGGCTATACCAATCGCGACCTACGCTAAGACTGAAATAAACGAGGCGGCCTTCGTGGTATCGAAGGCCGCCTCGCATGGTGGCTCAAGGGGCCGGTGTGGGTGTGGGCATCGCGGTCGAGCAGCTAGCCGGCGGGTTCACCGGTACATAGTGCGGGAACTGGCCGTTTAGTCCTCCATCCTGAGAGCGAGTCACGCTGGTTCCGGCCACTACGAGTTTAGCATCGAGAGGGGGCGTCGCAGGCGTGCCGTAGGTCATATAGGGATCCGGACAGGCTGACGCCGCGGGCGTCCAGGTGAAATCGTTGAGTACTATTCCGTAATCCCAGCACCCCTCAGCCGGACAGACGTAGTAACTCTCACCGCCATTTTGCGAAGGACAGAAGTAAGGATCCGCATTAGGACCGGTGGTAACCCCGGTACACGCGCCGAGCGGTGACGGACCGGTCGCATTGGGGCGGGTCTGGGCGACATTGAGGAACATCCAGCCGGTAGCGGGGTCGTAGAAATACTTGTCCAGCACTGGCTGCCCATTGGCGGTGAGATCGGTGATGGCGGTGCCCGCCGTCATCGAGGTAGTCGGATAGAAACACAGCGCACGGGTGGGGTCAGGGTTGGAACCGGCCGGGCATACCCCATTGAGCTTGGGAAACACGCCCTGCGCGGGACAATTCTGGTCCTTCACATAGTTCTGATGATCAAGGTTGAAGCATGCTTCGTCAGGTTTCAGCTCGTTAGCCTGCCCGTCGATCTGGTTATAGGCCAGTCTGAGTGCGGTGTCTTTAGCTTCCACCGCTCCGCCGCCCCATGAGCGGTAACCACGGGTGACCGCGAAGGAGCCGGCCTTCGGATGACCGTTCACAGCATTGCTACCGCTGCCCTGGTAACAGATACCTATTCGAACATAGAAAGGCGAGCTGGTGGAAATATCCGGTTTAACCGTATCGACCGCGGCGACGTGCACCAGATTGGGAATTCCGGCACTCGCGGTGACCGTGTAGCCATAGCCGCTCTGGACCTTAGGCTCCCCAAATCCCCTGACCATTGCGACCTGCCAGAACCATCTCGGGATGCTCCTGGAGCATTCCGCTGAACTCGGTGGAGTCTTTGGTGAAGGTGACCATCTGATCATGCCGACAGGTATCGAGGTTCTTGTCATGGACACACGGATTCGGGTCCGCACCTGGTGGGGTAATGTCGGGAAACAGCGTCTGGAATTCCAGCGCGCCAACTTCGCCGGGCGAGAAGTTTGCGGTCGGTCGCCCTTCCAGCTTGATGTCCTGTTTGCCCTCAGCCTGACACTCATCGACGGAACCACCAGGATCGCCACCTGCCGCATTCAACTCGAGGTTGTTGAGTGAGATAGGGTGAAGCTTCCCGCTCAAACCGTCGCAACTGCCCGCCATCACGCCGCTGCAGCAAGGCGCGGGATTAGCAGGGCCCAGGCAAGAGCTATTTGGGATCGACGATGATGCGTAGCCACTCAGAGTGCCATCGAGATCGATGACCGCGGTGTTCTTGTCCCCATCTTGAAAGGACGAAATGTTGACCTGTTGGGTGTAAACCTGGTGGCGAAAATTAACATTGTCCCAACTCAACTCCTCGCTCGCGGTCGCGACCGGATAGGAACTCATGTTGCCCTGAAACCATCCTAAGGCGGCATCGCCTTCGTAAGGCCCATTAGTGGGAGGAGGGGTGGGCGAAGGAGGAGTGTTTAGATAGGCAGCATCGGTGGTGGTCAGTAAAGGAGTCGGGTCGATCAGGAAGTTGACGAAATGGTCATGAAAAATCAGCGCCGGACCGTCATAGATCATGTATCCGGCGAAGTTCCAGTTGTTTCCGGGGTAGCCGAGGTTGATGAGATCGCCGCCGGTGCCAATATGTCCCTTCTTGGCCGCGGTCTTGTCGATGCAGCCAAACGTCCATCCTCCGGCGGCACCGAAGCCGATAATCAGTCGCAAATCCGGACAGGGACCCCATCGGTCAACGTTGTTCTGGCTAACTCCAATCACCACGGAATCCTGTACCAGCGAATAGATGCCGGGATAGTTCCCATCCGGGCCACCGGAAGTCACCAGCGAGATACTGTCACGATTGGTCGCCATTCGCGCATCCTTAACCGTATAGAAGCTGGGCCGCAACCAAATCCCGCGAAAGCGGTTGCGCGTGGCAGTAACGCCGTCGAATTCCGCCATGGTCGCGTGGCTGTCGGCCGACTTGACCCCATTCAGATACGGCAACAGCGCCGCCGCTTGGATGTTCTGTTGGTCCCCGCTATAAAGTCCGGAGTCGCAACCATGCGCGCGATTGTTGGTAAACGAGCCGTGCAGGTTGCCGATAGTTGGGTAGGTGCCGATCGGAATGAACCCCTTATTGGTAAAGCTTCCTCTGAAAGGCGGAACGTACCAGTACCCCTTTCCTTCGCCCTGACAGCCACCGATAGAATTACCGGTTAGCCGTGCGCTTGGGTTGACGATCCAGAACCCGGTGGCAGGTTCGATATAGATCTGGCCTTTATCACAGGGCGGTACCGCTTTGGCCAGAAAGAATGCTCCGTTGTCGGGGGTATCCTTATTCCCGAACTGGAAGCACGAGCCGACCGTTCCATTGGACTGGTTGTCGGTATCCGGGACCCGGAAACCATCATAGGCGAGCTTCTTGGGATCCGCATTTAATGGATCGACCAGGTTGTCACCCACCCACCAGTAGGCCTTGATCAAATCATCGCGCTTGAATCCTGTTTTGTCCTTTTCATCGAATGAGTCATTCACATCGAAAGAGTTACTCATCGCGCCGAGGCCGAGGTTGTTGTTGAAGGTGATATTGTCTTCGTTACCCATCTCCTCATAGAAGATATGGCCGATGATCCTGGCGCAGAGATTGTTGGAAATCGTAAGGTTCTGCGTCGAATGGACGGTAATGCACTTGTTATAGCTGTGATCGATGCTGTTGGAGTCGACCAGCACCTTGGCATTCGTCAAGTCGCCGTCCATGTGAAAGTGAAAGGGATAGCTCCCCAGCTGATCCTTGCCGAACTTTTGCAGCTCGACTCCCTGGACGGAAACCTCCGCAAAGCCCGGAAGGAATTTCAGCTCGCCGCCCCAGTGGTTATCGTCGCCTTTGGCAGGGGTGTCGGCGGTGAATTTTATGTTGCGGCTGATGAGACCAACTTCGGCGCGTTCATCAACTCCCCAATTTTTGTCCGCGCCGTCACAGTAGGAAGCCAATATCATCCCGTTACCGCAACTGAGTGAAGTCCCGGTCGACGGCGGCGCCGAGCCAAAATGATAGAACTTGAGCGGCTGAGTAAGGTTGATGACTCGCCCACTGGCGGTTAGCGCGCCGAAGCTCGCAATCTGTACGAATTCAGTCTCGAAGGGACTGAAGCCGGTGCCCGAGACCGCGATCCAGTCGTTGACCTGCCAATTTGCGCCCGGCGTCGTCGTATTACCCATGACGTCGCTGGCGACCGTAATCGAGGTGGCGGATTGAGAGGGAACCAGCACATTACTGGCCGAGTTGTAAGTCGTGGGACCGGCCGCATTGGCCAGGTAAGTCCAGCTCACTCCGCCATTCCCAACCACGCCCTTGGAGCCAAACAGCCGCAGCGATCCTTTCGCTTCGACTTCGATACCCTTGGTGT
>VFSW01010510.1_pt1 | contig 13099 bp, 7 predicted proteins | sample 5358111 | NCBI WGS metagenome assembly VFSW01 (sample SAMN11554181, study PRJNA540505) | mine drainage metagenome | isolation source: sediment from site ElyBrook_90M | place: USA: Ely Copper Mine, Vershire, VT | collected 2017 | reverse complement strand
GGCCCACAGATCCGCCCCGTAGCGATCCGTGGCCAGCGCCAGATCGTGATAAATCCCGATCTTCATGCCAGCCGCCAGCGCGTGCGCCTGGGCCTCGGCCAGTTGCCGGTCAATCTGCCATTGCAAAAACTTGTAGAACAGAACGTTGCGCTCATGCTGGACCGCGAACTCGGCCACCGCCCCCGACCGCGCGTCCCGATACTGCTCCGGCCAATCGGTCCACATCCAGACGTTGGGATCGCGGCGATGCATCTCCGCGTCGAGCGCGCAGTACACCGCGAAGTCGTGCAAGCTCGCGCTCTGTTCGGCGACGTAGGCATCGAACTCGCCCGAGCCCGGAAAGGCCGCGAAAATCCGCCGCAGCACTCCCAGCTTCAGCGCGGCCACCCGTTCATACTCGACAAACTCCGACGCCCGCAGCGCCACCATCTCCCGGCGCTCGTCCCCGGTCAGCGCCACGTTCCCCGTCTTCTCGACATCGAGATACAGGAAATTTCGATACAGCGAGCACTGCGGCAGGTATGGGCTGGTGTTGTAGGGCTGCCGGTTCGGAATCGCGTGCAGCGGATTCAGCGCGATAAAAGCCGCGCCCGCCCTCGCAAAGGAATCGATGGCCGCCTTCAAGTCGGTAAAATCGCCGCATCCCCAATCGCGCGCCGAACGGAGACCATAAACGGTAACCGCGACGCCCGCCGCGCGCCCGTCGAACGCCTTCGCTCGTTCCGGACACACAATGAAATGCGCTTCGGCGATTGTCTCCAGTTCCGGCTCTTTCACGCGATAGACACGGAGCCAGTGATAGCCGAGCCGCAGGTTCTCCGGCAGAGGCACGCGCCGCCCGCCCTGCTCCAGCGCCAGTTCCGGCAGCCAGAACCAGTGATGTTCGATGTCGCCCTGCTCCCACTGGATCTCCAGCTTGATCGTTCCGGATTCCTCGGGCGGGAGGGCCAGCAGGATCGACGCGCCATGTTGGCGGACCACGACGGCCGAGGGCAGGGGCCGCGCCGGCTCCGGCGTGTGAGCCGCGGCCGCAATCGCGTCCAGAACGTCGTCCGGGGTCTGGTGGGTGCGTCCCCAGATGTCGATATATTCAAGCTCGATGCCGTGAGCGGCGGCGGCTCTCAGCCGGAGTGCGGTGGTTGGCTCCAACTCCTAATTATGGATGCTGAGCAGCACCGGCGTGGACACCCGGGTGCCCACCCCTACGCTCACCGAAAGCGTCCCGTTGGGAATCCACGTGGGAATCTGGATCTGAACCGACGACGCATTGATCTGTTGGACAGGGATGCTGAACGCGGAGGGAGTATTCATCGCGCCGCCGGTCACAAACACAGTCTGCGCATCCGCCGGCGCGAGCAGGAAATTAGAGACATTCAGCGTCACCGTGTCGCCCGGATGCACCTGTTGCGTGGGCGCGATTGCATTGCCGGCCGCGTTCGATACCGACAAAATCACCGGCGGGGCGGCGTCCACTTTCATGAAGATCATCGGCGCTCTCTGGCCCGAAGGCGAAGTCAGGACCACATCCGCGGGCCCCAATGGGACGCTAATCGGCACGGTGACCTGAATCTGATTGCCGTTGATCAACGTGGGAGAAACAATCTGCTGCGCTCCGATGCTCAACGTCCACCCGGTGAGATCGGGGGTCTGGATGCCGCTGACGTTGATCGCCGCGACGCCGCCCGCGGGCGTTCCCGCCAGGCCCGTTGCCGCATTCGTCACCGGAGCGCGCAGGCTGACCTGATTGGGAGCCGGGGCCGCGATCGGGATTCCCACTCCCGTGCCCAGATCGGCGGCATAAGTCGCGGTCTGCAGGCCCGTGGTGACCGTCACGTTCGCCGTCGCCAGCGGAGCGGCCGAATTTACGGAAACATCGACGAACAGCAGCAGCGGATTGACCACGTACACCTGCTTCACCACGATGTCGCTCGATCCGAATCCCACCACCGTCTGGCCGCTCACGAAATTCGTATTGTCGCCGTCGATCCGGATCTTAACGTCGGTTCCCGCCACAACCACCGCGGGACTAACCGCCGCGATCGTGGCCGGATTTGTGTACGGATACACGTACTGCGGGGGCGTGCCGAACGGAATCGCCTGCCCCGACGTCTGTCCGTCGGGATTCATCGCTTCCACCGACGCGCTGTAGCCTGCCGGCGCGGCAGGAGCCGTCAAGGTGAATGATCCGTCGGAGTTCGCCGTCGCGGCCGCCGGCGTGCCGTCGAACAGGAACGTGGTCGCGGCGGATAAATTCGACCCCGTGACGTTCAACGTCGCGTTGGCCGTATTGGGGGTCAGATTGGCCAGCGCCGGCGGACCGGACGGGACCACGTAAAACGCGGCCGGCAATACATATACGTCGTTGCTCACCGAGACAACCAGCGCCACCGGCGTCGGCGCAGACACCTGGTAGGTGTAGACGGCCATCGAGACATAACCCTGGGTGTAGTATTTCGTGTATCCCGGAACCACCGAGGCTTGGCTGCCGATCGCCGATACGCTCAAGCCCGGGGCGAGCTGATTGCCATTCACGACCGTACCCGGCGCATAAAAGTCCATGCTGAAGCTGCCATTGGCCGGCAGCATGGGGCTGGCCTCCACCGCGTTGTTCAGGTAGCCGGACAGTTCCATGCCATACACGGCCGGACCCGAACTTGCCTGCATGCTGAAATTCGCGTTGGCGACGTTGTTTCCCGCGCTCACGCCGATCGAAACCGCCTGCGTCCAGTCGAGCGTCCCGGGGAAGAACTGCGTCACGAATCCGGTGTTCGCGGGGAAAGGCGTCTGCGTCGCATCCACCGGCAGAACGATCGCGTCCGGACCCGATTCGCCCTGCGCCGCGGGCGGCAGCGGATGCGCGTATAAAAGATAATTGCCCGGCGGAATCGCGTTGATGGTGTATGTACCGTCCGGATTGGTCAGCGAACTGATCGCCACGCCGGTGACCGGCGAAATCGCCACCACGCTCGCCAGATTCACGCCGTTTCCGCCCACCGTCACCTGGCCCGAAATGCTGCCCGTCGCAGCCAGATAGCCCGGCGTGGGGTAGAGCAGCGAAACGCCCGCGATATCGTCCGCCGCCAGCGGCATCGCCTTGGTGGTCGACCGCGTGATGTAGGTGGACATCGTCGCCGACGTCAGCGTATGCTGCAATCCGAGGGCGTGCCCGAACTCGTGCACCATCGTCGTGAAGGAGCTGTCGTAGAAACTCGCCTGCTGCGGCACCGTCACCGTCAGATCCTTGCGCAGTTGAATGCGCGACCGTAGAATCGGCAGGAATGGCGTAGTGGCGTTGATGAAGCTCACGTCCGCGTAGGTGGTCACCTTCGTTTGCGCCAGGATTCCCGGAGCGATGTTGGCGTCGTCGAACACCACGTCGATGCCTGGAGCAGCCTGCGGCGTGCCCAGGGATTCCAAACCGCCATAGGCCAGTTTCACTTGCGAACTGGAAACGCCGTTCCAGGCCTGCGCCGCCAGTTGCAGTTCGCTGACGACCGCCGTGAAACTGTCGCCCGGCACGAACACATCCGGACCCTGGTCGGAGATGAAATAGTAAACCGTGTTGTTGGCAGTCTGCGTCAGGTCGAACTGCAGGTTAATGGGAGTAAACGGCCCCACGCGGCTGGGGAAATAAACGAAATGATAATATCCGGAAGCGACGGAGGAGAGCGCGGCCAGCGCCGCCGCCATACTCAGAACCCGCTTCGGGAAGTTCATTTCGTCACCGCCGGTTTCTGCAGCGTCCTGACGATTTGCGACCGCAGGTCACTCCACTTCATGCGGACCGCCGCGTCCGTGACCGGCTTGCCCGACTTGTTGAGCATTGGATCCGTAATGACGGCCCGGCCCGCAACCGCCGCGCCGGAAGCGTCCTCCGTCAAACTCAGCATGCCCTGCGATAGCCCGATCAATTGGGTCATGCCCCGGGGGCTGGTCCACAGGAACAATACGTATTCCTTGCCGGACGTCAACGCGGGCGATCCCACCCCGATCTGGCGGATCTTTCCGTATACGCCTCCCGGCACCGCGACTTCGGCCGGAACAGAGGCGCCTTTCAGCGACTCGGAAACCTGTAACTGATAGTAGGTATAGACATCTTGCCCGATCATCGCCGACCGGGATCCGGTGACGCGGGCGCGGACGATGGCCGTCGACTGGAGAATGAGGTCGTTCATCGACATCTTCACCAGCGTGGTCGCGCCCGCCGGGGCGATCAGGGCAACGCTGGCCAGAATGGAGAACAGGTTCCGCATCCGCCTTTGAAGAAGCAAGATCCATGCCGATCTGAGCCGCTGATAGAAATAGAGTTAACGCATCCCAGGAGGGCGGTTTTGTGGATCTGTGACACAGGATTGAGACAGATCGACTCAAATCTTTTAGGGACAGGTCAACTGGAACACTTCAAACACCGGGCGGCCATTCGAATCGGCGATGGTGCGAAACCCTGCCTTTCGGCAACCCGCCGCCTCCGCCGCCTGATCGAAACGCTTGTGGACGCCCGCGAAATTCTCGCGCTTTTCCGTGTGCGCCAGATAGAGGGCGCCGTGATTGGCGAACATTCGCGCCGCCGTCTGCCTGTCCCAGTCGCTGGGCGTCTCGGCCAGGAATGGATCGTGCCCGCTCTGCATCTTCAGCCGTCCGTTGTGCAGCACGTCGAGAGGCAGTTCGATCCCCCAGTCGAGCACGTAAACGGTCTGGCCGGGAACGTCGGCTATTGCTGCCGACAGTGGATAGATCGCGTCGGTGAATCCGCCCTCTGCGCCATTTCGCTCAAATTGCGAAATGTACTGCGCGATCACCAGCAAGTTTAGCGCCACCAGCAACCCGCAAATCCCCGCCCAAGCCCACTTCCACGGCAGCCGTGAAATCGCGATAGCCACGAACATCTGCGGGAAGGGCCACAGCAGCACAGTGTGGTGCAAAGACGCGCCGGCATCCCTGGTCGATGCCATCAGAAACCACGAGACCGCACAGAACACCAGGCAGAAGCGCGCCGCCCGCGACCGCCACCACAAGGGAATCGCCAGCAGCGCCAAAGCCGCCGCCCACTCCATGCCGCCGCCACGATGCTCGCCCAGATGGTCACGCACGTACGCCGCCGCCCGTCCGCGGAGCGATACGGCAGTTTTGGGCAGATCGGTATATTCTTCCGAGACAATATACCCATATAGACCGTAGCCGCCCAGTGCGCTCCGGACATGGATAAACTTGGCCGGCGCGGCTTTCGGCTCCAGGTGAGCCGTCGTGCGGAATGTCTCCCCGCGGCGGTGGCCGTTGTAGATCATGAATGGGAGCGACCCCAGCAGAAACCCGGCAGCCGCCGTGGCGATATGACGCCTAGTGATCAATTTCGATACATCACGTCCAAAAATGAACACTACCCCGCAAATCAGTCCAGCCAGAGCCCAGACGAATACCGCCTTATTCCAAAGGGCAAGTCCCAGGAAGAAAAACCCGGCGGGAAGATCCCTGGGAACGCGCTCCTGCGCAAATTTGACCAGGAAGAAACAGCCGGTCACAAGCAAAAGATGTTCAAGCGCAACTGGACCCCAGTCAAAGGTGTTGGTCAGAAGAAACGTCGGATCCGAGGCAAGCAAGAGAGCCGCCATGAGGGCCGCCGGACGGCTGACGGATCGTTCTGTCAAGTAGAAGAAAATAAATACGGTTAATGCCCCGGCCAGCACCACGGGGAGGCGCAGAACCCAAGCTGCCCAGTGCGGATGGGCCTGAAAAGATGACCGGAAAATGACCATCAGCGGCCAGAAAATCAAGGTCTTGAGGGTCCCGATATAGGTCATGGTCATCAGCGGAATGTCATGATGGAACACGCGGAGGCGGAACTCTCTTGACACGGGCTGGTAATATGGACCGGCGAACAGCGCCTCGTCCATCTGTATGCCCGCGTAGGGGATGAGGGCGCATCCGGCGAGAATCGTCAGGCAGCAGGTCAGAAAAAGCGGGAGTCGCGAGGCGAGATTCTTCACAGCGGCCAGAAAGTATTGAGAATTTTTACCTGTTCCTCAAACAGTATAAAGCATCCAGGCCGTAATGCTTTGCCCGACATTGACCGATAGGAGGACGATGTAGAGGCGGGCGTTGGGCATTGAAAAGATTGGCACTGTAATTGCTTGCAAAGTGCGGCGTTGGTATGATATGCTGTGCGAAGCAGATTGGAAGAGCAGTGATCGCGGCGGGTGGAGGCCCGGCGCCGGATTGGCGAACAGCCTGGCCGGAAGATCTCTGCGGATGTTGGCCAACCGGCCAATCTTCCCTGGCGAATCCTTCTCGCATCGAAGCGATTCGAAACCAAAACGCAACCGTCGTAAAAAACGGATCGAAGACCTGAACCTTTTTCGTGGTCCAAGCGTCTAAGGATTTGACGCGGACAAACGATATAGGAAGAACGAAGAAAAAATAAAAGAAGAGAAGAGACAAGAGGCAGCCATGACTAAGAACGAGTTAAACAAATTTAGAAATATCCTGGAGGCGAAGCAGGCGGAGCTGATCGCGTTCGTGCGGAATCGCGAGGGAATTGCCATCGAGAAGAGCCCGGACGCTTTGGACGAAGTGCAGCACGCCGCCGAGCGCGAGCTGGCGATCCGCAATCTGGACCGCGAGTCGCAGTTGCTCCGCAACGTGCGCGCGGCCCTGCGCCGCATCGACGAGGGGACCTTCGGAGTGTGCCTGCACTGCGAGGAGGACATCAGCCCGAAGCGGCTGGCCGCGGTGCCGTGGACTCCCTTCTGCATCCAGTGCCAGGAAATGGCGGACCGCAACCAGGCCGGCGACGCGTCGGAGAATTTCGACGAAATGCTGGTCAGCGCGGCCTGACAATCCGGATAAAAGAAGTCATCCGGCCCGCTTTCTCCTTCTCCCTCCGGTAGGAAAAAAAGCGCTCGGCATCGCAGAACGTGCAGATGCCGAGCGCTTCAATATTTTCAGGCCGGACCCCGGCGCTCTCCATCTGCCCCTGATTTTCCTTGGCCAAGTCGAGGTGTGTTTTTCCTCCTCCGAATCCAAACTGGCGCGCGACGTCCTCTCCCACTTCATAGCAACACCCGCCGATACCCGGCCCAATGGCGGCATGGACGTCGCGCGGGCGGGTTCCAAATTCAGCCCTCATGCGAGCCAGCGTTTTTTCGACGATGTGCGCCGCCGTGCCCCGCCATCCGGCGTGAATGGCCGCCACGGCCGCGTTTCGCTCATCCGCCAGTAAAATGGGATAGCAGTCGGCGGTGCGGATCGAGACGGAAACTCCGGCCTGGCCGGCGATCAGCGCGTCGCCTTCGCCGCAGACGCCCGGGCCCGCGGCGAGCAGCACCGCATCGGAATGGATCTGCCGGAGCCCGGCAAGATCGGAGGGCAAAACAGCCCCCCTCATCCCGAAACCGTGCTCCACTCCCGGCATCGAGGCGAGGCCGCGCGCCATCAAAAAACCGCCCATGCATCGATTCTAAACCGTGTATCCTGTTGGCGACGCCATGAAGATCCTCATCCCGCTCCTTTTCTCAATCGTCACCTTTGCCCAGGCGCCGAATCCCGACGCCTTCTACCACCTCGGCCCCGACTCCCTTCCCATGGACGGCGTGCCTAAGGGCGAAATCCGCGGACCCTTCAAAATCGACAGCAAGGCGTACCCAGGCACGTTTCACACCTACTGGGTCTACGTCCCCGCGCAGTACGACGCGGCCACGCCGGCCAGCCTGATGATCTTCAACGACGGCCAGGCCTACATGAATCCCTCCGGCGACGCCCGCGCGCAGAACGTGATGGACAACCTGATCTATCGCCGCGAAATTCCCGTGATGATCGGCGTCTTCATCAATCCAGGCCACACGCCGGAGCAGCCCGAGCCCAACGCGGCGGAATGGGGCGATAAGACCACCAACCGGCCAACCGAGTACAATTCGCTCGACGATAAATACGCCCGCGTGATCTGCGATGAGCTTCTGCCCGCGCTCTACAAGGAGTACAACATCGCCAAGGATCCGGAGCGTCATGGCATCGGCGGCGCGAGTTCGGGCGCAATTGCCGCCTTCACCGTGGCATGGCAGCGGCCCGGAGAATTTCGCAAGGTGCTGAGCATCGTGGGGCGTTTTGTCAATCTCCGCGGCGGCGCCGCCTCCGCCGCCAACGTCCGCAAGAGCGAAAAGAAACCGATCCGTGTGTTTTTGCAGGACGGCCGCAACGATAATCGCGGCGAGCGTCCGGACGGAACCTACGACGAACGCCGCGACTGGTTCCTGCAAAACGTCCGCCTGATGCAGGCGCTTTCAGAAAGAGGCTACGACCTGAACTACGCCTGGGGCATGAACAAGCACGGCCAGAAGATGGGCGGAGCGATCCTGCCGGACATGATGCGCTGGCTGTGGCGCGACCAGCCGGTTTCCGTGGACGTCCACGACGCAGTGGAGCGCAGTTTCCGCGAGCCCGCTAAGAAAAATTAACGCAGCGGGCCAAAACGGGTATGCTACGATACCCTGTTCGATCCTGGAGTTATCGTTGACTACCGCACCCCCTACGACGCGAAGTACACCCGCGCTGATTTTTCTTCTGATTCTTTTTTCGCTCAGCGGCATGTGCGCACTGATTTATGAAGTCGTCTGGTATCAACTGCTGCAGCTCGCCATCGGGTCGACGTCGGTGTCGCTGGGCATTCTGCTCGCGACATTCATGGGAGGCCTGTGCATCGGCAGCATCGGGTTCCCGCGCCTCCGCCTGACGCAGCATCCGTTGCAGATTTACGCCGCGATCGAACTCGGCATCGCGGCGCTCGCCGTCCTGGTGCAGATGGCGATCCCGGCGTTGAGCCGCCTTTACATCGCGGGAGCCGAGCACGGCATGCCGGGCATGCTGTGGCGAGGAGTGCTGGCCGCGCTCTGCATGCTGCCGGCTACCATTCTGATGGGCGCGTCCCTGCCGTCCATCGTGAGATGGGCGACGGGCGTGTCCTGGTGGGGCTATCTGTACACGGGCAATACGGCGGGTGCAGTAGTCGGGTGTCTGGCCGCCGGATTCTACCTGCTGCGCGTCTATAACATGGCCACGGCGACGTACTTCGCGGCAACGATCAATATTCTGGTCGCCTGCGGAGCGTTCCTGCTCGCTTCGCGGCTCCCTCACGAAGATGCCGCGGAGCCGGAAATCGAAGCATCCGGCGACAGACCAACGCGTTGGCCGGTTTATCTGGCCATCGGCATCTCCGGCGCCACCGCCCTGGGCGCGGAAGTGGTCTGGACGCGGCTGCTCGGGATGCTGCTGCTGGGCACGGTGTACGTGTTTTCGATTATTCTCGCGGTGTTTCTGGTCGGCCTCGCCATCGGCAGCGGAGCCGGGTCGTGGCTGATCAGGAAAGTGCGTCCGCAGCTCGCCCTCGGCTGGTGCCAGATCCTGCTGCTGGCCGGGTTCGCCTGGACCGCGTACATGATCGTCGACATTCTGCCGTTCTGGAACGACAACGCACTGACCACGCCCGACCCCTGGCACATGTACTACCTGGACCTGAAGCGCTGCCTGCTGGCGATCCTACCGCCCACGCTGTTCTGGGGCGCGAGCTTCCCGCTGGCCTGCGCCGCCGTGTCGCGAAAGGGCGAAGATTCCGGACGCACCGCCGGCGGGGTGTACGCGGCGAACACGCTTGGCGGCATCGCCGGCGCGCTGCTGGTCAGCCTGGTTTTGATTCCGCGGATCGGCTCGCAGAACGCCCAGCGCGCGTTGCTGATCGCCACAGCCATCGGCGGCCTGATCGTGCTGTTCCCGATCCTGCGCCGCTCGGGAGCGGGAATTGCCGGCCTGGCTGCGTCGCTGGGACTCGCCGGACTGCTGGCCTGGTCCCTCGATCCCGTGCCGGGCGACCTGATCGCCTACGGCCGCCGCATGGCGATCAACGCGGGCCAGTCGAAGATGCTCTATGTGGGGGAAGGGATCAACTCCTCCGTCGCGATAACGGAGTGGCCGAACAACACGATTTACGTCAATGTGAACGGCCACGTGGAGGCCACCACCGAGCCCTACGACATGAAGCTACAGCGCATGGTGGGGCACCTGCCCGCGGTTCTCCACCCCGATCCCAAATCGGTGCTCGGCATCGGCTTCGGCGCGGGCGTTTCCGCGGGAACCTTCACGCTCTATCCCGGCATCCAGAAGATCACCATCTGCGAAATCGAGCCCCTGATTCCGCCCGCCTCGACCAAATATTTCGGCGACGCCGACTATCGCGTCGCCCTGGACCCGCGCACGCACATCCAGTTCGACGACGCGCGCCACTACCTGCTCACTACCAGCGAGAAGTTCGACATTATCGCCAGCGACCCGCTGGACGTCTTCATCAAGGGCACCGCCGCGCTCTATTCGAAGGAATATTTCGAATCGATCAAGAGCCACCTGAACCCCGGCGGCATGTTCACGCTGTACGTGCCTCTTTATGAGACCGACGAGCCGACGCTGAAGAGCGAACTAGCGACGTTTTTCGCGGCGTTCCCGTACGGGACGATTTGGGCCAACACGCGCAACGGCGAAGGCTATGACATGGTGTTCATGGGCCAACGGGAGCCGCTGAAAATCAACATCGACGAAGCGCTGGAGCGCCTCAATCGCGACGATCACGCAAAGGTGCGCGAATCGCTGCGCGAGATCGGCATCAATACGCTGCTCGATCTGTTTTCGACCTACGCGGGCAGCGCCAGCGACCTTGCGCCGTGGACGCAGGGCTCACCGCTGAATACCGACGCCGACCTGAAGCTCAGCTACCTGGCCGGGTGGGGCGTCAATGCCGCGATGGACGATGTTCTGTATCGCAAACTGCTCGTATATCGGACGGCTCCCGTGAACATTTTCACAGGCTCGCCGGAGTATGTGCAGAAGCTATTGATGAATCTGACGAACTAACGGAAAGCGCGTGCAACGGACCCGTTTTCTACTCCATGACCCTTTGCTCCGGCGCACACCATCAGAGTAGGGCGGCCCCCCTGGTCCGCAGCCGACGCCCTCGCCGGCCGCCTGCGCTACCGGCTGGCGGGCCCTGGGGGTCCGGCGCGGCCGCGGGGGTGCGCCCGGCGTTGAAAAACCGGCGGTGTCGGTTTTCAGAATTTCTTCGTATCGTTTCTTAATCTCCGCTAGTTTCTGGCTGAGTTCCTTGTACACCACATAGGTCTGGTCCGTCGGCTTGGAGTCCCCCGTCTCAATCACGCGCATCAGCGAAGCGATCTGATTATCCAGCTTAATGGGGAAATTCAGAGGATCCTGATTGCTGCGGTTCCGCACCTGATAGAGATCTTCCTCCACCGCGCTCAGACGCGTGGAGAGCCGCTCCCCCGCGGCATCGAGGGACGGATCCTTCTTCACCCGGTCGGCGATATTTTTCTTGATCTCGCGAATGTGGATGACAATGTCGTTCGCCTCGCTCACTTTGTCGCGCACCTCCATGGCGAACCTGAATTGCTCCGCCAGATCCGCGTCGGTGACGCCAGTCAGGCGAGGGTCTTTCGATACGGTCAGCGGCCTTGTCTCCGAAACTCCATTGGCCGTCAGCCGCACCTGGTAGCTCCCCGGCGCGGCGATGGGGCCTTGATCGGTGGGCGCGCCCCAGAAAATCATCCCTTCGAAGGTCTTCGCGCCCGGATAGCGGAGATCCCAGACAAAACGGTTGCCGCCCGCCTTTCGCGCCGGCGGACGCACCGCGCCGCGGCCAAATCCGCTTTCTTCGTCATCCGCGTTCGCGCCGCCGCGTCCGCGCTTCTTGTCTTCCTCAGGCGAACTGACGAAGCTGCGCACAACAGCGCCCTTCGCATCGAGAATATCGATGGTGAGCGAATCGGTATCCTTGGCCAGCCAGTAATCGATGCCCGCGCGATTCACGGAGCGGATCACCGGATGCGGCGTGAACAGATGCGCCCCGCCCGACACGGCCGCCGCCGATAACTGCCGCAGCGGCGTGATGTCGTCCAAGATGTAGAACGAACGCCCGTGCGTGGCGATCACCAGGTCGTCGCCCTCGATCACCAGATCGGCCACCTGCGTATCGGGCAGATTCAGCCGCAGCGACTGCCACTCAGCGCCGTTGTCGAAGGAAATATAGATGCCGTGCTCGGTTCCGGCGAACAGAAGGCCCTCGTGCTTCGGATCCTCGCGAATGGCGTGCACGTAATCGTTGGCCGGAATGCCATTGATGATCTTGGTCCAGGTCGCGCCGTAGTCATCGGTGCGATAGGCATAGGGACGCCGGTCGTCGGCCTGGTAATGCTTCGCGGCCAGATATGCCGTGCCCGGCTTATGGGGCGAGGCTTCGATCAGGCTAATGCGGATGAAGTCCGGAAGGCCTGGCGGCGTGATGTTTTTCCAATTTTTTCCGCCGTCGCGCGTGATGTACACCAGGCCGTCGTCCGAGCCCGTCCAGATGGTCTGAGAATCGGTCCTCGACGGAGCGATGGTGAAAATCGTGCCGTAAATCTCCGGCCCGTTCTGATCCTTGGTGATGGGACCGCCCGAATCGCCCAGCGTCTTCGGATCGGCGCGCGTCAAGTCGGGGCTGATCGCCTCCCAACTCTGGCCTTCGTTGGTGGTCTTCCACAAATGCTGCGATGAAGTGTAGAGCACGTTGGGATCGAGCGGAGAAAACACGATGGGGAACGTCCACTGCCAGCGCTCCTTCAACACGCTGGCCGACATGCCGGAAAAGAACAAGGGATATACTTCCACGTCGCGCATCTGGCCAGTGGACCGGTCGAGGCGCGTCAGCAACGCTCCCTGAGAGCCCGCGTAAAAAATGTTCGGATTCACCGGATGCGGCGCGATGTAGCCGCTTTCGCCGCCGCCGGCATCGTATTGAATCGCGCCCACGCGCGCGCCCCCGCCGCCTCCGCGGCCGGACATAGCGCTGGATACGCAGATCGTCGTATTGTCCTGCTGCGCGCCGCAGACGTGATACGGAACGTCTCGCGTGGTCGCAACATGATAGAGCTGCGCCGTCGGATACGCCTGTCCAGTCCAGGTTTCGCCGCCGTTGATGGAGACGTTCGCGCCGCCGTCGTTCGACTCAATCATGCGGTTGGGGTCGTTGGAGGCAATCCACAGATCGTGATTATCGCCATGCGGCGTGCGG
>VFSW01010509.1_pt1 | contig 13100 bp, 8 predicted proteins | sample 5358111 | NCBI WGS metagenome assembly VFSW01 (sample SAMN11554181, study PRJNA540505) | mine drainage metagenome | isolation source: sediment from site ElyBrook_90M | place: USA: Ely Copper Mine, Vershire, VT | collected 2017 | reverse complement strand
GCGTTTGAGTTGGCGATGAAGCGCAAGCGTAAGGTTCTGTCCGTGGACAAGGCGAATGTGCTGGAGTGCTCGCGGCTGTGGCGGGAAGTGGTGACGCGCGTGGCGAAGGATTATCCCGAGGTGAAACTCGGGCATCAGTATGTCGATTCGGCCGCGATGCTGCTGGTGCAGCGGCCCACGGATTTCGACGTGCTGCTCACGGAAAACATGTTCGGCGACATTCTTTCCGACCAAGCTGGCGGAGTGGTGGGCTCGCTTGGACTGCTGGCATCGGCGAGCATCGGCGGGCCCGTCGGTCTGTATGAGCCGGTGCATGGTTCGGCGCCGGATATCGCGGGGAAGGGAATCGCCAATCCTCTGGGAGCGATCCTGTCGGTGGCGATGATGTTGCGGCATTCGTTTCAACTGGAGGCGGAGGCGGCCTGCGTGGAGAAGGCAGTGGCCACGGTGCTGGCGCAGGGGGCGCGGACCGCGGATCTTGCGGGAAAATCGCATCCAGTGATTTCCACGACAGAGATGGGTGGACGCGTAGTTGAGGCTGTGAAGGCGAACGCAAGCACGGTAGGAACGCGCACCGAAAAATCGGCCTGAACGCCGAGCCTCGTTGTTGCTTACTGCTTTAGACTGGCCGGGAAGTTAGTGATTACGGTGACGGACTGGCTGACCTGCTGTGAAACCATATCGAGAAGGATTTTCTTGCCGTCGGGCGAGACATCGTAGTAACCCTGCTGGCTGGCCGGACTGACCGCGAGGGCTTGACCCGCGCCGAATTGCAGCGCGCCATTATTTTCCTTGACCGGCACGGCCATCACGGAACGGATGGAGGCGCTGAAATAGTAGAGTTCCTTGCCGTCCGTGCTCCAGTGCGGGAGCAGGCCTTCGTTGGTCGAGACCTGCCATTTGCCCTGGCCGCCCTGGAAGGGCACGACGTAGACTTCGAAGGTACCGGATTCGGTCGAAGTGTAGGCCAGCCAACGGCCGTCGGGCGAAAGACTGCCCTGGTCGGTCGAGGAGTTCGCGGTGCGAGGCACAACCAGCCTCGGCTTGCGGTCTCCGTCGAGGGGCAAGACCCAGATCTCCGAGTTTCCGACTGGGCCGCGCGAATAAATCAGGGTCTTGCCGTCGCGTGACCAGTCGCTGGGGACGACGACCTGATCGGCGGTAAGCAACAATTCTTCCGCGCCGCTGCCGTCAGAAGGTTTGCGGTAAAGCGTGGCGTGACCGTTGCGGTCGGAGTTGTAAGCGATCCACTTGCCGTCAGGCGACCAGACCGGGTCGTTGTTCTGCACCGGCCCGAAGGTGAGCCGGGTGCGCACTCCGCGAGCCAGATCGAACACCCAGATGTCGTTCATGCCCACGTCAATGCCCAGAGCGAGACGATCGCCTTGCGGGGAGATGCGCGCCGTCTGCAGGTCGACGAGTTTGTCGGCGGCGGTGCCGATCTGTTTTCCGGTGCGATCCATCCAGACCAGGCGCCAGTCGGCGACTCCGCCGCTGCCCAGAACCAGCAGGCCAGTGTTGGAGGCGGAAGCGTCCACGTGCCAGGTGCTAACGTCGTTCACCACACCGCTGGCCACGCCCTGGGCCTCGCCACTGAGCGCTCCGGTGTTGGGATCGAAGGGCTGAGCCATTAACTGGTCGCCATGGGCGAATAGCAGGTAGCCGTCGCCATAGATGGCGTTGGATTGCAGGCGCAAGACGGGACGATTCTCCCCGCCATCCAGCGACGCGTAATATACGGTGTCGTTTGCGGAATGGCTGGGATCGTGGTTCATGGCGAGATAAAGGAAATGCTTGCCATCGGGAAGAAAAAACGGCCAGCGATGCGAGGTGTGCTGCGCGGTGTCGATCTTCGTGACCGGAACTGGAGTGCCTCCGTTGACGCTGACGCGAAAGACGGCGGTTTGCGTATCGGGGACGAAAAGAATGACTCCGCCCGGTCCCCAGGTGCCGCCGCGTCCGAAATTAGCATCGCAGACCACGGACACGGCGCCGCCATTGAGGTCGATTGTCTTCAGCTTGCTGTCGGCGAAGAATGCCACGGACCGGCCGTCCGGCGACCAGAAAGGGAAGATTGCGCCGTCGGTGCCGGGAAGTTTACGCGGCTCCAAAAGGTTCATGGGACGAACCCAGAGGGCGATCTTGCCGTCGGCGCCGGCGGCGGCGAAGGCGAGCGAGGCGCCGTCGGGCGACAGTACCGGAGGCCCAGCAAAATCGCCGGTCAAGGTGAGCGCGACATTTGCCGGAGCATCGATCACGGTGCGGATGGACGGCGCGGGCGAATGTGGACGAGTCAGAAAGAATCCGGCAACGGCGGCCAGCGCGATGGCGAGGCCAGCGGCCAAGGCCCAGGGAAGAAGCGAAGGTTTCGGCGCTGGCATTGCCGCGGTCGCCGCCGCGGGAGAAGTTTTATCCGCCGCGATCCATTGCAGCTCCAGCTTGATGTCGTGCGCGGCGAGGTATCGATCGTCCGGATTCTTCTGCAGGCACGTGGTCAACACATGTTCGAAGGCTGGAGGAGTTTGCGGTTTGACGGCGCGGACTGGCTCGGGATCGGTTTCGAGAATGGAGGACGCGAGCGAAATTTGGCTCTTGCCTGCGAAGGGCCGCTTGCCCGCCGGCATCTCATAGAGCACCGAGCCGAAAGCAAAAATGTCGGAGCGGGCGGCGGCTTCTTTGCCTGCGATCTGCTCCGGCGACATGTACTGGATTGTGCCGACGATGCTGCCCGCGGTAGTTAGCGGGCTGAGCGGACTCGGGCCGCTCAAGGTGGCCACGGCGGTAAACGAGGGCGCCGCGCCTGATCCCGAGGTTGTATTCGCGATGCCGATCGGCTTGGCCAAGCCGAAGTCCATCAGCTTGGCGCCGGACTGGGTCAGCATGATGTTTCCCGGCTTCAGGTCGCGATGCACAATGCCCTGACGGTGCGCGATGGCCAGCGCCTCGGCCACGGCGATGCCGATCTTGTAGATTTCGTGGAGGGGCAACGCACCTTTCTTCAGTTTCTCGGCCAAGGTTTCGCCCTCGATAAACTCCATCACCAGATAGTCGGTTCCATTCTGCGAGCCGATGTCATAGAGCTGGCAGATGTGGGGATGGTTCAGCGAAGAGATGGACCGGGCCTCGCGCTCCATGCGCTGTTTCAGTTCCGGCGAAGAAGAGAGATGCGAGGCCAGGACTTTAATCGCTACGGTGCGGTCCAGGCGGGTGTCGAGGGCGCGGTAAACCTCGCCCATGCCGCCAGCGCCCAGGGGAGACTGAATTTCATAAGGACCGAGTTTCGCGCCGGTGGCTAGAGGCATTGGGGGCAATTATAGACGGTTTACCTCCGCGCGATTCTGTGGCTGGCGAAGCGCTAGGTTCGTGGTTCTCCCCCGTGGGGCGCCGTTTTCACGGGATGGGGATGCGGAGCCGGGTCGTCATACTTTCCGGTCAGGTCATTCCTGCGGATGCGGAGCATCTCCTGAAACATGCGGAAGCCGTCGACCAGGGGATTGATGCGGGTTTGGCCGCTGTGTCCCCAGGCGACCGGGACCTCCTGCACTTTGAAGCCGAACTTGCGGGCCAGGAAGAGAATCTCGGGATCGAATCCCCAGCGTTCGATTTTCTGCAGGGGGAAGATTGTCTTGGCCGCCGAAGCTTTGAAGGCCTTGAATCCGCACTGGGTATCTTTGAACTTTAGTCCTAGCGTCAGACGCAGCAGAAGGTTGAAAATGCGGCCGAAGATCTGGCGGTGCAGCGGCTGGCGGTGGGTTTGAGTTTCGGCGCGCAGCCAGCGCGATCCGATGGCAATGTCGGCGCCGGCATCGAGCGCCTGCAAAAGCTTGGGAGCCTCTTCGATGGGAGATGAGAGGTCGGCATCGCTGAAGATGAGGATTCGTCCGCGAGCGTTCAACATGCCGTTGCGCACGCTGTAACCCTTGCCGCGATTCCCCGGATTTTCCAGCAACCGGAGGGCAGGATCCTTGGCGGCGAATTCCCGGACAATGCCGGCCGTGTTGTCGCGGGAACCGTCATTGACTACGATGACTTCCGCGTCCCACTTCTGCGCATGAATGTAGGCGAGGACTTTCTCGAGGGTCGCGCCGAGGCGGGGGCCTTCGTTGTAGGCGGGAATTACGATGCTGTAGGTGGGCTCCAAAATCGGTTCTCAGTTCCCGGTTTCGTGGGTGGCATTGGGTCGTGCCAGCGGACCGAGGTTGCCAGTCATTCGGTGCGTGGAATCGGCCTCGTGATTGTACTTTGTTGGTTCAAGATTTAGGAAGTAAGAGTACGAGACGAAGTGGCCACCGAGAACAGGGGACGGAGCCTTCCGCTAGGCCACCTGGCGGGCCTGTTCCAGCATAGAGAAGTATTCGGCCACCAGTTCAGCATCCCAAAGCCCGCGAGCGGCTTCGTCGCGCATGGTCTGGGCCGCCTGCTCGTGGGATTGCGCCGGCTTGTAGGAGCGGGCGGTGCGCAGGGCATCGTAGACGTCCACCACTTGCAAAATCCGCGGCAGCACCGGAATCTCGCGTCCCGTCAGTCCGGCAGGAGAGCCCGTTCCGTCGGAATGCTCGTGATGGTGGCGGATGATGGGCAGGACCAGGCGCAGCGAGTGCAGGGGGCGGCAGACGTTTTCCCCGGTGACGGGATGGAGCTTCATGACGGTCCATTCCGCGGGCGTGAGGTCGCTGCCTTTTTTCAGGATCTCATCGGGCACGGCGATCTTGCCGAGATCGTGGAGAAATCCGGCGCGCTTCAGCGCCAGCAGGGAATCCTCATCCAGGCCAAGGTGGCGGCCGAGATCGACGGCGCGCAACGAAAGCCGCTCGCAGTGGCCTTCGGTATAAGGGTCGCGGCCTTCCACGATCAGGCCCAGGGTACAGAGCACGGAATCCGCGGTTTCCAACTCGTCGGTAAATTCTTTCAAGCGCAGCAGGGACTTGACGCGCGCGATCAGTTCTTCCGCCAAGACCGGCTTATTGAGAAAGTCGTCGGCGCCTGCCTCAATGCCCCGCACCTTGTCGGTGCTGTCGCTGAGTCCGGTGATCAGGACGAAGGGGATGAGGCGCGTGGCCGGATCCTCTTTTAACCCGCGGCAGAATTCGTAACCCGACTTGCCCGGCATCATTACGTCAGAGAGGATCAAATCGGGAAGTTGGCGGCGAACCTCCGCTTCGGCCTGCTCGGCACTGGCGGCGGTGACCACCTCATAGCCCCGCATCATGAGCAACTGGCTCATCAGCCCGGCGATGCTGATCTGGTCGTCAACCACCAGGATGCGTGGAGGCCGACGCCGTGATAGAAGGTCGCCCATAGATGGATAAGAAGCGGCTCTGGCCTTCGCGGTTGCCCTTGAGTCCGGCGTTGACGACGGCCCAGAGGGCGGAAGAAAGCTCATAGCAGAACTACCCTCATTCTACCGCCACGGCCCTGTTTGCGCTGGAGCCGGGCCAGTTTTCAGAACCGTAGCAGCTTATGGGCGTCCGACATATTCCCAATTCGGTACCTCCTGCGACAAGAATAAGGGTTCGAACCTTGCTTCGAACCCGCTTTCTGCCTAGGCTCGGCTGATGCGGCGGATTCTAAGAGTCCAGGTCATGGTGATTATGTTCTGCGGAGCTATTTTTACGGCGCCGGTGGCGGCCAAAGTTCACGTCATCGCCTTCGGCAAATGGACGGCGGCACAGTGGTTGCCCGGTACGGGCGTGGAAGGGGAGAAGCCGCAGACTCTGAAGCTGCGGGCTCTGCTGGTGGATGGAGTCGTCAAGGAATACATGCTGGGTTCGGCGCACGAAGTGACCGACCGGCTGTTTGTGGTCCGTCGCGCGTTTCGGGTGAACGACAGCCTTCCGGAGGATGCAGGCACGCGATGGCAGTGGCAGCGGGGAGGCTGGCTGCTGGTCGACCGGGTGACGGGGCGCGTAACACCGGTCAATCTTCCAGAGTTCGACGCGCTGTATTCCGCCGTCAGCTGGTATCGCGACTACGCCGCTTACTGCGGAGTCGCCGACGACGGAAAGAAAATCTATGCGGTGGTCGCGCAGGTTAGCCGCCGCAAGCCGGTGCTTAAAAAGATGCTGTCGAGTGACGGCTTGCCGGCCGACGCCGCTCCAGATTCGGCGTGCCCGGGGCCGCAGTGGCAGCGCGGGCCCATGCGTGTCAGCTTCGAAGCGGCGGCGGGAGGCAGGCAGACGTTCGCCATCCGCGGGCACGTAGTGGACGCGGTCAACGACGCGGAGGAGGACGATGAAGCGTCGAAGTGATTGGGAGCGCGCCCTTCCCGGCCTTATCCAAACGGAGAGCCTTCGATCATTAAACTACTTCAAACTACTTCGCATCGGTCACCTGCTCCCGCGCCTCGTTGTATGTACCGAACTTCTTCGCGACCGCCTTGAGCGTGGGATAAAACTGCACGAATGTATGCTCGACGGCGGCGTGGGCTTCGTGGCACGACCAGCAGGCGTTGCCGTGCGGCATGGCCCCGGCGGCCGCGCCCTCGGCGTCAAATCCGTAGTAGGCCCACTTGTCGGGATTCCGGGCCGAATCTTTTACTTCGATCGCCAGCCCCATCAAATCAGTTTGATAATGGCCTTTCTGGTTGATCGAGCTGCGGCTGGCCGCGTCGCGCTCGTCGATCACGAACATGCTCTGCTCCGGCCACTTGCCGGACTTCGAAAACTCGTCGTAAGCCCAGCGCTGCACAAACACGTTGGTGAACATTTCATGGCTGCCGGGCGCGGGGCTGTAGTTCATGCCGTAACCGGCGGAAAGAAACATCCACTCGCGGTAATCGGCGGGACGCAGCAAGTTGCCTTTCGCGTCATACTGGGGCTTGGATTTGTCTTTTTCATCGGGCGCGGCGGCCAGCAATGCCAGGCAAGCTCCCAGCACGAGCACGGAATGGAAGATGCTTTTCATTCGAGTCTCCGCCGAAACGGGAAGCACACCAGACGCAATTATCTGACAAGTGAAAGCGGCGCTCGGAGGCAATCCGGAGCGCCGCTTTCGCCGGCGCTTCAATTATTCACGTTGACGGTAATGGTTGCGGAGGCCGTCACCGGACTGGCGCCGCCGGTCGTGCCGGTGATCTTAACGGAGTAGGTTCCTGGCAACGTGCCCTGGTTCTTGATACTGTTGCCGCTGCCGCTGCACGATCCCAGCCAGAGCGTGGAGAATCCCAGCAGGCAGATCATCCCCAGCAGGCGCATGCCGCGCAGCGAGCGCTTGCGCGAACCCGCCGTGAACATGATGCCGAGCAACCCCGGCAACAAGGCCGCGTAGAAGATCCCCATGCCGGAAGGCTTGCTCCGCGCCTGGGTTGGGGCCGTGGTCGTAATGGCGAAGGGGATCGTGGTCTCATTGGTGGGTCCGATGGGCCCGGTGCACATGGATTCACTCACCCCGTCATTGCAGGTATAGGTCACCGGCGTATTGAATCCATTGGTTGGGGTAAGGGTGAGCGAAGCGTTCACGAGTTGTCCGGGCGTGATGGTGAAGGTGGCGGGCACCGGCGTGAGCGTGAAGCTCTGATTGGTGGCCGTAACGCTAAGCGAGAAGGTCGCCGTGCTGGTCACTCCCGACCCGGTTCCGCTGACCGTAATCGAAGCCGGGCTGGTGGTAGCGGCCATGCCGGCTGTGGTCACGATGGTCATGGTGGATTGAACAACTTGCGTGCCGTTGGCCGGCACCGGGTTCGGAATGAAACTGCAGGTTGCTCCGGTGGGCAAGCCGCTGGGACAACTCAAGGTGGTTGCCTGGTTGTAGCCGTCGACCGGAGTAATGGTAAGGTTCACCGGGCCCGACGTGTTTCCCGCTATGCCGGTGGCGCTGGCGGGCGCGGCCGCTAGGGGGAAGGGCGAGGCGAGAACGTCGACCACGACCGCAGCCGAGGCGGAAGGCTTGTCCGATCCATCGCCCTCGTATGTCGCGGTGACGCTGTTGCTGCCGCCCGGCAGCGTCGTGGTGCTCAATACAGCCGTCCCGGTGGTTGTCGCAGGATAGGGAACATTCAACAGCGCCGTTCCGAGAACAGTGGTAACGCTATTGTTCACAGTAGAGAAGCTGACCGTCCCCGTGCCAGCGGTCGGAGTGACCGTAGCGGTAAAGGTCACATTGGCGCCGGGCTGGACGGTGCCGGTGGCCGAAGAGGCAAGCATCACCGAGCTGCCGGTGCGTGCAGTGGAAGCAGCCCAGGCAGTGAAGAGCGCGTTCATGTCGATAGAACCCAGTCCCGTGACTAAGTCATATCCGGTGCCCGCCGGATAGCCGATGATTCCCGAAGGCGGGCACTGGAGTGCAGCGGGCCAGTTGGTGAAGCTGGGGGTGCCCGGGGTGCAATCGACCACGTTGTCGGAGTTATCGCCAGTGGTCGAGCTGCTGCCGTCGAGAATGTCATGGAATGCGGAGGGGTTTGTTCCGTAGAGCTTGTAGATCTGTGGATTCACCAAACCCAATCCGTTCGTACCCAGATATTGATTCAAAAGTGCCGTCATTCCCGCGGCCACCGGGGTCGATGCCGAGGTGCCTCCGAATGCTGAGTTGTAGGTGGCGAGGGCGGTCGTAATGCCGCTGACACAGCTGCTCGTGCTTACGTTGGGATCGCCTTGAATTTCCGACTGCGGCGTGCAGACAATATAGGGGTCGTTGTAGTTCGACGCGGAAAATGAAATGTCAGGAACATCCCGAACACTATCGTTCGGAGTGACGCCGCTTTGCCAGGAGGGCTTGGGGAATCCGCCGGCCGTGGGAGCTTTGCAGATTTCGAACTGAAATGTTCCCTGCGAGTCTGTCACCGAAGTTAAGCCCGTGCCGCACGCGCAGTTACTTGGTCCACCGCCGGAACCGTCCAGCGATCCGCCCACCAGAGTTTCGTTCCAGCCCAGTTCCGGAATGTAACTCTTGGCAGAGCCGCCATCTGAGCCGTTCGAGCTATTCCAGTATGATCCTGAGCCTTCGTTGAACTCGGTCCCACCCACGCCGGTGAGATAGGCGCTGCTGGCTGGGTAACTCACCGACGGGCCAAGTATCGCGGGATACGTTCCGTTATCGGCGTCACAGGTCGCAGAGGCCGCATCACCGGACGCCGCGAAGAACGAGATGCCGAGTGCGTCCGCCTTCATATATTCCGGGTCCACGGCGGCGATCGCGGGAGCCGTCACAAATGCCTCGCACAACCCATAGCTGTAGCTGATAACGGGCGCAAGCTGATTGTCGACGGCCCAGCTAACGCTTGTATCCACGCCGCCCGTGGAGGCCGGTGATGTCACGAAAACGATCTTCGCACCGCGGGCGACCCCGCTGAGCGTCTCTATATCGAGATCCGATTCTCCCAGGGCTCCTGGGCTCAATCCCGGATCGGCCCCGTTGGGGGTCACCATCTCAAAGTTCCCCGAAGTGCAGGATCCGGCCTGAATTATGGAATTGGTGGAATCCAGAGTGCACCCGCTGATCGTAGAGAGCCCAAAAGCTGCGCGGAAGTCAACGAGGTCCGCAAGGTAAACATCGCTCTGGCCGGCAATGGCAACATTCTGGCCAGTGCCGTCAATCTTGGGATTCATTTGATAGAGCGGATTTATATCGTAAATGGTCGCGATGTCACCCGGGGCAAGAGCGGTAAAGGTTCGGCCGTTGGCGGTGAAAGTATAATTGGCGTGCTGCTTCAGCATCGGGTGCGGAGTGAAATCGTGCAGGCCCCGGAACCCTCCGACGATCCCGCCCAACGCCGCGGGAATCACGGGCGCTGTCGCGTTCCCAAAGTGCATCTTGCCGTTTACTCTATAATTGTGAATCTGGGTTTGGAAGGCGCGCTCTACTTGCCCGGCGTTGCCTTCGAATGAAAGAAAATCCTGCCCCTTGGCAACGTAAGTGATCTTGAAGCCCTGGGCTTGCAGCCACGAACTGATCTTTCCGATGTCGCCCTGGCTCAAGCCGAACTGCTGGCCGAACTGCTGCGCCGTTAGCCACTGGTGATACTTGGGCGAAGTAGTGTCTTGCTGGTCGGCGATGAGCTCCTTCAGCGTCGCCAATTGCTGCGTCGTTGGCATGAACAACATGGTGACGCGCATCGTGCGTGACGACTCGACTGGACCCTGGTCAAACTGCGGCGTCGCCCAGTGCGCAACGTGTCCCTTCAGCGCCACTCCATTGCTGGAACCGATGGTCCCGGTAATCCGGTCGGGAACGGCGGCGTAACTCAGACTGGAGAAGAGGGTGGCCAGCAACAATACCGACAACAAGGTTGGCGATGAGGTTGGCGACAGTCTGGGCAACAGTCTGGGCGACAAGGCGGGCAAGAGGGACTTCACACTTCGCATACACGCTCCTGGGACGGATCGGCGTATTAGTTTCGTATAACCTTATAACGGCTTATCCCTCTTCGATCAAGCAAGTTGGATAGAAGGTTGTACGGCAGGGGTAAAGTTCATTCGACGGTCAAACCCCGCGCGGCCAGCTAAGTTTCGCTGGATCGGCGGTAGAATTCGCGTCAGCGGGCGTTCAGCCCCTCAACGTCAGGATCATGCTGCCGGGGTATCGTGCGGGCGAGACCCGCTGCCGTATACTGCGACTACCCGTCTCACCCGCGCATGACCCCGCCTGACGCCGTTAAATCCCGCCTCGCTTACATCGACTGGATGCGCGGGCTGGCCTGCGTGTTCATGTTTCAAACTCACTGTTACGATTCCTGGCTGAGCCCCGCAGCCCGCCAGACGACTTTTTTCATGTACTCGCAGTTAGGCGGGACTTTTCCTGCACCCTTATTTCTATTCCTGGCAGGAATCTCGTTCGCCCTGGTCACGGAAAAATTGCGGGGGAAAGGACTTCCGCCCGCCCAAATCGCCGGCGCCACTATCCGGCGCGGAGGCGAGATTTTCGCCTTCGGCCTGCTCTTCCGGCTGCAAGAATATGCCGTCGCCTGGGGCTGGGCCCCTAAAACCGACCTGCTCCGGGTAGACATCCTCAACACGATCGGCGTGTCCATGATGCTGATGGGCGGGCTGTGCTGGATGGTTCTGGCCGCGTCGCCGGAAGAACGAGAGCCGGAAGGAGAAGCTTCGGGGCAGCCGGCACCGGCTGTCCGGCCGGGAGCAGCCGAGCGGAAAGAAAGCAGCCCTTCCAGCGTTCGCCTGCTCCTGGTCGCAACCGCCTCTGCCACCGCCCTCCTCATTTCCTTGCTCACGCCCCTGCTCTATACCACCTGGCGCCCGCGCTGGCTGCCCTGGCCGCTCGAGTCCTACATCGACGGCGTGCACAACCTCGGGGTGCCGCAAGCGGGGCTTTTTCCCATCTTCCCGTGGACCGGCTTCGCCTTCGCCGGGCTTGCCGTCGGATTCATTCTGCAAACCCAGTGGGCGCGCGCGCACGAAGTCCGCATCTTTCTTTCGCTGGGCGCAGCCGGAGGCGCGCTGATCGAATTATCCCGCTGGCTCGATGCCCAGCCCTTCAAGCTTTATCCCGTCTATGACTACTGGCTCACCAGCCCTGAATTTTTCCTTATCCGGGTAGGGATGTTGCTGGTAATTCTGATCGCAGCCTACGCGTGGTGCCGCTGGGTTATCGGGAAATGGGGCTTAGCGCCTTGGGGATTCAGCCCGCTCATCCAGCTGGGGCAAGCCTCGCTGCTGGTTTACTGGGTACACATTGAGTTCGTCTACGGAAGGGTCTCAATCCTGCCCAAACGCCGGGAGGGCATTGGGATGGCGTCGGTGGGATTGTTGGTGATCACGCTGGCCATGCTGGCCCTGGCCTACGGGCGCACGCACGCCAAAGGCTGGTGGAAGAGGGTTGGTCCCGGAGCAACCCGTGATATTGGCCAGGCAGTTCCATTGGCGGGTCCAGGCGGTTAGCGACCCTGGGCATCATTGAAAGCGCGGGCGACTCACTCGGGCTACTCTCAGATGTTCCCTGCGGAAAAGATCGAGCCGTTTGTGGGAACTTCACGCGAACTGCCGCGCAAACTCCACCGTCTCCCGCTCCGCCCAGCGCCCGTCGTCCGTGGGATCGCGGTTAGGATGGCCGTTTCGCTCGCCCAGAAACGCGCAATGCCCGCCATCTTCGCTCTCTACGTAGGTGATGTTCGGATTTGCCGCAATCCGCCGCCGCGTCTCCGGAGCGATTCGAATGAAGGGATCGTTCGCGGCATGAATAATCAGCGCCGGCGCCGCGATCCGGTTGACCACAGTCGCGGCGGCGGCTCTCGCATAATAGTCGTCGGCCCCGGCGAATCCGCAGTAGTGCGCAGTGATGCGATAGTCGAACATAAGCAGGCTGGATATTCCGCGCAATCGCGAGACGTCTAATTTACACTGAAAAAGCCGCGCTTTCAACCGCAGCCGCCGGAACAACTGCAGCAGAAAGTAGTACTCGTAAATCCGGTTGGCCGGTTCATGCAGCGCGTCGGCCGACGCCGCCAGATCGATCGCCGGGCAGACGGCCGCGACGGCGCGAAATTCGGCCGGTGCATTACCGTCCCTTCCCCACTCCCCTGCCAGCTTCAACACCAGATTGCCGCCCATGGAGAAGCCGATCAGCGCGAAGCGCGAAACTTTATCGTTCTCGATGACGTGGCGCACCACGGCGGCAACATCGCCCGACAGGCTGGAGTTGTAGAGCGTGGGCGCGACGTGATCCATGCCGCCGCAATTGCGCTGGTTCATCAGCACCACGTTCATCCCGGCGGCCAGCCCGTTCCGCGCGATTCCCTGCATGTACTGCGAGTCGGACGACCCTTCCAGCCCGTGCACGACAATCCGCGTCATCGGCTGAGTGCGGTCCGGCTGCCAGTAAGACCAGCAGCGAAGCTTGATTTCCGGGGAAGCGACTCCCGGCTCAACTGCAACCAGTCGTTCCTCAGCCGCGGGCAGGCGAATTCTTCGCGGCAGCAGAAAGCTGGCAATGGTCTGCACATGTCCGCCGCGCAGCCACCACCGCGCCCGGAACGGCTCGCGCCCGGCCCAAGCAACCGCCGCATCCGGCTTCAAATCTTCGCTGTCACAAATTGAGATTTGCGAAGTCTTCACGAATTGATTCTAATAGATGGAGTAGTCCAGGAGTCGCCCATGCCCATCTTCGAATACGTCTGCCAACAGTGCCGCCACCAGTTCGAGGCCCTGCTTTAC
>VFSW01010508.1_pt1 | contig 13102 bp, 9 predicted proteins | sample 5358111 | NCBI WGS metagenome assembly VFSW01 (sample SAMN11554181, study PRJNA540505) | mine drainage metagenome | isolation source: sediment from site ElyBrook_90M | place: USA: Ely Copper Mine, Vershire, VT | collected 2017 | reverse complement strand
CCGTACGCGTGTCACCCTGACCCCTTCGACTCGCTGCGCTCCAGCTGGTCGACATCGTCTCGCAGGGCCTGTCACCCTGAGGAGCGCACGATGTGCGCGTCTCGAAGGGCGCTCGCTCAGGATGACTTCGTCTCGAAGGACGGTGCTTAGAATGATTTCGACTCGAAGAGGCGCGTCATGCTGAGTGCCGTTTAGCTCCGGGGCGAGACGAGGAGGTAGGAGCGGAGTTCTTGGGTGGTGTTGGTGCCGAGTTCGGCTTCGACGACGGCGGCATCGTGGCTGCCGACGATGCGCGCCCAATTGGGAGCGAGAATCGCTGTTTCCGCCGGCGTTAGTTCTCGGTGAATGCGCTGCGAGGTGATGCGCGATTCGTTTTCGAGCGCGAAGAGATACGCGAGAACTTGGCGTGCGGCCGCAGGCCACAAATGGTGCGGTGTTTGTGCGTAAATCCGCGCGACGATTTCCGGAATCGTCATCGCCCCGTCGGCAAGCGCGTCGATAATTTCGCGCTCGCGATGCTCCCGATGCGCGCGATAATCGGCGATACGTTCTGCCGGGGCGGTAATCACCGCGCCGTGCCCTGGATAGATTTGCTCGGCATCAGGGAATTCCGTAGCCAGCCGTGCTAAAGTCTGCTGATACGGACGCATCGCGCCACCGGGCGGCGCGATAACGACATAGCCATGCCCAAGGATGACGTCGCCGGTGAAGAGTGCGCGTTCTTGCGGCTCATAAAAAACCAAATGGTCGAACGTGTGCCCCGGCGCATCGATGGCAATCACATGCGCAGAACCGAACGCGATAGAATCTCTGTCGGCAACACCGACGTCATGCGGAACCGCGCTGGTAACATGAGCATAAAGCGGAGCCGACGTGCGATGTTGCAGAGTCAATGCCCCAGGCGCATGATCAGGATGCCCATGCGTAACGGCAATCGCGGCAATGTGGGCAGAATGTTCCGCGCAGACACGCTCGATATGCGAAATGTGCGCATCGAGATCTGGGCCCGGATCGATACAAAGCGCTTCGCGGGTATCTGTATCGACTAGGAGGTACGTGTTCGTACCATCGAGCGTCAGGGCTGACGGATTTTCCGCACGAATGGTGATCGTCGTTATCACCAGGCATTCTCCAATTCGGCCGGGAGCGTAAATCCCTCGGCTGGAGTACGATCCGGTGCGATGGTAATGATCGGTTTGTGCATGGCGTGAACCATAAATGCATCGAGATCGTCGAATGCTGCCAGCCGCTCGAGATGCTTGATAGTCGGGAAGACAAGATTGAGACGATGTTGTGCGTATTCGTCGAGCGCCGCTCGCGGTGTCATCCAGCGCGCATTGTGCGTTTCCGAATCGTCGCTTGCTGCGTCTTGCCCGCGAAGAGTGCGAGCCGCAAAGAAAAACGCGTTGAAACGTCTGGCTTCGCCGGCCGGAGTGATCCAATGTGAAAAGAGGGCGAACTCATTGCCATCGATGACGAAGCCGAGTTCTTCTAGCGCTGAAGCAAACGTGCGTCGATTGCTTTGAACCTCGTCACGAATCCGGGCGATCCGCGTTTCGTTGGGTGCCAAATGCTGTAAGGCGCCGTCATGGGTACGAACGATCAACACTCCCGCTTCTTCGAAGAGCTCACGCGCCGCAGCCGCGAGTAGCGAACGTGCTTGATCGCGCGTCGGCGGCTCGCACGGGCTGGGTAATCGATCGGATGATTGAGCTCGAAATATACGATCGATCTTTGCGTCCTCACCGCCTAAAAGATGCCCACGCATATGTTCGGGTGCATCCCATTCATCGACCGCGCCACCCGGAAAGACGTACGCGTTCGGTGCGAATGCACTTGCGGCAGCGCGTCGTAACAGCAAGACCTCGAAGCCCTCGCGGAGCGCCGGGCGGAGTAGCATGACGGTTGCAGCCAATCGCATAGGACGGGAGCGTTCTCTGTCACGACGCTTCGGCCATGCGATTATTTTTTGCCACGACCAATCCAAGGTCTCCGGGAGTGCGTTTTATGGGCATCACTCGCCTTGAACACAAGGAAAGGTTGCTCTAAAATCTTATGAAACTTCGCATCTCCGCACTCGCCGCGATCCTCGCTCTCGCCTTCGGATCGCAAGCTGCGTTGGCCGGCATGATGTCCAACGTCACGAACGCACCGTCGCGTTTTTCAGGCCCCGGTGTGTACACCGGAGCGCCGGCACTCCCCGTAACGCTCTCAATGGTGATCGCCGGCGGTGGCCCGTCGCATTTTAGCACGCTGACGTTGGTAAAGACGCTCGCCGGTGATAAGACCAGCGCAGAACTCGCTTCGCTGACCAACAAATTTGGCAAAGCGAAAATCGGCCATTTCGTCACCGTCTTTAATTTCGTCGTCGCCGATACGCTCAAAATTGTCACTGCAAAGAAAATTGCTCTCCCTAAGACTCCGAGCCCGAATCCTAAAGACGGTAAAGCGCTTGCCGCCGCACTGTGGGGTGCGGGCCAAACGGGAAATGGTTTCAATGTTGAAGTGATGTTGGATCGCGCCGTATCGCACGGGATTCACGCACAAGTGATGAAAGACATCGATGCAAAGTATGGACTTGCAGCCGATGCCGATTATCACGCCGTTCTCAATCAAGCCATGCACGATCTTGCATCGGTCTACGGCTTGAAGTAGCCTCCATCGTTCCGTAACGAAGGTCCCACAAATCCACCTTGCACGGTGGATTTGTGGCGTTTACCGCGTCGCAAGCACTATCGCGAGCAGAAAGATGACGAGGTTGGCAATATGTGCGGTCCAGCACTTGCGGCAACTCAACCGTTTGCGGAGGAGCGACGATGCAAGAATAATGCTGACAAGCAGTACGAAACCGGCGATGAACACAAGGGTGAGACGCAGTTGTGGCAGACTCCAAATGGCCACGATCATCCCTAGGTAGTAGGAGATGCCCAGTGCCGAATTTGGAAGTCCGAAGAACAGGCTGCCCTCCGGCTCGCTGGCGACCGAAGCTTCGGCCAGGAGCCCTCGATTGGCCAGACTCCAGCGGCGTAGCATGAAAATGCTCACCCAAAGACCAATCCCGGACAAAATCGTGATTCCACTTCGTATACCTACGTCCATCACTTGAAGCATCTTCGACGCTTTGCCGGCCTCGGCTTGTTGCTGGTTTCCTTTGCGCTGGCCGGCTTGGTCATCCGCTATCAGCCTCAGGTCGAGCATTTCATTCATGTCGCCGGCCCCTGGGCGTATCCGCTGGCGGTTGCCGTCTTTGCCGTCGTCGCCTCGGCCCCGTTCTCGGTAACCGACGCCCTAGCGATTATGAACGGAGCGATTTTCGGCCCCGTTGCCGGCTCGATCGTGAATGCTATCGGTCTCGTCTTTGCCGCGATGCTCGGCTATTGGGTCAATAGGCACGCAACGCATTTGCTTGATCTCAACGCGCTGCTCGAACGCCTTCCCGCGTGGGCCAAACATTTCCGCATCGGCTCGTGGCAATTTTTACTTGCCGTGCGCGTACTGCCGGGGATCGGTGGAACGACGGCCACGGCGACGGCCGCTGCAATGCGCGTCCCGATGTGGATTCATGTCGCAACCATGTGCGCAATTGCCGTGCCAATCTGTACGCTGCTCGCTGTCTTTGGAGACGGCGTGACCTCCGCCGTCCATCGCTACGAACACAGTATGAAAGTCTATATCGTGAATCATCGCCCGCATTTCCACTTCACGCGCCGTCCTCGCGCTACGGCGACTCCATGACCGCCGATCTTGTTGCCGATGCCGCCTCGTTAGAGGCGCTCTGCGTTCGCGTGCGTTCCGCCGAACGCGTTGGACTCGATACCGAGTTCCATTCCGAACGCACCTATGCGCCCAAACTGATGGTCGTTCAGCTCAGCTTCGATGATGGCGCGGTCATTGTCGATCCGCTCGCTGTTCGCGATTTGAGCCCACTGTTAGAAGCGCTCGATGAGACGCTGATTGTCGGCCATGCGCTTTCCAGCGATTTGCGCATCTTCGCTCATCGCTTCGGCCACGTTCCAAAACACGTCTTTGACTGCCAAGTCGCAGCATCGTTTCTCGGTTACGGCATGCAGATTTCACTCGCCGATCTCGTGCACGACCTGCAGAATATTCGTTTGGCGAAAACACAAACCGTCAGCGATTGGTCGATTCGCCCATTTTCTGTCGCACAAATCGACTATCTCGTCGACGATGTCGTGCATCTCTTACCGATGCAGCAGCAACTCGAAGAACGGCTCACGACCTGCGGACGATTATCGTGGGCGCATGAAGAAAGCGATGCACTCACGGATCCGTCAAAATACGAGCGCGATGAACGGCGTTTGTATCTGCGCATCCCCGGCGCGATGAAAATGAACCGTCGCGAACTCGGCGTGCTCTTCGAACTCGGGAAAATGCGCGATCGCATGGCCAGCGATCGCGATGTCCCGCCGAAATATATTCTCCCCGACGATGTGTTGGGCGGCTTGGCGACGTTACGACCAAAACGCGAAGAACAACTCGCGCAATTACGGCGTCTCGACGCCGGTGCCCGACGTTCACTCGGCTCCGCGATCCTCGATGCGGTCGCCGCCGGCGAGGCGATTCCCGATGAGGATCTGCCGCAGCGTGTCCCGCGACCGCTAGGGAATGCACGCGAAACCATCGCCTCGCTCTTGGCCGTGCTCGTCGGTGAAATCGCCGCCGCCAATCAGGTCCCGACGGGCTTGCTCGCGCCCCGCGCGGCCCTTGAGCGGGTCGCGCGCGAGCTGCCGCAGGGGATCGACGCATTGCGTGCGACATTGGACCTCTCGGAATGGCGGACGGCCCTCATCACGGAGCCTATCTACCGACTATTGTCGGGTCAAGATGCGTTACGAATCGAAGGCTACACGGACGGTGACCCCAAAATACGCTCCTTGACATGAATCAGCATCCCGATAGCTTTTCAGCCACCGCCCAACTGCGCGTCGGCGACCGTTCCTACCGTTACTTTCGCCTTGCGGCGATTGAAGAAGCCGGCTTAGCGAAACTCGCTACGCTGCCGTTTTCACTCAAGATTCTGCTCGAGAATCTCTTGCGCTGCGAAGACGGACGTTCCGTAACCAAAGCCGATATCGAAGCGCTTGCGCGATGGAATCCCAAAGAAGCACCGTCTCGCGAAATTGCGTTTCGTCCTGCGCGCACGCTCTTACAAGATTTCACCGGCGTTCCGTGCGTCGTCGATCTTGCAGCGATGCGCGATGCGATGGCGGCGATGGGTGGAGATCCCAAAGCGATTAATCCGTTGCAGCCGGTCGAATTGGTCATCGATCACTCGGTACAAGTCGATTATTTCGGTAGCGGCGATGCATTTGAAAAAAATGCCGATCTCGAATTCGAACGCAATCAAGAGCGTTATGCATTCTTAAAATGGGGCCAAGCGGCGCTCGATGGATTCCGTGCCGTTCCTCCGGATACGGGCATCGTCCATCAAGTGAATATCGAATATCTTGCCCGCGTTATTTTCGGCGCGGATGGATCGACGGGCGATCTCGCCTATCCCGATACAGCCGTTGGAACCGATTCGCATACCACGATGGTCAACGGCCTTGGTGTTTTAGCGTGGGGTGTCGGCGGCATTGAAGCCGAGGCCGCCATGCTCGGCCAACCGGTGACGATGCTGATTCCCGAAGTCGTTGGCTTTAAAGTGAGCGGCAAACTGCGCGAAGGCGTCACCGCGACGGATCTCGTGCTGACGATCACGCAAATGTTGCGCAAAAAAGGCGTCGTCGGAAAGTTCGTCGAGTTTTACGGCTCGGGTCTTTCATCGCTTCCCGTTGCCGATCGTACGACGATTGGCAATATGTCACCGGAGTTCGGTTCGACCTGCGCGATCTTCCCGATCGATGATCGCACGCTGGAATATTTGCGCCTAACGGGCCGCGATGCCAAGCAAGTGGCGCTCGTTGAAGCGTACGCAAAAGCCCAAGGACTCTTCCGCACCGATGCGAGCGAAGATCCGCATTTTAGCGATCTGCTTTCGCTCGATCTGAGCACCGTCGAACCGAATCTTGCCGGGCCGCGCCGTCCGCAGGATCGTGTTGCCCTCACCGATGCGAAATCGAGTTTCGCCTCCGTGCTCAAGGAGTGGACGCTTGCGCGTGAAGCCAAACCCGCCAGCCCCGCAGCCGGATTCCAAAGCGAAGGCGGCGGAAGTTCTGCCCTGGCCACCGCCGGTGCCGAAGTCACCGATGGCGCGGTGGTGATCGCTGCGATTACGTCGTGCACGAATACGAGTAATCCGTCGGTGCTGATTGGTGCGGGATTGTTGGCGAAAAAAGCGCTTGCACGTGGATTGAAGAGCAAGCCGTGGGTGAAAACCTCGCTTGCACCTGGTAGTAAAGTCGTCAAAGATTACCTGGAGAAAGCGGATCTTCAACAGTATCTCGATGGATTAGGTTTTAACATCGTCGGATACGGGTGTACGACGTGCATCGGAAACTCCGGGCCGCTTCCCGCAGAAGTCGCAGAATCCATCGCCGAGCACGATACGTTCGTTGCTGCGGTGCTTTCTGGTAATCGAAACTTCGAAGGACGTATTCATCCGCAAGTGCGCGCAAATTATCTCGCGTCGCCACCGCTTGTCGTTGCGTATGCGCTCGCCGGGCGCATGGATATCGATCTTACTACCGAGCCGATCGGGCACGATACGCATGGGAAGGACGTGTACCTCAAAGATATCTGGCCGAGCAATGAAGAAGTCGCCAGCGCCGTAACTGCGTGCGTTACCGACGATCTGTTTAAAGCGCGCTACGCCGATGTCTTTGCCGGCGATGCCAACTGGGCGAACATGCACGTCAAAGCGACGGAGTTGTACGCCTGGGATCCCAAGAGCGAATACGTCAAGCATCCGCCGTATTTCCAAGGCATGCCCGCGCAGCCGCTGCCGCTTGCCGATATTGCCAACGCCCGCGTCCTCGCCGTGCTCGGCGACAGCGTCACGACGGATCACATTTCGCCCGCAGGGAACATCGCGCGTTCGAGCCCGGCTGCGAAATATCTCATGGAACATGGGGTCGAGCCGAAGGATTTCAATTCCTACGGCGCACGTCGCGGCAATCACGAAGTGATGATGCGAGGGACGTTTGCGAACGTTCGTCTTCGCAACGCCCTCGTGCCGAATATCGAAGGCGGTTACACGCGCTATCTGCCGACGAACGAAGAGCTTTCCATCTTCGATGCCGCGATGAAATACAAGGCGGATGGAACGCCGCTCATTATTCTTGCGGGCAAAGAATATGGCTCGGGTTCGTCACGCGATTGGGCAGCAAAAGGGCCGTATCTTCAAGGCGTGCGCGCTGTTATCGCCGAGTCATTCGAGCGCATCCATCGCAGTAATCTCATCGGCATGGGCATTCTGCCCCTCGAGTATATCGACGGTGCGAATCGGTCCACGTATTCCCTCACCGGCGAAGAGATTCTCACCATCTCCGGAATCGCCGACGGAATCACGCCACGCATGCACGTGACGGTGACGGCGACCGATCCGCAGACCAAGCAATCGATCAACTTCCACGCGCGCCTGCGCATCGATACGCCGGACGAAGTGGAATACTATCGCCACGGCGGCATCCTACAATACGTCCTCCGCCAGGTGCGCGACAAGGCCTAGCCCCTGTCATGCTCTAGGGGCATCCTTCGACGCGCACTGCGTGCGCTCCTCAGGATGACATAAACTTTGTCATGCTGAGGAGCGATGCGAAGCATCGCGTCTCGAAGCATAGCATGCGAGCAAACGTCCTTCGAGACGCACGCTTCGCGTGCTCCTCAGGATGACATAAACTTTGTCATGCTCCAGGAGCGATGCGCAGCATCGCGTCTCGAAGCATCATCAAAACGGAGCACGCGAAGCATGCAACATTTCCGTGCGCTAGGCGTTTTCGAGGGTGATGCGTTCGGAGAGGAGTGATTCCATGCGGCTGCGTGCGTGCCAGTACACTGCGTCGGTTGGGCCGTGCGAGGCCACGATGGTATGGAGCTCGTCGTGAGCCTTATGCAGTTCCGTGCCCTGCAAATCTTGACTAGAAATATAATGTGTAAGGCTCGAAGGCATGCGAAGAAAATTCTCAAGCAGTTCGCGCCAAGGGCTCAAGCTCATCAATTGCAAATGCCAAAGCATGTTCGTGGCAAACGCACCAAGCGCCGTTTTTGGCTTCGTTTGATCCACGGAAAAACGAAATGTTTTTGCCCATTGCGTCAGTTCATTTTGCGGCATAGGGCGAGCAATGGCAAACCCCTGGCCCATATTTGCACTGAGAATCACCGCCGCTTCCACTAAACCGTCGTTTTCCAGCCCTTCAACCGTCACGGGAATGCCGAAATCATGGCTGAGTCGCGTCAGGTAGTGAATAAATCCGAGCGCTTTACGCGGGGTTTGCGATGAGTTGCATACGAGGCCTTGATCGATTTTCATCTCGTCGAATGCAATGCGGTCCATGCGCAAGAGAGAGCTGTAGCCGGATCCTAAATCGTCTTCGGCGAGGCAAATCCCCATGGCACTAAGTGCTTCGGTGACGGTCGTCTGCGCACCGAAGTGCTCGACATTCCCTGTTTCGAGCAACTCAAGGGTTAGGCGTTTGGGATCCGCGTTGGTTCGTGCCAAGGTCTCGGTAAGAATGTCGAGATAGCGATGATCCTTGAGCCCTTGCGGTGGAAGATTCAGCGAGATCGTCGTGGCGACACCTTGTGCGTCCCATGCGTGGAGCGCTGCGATACCTTGCTCTAAACCCTGTGCAAACAAGCGCTGCAATTCCCATTCGCCGAACGCAGGGAGAAATTCTGCGGGAAAGATGAGCTCGTCGTCGGAGTTACGGAGCCGCGCTAATGCTTCGACTTTATGCAATTCACCAGTGGTGAGATTAATGATCGGCTGAAAATGCATTTCGAGAGCATCGTGCTGAAGCAATTCACGCCATTCCAGGCGTCGTCCGTGAGGAACGACCACAAGACTCTGCTGATCACGTTGAACCAATCGCGCAAATGCATGCCCCAGCGCGCGTTGTAAATGCTCGATAAGTGTTTGACGAAGCGGGGTAACGAAATGTCCGGTTAATCCGCTCCAAAGCTGAATAAGTAATTGCGGGCGATCGTCGTTATCGAGCACCGGGATCGTCGCTGCCGATCGAAGATTGAACCCGGCGAGCATCTCGCGCCAGACCACCATGCCCGGATCGAGTGCCATCGCAAGCGTATGTTCTACGGCCCCGCTGCGCCAGGCACGTCCACTTGGCCCTTTCCCCGTCGGTCGATCGGCATGAACGCTAATTGGACTCGCTTGTCCGGCTGCAAGCATGCCCAGATAGCGGTGGACCTTTTCTCCCGCCGTGACTTCGTATTGCAAATTGCCGAGTGAATCGGGGCGTGAAATTGCCCCGGTTTCAATGCCTTCAAGCGTAATGAGAATGTCGAGCACACCCGTAGCCAGATCAATGAATGTAGTCGAACTCACAACGAGATTGTCGATGCGTTGTAACGCTGCATGCTGGAGTTCGTGGAGTTCGCGCGGTGCATCGAGTTGCTCGTGCAGTTCTACACTGAGGCGCTGATCGAGCACTTCGCGGAATGCTCGATAATCGCGTTGGGTTATGCGCGAGAGATCTAAAATGAGTCGGCGGTAGTGCTCATATCCGTCGACAATCCAACCTGGTTCGACGCCCGTAAGAGCGTGAATCTTGCCGACAACCCGAGCCGATGCGCGGTGCGCTGCTTCATCAAGCGAGGGGGAAAAAAGCTCGCGGAGGTGATCTGTTTGCCTGGCTTGGAGATGCGCAAACTCTTCGGGAGTGAGATGCGCTAAGATGGCCGACTGTCCGGATTGCTTTGCGAGATCATCGTAGAATTCGGTAACGAAGCGCGCGGTGACCGCATCCAAGTAGGGCGCAATGCCAACGAGGACCGCACCTGCATCCGGCCCATAGGCATTTGCATGTCTGAGGCTGCTCACGATCGCCACCTCTGCGTTCGCATAAAACGTGGTTGCCTCACGTTTCGGCCTATCCCTCTACAACATGACTCGACGGAAGTCGCCCAATAGCTCCGCTAAGTAGACCAGGAAGCGGGCCGCTCCCGCACCATCGATGACCCGATGGTCGTAGCTTACGCTGATCGGCAGGATGAGGCGTGGCGCGAATTGTTTCCCGTCCCAAACCGGCTGCATCGATGAACGTGCCGAACCAAGAATCGCCACTTCCGGCGCGTTAACGATTTGCGTGAATTGGGTACCGCCGATGCCGCCGATTGATGAGATGGTGAACGTCCCACCTTGCATCGCGGTCATCGCGAGCTTCCCATCGCGCGCTTTGCCGGCAAGCTCAGCGGTCTCAGCGGCGATATCGACGATGCCTTTGTGATCGGCATTCTTTACGACCGGAACGACGAGTCCTCCGGGCGTATCGGCAGCGAACCCGATGTTATAGTAGCGCTTGTAGATGAGGTCGTCACCGTCTAACGAGCTGTTAAATTCGGGGAATTTTTGCAGCGCGGCGACGCACGCCTTGATGAGAAATGCCAAAATGGTGATTTTGGCACCGTCGGATTTTCTTTCGGCATTGACTTCTTTGCGGAACGCTTCAAGATCGGTAATATCGGCTTGATCGTAATTCGTAATATGAGGAATAGAAAGCCAATTGCGATGGAGATTCGGACCGCTGAATTTCTTGATTCGCGGTAACGGTTTGCGATCGATCGGACCGAACGCGGCGAAATCAACGACGGGCCACGCCGGCAGGCCGGCAAAACTCGCGGATGCCGAACTGCTGGCCGAGAGTGCACGCTTGACGTGCATCTGCACATCTTCGCGTGTGATGCGAGCGTTGGGCCCGGTGCCGGTGACGAGATGAAGATCGACGCCGAATTCGCGCGCCAATCGGCGTAGCGACGGGCTAGCATGTGGAATTGTTCCCGCGGCGAGCTTGGCGACTGGCGTTGATGCGGGCGCGACAGGGGTTGCCGCCTGTGCAACCGGTGGCAGCGGTTTCGGCTCGGGTGTCGGCACAGCAATAACCGTCGGTTGCGCAACGGACGTAAGGATTGCAATGACGGTGCCTTGTGAAACCTTATCACCGACTTTCACGCGGACGTCCTGAATGACGCCGCTTGCGGAAGCCGGAACTTCCATCGTAGCTTTTTCGCTTTCGAGCGTCACGAGTGACTGCTCTTTGGTGACGGTGTCCCCGGGTTTGATAAGGACTTCGATGACAGGAATACCGGTAAAATCACCAATGTCGGGAACGGTAAGTTGCACTTCGGTTGTTGATTCCGTCGACGTTGTTTGCGCGGGGGGAGCTGCCGCGCCCGATGGGGTGCTCACCGCAGCTTCGCCTCGCAGTGTCAATAAACCCGTCCCTTGCGAAACTTTATCGCCGACCTTCACAGCGATACTCTCAACAACGCCGTCGCTATCAGCGGGAACCTCCATGGTTGCCTTTTCGCTCTCGAGCGTTACGAGCGACTGTTCTTTTTTGACGGTGTCACCGGGCTTCACAAGAACTTCGATCACCGGAATTCCGTGGAAATCGCCGATATCGGGAACGCGAATTTTAGTAGCCATCGTGCGCTCCTACACCGTCACCGGATTGGGCTTATTAGGGTCGAGTTCGTACTTTGCAATGGCTGTCGTGAGCAACTTGCGATCGACGGTTCCCTCATCGGCGAGTGCGCGTAACGCAGCCAAAGCGATGTAACGTCGATCGACTTCAAAAAATGCACGCAAGGCTTTGCGACGATCGCTACGTCCGAATCCGTCGGTTCCGAGTGTCGTATAGCGACGATCGATGTACGGGCGAATTTGGTCGGCGTGCGTGCGGACGTAATCCGTTGACGCGATCACCGGGCCCGGATGCTGTGCGAGCGACTGCGCAACATACGAACTGCGCGGCGATTGTTCCGGATGCAGAAGGTTGAAGCGTTCGCAATCGATGCCGTCGCGACGAAGCTGCGTAAACGACGTCACCGACCAAATATCGGCATCGACATCGAAATCGTCTTTGAGCATCGTTGCTGCGGCAAGCACTTCGCGCAAGATCGTCCCGCTTCCAAGTAATTGCACGCGAGCTGCCTTCGGGCGCGGCGGTGCGGATTGCAAGAGATACATGCCACGCAGTATGCCTTCTTCGGCACCTTTAGGCATCGCCGGTTGCACGTAATTTTCATTCATGACGGTGAGATAGTAGTAGATATCTTCGTGTTCGGTGAGCATCCGGCGCAACCCGTCCTGAATAATCACGGCGAGTTCGTATCCGTACGCGGGATCGTACGCGACGCAATTTGGAATGGTCGACGCGATGAGGTGGCTATGCCCGTCCTCGTGCTGCAGGCCTTCACCATTGAGCGTTGTGCGTCCGGCGGTTCCGCCGATGAGAAAACCGCGTGTGCGAATATCGCCTGCTGCCCAGGCAAGATCTCCGATGCGTTGGAAGCCGAACATCGAGTAGAAGATGTAAAACGGCACCATCGGAACATCGTGATTCGAATACGACGTGCCCGCAGCAATCCACGAACACAGCGCGCCGGCTTCGTTGATGCCTTCTTGCAAAATCTGGCCCGCGGCATCCTCGCGATACCACATGAGTTGGCCCGCATCTTGCGGCAGATAATGTTGGCCGGTCGGCGAGTAGATGCCGATCTGTCGGAAAAGCCCTTCCATGCCGAACGTGCGCGATTCATCGGCAACGATGGGAACGACGCGAGGCCCGATTTCCTTGTCGCGCAAGATGGTCGAAAGAATGCGCACGAAAGCGATCGTCGTCGAGATGTCACGATCCTGACTCGATTGCAGTTGTGCATCGAATGCCGGAAGATCGGGTACTGCTAGCGTGACGGAACCGCGGCGCCGTTGTGGGAGACTTCCTAATGCAGCCGTTCGATCGCGCAGATACTGCATCTCCGGAGAATCCTTAGGCGGCGTGAAAAACGGAATCTCTTCGATTTTTGCATCGGGAATCGGGATGTTAAACCGATCACGGAAATAGCGGAGATGTTCGAGATCGAGCTTCTTGGCTTGGCGCGCAATATTCATCGCTTCACCGGCATCGCCCATTCCATACCCTTTCATCGTCTTCGCGAGAATGACCGTTGGCTTTCCAAC
>VFSW01010507.1_pt1 | contig 13103 bp, 12 predicted proteins | sample 5358111 | NCBI WGS metagenome assembly VFSW01 (sample SAMN11554181, study PRJNA540505) | mine drainage metagenome | isolation source: sediment from site ElyBrook_90M | place: USA: Ely Copper Mine, Vershire, VT | collected 2017 | reverse complement strand
CCGCGCCCGCCCCGCGGTGGCCCCCCCCGCCCGCGCCCCACCCCCCTCCGCCCTGGTTGGGCGTGGGGCGGGGGCGGCGCGCCCCCAACCCGCCCCCCCCGCGGCGGAACACCTGCTCGAGCAGGCCCTTGAGCAGCGCCGGCATGTTGCCGAGCCACAGCGGATAGATCATCACGATGTGATCGCAGCAGATGATCGCCTCCTGAATGCGCTTGATCTCGGGCGGCACCGCGCCGCCGTAGAAGTCCGCATTGCTGCGCAGGAGCGGAAAGTCCATCGACGAGAGCCGGAACACCTCGACCGAATGTCCGGCCTGCCGCGCGCCGCGCGCGTACGCACCCGCGAGCGCATGCACGTAGCGCGCCTCGTCCGGATCCGGATGGCCGTCGATGACCACGACCCGTTTGGAGGATGCCCTCTTGCGCGACGTTCCCATCGGCCGTCGGCGACGCCGGCCTCAGGCGAACTCGCCGTTGCGCCGCGCCTCGCGCACGTACTGGCTGATCTGCACCGGGGTCTGGCGGGCGAGGTCCTTCGGGATCACCCCGCGCACCATGCCCTGGACCGAGTCCGGCAGCAGATCGCGCAGCCGGCTGAGCAGCCTCGGCGCACCGACCAGCACCAGATGGGCCGAGGAGTCCTTCTGCATCTCCGGGCCCATGGCGCGCGCCACGCGGCGCGCGAATTTGTCCGTCGCGCGGTCGCGGATCTGATGCCGCTGGCCGTAGGCCTGATGCACGCCGGCCGTGCGGTTGAAGGTGCGCCCGGCCGCATCGCTGACCAATTCGCTCTCGTGCATGTGCGCTTCCGGGTTGGTGAAGCTGCGCACGCAGGTGAGGCGTTCGCCCCACGCCGCGGTTTCGTACAGATCGGCGCGACCGCGATTCGCCACGAGTATCTTGATCATGAGGTCGATCCTTGCAGATTCGCCACCGCCCGACACTGAGGTATCACCGCAGCCGCCTATGTAATTCCGCGTTCCAGCGGCTCCACCGCCTCCAGATAATCGGGCACCTCGGCGGCCCAGCGCAGCTCCGTCTGCACGCGCTGACGCAACCGGTCGGCCGCCGGCGGCTCGCCGTGGGTGACGAACACGCGCAGGGGCGTCCACCCGAGACGGCGCATCCAGTCGAGCAGCTCGTCGCCGTCCGCGTGCGCCGAAGCGCTGGTCAGCTGGCGCACCTCGGCGCGCACCGGCACGAAGCGGCCGTGGATCTTGATCGACCCCTCGCCGGCGGCGAGCGACGCGCCGCGGGTGCCGCCCGACTGGAAGCCGGTGAGCAGGATCATGTTGCGCGGATCGGGCGCGAAGGCCTCCAGATGGTGCAGCACCCGGCCGCCCGTCGCCATGCCGCTCGCGGACACGATCATCATGGGCCCGTGGCGCAGGTTCAGGGCCTTGGAGTCCTCGGCCGAGTTCACGTAGCTCGCCGCCGTGGACATCGCTTCGCATTGCGCTAGCGACAGGCGATGCTCGCCGAGATACCGGCCGTAGATCTGGGTCACGTTGGTCGCCATCGGACTGTTCAGGAATACGGGGAGGTCGGGGATGGCACGCTGCGCCTTCAGGCGCGACACCAGCCACAGGACGGTCTGCGCCCGGCCGACCGCGAACGCCGGGACGACGATCACCCCGCCGCGCGCCGCCGCGCTGTTGATCGCGTCCGCCAGCTCCGCCTGCGCATCCACGGCCGGATGCCGGCGATCCCCGTAGGTGGACTCGACCACGAGCGCATCCGCGGCGGCGGTGACGCCGGGCGGCAGCATGATCGGATCGTACGGGCGTCCGACGTCGCCCGAGAACAGGACGCTGCCTTTCGGGGTCTCGAGGCGGATCATCGCCGCGCCCAGTATGTGGCCCGCGAGCGTGAAGCGGCCGCGCACCTGTTCGCCGAGATCCAGATCCGCCTCGTAGTCCACGGGCACGAGCGACTCGAGCGCGCGCAGCGCCTCGGCCACGTCGTACAGCGGCAGCGCGGGCCGATGCTTCGAATAGCCGTGGCGATTCGCCAGCCGCGCCTCCTCTTCCTGGAGGTGACCGCTGTCCGGCAGCATGATTCGCAACAGGTCGGCGGTCGCACGGGTGCAATACACCTTGCCGGCGAAGCCCTGGCGCACCAGGATCGGCAGGTAGCCGCTGTGATCGATGTGCGCGTGGGTGAGCAGCACGGCGTCGATCGAGCGCGCCTCGACGGGCAGAGGCCGCCAATTGCGCAGCCGCAGCTGCTTGTAGCCCTGGAACAGCCCGCAATCGACCAGGATGCGGCGGGCACCGGATTCGACCAGGTACTTCGAGCCCGTGACGGTCCCGGTGGCGCCCAGGAACGTGATCTTCACCGCCCCGCGCTCCTCGCCCGGCGCCGCTAGGCCACCGCGTCGGCGTCGGCGTCGGAACCGGCGGCGAGCAGCGCCTGCAGCAGGGCGAGCAGCTCGTCCGCATCCACGGGCTTGCTGACGATGCGCAGGTGCTCGTCGAGCCGCAGATGGCGGATCACCGCGGAGGTGTCGCCCGTGACCAGCACGGCGCCGAGCTGCGGCCCGAGAATCGCGCGCACCGCCTCGATGACCTGGATGCCGGTCTCGCTGGCGCCCAGGTGATAGTCGGTGATCAGCAGGCAAAGGTTCGCATCCTCGCGCGCCGCGCGCACCGCATCGGCGAGGCCCGGCACCGCCGTCACCTCGTACCCCTCGACCGACAGCAGCAGCTGGGTCGCGCCGCGCACCGCCGCGTCGTCCTCGACCAGCAGGATGCGGGCCCGCCGGAACCGCCGATGCGCCGGCGCCGGCACCGCATTCGCGGGCGCGAGGCTCGGCGTGCGCGCGGCGCCGAAGGGCACGGTCATCGAGAAGGTGGAGCCTTCGCCGGGCTTGGAGCGCACGGTCACGGCCGTGCCCAGAAGTTTCGCAATGCGCTGCACGATGCTCAGGCCGAGACCGTACCCGTCACGCGCCGCGTTCGGCGAGACGCCGACCTGGAAGAACTCCTCGAAGATCAGCCCGAGCTGGTCCGCGGAAATCCCCACCCCCGTGTCGCTCACGTCCAGGCGCAGCGCGCCGCGCTCCTGCACCGCGCGCACGGTGATGCCGCCCCGCTCGGTATATTTGATTGCGTTGGAGATCAGATTGCGCATGATCTCCTCGACCAGCGCGGGGTCGCTGTGCGCGTTGGCGCGCACCTCCTCGAACCGCAACGACAGGCCCTTGTCGGCCGCGACCGCGGCGAATTCCGTGTGCAGTTCCGCGAACAGGCCGTCGAGCGCGAAGTCCGCCGGCTCCGGCTTGATCGCGCCCGACTCGAGCTTGCTGATGTCGAGCAGCGCATTCATGAGCCGCGACATCGCGCGAATGGTCTGTTCCTGCTGCGCGAGCGCGCTGCGCGCCGCGGGTTCCCGCACCAGCGTGCGCAGCGTTCGATTGAGCAGCGCGAGCGCCTGCAACGGTTGGCGCAGATCGTGGCTCGCGGTGGCGAGGAACCGGCCCTTGGCAAGATTCGCGCGATCCGCGCTCAGGCGCGCGGCATCGGCCGCCGCCTGCGCCTGTTCGGCGAGCACCCGCGCGACGATGAGCTCCGTCTCGGCCCGTTTGTGGTCGCTGATGTCGCGAATGGCCGCGGCGGTCAGCGCACCCTCCGGCGCCTCGATCATGCTCAGCCGGATCTCGATGGGAAATTCCGAGCCGTCGCGCCGCTGGGCGAAGGATTCGAAGCCCGACCCCCGAGTCCGCCCGTCCCTGGCACCCCCGGGGCTGCCGCGCCGCGCACCGCTGGGCGCCTCGAACGGCTCGGGCACCAGCTGCTCGAAGCGCTGGTGCCTGATTTCCTCGAGCGAGTAGCCGAATAGCGTGGCGGTCTGCCGGTTCGCGAACAGGATGGCGCCCCGCTCATCCATGATCAACATCGCATCGGGTGCGGCGTCGAGCGCGTCTCGTGCCAGTTCCGGAGGAATCGATCGCACCGGTGGTATCCTTTCTTGAACGCCCTAAAATGCTTCGACAGAGCCTTGGCAGCCGGCATCCGGCGCATCGTCGGCCGCGCCTGGATTATTAAAACTTCTTAATTATACCCCTTCTGGCTTGGCCAAAGCACGCAAATCGACCTCGAGAGGCAGATTGAGTAATGAGCAGTGCAGCATCCTACCGCAGCATGACTCTGCGGCGGATCGGTGAGCCGCTGATCCTCGAGCAACGCCCGGTTCCCGAGCCGGCCGCCGGGGAGGTGTTGATTCGCGTGCGCGCCTGCGGCATCTGCCGGACCGACCTGCACGTGATCGACGGCGAGTTGCCGAGTCAGCCGCTGCCCATCGTGCCCGGCCACGAGATCGTCGGCGAGGTGGTGGCGCGCGGCCCGGATGCCCGCTGGGCCGTGGGCACGCGCGTCGGAGTCCCCTGGCTCGGCTATGCCTGCGGGGACTGCGAGGACTGCCGGGCGGGCCGCGAGAACTTATGCGAACGGGCGCGCTTCACCGGCTATCAAATCGACGGCGGCTTCGCGCAGTACGTGCTCGCCGACGCCCGCTTCTGCTTTCGGCTGCCGGAGGGCATCGACGATCGGCACGCGGCGCCCCTGCTGTGCGCCGGGTTGATCGGCTATCGCACCCTCAAGATGGCCGGCGATGCGCATCGCCTGGGGATCTACGGATTCGGCGCGGCCGCGCACATCGTCGCCCAGGTCGCGCGCGCGCAGGGCCGCGAGCTGTACGCCTTCACCCGCCGCGGCGACCTCGCGGCCCAGCGCTTCGCGCTCGAGCTCGGCGCCACCTGGGCCGGCGACAGCGAACGGCCGCCGCCGGTGCCGCTCGATGCGGCGTTGATCTTCGCGCCGGTGGGCGCCTTGGTGCCGCTCGCGCTGCGCGCCGTGCGCAAGGCGGGCGTGGTCGTGTGCGGCGGCATTCACATGAGCGACATTCCCGCCTTCCCGTACGCACTGCTCTGGGGTGAGCGGGTGCTGCGCTCGGTGGCCAACCTCACGCGCCGCGATGCCGAGGAATTTCTCGACCTGGCGCCGCGAATTCCCGTGCGCACGCGGGTCGAGACCTGGCCCCTGCACGAGGCCAACGACGCCCTGCGGCGCCTGCGCGAGGGCCCGCTGACCGGCGCCGCCGTATTGACGATGGAGGATTAGGGAATGCGATTCAGAACGACCACCGCACTCGCCCTGGCGGCAGCGCTCGCCACGGCCGCCTATCCCGCCACGGCGCCGGTCGCGGGCGGCCCGTCGGCCGACCAGCCACCCGCCGCCACGCGCGACATGGCGCGCGAGATGCTGGCTCAATTGGTGGCGATCGATTCGACGCATGCGCACGGCTCGACGGGGGCCGCGCAGTGGGCCGCGGACCGGCTGCGGGCCGCCGGCTTCGAGGCGCGCGACCTGGTGCTGCTCGCGCCCGCCGCGCACCCCGAGGCGGGCAACCTGGTGGTTCGCCTGCACGGCCGGGGCCATGGCAAGCCGCTGCTGTACCTCGGCCACCTGGACGTGGTCGAGGCGCGCCGCGAGGACTGGAGTTTCGATCCCTTCGCGCTCACCGAGCGGGACGGCTGGCTGTACGGCCGCGGCACCATCGACATGAAGGGCCAGGACGTGGCGCTGCTCGCGGCGCTGATCCGCCTGCACGCGGAGGGCTACGTGCCGGAGCGCGACATCATCGTGGCGCTGACCGCCGACGAGGAGGCCGGCGGCGAGGCGAACGGCGTCCGGTGGCTGTTCGACCAGCACCCGGACTTGGTCGAGGCCGGTCTCGTGATCAACCCCGACGGCGGCGAGGCGGGCATGAAGGGCGGCCGCAAGCTGTACGTGGGCGTGCAGACCAGCGAGAAGGTGTTCCTGACCTTCGGCCTGGAGGCGACCGACAAGGGCGGACACAGCTCGCGTCCGACGCCCGCGAACCCGATCTACCGGCTGGCGCGCGGACTCGATCGGCTGTCGAGATTCGAGTTTCCGGTGCATCTGACCGAGACCACCAAGCTCTACTTCACGGAGCGTGCGCGCCTCGAGACGGGACGCACGCGGGCCGACATGCTGGCGATGGGCCGCACGCCGCTCGACCCCGCCGCGGTGGCGCGGCTGTCGGCGGACGTGGAGACCGACATCCTGCTGCGCACCACCTGCGTGACCACCCTGATCGAGGGCGGGCATGCGGAGAATGCGCTGCCGCAGCGTGCGCGCGCAACGCTGCAATGCCGGGTGGTGCCCGGCGAATCCCAGGATGAGGTCGCCGCCACCGTCGCGCGGGTGCTCGCCGATCCGGGCATCCGTCTGTCGGTGATCACGCCGGCGGTCACCAGCCCCGAATCCCCGCCCTCGCCCGCGATGCTCGACACCGTGGCGCGGGTCGCGCATTCGCTCTGGCCCGAGGTGATCGTGCTGCCGCAGATGTCCGCCGGCGCCGACGACAGCATCGTGCCGCGCGCGCGGGGAATCCCCGCCTACGGCATCGACGGCATGTTCGACGACCTCGACGATGGCCGGGCGCACTGGCGCGACGAGCGCATCGGCGTGCGCGCCTTCGACCAGGAGCTCGAATTCACCTACCGGCTGATGAAGGCGCTCGGCGGCGCGCCCTGAGCGGCGGCGCCGGCCGTTCGGCGCCGCGCGTCATTCGACCACGTAGCCGCGGCCTTCGAGGCAGGTCACCTGCGCCCGGAAGTAGTCGTTGCGCTTCGCGAGCGCTTGTTCGGGCGCCGCGCCGGCGGCGGCCGGATCGTAGCCGCTGCGCTCGGCGGCCCAGCGCTCGCACTCGCTGCGATCCTTGGCTTGCTGCTCGGGCGAGCGTTCGTCCTTCGGATAGGCGAACAGCTGATCGCTGGCGGGCTCGCTGGTGGCGCCGGAGGAGTCGATGCCCTCCGGCGGCTCGACCACTTGGTACTGCTCTTGCGTGTCGTCCCAGACATAGTACGTGTCGTTGGCGTAGTAGTACGGCACGCCGTACCACCACACCGTCGTGAAGTACGGCGGCAGCAGCGGCACGAACACGCCCACCGGCGCGCCCCACACGACCCAGGCGCCGCCCTGGCGCCGATACCAGTTGCCGCCGTAATACCAGAAACGGCTGCCGTCGCGCGCGCGCAGCTCCGGCCATGCCCCCGGGGGCAGCCGACGCACGCTGTAGCCGCGATTGAAGTAATACCGGCCGTGCCCGTGCCGCGCGTCGAGATGCCGGTTGGCGCCGCCCGCCGGGGCGCTCGCCCGGTGCCCGGGCGCGCCCGGGTGCTGGGCCATCGCGGGCCAGCCGCAGGCGATCCCGAGCACCGCGAGCAGCGCGGGAAGTGGCCATGTGGTCGCTGGTCGATACCCGTTCATGTGTCACCTGCTGCGCCGCTCATCGCACCGTGTAGCCGCGCCCTTCGAGGCAGGCGCGCATCGCGCGCCGATAATTGCGGGCCTGGCGCTCGAGCGAGGCATCGCGCACCGCCGCGGCATTCGCCTAGGCCTGGTGCTGCGCCTGTTCGGCGGCGGCGCTCTCGCCGACGCCGCCGATCACCGCGCCGAGCAGCGCGCCCATGAACGCGCCCCGTCCCGCCTCCCAGGGCGGCGAGGCCACGGCGCCGATCACCGCGCCCGTCATGGCGCCCGCGGCGACGCCCGAGCCCGGGGGCGGACCGGCCACCACGTAGGTGCGTAGATGCGGCGGCACCTGCGGTGCGCTCGGATCGAAGCCGCTCGCGCGCACCGCCCAGGCGTTGCACTCGTAGCGGTCGCGCTCCTGCAGATCCGCCGATTGCCCCCGGGTGGGATAGAAGTACACGGTCACGTCGGGCAGCGGATATTGTGCGGGCTCCACCGCGGGCGGGTGCGACACGCACCCCGAGATCAACAGCATGCCGCCCGCCACCGCGGCGCGGGCGCTCGGCACGCACTTCGCACGCTGTCCTGCCATGAGGCGCATCCTCAGGCGACGCCGCCCCTGTGTCTGCTCAGGTGTTGTACGTAGCGGGAAGCCACGGTTGCCGGGCCGCATGGTTTCCTCGCCGGCGCTACCCGAGTACTATTCGCCTCGGTCGCGAGGGCCTGCAGAACTTCCAAGGATTTCAATGATTACGAGAGGATTCCGATCGTCAGCCGTGGCGGCCACCGTGCTGTCGATGCTCGCCGCCTGTGGCGGCGGCAACAACGGAACGACCAACGTCCCGCCGATCGTGGCGAGCACGGCACCGGGCATATGGCAGGGGACCGATGCGTTCACGAGCCTCAAAATCACCGGCCTGGTGTCCGAGACCGGCTTCACGCGCTTCATCCGCGCCGACGGCGCGCAGTACCTCGGCACGGTGCTCGTGAACGGCACCGCGTTTTCGGCGTCCCTCGAGGCGCTCCTGCCCTTCGGCTCGACGTTCCCCGATGGCTCGACCTATGGGACCGTCACCATGACCGGCACCATGGTGGCCCAGAAGTCGGTAACGGGCACCGAGTCGTTGACCACGTCCGCGGGAACGACCAGCAGCGGCGCGCTGTCGCTCACCTTCGACGCGAACTACGACGTGATTTCGCTACCCGCGTCGATCCAAGGCACCTACGTCGGCGCAACGAGCACGGCGGTGATGACGATCACGGAGTTCGGCCTGCTGTCCTACCAGGATCCGACCACCGGGTGCCTGATCACCGGCTACGTCACGGTCATCGACCCGAGCTACAACCTCTATGACCTCTCGGTCACTCCGACGGGCTGCCCGGCGGCCGCCGTGGCGATGGATGGGACGTCGCTCTCGGGTTTCGCGACCATCAACAACACGGTGACCCCGAACCTGCTGCTCATCGGGGTATCGGGTGGCGTGACGCCGGAAATCGGCCTCGCCTACACGCTCCACAGAAAATAGATTGGTCGGGGCGACAAGATTCGAACTTGCGACCCCTTGCACCCCATGCAAGTGCGCTACCAGGCTGCGCCACGCCCCGACCGAGTGGCGCATGATAGCCGAAAAGCGCCCGTGACTTAATAGGCGCCGGCTCATTTATGATCGCGGTGCGAGCGCGCGCACCGCGCCGCGCTCAGCGGCGCAGGATCTTGATGAGCTCTTCGAGCTCGAGCCGCATCTGGTGGATGAGCTGCTGGCTCTGGTTCAGATCCACCTGCGCGTCATCGCCGGTCAGGCGGTTGCGCGCCCCGCCGATGGTGAAGCCCTGCTCGTACAGGAGGCTGCGGATCTGGCGGATGACGAGCACGTCCTGCCGCTGATAGTAGCGGCGGTTGCCGCGCCGCTTCACCGGCTTGAGCTGCGGAAATTCCTGTTCCCAGTAGCGCAGCACGTGCGGCTTGACGCCGCACAGGTCGCTGACCTCACCGATGGTGAAATAGCGCTTGCCGGGAATCGGCGGCAGTTCGTTGTTATTGCTTGGTTCCAGCATACGCCTCGACGCGCGCCTTCAGTTTCTGGCCTGGACGGAACGTGACCACGCGGCGCGCGCTGATGGGAATTTCCTCGCCGGTTTTCGGATTGCGGCCCGGGCGACGACTCTTGTCGCGCAGATCGAAATTGCCGAACCCCGACAGCTTGACCTGCTCGCCGGAGGAAAGAGCCGCCCTGATCTCCTCGAAGAACAGGTCCACGAGTTCGCGGGCCTCGCGCTTGTTGAGCCCCAGTCGATCGAACAGGGCCTCGGCCATTTCCGCCTTGGTCAGGGCTGGCATGTTTATTGGTCTCTTATCGCGGCGCTCAATTCATCCCGTAGCCGCGCGACCACGGCGGTCACGACGGCGTCTGCGTCGACATCGGTAAGAGTGCGGGAAGAGTCCTGTAAAATCAACCCTAAAGCGATGCTTTTTCGTCCGGTTTCTACGCCCGGTCCCCGATACACGTCGAAAACGCGCAGCTCGCTCAACAGGCCTGACGCGCTAACAGTAACATTTTCCTGCAACACTGCCAGCGGCACAGCTTCGTCGACCACGACCGCGAGATCGCGGCGCACACTCGGGAATTTCGAAATTTTACGATATTTCAGCATCTTACTAGAGAATGCTGAACTAATTTCAAGCTCAAAGAGCAGCGGAATCTGCGTGAGGCCCAGCGCCTTGGCCTGCTCGGGATGCAGTTCCCCGAGCCAGCCGATGGGCGCGCCGTCGCGCAGGATCCGCGCGGTGCGCCCCGGGCGCAGGCAGTGCAGGACATCGGCCTCGAAGCGAATGCCGCCCGTATCGCCGCCGAGCGCCAGCGCCGCCATGAGATCGCCTTGGACGTCGTGGTAGTCGAGCGGCTCGCGCGCCGCGCCCCACTGTTCCGGCCAGCGCGCACCCACCGCGAGGCCGGCGAGCGTTTCCACCTCGTGCAAGCCGTCCCCGCTCACCACGAATTTCTTGCCGAGTTCGAACAGGCGCACGCGGGTCTGCTGGCGCCGCAGGTTCTCGCGGCAGGCCTGCAGCAGCCCGGGCCACAGGGACACGCGCATCTGCGACATGTCCGCGGCAATCGGATTGCGAAGCGTGAGCGCGCCGGCGTCCGGGAACAGCCGCCGCTGCACCGACGGATCGACGAAGCTGTAGGTGATCGCCTCCCGGTAACCGCGGTCGGCCATGGCCGCGAGCACGCGCTCGGGGGCGACCTGCGACTCGGTGGCGAACCCGGCGATCTGCGGTGCGGCGGCGTGCGCCTCGGGGATCAGGTCGAAGCCGCGCAGCCGCGCCACTTCCTCGATGAGATCCGCCTCGATGGCGATGTCGAAGCGATGCGGGGGCTTGCGCAGCCGCCAGCCGTCCGCGGTCGGCTCGACGGCGTCGCCGATGGCCCGCAGCACCCCTTCGGCCTCCGAATCCGGGACCGCGGCGCCGAGCAGTCGGGCCAGGCGTTCGCGTCGCAGCGCCACCCAGGGCGGCGCGGCCGGCGCCTCACCGCGGGTGACCTGCACCGGGCCCGCCTCGCCGCCCGCGATCTCGAGCAGCAGCGCCGTGGCGCGCTCGATCGCCCGCTCGGGCAGCGTCGGGTCCACGCCCCGCTCGAAGCGCTGCGCGGCATCCGTGACCAGGCCGCGGCGGCGCGCCCGGCCGGCGACCGCGGCGGGCGTGAAATGCGCGCTCTCGAGCAGCACCGAGGTGGTGGTCGGCGCGATCGCGGTATCGCGCCCGCCCATGATGCCGGCGAGGCCGACGGCGCCGCGCTCGTCCGCGATCACGAGCTGATCGGCCTCGAGCGCATACTCCCTGCCGTCGAGCAGCGTCGCGCGCTCGCCGGGGCGCGCCATCCGCACCCGGATGCCGCCGGCCAGGCGCTCCAGATCGTAGGCATGCATCGGCTGGCCGAGTTCGGTCATCACGTAGTTCGTGACGTCGACCGACACCGAGATGCTGTTGATGCCGACGCGGCGCAGCCGCTCGCGCAGCCAGAACGGGGAGCGCGCGCCGGCGGCGATGCCGCGGATCACGCGCGAGGCGAATACCGGGCAGGAACCCGGCGCCTCGATCCGCACCGGAAAGACCTCGGTGCTGCGCGCGGGCACGGCGTCGACCCGGTACTCGAGACGGCGGCGCGCGAGCGCCGCGGCGCAATCTCGCGCGATCCCCCACACGCCCCTGCCGTCCACGCGAATGGGCGTGGCGGTGTCCGCGCGCGCGGGGGCGTCGAGATCGAGCGCCTCGCGCAGATCCCGGCCGAGCGGCAGTCGCTCATCGAGCTCCATGATGCCGTCGTGCTCGTCGCCGAGGCCCAGCTCGCGCGCCGAGCACAACATGCCGCTCGATTCCAGGCCGCGCAATTTGGCGCGCTTGATGTGCACCTCGCCCGGCAGGCGAGCGCCCACGCGCGCGACCGCCACCTTGAGGCCGGCGCGCACGTTCGGCGCGCCGCAGATGATCTGCAGGCGGTCGGCGCCGTCCGTGGTCACCTGGCACACGGAGAGCTTCTGCGCATCGGGATGCTGCGCCACCTCGAGCACGGCGCCGACCACGACCCCCGTGAACGGCGGCGCCACGGGTTCGAGCGCCTCGACCTCGAGCCCCGCGAGCGTGAGGCGCGCGGCGAGCTCGGCGGGCGTGTCGGTCACGTGCGCGAATTCACGCAGCCAGTGATGGGTGATCTTCACGGGAATTGCTTCAGGAATTGCAGGTCGTTTTCGAAGAACATCCGCAGGTCGTCGACTCCGTAGCGCAGCATGGCGAGCCGCTCGATCCCCATGCCGAAGGCATAGCCCTGCCAGCGCTCGGGATCTATGCCGGCGGCGACCAGCACCTTCGGATGAATCATTCCGCAGCCGAGGATCTCGAGCCAGCCGGTGTGCTTGCATACGCGGCAGCCGGACCCGCGGCAGAAGACGCACTCGATGTCCACCTCCGCCGACGGCTCGGTGAACGGGAAATACGAGGGACGCAGCCGCATGCCGAGCGGCAGCTCGAAAAAATGCTCGACGAAGGTGTGCAGCATCGCCTTCAGGTTGGCGAAGGACACGCGCTCGCCGACCACGATGCCCTCGACCTGGTGGAACATCGGCGTGTGGGTCACGTCCGAATCGCTCCGGTACACTCGGCCCGGCGCGATCACGGCGAGCGGCGGCGGGTGTGCGCGCATGGTGCGGATCTGCACCGGCGAGGTGTGTGTGCGCAGCAGCCGGCCGTCCGGAAAATAGAAGGTGTCGTGCATCGCCCGCGCCGGATGGTCGGCGGGGATGTTGAGCGCCTCGAAATTGTGGAAGTCATCCTCCACCTCCGGGCCCGTCGCCACCTGAAAGCCGCCCTCGCGGAAGATCCGCTCGACGCGCAGGCGGGTGCGCGTGACCGGGTGCAGCCCGCCAGGCTCCTGCCCGCGGCCCGGCAGCGTCACGTCGATGGCGCCGGCCGCGAGCTCGCGTTCCAGCGCGGCGCGCTCGAGCTCGCCGCGGCGCGCCTCGAGCGCCCCTTGAATCGCCGCCTTGGCCTCGTTGATGCGCTGGCCGGCCGCCGGCCGCTCGGCCGCCGAGAGCGCCCCGAGACTCTTCAGCCGTTCGGTGAGGGCCCCCTTCTTGCCGAGCAGGTGCACGCGGATCTCCTCGAGCGAGGCCAGATCCGCGCATGCCGACACGTCGCCGAGCGCCTGCTCGACGAGCGTCGCGAGAGCTTCTGCGTTCGCCATCAGGTCATCCCGCCGGGATCAGCCGGCCCTGCCCGCCCCGACCTGGGAGCCGGAGCGGGTGGGGCCGTACGGCGGCCCGTCGT
>VFSW01010506.1_pt1 | contig 13104 bp, 12 predicted proteins | sample 5358111 | NCBI WGS metagenome assembly VFSW01 (sample SAMN11554181, study PRJNA540505) | mine drainage metagenome | isolation source: sediment from site ElyBrook_90M | place: USA: Ely Copper Mine, Vershire, VT | collected 2017 | reverse complement strand
GTGTACTCACGAGTGGCCGTGACGTCATCGGGCACGTGAATCGGAATGGTGAGGAGTCTACGCGTTTCCGCGATAATCGGCTGAGGTGGAGTCTTACCGCCTATGTCGAGGTCGACACAGAGCTCGATACGGTCGGCTCCTCCTTTCTCTGCGGCGATTGCCGATTCGGCAGACTCTACGCAGGCTTCAAATAATGTTTTGCGGTTCATTTGCTTTTGCTCTTGACTGAGGTCGTGAAGGATTTGTGCGTAGAGCGGGAGTCTCCGCCGAAGGCGGATGTGCCTTCCGCCAAGAAGACGGCAGACACACTGGCGCAGAACCCGCACGAGGGGTGAACCTCATCCTGACTGAGTTGGGACGAATTCGGGATGCGCTGACTAATTCCACGTACGAAGAAGGTAAGGCCAACATTCAGATGCTGAAATGTTACCGAGATTTGAGCCGGATTGACAAGATGAGTGAGTGATAAGCGTGTTGATTTGTGCCGAGAGCGGGAGTCGAACCCGCACGAGGGGTGAACCTCGCTGGATTTTGAGTCCAGTGCGTCTACCAATTCCGCCATCTCGGCTTGTGCCAAAATATAACATTTCACGCGATTTGAAGAAAGTTGTTTTCTTTTTCTCCATTGGTTTTGCTGTCGTGTAACCAAAATCCAACCAGTGCCGTCGATGAGACAACGCGTCAAAAAACCGGGAAAGCTCGCCATCTAGTGCCTTGTTGCAATGTCGCAGGGGACGCACGACGCTGGGCAGGCTGTTATTTGTTTACGGAAATCCGGCGGACAGCGGTATCCACGATTTTGGATCACCAGGTAGACAGGGATTGTGCCGGGGGCAACTTCTCTATATCGGCCTTCCCTTATTTTTGCACATGTGTGTTAACCGAAGGCTCCACCTTGATGCTTAAAGTTCAACACCTCCAGTCCGGTATTTTCGTCTTTTCTTTTCGATGCCCTGTCCGACTGAGCAGGCAGGCGTGCGACAAATGATTTCGTTGGAAGGGTGGCCTGTTCATGCTTCACGAATATAATGAAAGCAGGTGGCATACAATATTTGACAACGAGAACATGGAGGGAATTAGAGACCTATAAACAACTGGGTGTATCGGAACCGAACATTTGTAGTATCAAAACCGTACATGCGGACCGGAGTATCTTCATTTTTGAGAGTTAAGAGTGCCATAATGACAGGCATGACGTTTGACTGATATTAAGATGAATTCGAACCTAATTATGAAAAATATTGCTTATCCAGATGAATAGCCTGAACATGACTTTTGTGGCAGACGAGGAACCGAAATTGCCCGGGGATAGGAACAAATTTGAATCGATCAAAGGTCGTGGTGAGGTGATTCTTGCGATCGAAGATGAAGACCTTTTAAGAGACTTCCTTAGGACGGTTCTCGAAGAAAATGGCTATAAGGTTCTCTTGGCAGCGGACGGGATTGAGGGACTTCAGACTTATATGGAACACCTAAATGAAATCCATCTGGTCTTGCTGGATATGGGTCTCCCGAGAATGAGCGGAGAGGAAGTGCTCTCGAGACTTCTTCTGTCGAATCCGAATGTCAAAGTGATCTCTGTTAGTGGTTCCATCGATCCGCAGGTTCAGGATGGGGCTTTCCAAAATGGGGCGGCGGGTTACCTGGCGAAGCCGTATTTAATTGGGGAGCTTTTGATGAAGGTCCATGATACACTGCACCGAGGAGTTCAATTAACGAAATAATCCGGAAAGACGGGCTATCCGACGAGTTGTCGAGACGACTATTGCACTTTAGCCAAACAATAGGAAGGCAATTTCCAGTGACGAGCCGCCCGTAAATAGCTCCAGTGTTATTTCAATAGATTAAGTGACAATGGATCAGCCAGAACTTTATATGGAAAGAAGTGGCACACGCTTTCACTAGCCACCAGCTTCAGGTACAATTCCTCCGCGTTAGTTTGCCAATGCCTGACCGGATCACCGATTTTGCATCGGCACATAACTTGGAGGCAGGCTCCTCTCTCCGGAAAATAAAGCGGATCTTGGCACGCTATTGAAGTGCTGCGGAGGTAGCTTCCCCGCGGGAATCTAACATGAATATTTCTATCGCAATACCCCCCGTCATGCCCCAATGAAGCAGCTGTTCAAAACACTATTGTGAAGACTGTCCGTTCCTCGGGCTGTGAGTATACGCTGATCATCGCATGGTGCAAATGCAGTATTTGACGGGAGAGGCTCAACCCGATCCCTGAGCCGGTATCCCTTGTGGTGAAGAACGGTATGAATATCTTCTCCTGGATCTCTTTCGGAATGCCCGGACCATTGTCCTCCACGCGGATTGCTATTCTACCTTTCTCTTCAAGCTGGGCCGACAACTTTATCTGCCCGCTTGTCCTGCCATCGAGCGCCTGGATAGAGTTCATTAGGAGATTCAGAAGGACTTGTTCCAGCAAGCCCGGGTCTGCCGTTAGCTCGAGGGATTCCGGCTCAACTATGGTCTTGAGCTTTATGCCGTTCGCGTTTACTGCCGACTTGACAAGCTGTTCGACGTGGGAAAACAACGTCCCGATTGAAAAGGTCACCAACTTTGGATTCGGGATGTGCGTGAGAGTTCTGTAGGAGTTGACAAAACGAAGCAGCCCCTCACTAGTGCTCTCGATTGTCCGAACTGCAGTCTGAACGTCTTTAAGAACTGACGGCGCCAGCTGCCCGTTCTCGTTGTGCTGTAATTCGGTGTCGGACAACATTTTGTTTGCGGTGGAAGCCAAAGATGCAATCGGGGCAATAGAATTCGCGATTTCATGTGTCAAGACACGTATTAAATTCTGCCATGCGTCGAGTTCAATTTCCTCCATTTCACCCCGCATATCCTGTATCGAGGCGACGACGTAGCCTGTTCCTTTCATTCTGAACTCTGAGGTTTGTAAGGCAAGCCTCACAGAGAGGTTATTGCTTTCTATGCGAACAAGGTTTTTGTTTCGAGGATTGGTGGTGCGCATGGCCTCGAACAGATCTTTGCTTATGGAACTGATTTCTTTTAGGTCCTTAAGATGTGATACTCCGAGCAGCTGTTTGGCGGCGCGATTCACGAGATCAATTTTGCCGTTTCGGTGGAAAATGATCAAGCCGACGCTGAGCTGCTGGACTATGAATTGGAGGTACTGGAACTGGTTTTCCCTTTCAACTCTTACCTCCTCAAACCTTTGGGTTATTCTGTTCAGCGTTCTGTTCAGATCATCGAAGGCTTTGCCTGTCTTGCCTACGCTGAAGGTCTGCGTAAAATCCTCCGCTTCGACAGCCTCGAGAAACCGGGCCAAGTTCCGGTTCCTTTTCTCTATCCAGCTAACTAATGCGTAAACCTGGTACGACGCGAGAAAGCCCATGAGGACAGCCATCTCGTACAACCTGGTTTGGAACAGGAAGTAGGCAAATAAAGAAATGGTTCCGACCAGCAGGGACACGCGTAATACTGTGGCCACCCGGAAACGGTCAAGATTCATAGATTGTTCTTTAGTAACCTGCTTATATCCCGTGCTTCCTGATTCTTCTGTAAAGAGCTGTCCGGGTCAACCCGAGTTCTTTTGCCGCAGCGCTAACATTCCCGTCATGCTTCTTTATTATCATCTCGATATGTCTCTTCTCGACTTCATCCAGCGAGCGATCTGAATCATCTGCATCGCCGTGTGTTATGATTGAAGGCGTAAAAAGGATTTCTTCCGGCTGCAAGGAATCGGAATCGCTCAATGTCACCGCTCGCTCTATGACATGCTGCAATTCTCTGACATTGCCCGGCCAATAGTACGCGCTCAGTGTTCTCATTGCTTTTGGAGATACGCTAATGTCCGGTTTCTGATATTTCCTTCCGTAGTTTCTCACGAAGTGTTCGACCAGCAACGGAATGTCGTCCAGTCGGTCGCGCAGAGGAGGGAGACTGATCTCTACTGTGTTTATTCTGTAAAGTAGATCGGCTCTGAATTTATTCTGCGCCACCATTTCGTGGATCGGCACATTTGTGGCCGAGATAAGCCGGATATCTATCGGGCGGGGCCTGTCAGAACCCACTCTCATTACCTCGCGTCTCTCAACTGCAGCGAGCAGCTTAGCCTGGAGAGAAAGTGAGAGATTGGCTATCTCATCAAGAAAGAGTGTACCCCCGGAGGCTATCTCAAATCTTCCCGTTCGCTCATTTGTCGCGCCTGTGAAGGAACCCTTCTCGTGTCCAAAGAGCTCGCTTTCAAAGAGGGTTTCACTCAAGGCGCCCATGTCCACCACTATGAAAGGATTTTCTGCTCTGTTTGAAAAGCGGTGAATAGCACGCGCAACCAGCTCCTTGCCGGTGCCATTTTCACCTAGTACCAGTATATTCGCTTCTGTCCCCGCAACCTTCCGTATCGTCTCAAATATCCGCGCCATGGAAGCTGACCTGCCGACTATGTCTTGAAAAGGCTGGTCAAGGTCAGCGCTCAGTAGTTTTTCCCTGGTGCGCAGAGCAGCAAGTTTCACCTGGGACTCCCGAAGTTTCAGAGCCGACGAGAGGGTCGCGAGGATCTTCTCGTTTTGCCAAGGTTTAACGACGAAGTCCGTTGCCCCTTCCTTGATAGCGCGGACTGCCGTCTCGATGTCGCCGTACGCGGTGATCAGTATAACGACAGCGCCGGGATCGACTGTGAGAATCCTGTTCAGCCAGCGGAATCCTTCTTCGCCGGTGGTCGATCCCTTTGCAAAATTCATGTCCAGGAAAATGACATCGTACAACTTTGTCTTGAGTCTTTTTTCTATATTATGTGGGTCCCTTTCGGTCTCCACCGACCGGAGATGTGGTTTGAGAAGGAGCTCAAATGCCGTGAGAATGGCGGCATCGTCGTCGACAATTAACACACTGCCGCTGTTCTCACTAACTGGCATCATGAATAAATCTAATCATCCTGCCCCGATAATGCGAGCGGTGTGGCTAATGGGGCGTAAGTCGAAATTTGTATCAAATACGTACACGAGGCGTACCAAAACCGAACAGGTGTGTCATTAATATATGTGTTTATAAGCCTTGCGTGTATTATATAACAGGCACAGTCTTTGAACGTCATTCGAAGGGATACTATGTTAATGAGGACCGGTTGAATGATTCGGATTAGTAACCTCAAGAAGGTTTATAGAACCAATGAGGTGGAGACGGTAGCGGTTGCCAACGCGAATCTGCGCGTTGACTCCGGCGAATTTGTAGCCATTATGGGACCGTCCGGTTCCGGGAAGACCACTCTCCTCACAATACTCGGGCTCCTCGATAGTCCGACAGAGGGGGAATACTATTTCCTTGAGCAGGAGGTCTCGAAATACTCGGAGAAGCGGCGCGCCGATCTTCGAAGAAGGAATATCGGCTTTGTCTTTCAGAACTTTAACCTGATTAATGAACTGACGGTATACGAGAACATCGAACTCCCGCTGTTACATATGGGAGTAGCATCCTCGCATCGAAAAGAAATGGTCAGGGAGGTTTTGGAGCAGATGAGGATTACTACTAGACGGAACCACTTCCCGCAGCAGCTGTCGGGTGGACAGCAGCAGAGGGTTGCCGTCGCAAGGGCTGTCGTGGGAAGGCAGCGACTGATACTCGCCGACGAGCCGACCGGGAACCTTGACTCGAAAAACGGCGACGAAGTCATGACTCTTCTTGCCCAGTTGAATGAAGGCGGTGCCACTATAATCATGGTTACACATTCGACAGAGTACGCCGGTTGGGCCAATCGTATAGTGCAGTTGTTCGACGGTCACGTTGTAAATGAGAATGTGTCAGTAGGAGTGAGGGATGCTCTGGAGTTACGTTAAGACGATTTTTAGAAACTTCTCGAGTTCCAGGGTTTACTTCTTCATCAACATTGCCGGTCTGGCCATAGGGTTTACCGTCTTCACACTGATAATGTTGTTTGTCCTGAACGAGTTGAACTACGACACGTTCAACAAGAAGGCAGATCGAATTTATCGGGTCGTTGAGATTCAAAAACCGTCAGGAACGAAGGCGCAACAGGTAGCCATCACCATGCCTGCACTTGCTCCTGCTTTGAAAAGTACTTTCTCTGAAGTAGCGAATGCTGCCAGGTTTATTCCATGGACTACTGTGCTGTGCCACTACGGCGAAAGGCAGTTCTACGAAGACGGTTTGTCTTTCGCCGATTCAAGTATTTTCGATATTTTCACATTCCATTTTATCGAAGGCGATCCGTCGACGGCATTGGACGGGCCATATGACATCGTTATTGACCAGAGCACCGCTAAGAAATATTTCGGTGACGTCGATCCAATGTGGAAATCCATAGACATTGATGCGGGTCTCGACCAGAACTCGTTCCGGGTGACGGGAGTAATTCGGGATTTCCCCAGTAATTCTCATCTGCACTTCACTATGATTGCTTCCTTAAATGCACTCGAAAGGCGATTTGAATACTTTAATGGATGGACTAATAACGATGTCGTCAGCTATGTCCTGTTGAAGAAGGGGTACTCTTCTCAAGAGCTCGAGATGCAGCTTCCACAATTTCTGAAAGCTAGCCTACCTTACAATGTCCAGAGTGGGTTGCAGCTTTATCTCCAGCCTGTCAGGAATATACATCTGCACTCTAACACGATACTGTTCCAGGTTAATTACGCTAAAGGGGATATCAATTATGTAACCCTGTTCATTTTGATTGCATTTGTCGTGATTGTCCTTGCATGTATAAACTTTATCAATCTAACCACCGCACGTTCAGCAATTAGAACTAGAGAAGTGGGGATCCGTAAGCTGCTCGGATCGTATCACTCACACCTGGTTTACCAATTCATCGGCGAGTCGGTTGTGCTTTCGTTGATCGGCGTGCTTCTTTCCCTTCCGGTAGTCGAAGCTGTGCTGCCCACATTTAATTCGATGATGGGGAACAGGATAATTATTCCTTACAACAATCAGCTTTCGTTTATTCTTATGTTAGTGCTGATCGCTGGCATTGTCGGCGTTGTTGCCGGACTATATCCGGCATTTTACTTGTCATCGTTTCAGCCGGTAGAGCTGCTTAGGGGGAGATTTTCGTCCAGTAAGCGGGGGATCAGCCTGAGAAAGGCTCTCATTATTTTACAGTTCAGCATAGCCATTACTTTGGTGACGGCAACAGGTATTGCCGTGGATCAGTTGGAGTACATTTACAACAAACCCCTCGGATTTGACCAACGAGATCTTATGTACATCCCTCTGCGCGATAGTCGGTCGCGCAGCAAGATCCAGTTGCTTAGTGAACGGTTGCTTGGTGATCGGCAAATTCTCTCTGTATCAGCTGGGGAGCTGACCGGTTCAGGTGCAACTCAGGGGCTAGTGTCAATTTCGGGGACGAACGGTCAGTCCCACCTCATGGTGCGGAATAGTTTTGTAGACTACGGTTATGTCAAGGCCATGGGTATGACGATCGTGCAGGGCAGGGATTTCTCTAAGAGTTTTCCGTCTGACTCATCGGCCGTAATTGTCAACGAAACTATGGCAAAAGCTCTCGGATGGAAGAACCCAGTCGGGAAACAAATCCAGATGATGGGGACTGGGGTAGTTTTCACCGTGATTGGGGTTGTGAAGGATTTTAACTACTTTTCCCTCCGGAACAAAGTTGATCCACTTGTCATGTGGTTAGATCCAGGTGAGTGTCAATACTTGCTTCTCAGGATAGCACCTCTGGGAATCGGGTCTACCCTTGATATTGTGAAGAAGACTTGGGATTCTGTCTTGCCTACTCACCCGTTTGAGTACGGCTTTCTGGCCAATTACTTGGAAAAGCAGTATGGGAATGAAGAACAGAACGAGCACCTGCTTGTCCTCTTCTCCTTAGTTGCCGTAGTCATCGCGTGCCTGGGTCTCTTGGGACTAACTCTGCACACGACCGAACAGCGAATCAAGGAAATCGGCGTAAGAAAAGTACTAGGGGCTTCTGTTGCAGACATCGTATTTGCACTCTCCAAGGAATCTATCAGACTTGTCGTTATTGCTGCTTTAGTGGCCTGGCCGACGGCTTATTATTTTATGAGCAGGTGGCTTCAGAACTTCGCGTATAGGATTAGTCTGAGCGTGTGGATATTTGTCCTTTCAGGATTAATCGTTTTCTTTATTGCCATGCTCACGTTGAGTTTTCAGGTAATCAAGGCTGGTATTTCAAACCCTGTGGATGCACTGAGATACGAGTGAGAGTGTTAAAGAGTCCGGCACCTTGAACATATTTGTATTGGAGGAAAATTATGTATGAGTTGGGTTCGATTAATCTAGCCGGCTTTCTGGGGAGCGTCCATTCTTTTGTTCTCTGGAGCGCCGCATATCATTTAACGCCTTCGACGGCCCACGGTGTGCATTTGCTGATCTATTCTCTTGCCGCCGCTGTTCTGAGCTTCCCGGTGGTGAGAAACGGGGTCGTGCAAAGGCTCTACGAACGAGCACGAAAGCTTGCCATGTCCGATTTGCCTATGCTGATCTTGGGTGAAACGGGAAGTGGAAAGGAGATTCTGGCGAGATATGTCCATGAGAACTCTTCGAGATGCTCAACGGGTAGCTTTGTCGCCATAAACTGTGCTGCCATCCCTGATAATTTGCTCGAGAGTGAGCTTTTTGGATACGTCAGAGGAGCTTTTACGGATGCGCGCGGCGATAAGACCGGACTCTTTGCCATCGCGGACGGTGGGACTCTTTTCCTGGATGAAGTGGCAGAGATGAGCCTGGCCGTGCAGACGAAATTATTGAGGGCTGTCGAATACCAGGAGTTTTATCCAATCGGTTCCGTGGTATCCAAGAAAGTCAATTTCAGATTAGTCTGCGCGACAAGCGAGAGCCTCGACCAAATGGTCAGCAACAAAACCTTCAGGGCTGATTTGTACCATAGGATACCGGCATGTGAATTGACGCTTCCTCCCTTGCGGGATCGGATCGATGAGATCCCCTTTCTTGTCAAACACTTCCTGGAGGTGAAGGGCCGTGAGGAAGTTGTTGTGTCTCCTGAAGTGATGGAAATATTCTCCTGTTACAGCTGGCCCGGCAACATCAGGGAACTGAAGAACGTAGTTGAATACACGTTAGCGGTTCTTGAAGCAGGGGAAGCTGCGATAGAGATCGGCCATCTCCCTCCTGAGAAGTTCGACAGTCTGAACTGTGGAATATTGCGAGGCGAGAGCCTCAATCTCAAGGAAAAAGAGAGGTGCTTTAAAGAGAACCTCGTGGTTGCTGCGATGACCATATGTTCAGGTGACTACAAGACGGTGGCGAAATCATTGGGGACCTCAAAGAGTACGGTGTATGAACTAGTCAACGGTAGAATATCGAAGCAAAAGGCGGCGACGGTAGAAGAATAGTCTCCGTCAAGAGCTGGCGCAGCGTCCTGTATATCTCTCTTTCAGGTGATGATAAACTCCCGCCAAATGCGGCGGGGACTTGGCCTGACGGGATATCCTCACCTGGCATTCCTTACCCGAAAGTAGACGGCAAGCGTGCAGAGATTGGATGGTTACTGTCCGAAATAGATACGCGCTGGCCGAAGCAGCGGTGATGTGGCGTTGCCTGTGCCGGTTTTTAATTTAAACTCACCCCTTTGTCCCCTCTCTTTTCCGAAAGAGAGGGGGATGCAAAGAAAGGGGGTTCCTTTTGTCGTCTAAAGAACTTTTCCCACACGAATCGGCTTTTGTGTCTTTTCAGAAGCTACCGTCTTTGTCGGTGCTGGAAGACTGACCGAAAACCCAATCGAACACGGATAATACGGATCATTACTGATTTCTGAGCGCCATGCGCCATCCCGCATGTTCATTTTTTATATGAATGAGCGGGACACGGCTGGAAATGATAATAAAATCAGTGAGAATCCGTTTCTTCAGTGTTACCCGTGTTCAATGTTCTTCCTTTTCCTGCCGCGGATCAACTTTTCGACCGGATTTCTAATTCACTGGGCTTCCGCGTATAACACTCGCTCTGTCTCATTAATGATAGCGTGTTCTTTTTTGAAAAACCCACGTTTCTGCCCCGCAAGATCAATTGCCTATTTGAAGATCTCTCTTCCGTGAATCTGGAAACCTAGAGGGATACTTTTCCAGAAATCTGGAAACTTCCCGTCAATGGCCCCCTAAACGGCGAGGAAAGAGCACATTCACATCGGCACGGTATTAGCACTATTTCGATTACGAACAAGATCGGAGTACGTATATGAATTATAAGAAAAGCCGCTACAACGTGACTGTAAAGACTGATGACGGAGCACGTCTATTCAACGCTAGAACCGGGGCGATCGTGGAGTTATCGGATGCGGATCCGCTGTTTCCACAGTTTGAGAACACATGGGGCCGTGCGACGTTACAGCTCAGTGATCATGAATGGCTCCCGGCGTTGAAGGATGCAAACTTTGTAATTCCGGACGAGTTGAACGAAATTCCGGATTATATCGCATCATTCAATGCACGGCAGAGCGCTACGGACCGGATGAGCCTGATAATACTCCCAACTGAGCAGTGCAATTTCAGATGCGTGTATTGCTACGAGAACTTCCTCAAACCGGAAATGAGTGCGGAAACCCAGGAAGCACTAAAAAGATACATCACAAAGACCGTGGAACGGGTCCACGGATTCTCTATCGAATGGTTTGGTGGTGAGCCTCTCCTTGGAATTGACGTTATCCGGAACCTTTCTACACATACTGTCGCGGCTGCCAGGCAGCACAACGTCCCTTTTGCCGCATCCATTACGACAAACGGTTACCTGCTGACGCCGGACGTCTTCGAGGAGGCGGTCAGCGACTGGAAGATACTTCGTTACCAGATAACAATCGACGGGCCACGGGATTTTCACAATCAGCGCCGCATTCTCAGTACTGGCGGATCCACTTATGATCAGATTATTTCTAATTTACGATACATTGCGAAATCAGATCATCCCGAAGTTTTATACTCTGTGAGGATGAATGTCGACAGGGAAAATCTGAAGACCGTGCCGGAGTTTGCCCGGATTGTCAAGGACATCGTCGGTGACGACAGGAGAGCCCGATTTTATGTAAGACCAACGTGGGGAGAGAGCAAATTCGAGCTCCTCACGAATTTCGAACAGAGGAGTCTGCGAAAGCAGATAGTCGATGTATGTGCTGAAGTTGGACTATATCTGTACGATAGCGATCTCATCCTGAATCCCGGCCTTGGAATGTGTTACGCTGCCGATCCGAGATCTCTCGTTATTGGTCCGGACGGCAACGTTTATAAGTGCACATCCGCGTTTGAGCTTCCGGAGAACCTGGTGGGCAAATTAGAGACTGGCGGGACGATAAAGGTCGATCAGGAAAGGTTCAGCCTCTGGGTTGAATCAAGCATCGAAAAGTATCCGCAATGCAGGCGCTGCGCCGTGTTGCCGATATGCAATTCCGGTCACTGCCCAAAGACACAGGTCACGAAGCCCCGGGAAATGCGCAGCCAGCCCGTATGCCCTCCCTACAAGGATGAAATTAAGATGCTTGTAGGAAGTGCTCTGCAGGAAGAACCGGTTAAGGAATTTGTTTGAATTACCAAATCAATCGTTCATTCACATTACAGTCTAAGATAATGGAGAGGAGGTGAACCAGATGAAGATGATAGTCAGCCCTAAATTGTTATTAAACCCGGAAAAGGATTCCAGGATCATCCCAGGCATTAACTGCAGCTTTTGCAACACATTGCTCTGCGTGCCGGACTAAAATTCGCTACAGGAGGCGGATTCGTCCTCGCATCGTTCTTAATTAAGAGTTGTCTCCCGCAGATTGCGTCGATATACGAAAACAGTATTCTGCGTGATCTGCGGGATGATTTTATCTCTGCGTTGTATCAGTGACGCGAAATGTCTTATCGACCTTCTTGACCCGATAACGGGGTGAACAGGATAAATCAAATGTATTCCATATCGAGTTGCTTTGGAGAAGGGAAATTGAAACAAAAGATACAGCAAGGCGAAGACGTTTCGCCCATGACTGATCTCAAAGGCGTGCCGGAGAGTAAGCTCCAACCTCTGCAGTCGGTTGATCGAGTTAAGACTTTTGTTTGCAGATACAACGACGAGCTGGTGGAGCGCATAGAGTTTGAGGTTTCAAGTAGAGGCGCAGCCTAGGTTAGACACTGCACTTGCTGCCGTGTCCACATTTTAGTTTATGTCCCGAATTCCAACGAATCCCTCTTTTGTCTCTTCTTTGCTCCTATGATGAGCGGGCTCATAAAGGGAAGTAAGCGATTCAATGTCCAGAAACCAGAATACATGAGCCGTGAAGACAAGAGAATTTATGTGAGAGACAGTGCCGTTGGCGAGTGCAATACCTCGACCAACCATACCGGTGCCGGCGCGTATTTTAGCGATGAAACGGTGGAGAGGCAGTCCGGGGAGCAGCTCTTTCAATCACAAAGGCTTGAGCGGGTGTGGACTCTTGTCGGGGGGATAAGCTCATGACTTCAACAACATCCTGAACGTGATCACGGGCCATGAATCGCTCATGGAGAGATGGCGGACAAATCCGGAACGGTTCACCAAGAATTTCGAGGCTGTCAAGAAGGTGATGGAACGCGGTGCGGCGATGGACCAGACTGGCGTCGAGTGTTCCGTCTGATACCAGGTCAAAACCCGGGACTTTACCGGCTGTATCGAGCCAGAACACAACGGATCTCTCTTTTACACGGTCGGCAAGGGGAGATTTGTAATTGCCGACGACATCTCCCGGGAATTTGATGACCGCGGAGCGCTGAGAGTTCCGGTATCGGTGTTTCAACTGTCTTGAATTCCCAGGGGACAGTCCGCGAGGCATATTTCCTGAAGTAACTCCTTTCGTTATTACCTTCTTATTCCATCAAACAGCAACCGGAATATCGGGGGCTATTTCTGCCATGTCTAGGGCGAAAAGCGCCAGAGCATGTACCACGCTTCGATGTCCGCACAGGCTTGGAAATTGATAATCGAATGCGAGTTGTCGCATTGAGTCCTCCTTTGTTTTATTCTTACACCGAAGGAGGACCCAAATGAGGCTCAACGCAAGTAGTGTTACGGGAATGCTTAGGTGGGGAGATTCTCCGTATGCGTGGAACGGAGAACAAGATGCGGAGAAATTGTTTTTGTTTTTCTGAAGAGTCGGTGCTATTGGGGGGG
>VFSW01010505.1_pt1 | contig 13105 bp, 11 predicted proteins | sample 5358111 | NCBI WGS metagenome assembly VFSW01 (sample SAMN11554181, study PRJNA540505) | mine drainage metagenome | isolation source: sediment from site ElyBrook_90M | place: USA: Ely Copper Mine, Vershire, VT | collected 2017 | reverse complement strand
GCAGCGTTTCAGCTCCTGTATGAGGGCCGTGCAGAGCTGGCTCGCGTCGGCGACGATCGCGACGTCGGCCAGCTTCATCATGGCGGCGTTCGGGTTCTTGTTCACCGCGATGATGAACTTCGCGTCGTTGCAGGCGGCGGTGTGCTGGATGGCGCCGCTGATCCCGAAGGAGAAGAGGATCTGCGGCTTGATCTGCTTCCCGGCCTGGCCGACCAGGGAGTCGTGGTCGGCCCAGTCGGCATAGACCACGGGCCGCGTTGCGCCCACCTCGCCGCCGAGGAGCTCGGCCAACTCAAAGAGCTTGGCGAATTTCTTCTTGCTCCCCATCCCGCGCCCCCCGCAGACGACGACCTTCGCGTCCTCGATCTTCCGCTCCCGGGGCGGGCAGCGTTCCGAGCTGACCAGCCGGACCCGGTCCGCCGGAATTCCCTCGGGCATCGGCACACACATCACCTCTCCCCTGCGGTCGTAGTCGTGGGGGATTTCCTGGAAAATCCCCGGCCGGACGGTGGCCATCTGGGGGCGGCGCTCCGGGGTGACGATCTGGGCCACCAGGTTGCCGCCGAAGGAGGGGGCTGTCTGAACGAGCAGCCCGTCCGCGTTGATGTCCAGGCCGATGCAGTCGGCGGTAAGGCCCGTCCCGAGACGCTTGGCGACCCGCGGGGCAAACTCACGGCCGAAGGTAGTGGCTCCGATCAGGATGATCTCGGGTTTCTCCCGTTCGGCCAGTCGCGCCATGAGATGCGTATAGGTTTCCACGCTGTAGGCGGACAGCCGCGGATCGTCGGTGAGGTAGACCTTATCGGCGCCGTGGGCGATGTACTCTCCCACAACCCCGCAAAAGGTGGGATTCTGGGAGAGGGCGTCGTCCACCCACTCGTCCGTCCAGTGGCCGAAGACAATCCCGCACACCTCGGCGTCGATCTTTCCGGCCAGCTCCCGCGCCCGTGAGAGGAGTTGGAGGGTCACCCGGTTCTGAAAGTAGTTCCGGTAGTCGCCGAATACCCAGATGCTTCGCTTCTTTGTGCTCATGCTCGTTATTTGCTCGATTTCAGGTCCTGACTGATCGCCCCGCCGATCTTATCGTCGAACCCATCGAAGAGCTGCTCGACGATCCGCTTTGGGGTCCCGCTGAGGACGCGATTTTCCTTCTTCGCCGCCGGGGAATAGACGTCGAGAATCCGGGTGGCCGAACCCTTCGCCCCGAGCCTCTCCGGGTCGAAACCGAGCGCCTCCGCGCCGTACGTCTCGATCCGGGCTTTGGAAAATGCCGCCTGGAGCCCGCCCAGCGGAACGTACCGCGGGGCATAGACGCCGGCCGTTACGGTGATCAGACCGGGCAGAGGCATCTCAAGCGTCTCGAGGAAATTATCCGCGACGCGCTGTATTCGGACCGTTCGCCCGGCAATGGCGATCTCATCGACATAGGCAACGCCCGGGATACTGAGCTCCTCCGCCAATTGGGGGCCGACCTGGGCGGTCTCGCTGTCGCTGGTGGAGAAGCCGCAGAGAACGAGATCGAACCCTACACAGGTCTTCTCGATCGCCCGGGCAAGGGTATACGACGTTGCAAAGGTGTCCCCGCCAGCCATCCGCCGGTCGGTGAGCAGGACGCCGCGGTCCGCCCCGAGGGCGATCGCCTCGCGGAGGACCTCCTCGGCCATCGGCGGACCCATCGTAATCGCGGTTATCCGACCACCTTCCATTTCCCGGATCCGCAGGGCGGCTTCCAGTGCCGCGCGGCAGGCGGGGTTTATCATCCCCTCTGCCACGTCCCGCCGGAGTGTGCCGGTCTTCGGGTCCCAGGGGAGTTCGGAAACCAGCGGCACCTGCTTGATGCACACGACCATCTCGACCATGGGCATTACGTCCTCTGGGCGAGCACCGCGCGCGCTATGACCATGCGCTGGACCTCGCTCGTCCCTTCGTAGATTTCTGTGACCTTGGCGTCCCGGAAATAGCGCTCCACGTCGTATTCCTTGCTGTACCCGTACCCTCCGTGGATCTGAACGGCGAGGTTCGTCACCCGGGTCGCCGTAGCGCTGCAGTGGAGCTTTGCCATCGCCGCCTCCGCACCGAAGGGCCTTCCCGCGTCCTTCACCGCGCAGGCCCGGTACAGGAGGAGCCGCGCCGCGTCGATCTCGGTCGCCATGTCGGCCAGGTAATTCTGGATGGTCTGGAATGTGGAGATCGGTTTCCTGAACTGCTGCCGCTCCTTGGAATAGCGGACCGCGTCATCGAAGGCGGCCTGGGCGAGCCCCAAGGCCTGCGCGGCGATGCCGATGCGGCCCGTGTCGAGGGTGGCGAGGCCGATCTTGATCCCGTCGCCGGGGCGCCCGAGCAGGTTGGCCGCCGGGACGCGGCAATCCTCCAAAAAGAGCGAGGAGACGGGGTTGGCCCGCATCCCGCAGAGGTCCTCGATCTCGCCGACGGTGAACCCGGGGGTGTCCCGCTCCACGACGAAGACCCCGGCGCTCCGCTGGGGATTCGCGGGATCGGTGATGGCGAAGATGAGCGACGTGCCGCATACGCCGCCGTTGGTCACGAAGATCTTCGTGCCGTTGATGATGTAGTCGTCGCCGTCCCGGACGGCAATCGTCTCCACGCCCCCCGCGTCGGAGCCGGCATTGGCCTCGGTCAGGCAGAAGGCGCCGATTTTCTCGCCCCGCGTCATCGCCGGCAGAAAACGGCGCTTCTGCTCCTCGGAGCCGAATCGCTCGATGGGATAGATCCCGACGCCGTTGTGGACGGTGATGCAGAGGCCTACCGCCGCGCTCACCCGGGAGATCTCCTCGATCGCTATCGCGTAGCTGATCGAGTCCATCTCCGCGCCGCCGTAGGCCTTCGCCGTCTGGAGGCCGAAGAACTGCAGGGGCCGCATCTTCTCGACGACCTCCCAAGGGAACCGGGCATCGCGGTCGATGTCGTGGGCGATCGGACCCAGCTCCGCCTCGGCGAACATGCGCACCGCCTTGCGCACCGTCTTATGTTTCATGCAGGGATTAAAATCCACTTCTCAATCTCCGGACATCCCGCCCCGACCGTCCGATCGGGACAGGGCGAAACCATACCCCGATCATCAGAGAAAATCAAGCATTGAAAACCGCTTGATGGCCGTCCCGCAGGTAGTATCTGCCCCCCTCCAGCGACCGGACCACATCGTACTTCACGAGCTGTTGCAGGGCCCCGGGGCGGTAATCCTTCAAACCGATGCGGAACGCCGTGCCTTTGCTGTAGGGCAGCATCACTGCGGAGGCCGGATCGAAGGCCTTTTTCTCCTTCAGATCCCGGATGATGAAATCGGCGGCCTTCTTCATCCGCTTTCCGGCGATGATGTTGGCGAGGAGGAAGGCGGCAATGAGGAGGAAGACCATGAACAAGGTTTTGGCGTTTTGTGACATGGGTACAAACTCCGGTTCGCTAACCCGCTAAAATCGCATGATCAGCGGATAGACCTGATTCGTGTCCGTCGCCAGGATGCTGATCCGGAGTTCCTTGGCCCCTTTGGCCTCCCCGGGGAAGAAGATGAAGCCGTGGGCCAGCTCGTGCGGGGCGACTGCCCGTTTTTCGCGGGTGCGTTTCTGGAGATCCTCGTGTTTCTGATACGGGACGGCCGAATCGGACATCCCCTTGGCGCCCCCCTTGGTGACCCCGGCGGCAGCCCCGACCGCGGCCCCCTTCCCTGCGGCCTCCGCCACGTTGTGGCCGGTGACGATCCCGATCGCCGCCCCGATCACGGCCCCCGCTGCGCCGGCCAGGAGGCCTCCCTTGGCGGCTTCGGGCGCCACTCTTCCGAGTTCAGTCTTCTTAGCGATGCGGTCATAGGCCATCCGCTCATCGAGGACCGGCCAGAGGTTGTTCTCCTCGTCGACGAGGAACGTCTTGTCCGAAAGGATCTCCAGCGGGTGGTTCCCTCTGTTGTCGAAGATGACCTGGACGGGCAGGATCCCGGCGCCGCGGATGTCGAAACCGAAGGCGGCCGATGCCTCCTCGCTCGAATCATAGGCATGAGCGGCGATCGTCGCATCCGCCACGGTGGTGGCGTTCGGATAGGCCGACGGCATCTTGAAGGGCACGACCCGCTGCTCGTAGCTCGTACAGGCCGCCAGCCAAGCGACCGAAAGAACCGCAATCAGAACCCGAATGCTCGTTTTTCTCATGGTCTTTTTTCTCCTTGTATCAAGTGGAGACGGGTCTCATCTCCCTGTTTCAAGCTTTGCAACACCCGACTCTCTACCGGAAAAGAGTCGGGCAAATACGTTGTTTATAAATACTAACTCTCGCTTCGAATGTCAACCCAAACGGCTCGCGGCAAGACCCTCCGAAACACCTGCCGTCGGTTCGGGCGCCGCCCGATACCTTGACCACCCCCGGTTCGCATGAACCGCAATATCACTTCCACCGATTGTTTTTTACGACCGCACCTTGACAATCTCCCGGAAAATCCATATTTTTAGTTTGTTATAGATCTCATATATTTTGATTTCTCTCCAAAGAGTTGCAAGACACCATAAACATATTGATAACCTTAGGAAAATGAGCCATGGAAAAACAGCACAAATTTTCGCTCTGGTACGTTATTCTGGGGATCTGGGTCGTCCTGATCGTCCAGAACTACATCGCCTCGATGTACGCCGCCCAGGTCATTCCCTACAGCCAGTTCCTCAATCTTCTCAAAGCGGGCAAGGTAACGGAGATCGCCATCTCCGCCAACCAGATCCAGGGGAAGATGAAGGTCGAGGGCACCCCCGGCGAAACCAAGCCCTTCAAAACAGTCCGTGTGGATCCGGACCTCTCCAAGATGCTCGAGCAGTACCCCGTCATTTTCAAAGGAGAGATCGAATCTACCTTCATGCGCGATCTCTTCTCCTGGATTTTCCCGCTTCTGCTGTTTGTGGGCGTCTGGTATTTTCTCATGAAGCGCATGGGCGGCCAGCAAGCCGGCTTCATGACCCTGGGCAAAAACAAGGCGAAGATCTACATGGAAAACGAGCTCAACGTCACCTTCGCGGACGTGGCAGGCGTGGACGAGGCGAAACAGGAGCTGGTGGAGGTGATCGAATTCCTCAAGACGCCGGGCCGGTTCACCGAGATCGGGGGCAGGATCCCCAAGGGGATTCTCCTCGTGGGCCCGCCGGGAAGCGGGAAGACCCTCCTTGCCAAGGCGGTCGCCGGTGAAAGCGGCGTTCCGTTCTTCAGCCTCTCCGGGTCCGAGTTCGTCGAGATGTTCGTCGGCCTCGGGGCGGCCCGGGTGCGGGACCTCTTCGTCCAGGCCAAGGCAAAGGCGCCCTGCATCATCTTCATCGACGAGCTCGACGCCCTGGGGAAAGCCCGCGGCTTCGGCGCCATGGGCGGGCACGACGAGCGCGAACAGACCTTGAACCAGCTCCTGGTCGAGATGGACGGCTTCGATCCGAAGGTCGGGGTGATCCTCATGGCGGCGACGAACCGCCCGGAGATCCTCGACCCGGCGCTGCTCAGGCCGGGCCGCTTCGACCGCCACGTCCTGGTCGATCGGCCCGACAAGGTCGGGCGGGAACAGATCCTCCGGGTCCACCTCAAGAAGATCAAAACGGTGCCCGATCTGGACGTGGAGAAACTGGCCAACATGACGCCGGGCATGGTGGGGGCGGATCTGGCGAACCTCGTCAACGAGGCCGCGCTCCTGGCCGTGCGCCGGGACAAGAGCGTGGTGGGGATGCCGGAATTCGAGGAGGCCGTGGAACGAATCATCGCCGGCCTGGAAAAGAAAAACCGCCTGATCAACGCCAGCGAACGGGAAACCGTGGCTTACCACGAGATGGGGCACGCCCTAGTCGCCCTGTCGCTCCCCGGGACCGATCCGGTCCAGAAGATCTCGATCATCCCCCGGGGAATCGCCGCCCTCGGATATACGATGCAGGTCCCCACGGGGGACCGTTTCCTCATGCGAAAAACCGAGCTGGAAAACAAGGTCGCATCGCTCCTGGGCGGACGGGCCGCCGAGGAGCTCATCTTCGGCGACATCTCCACGGGCGCCCACAACGATCTCGCCCGGGCCACCGACATCGCCCGGAGCATGATCCGCGAATACGGCATGAGCGAAAAGCTGGGACAGGTCTATCTCGCGGGCGACAAACAGCCCCTTTTCCTGGGCACCGGCATGCGCGAGACCGGGGATTACAGTGAGGCGACCTCCGAGATCATCGATACGGAGATCCGGGAGAGCATCCGCCGGGAGTACGAGCGGGCGCTGGCGATCCTCCGGGAGAAGAAGGATGTCCTCATCCGGGGCGCCCGCCTCCTCCTGGAAAAAGAGAAGATCGACGGCGAGGAAATCAAGGCTCTCATGGCGTCTCCGGCACCTTCGCAGGTTGCCGCCGAATGATCTGGCTTTTCGGGGAAAATCCTGATATGAGGGCGGCTTCGTCTCCGCGCACGCTGACACGGAAACGGGGAAGTCACCACACATAACAAAGGAGAGACCGATGGCAATGAAAAGGGATCCGCGGCTGAGACAGAAGGCCGAATGGGAAGTGAAGTTGCAGAAGCGCCTGGCGCTTCTTGGCGCGCAGGGACTTGACGAGAACAAAATCGCGCGGGATGTGGGCGTCAAGGAGCTGAAGGCGAAGATCAAGGAATCGAATGTCCGCCTGCGGGCGATCGACGCCAATGAGAAACGGACGGCGGAGCTTGCAACCATCAAGGCCGAGCGTCTGGCAAAGCCGAAGGAAGAGGCCCCTAAAGCGAAGAAGCAGGAAGAGCCGCCTCCCGAAACCAAACCCAAGAAGAAAAAGAAGAAGGAGGAGGGGGGCGCCGAACCTCAACCGGCGTAGCCCCTCCGGCCGGCCCGGGCGGAAGCTACACCCCGTCCAGATGGCAGGTATCGTTCAGGAACAGGAGAAGCGGCCGGCTCTCCGGTCGACACTCCAGCGCCGAGATCGAACAGTTCGCAATGGAGAAGCGGTCCCGGAAGATCTGCTCGATCCCCAAGGCATGACAGAGGATCGCCCGGAGCGATCCGCGATGGGCGGAAATGAGAATCGTTTTTCCCTCCCCGGCCACCTCGTCGAAGATGCGGCCCGTCCGGTCGGCCAGGGCGGCGATATCTTCTCCGCCCGTGGGACGGCCGCTCCCTCCCTGTTTCTGCCAGTCACTCCAATCATCCGGAAACCGGCCGGCCACTTCCGGCCGGGTCAACCCCTCCCACAGGCCATAATCGCATTCACGGAGCGCCGGCAGCGCTACGAGCGGGACCGCACGCGGCTGCTGCGCGGCGATCAGCTCCGCCGTCACGCGCGCCCGGCTCAGATCGCTCGTATAGATGTACTCCAGGGGAACATCCGCCAAGCGGCCTGCCAGCGCCTCCGCCTGCCGCCTTCCCCGGGCATTCAGGGGAATGTCGGCCTTTCCCTGGATCCTTTGATCCTGATTCCATTCCGTCTCGCCGTGCCGAACAAGGTAAATGATTGAAATAACTAACCTCTTTGGAAAGAATTGTCTTTTTTCCCCTGCCATCGGCGGGGGGAGAAAAGGATGCAGACGATAGGCAAAATAGCATAGGCTGTCAAGAACCTTTTGCCCGCCGCTTGATTCATGACGCCGTAAAGTCCATAAGCATACGGGATTGTGATGACATCCGCAGGAAGCAGGCTGCTGAAGCGGATAAGAGCCCCGGCCGCTACAATTAGGGCATAACTGGCACAAAAATAGCATAAACATAACGTCCGGCCATCTATTACTCCGGCAATTATATATGAAAACCCTTCCTTATTCGTCACACCGGCGAAAGCCAGTGTCCAGCCAGAGTAATAAATCACGGCCCGGCTGCAAGAAAGGCATGAAAAGAGTACTTGGGAAGACGGAATTGGAAACGAACAGAGAGTCGATAATGAATCCTGAAAAGAATACGATTCCCCGCTGGATAAAAGCCGCCCTTGGGCTGGCGCTCCTGGCCCTGCTGGCCGGCGGGGCGTGGTTCTACCGCGTCGAGGACCGGGCGGTGCAGCAGAGTGTCGAAAAGCGCCTGGTCTCCATCGCCCGGCTCAAGGCGGATCATATCGCGACCTGGCGGAACGAGCGGCTGGCCGACGCCGCCGTCTTAATGGAAAGCCCCTTTCTTCACCGAGGCGTGGCCCGCTTTCTGGCCGATCCACGCGGCGAGAATACCGAGGCACTCCGCGTCCGATTCCGCAGTTTACAGGCGCACTACAATTACGCCGACGTGCTGCTGTTGGACTCGGAGGGGCGAGTTCGCCTGAGCATGAGCGGTCATATGGAGGCCCATAGCGGATACGCGTCGGCCCTGGCCCTTGCCCTGCGCGACCGCAAGCCCGTACTCACCGACCTGCACGCCGAGGCGCAACATCCGACGCCCCATATCTCCGCGGTGGCGCCGCTCTTCGCCGGCAACGAGCATGCCCGAAGGCCGCTCGGCGCGATCGTCCTGGTCAGCGACGCCTCACGGTTCCTCTATCCCCTGATCCAGTCCTGGCCCATACCGAGCAAGACGGAGGAAACGCTGCTGGTCCGGCGCGACGGCGACGACGCGCTCTTCCTCAACGACCTGCGACATTACCCCAATGCAGCGATGAAACTGCGCATCCCCCTGCGCCGGACCGACGTGCCCGCAGTCATGGCCGTACTGGGAAAGGAGGGCGTCGTCGAGGGCAGGGATTATCGGGGGATCGAGGTGGTGTCGGTCGTCCTGCCGATCCCGGATTCTCCCTGGTTCATGGTGGCAAAGATGGACGCGGTCGAGGCCTTCGCCGAGTGGCGCTTCCGCTCGGTCCTGATCCTGGCACTCCTTGCGGCCATGGTGGGAGGCCTCGGTGCGATCGGAATCGTCGCCTGGCAGCGCGAGAAAAGGCGACACTACCGGGCGCTGTACAGGTCCGAGGCCGCGCTCCGCGCGAGCATCGAGCACCACAGCGTCACGTTGCGCGCCCTGGGCGACGGCGTCATCGCCACCGACACCGAGGGCCGGGTGGAGCATCTCAATCCCGCAGCCGAGGCGCTCACAGGCTGGGGCAATGAGGAGGCGCACGGTAAACCGCTGGAGGAGGTTTTCCGGATCATCGCCGAAGAGACCCGGGAGAAGGTGGATAACCCGGTTGCGGAGGTGTTGCGGAGCGGGCTCGTCGTCTCTTTGGCGAACCACACCCTGCTCATCGCGAAAGACGGGACCGAGCGCTCTATCGCCGACAGCGGCGCACCGATCCGCAATGAAGAGGGCGCCATCACCGGCGTGGTGCTGGTCTTCCGCGACCGGAGCGAGGAACGTCGGGTGCACCGGATGATCCAGGCGCGGTTGGCCCTGCTGGAGTACGCGACCGCCCACACCTTGGAGGATCTTCTGACCAAAACCCTGGACGAAACCTCCATGTTGCTGGAGAGCCCCATCGGTTTTTACCACTTTGTGGATGAGGACCAAAAAACAATTTCCCTGCAACAGTGGTCCACCCGCACCCTGAAAGAGTTCTGCCGGGCCGAGGGCAGGGGTATGCACTACGGCATCGACCAGGCCGGGGTCTGGGCGGATTGCGTGCACGAGAGAAGGCCGGTCGTCCACAACGATTACGCGTCGCTGCCGCGCAAGAAGGGAATGCCCGATGACCACGCCGAGGTGGTCCGTGAACTGGTGGTCCCCGTGATGCGCGAAGGCAGGATAGTCGCCGTCCTCGGCGTGGGCAACAAGCCCGTTGACTACACGGAAAAGGACGTGGAGACTGTTGCCTACCTTGCCGATGTGACCTGGCATATCGTCGAGCAGAAGCGGGCGCAAGAGGCGCTGGAAGAGGAACGCAGACGGCTCCAACAGGCATTGGACGAGGTAAAGACGTTGCGCGGCATCCTGCCGATATGCGCAAACTGTAAGAAGATCCGCGACGACAAGGGGTACTGGAACCAGGTGGAGCAGTATGTCGGCGACCATACCGAAGCCAAGTTCAGTCATGGGATTTGTCCTGATTGTGCGCAAAAATTGTACCCGGAATTGTATGAAACAAAGACTCAGTGTTGAACGGCAATACGGCAATAATGGGACAGGGTAAGGAGGATTAAACGCTGATGAAAGTTTTCTTCAAGATAGCGGCCGTATTGTTCCTGGCGATTGTATTGGCAGGTGCCCTTTCCTGCAGAAGGCAGGAAGAAGTTTCCGCACCCGCCGAAAAGATCACGGTCGCCTACCCCTTGTCCCTGTATTCGGTTCTGTATCAGATTGCCTTTAAAAATGGGTACTTCCGAGTGGAAGGGCTGGATGTCGTCCCCCAGCCCTATGAATTCGGAAAATTGACGGTTGATGCGCTGCTGGAAGGGAAAGCGGACTTGGCCATTTCGGGAGATACGGTGCTCATGTTTGCCATTGCCGGCGGCAAAAAGATCAGCATCGTCGCCGAGAATCTCACCTCCAAGAGGAACGAGGCCATTGTGGCGCGGAAAGACCGGGGAATCACGGCGCCTCGCAACCTGGAAGGCCGCTCCATAGGGGTGGCTCTGGGAACCACCGGCCATTTCTTCCTTGATTCTTTTTTGACCGTCAACGGCATAGACAAGAAAAAGGTAACCGTCATCCCGATGACGCCGGGACAAATGGCAAACGCCCTCGCCAAAGAAACGGTGGATGCTGTTTCCGTCTGGCAGCCTTATATAAAAAAGATCGAGATCGCTCTGGGCAACAGGGGCGTGGCCTTTTACGACATGAGAGTCTATAGCGATATGGCCTGTCTGTCGACAACGCCCGCTTTTGCGGCACGACATCCCGAAGCCGTCAGAAAGGCAATAAAGGCGCTTTTCAAGGCAGAGACATTTGTGAAGGAGCACCCGGATGAATCGCAACGCATCGTTTCAGAAACGCTGAAGATTGACAAAACGCTCCTTGCGGGTATATGGGATGACGTTTATTTTCGGGTGACGCTGGACCAATCCCTGCTGGTAAGCCTTGAGGATCAGACGCGCTGGGCGCGGGAAAACGGACTGGTGGAGGGCAAGGGACTACCGAATTATCTCGATTTCCTTTATGTCGACGCGTTGCAGTCGATAAAACCCGAAGCGGTACGGATCATTCGATAGGAAGGCACCCCAAAATGCGCATCAGAACGCTCTTGAAACTCGGCAACAGCGGCATCCTGGCGATAGCCGTTCTTCTCGCTTTGTCGCTCCTGTGGGCATTCCGGGAAATGGTAAAGGCCGACGATAACGAGTCGTTTGTCGTCAAGCTGCAGAACATCGCCTATCAACGCACTGAATTGCGAGACGAATACCTGCTGCGTCGTCAAGAGCGGGCAAGGGCGCAATGGATCGAAAAAACGGAGCAGTTCAAACAACTGCTTGCCCTGGCTGCGGCAAGGTTTACCGGTGCGACGGATAAGGCGCTCCTGCAGGATATACAGAGAGAGTTTTCCGCAAACTTCTTCAGGTTTTCCGAGCTGGTCGAATATCGCCGGAAAACGGATGGCGCCGCAAGTCAGCCGCAGGATATCGGGGAACGGCGACTCATTAGCCAGATCATCGTCAATGCCTATGATTTGAACAGCAGCATCGACAAGCTCCACAGGTCGATGCAGGCGGCTGCCGACCTTGCGCAAAAAAGAACCGCGATCATCGTCATCGTGCTTTTTATCATCACGATGGTCATATCATTCGGCAATTCCGCCTTCATCAACAATCTCGTGACGAGACGGATGCGCGACCTCCATAAGGGCACCGAGGTGATCGGGGGCGGCAATCTCGACTACCGGATACCCGTCGTCGGAAAAGACGAGTTTGCGGATCTTGCTAAGACAATCAATGAAATGGCGGAAAAGCTGAATCAGTCTTACACGTCCGTGGAAAATCTGCGGGCGGAGATTGCCGAGCGGATGCGGGTAGAGGAGGAACGCGCACGGCTTACCGCGGCGCTTGAGACGAAAAACGCCGAACTGGAGCAGTTGGTTTACGTCGCCTCCCACGACCTGCGCTCGCCCCTGGTCAACATCGACGGATACGGCAGGGAACTGGCAGCGGCAATCGAAGAACTGCGGCGCGCGCTCGCAGACGTCCCGGCAGCGGCGGAAATTCATCCCGCTGTGGCCCCCTTATTGGAAGCGGAGATCCCGGAGGCCCTGCGGTTCATTCATGCCAGCACGTCAAAGATGGATGCGCTGCTGAAGGGACTGCTGCGTTTATCGCGCTCGTCCCGCGCGGCGCTGACGATCGAATCGCTCGACATGAACGAATTGATCTCCAACGTCATTGATTCCTTCGAGTTTCAGATCAGGGAGGCCGGCGTCGCCCTTGAGGTCGGCGACTTGCCGCCCTGCCGGAGCGATGCCGGTCAGGTGAACCAGGTGTTTTCCAACCTGCTGAGCAATGCGTTGAAATACCTTGACGGGCACCGCCCGGGAGTCATCCGGATCAGCGGTCGCACGGAGGGGGAAAAATCCGTGTATTGCGTCGAAGACAATGGGATCGGCATTGCGCCGGAACATCTGGGCAAGATATTTGAAGTGTTCCACCGGCTCGATCCGAAGCATGGCGAAGGGGAAGGGCTGGGCTTGACCATTGTCACGCGGGTTCTGGGCCGGTTGGAGGGAGCCATTCGGGTGGAATCGGACATTGGCGCCGGAAGTCGCTTTTATGTGGCGCTGCCGGCGCGTCGGATGCAAACGGAATCGAAATGAAAGGAGCTATGCCGATGCATAAGGATGTGGTGATCCTGGTGGCCGAGGATGACGAAGGACACGCGGGGTTAATCAAGAAGAATCTGGCGCGCGCCGGGATCGTCAATGAGTTTTTGCTCTTCAAGGACGGGCAGGAGATTCTGGATTTCCTGGTTCGCACGGGCGATGGGCCGCACCGCCAATCCGGCACCGCCTATGTGCTCTTGCTTGACATCCGCATGCCTAAAGTCGATGGTGTTCAGGTATTGGAGCGGGTGAAATCCGATCCGGAATTGCGCAAGCTGCCGGTGATCATGATCACCACAACGGACGATCCGCGCGAGGTGGACCGTTGCCATGTACTGGGGTGCAGCAGCTATATCGCCAAACCCATCGACTATGATGCCTTCATCCATGTCATTCGCCAATTGGGGTTTTTTCTGTCTGTGGTGCAAGTGCCGAAAATCAACGGGGAGAAAGTCTAACCA
>VFSW01010504.1_pt1 | contig 13106 bp, 15 predicted proteins | sample 5358111 | NCBI WGS metagenome assembly VFSW01 (sample SAMN11554181, study PRJNA540505) | mine drainage metagenome | isolation source: sediment from site ElyBrook_90M | place: USA: Ely Copper Mine, Vershire, VT | collected 2017 | reverse complement strand
ACAAGGCCCAGACCCATCGCGATCGCGCCGGTCAGGAGTACCCGACGTGGACCGAAGCGGTCGGCCAGATGGCCGGCGGCGCAACCGAGCAGGTTATAGATGCAGGCGGTGATCGAAAAGACCGCGGAGGTCTGCGCGCGGTCGGCGCCGAACTGCGCCGCCATCGGCTTGAAGAAGGCGCCGAAACTATAAACCACGCCGAAAATGACGAAGCACGCGAAGAAGGCTGCCACCGCCATCCGCCACGCATGCGGCGAATCCAGTCCAGCGCGAGCGCCGGCGACGCCCGCGTGAGCGGCATCGAAATTCGGCATCAGCCTCGTCCTCTTTCCCAACGCGATCGATTCACGCTAATCCCAATTGCCGATGCCGCGGCGACGACGTAAATTGCCGCATACCATACGAGGGCGGTCGCAGCGCCGCAAGCCGGATCGCGATCGACCATGAAAGTGAACGGCGCCTTCTCAAATCCACGAAGTGGAAGACTGCAAGAAATGGAAGAACGATAGATGAGCTATTGCACGATCGCGCCGGGACATCCGCATCACGGCCCGTATCATGATCGCGAATACGGCTTCCCGATCAGCAACGATGCCGAGCTGTTCGAGCGGCTGGTACTCGAGATCAATCAGGCCGGGCTGTCATGGCTGACGATTCTGACCAAGCGCGAGAATTTTCGCCGGGCGTTCGACCGATTCGATCTTGATACGGTCGCGGCCTACGGATCGCGCGAGCGCGAGCGCCTGCTGGCCGACGCCGGCATCATCCGCAATCGGCTGAAGGTTGACGCGGCGATCGAAAACGCACGGCGGCTGATCGGGATTCGCGGGAGTCACGGATCTTTCGCGGCGTGGCTCGACACTCATCATCCGCTCGACAAGCCGGCGTGGGTCAAGCTGTTCAAGCAGACGTTCGCGTTCACCGGCGGCGAGATTACCGGCGAGTTCCTGCTCAGCACCGGCTATCTGCCGGGCGCCCACGATGAAACCTGTCCGGTATATCGAAGGATTGCGCGGCTCAAGCCGCCGTGGATGCGCGGCGCGCGCAAACCGTCCGCGATTGCGACGGGGCGGAACGAGTCGCGCTAGAGGGGCCGCGCTAATTGATGACTTTTTCGGCGCGCAATTCCTCGAGCTGACCGCGCTCGAAGCCGGCCTCGCGCAGCACTTCCTCGGTATGCTCGCCGAGTCGCGGCGGCGTTCGCCACATGCGCGCGGGCGTTTCGCTGAAGCGCATTCCAGGATTAACCGTCCGCACCTGACCGGCCTGCGGATGTTCATAGACGGTGAAGTTCTCGTTGGCGACAACTTCGGGCTCGGTGAAGAGCGTGTCGTAGTTATGCACCGGGCCGCTGGGAATGTCGGCCTCCACGAACAGCTTCAGCCAATGCGCACTCGATTGCTCCGGTAATTGCTTGGCTATTCCGCGCAGTGCCGCCCGCATGCGATCGGCGCGGTTCTCCATCTGCCACCATTCCGCGTGGCCCAGGCTTTTGCACAAGCGCTCCCATTGGTCATCGGTAAAGGGGGCGATCGTCACCCATCCGTCCTGCGTCTTGAACGGATCGAGACTCCCACTCTTGGGCACCTTGTCCTTGAATTCCGCGTCGGGCTGAAAGGTATAGCCGAGGTAGGTCGCGTCATTGGCGGTGAAGGCCATCATCGCCTCGGTCATCGCCACCCGGATGTACTGGCCGACGCCGCGATTACGCGCCGCATGGAGCGCACTGACGACACTGAGCGCCGCGGTCATCCCGCTGATTTTGTCCGCCAGCGCCATTTTGACCGCAGTCGGCCGACCCTCGCGACCACCCTGCAGAAAGGCCATCCCGGAGAAGCCCTGGATTACCGGGTCATAGGCGGGTGCGTTCGCGGACTGCCCCTTGGGACCGAATCCGCAAATCGAGCAGTAAATAATTTTGGGGTTGAGGCGGCGAATTTCGGCATAGCCGATGCCGAGACGATCGGCCACCCCCGGCCGATTATTCTCGATCAGGGCATCGGCCTTGACCGCGAGCCGGCGCACGAGATCGCGCCCGTGTTCCTTCTTGAGGTCAACGACGATACTGCGTTTGTTGCGATTGAAATTGAGAAAGCTCGCGGTCACGCCGCCTTTGGTCGGACGGCCGAACAGCCTGGTGGCGTCACCTTCGGGCGGCTCAATCTTGATGACGTCGGCGCCGAGGTCGCCGAGTTGCATCGTGCAAAAGGGTCCTGAGACGACCTGAGTCAAATCCAGAACGCGAAAACCTGCGAGCGGTCCATCAGCCATTTATATGTCCCTCGTACGCCATCGATCTGCGCGCCATGTTCCCGCCTCCTGTGCGCCGCGCGATCGCCGCGGCAGCGCAGCCCCGAGTGCGGTTCGCCGATTTCGCTCCGGCGGTGAGCAAATCCCTCAACGTGAAAGCTGCTTAACCCGCCTGATCGCGGGCGTCAAGCGAGGCTCGTCCATTCCCACTTATACCAAGCGGTTTTGCGTTAACGCAGGCGCGCATTTGCGAGCGACGGCAGCTCACTTCGCACCCGTTCCAGGTAGTCCAGATCGATCGGTGCGAGCACCACGCCCTCCATCTCGGCGGCTCGCGCGAGCACTCGCCCCCACGGATCGACGATCATCGAATTACCATAATCGGTGAAGCCATGAACGTTGGGACCGAATTGCGCCGGCGCGATCACGTAACATTGATTCTCGATCGCCCGCGCCCGCATCAGCACCTCCCAATGGGCCTCGCCGGTCGGAAAAGTGAAGGCGCTCGGAATCGTGAGAATGCGCGCTCCGGCGAACGCGAGCCGGCGATAGAGTTCCGGGAAGCGCAGGTCGTAGCACACGCTGAGGCCGATGGTGCCGTGCTCGGTCTGCGCGGAGACCACCTCGGCGCCGGCGAGCTTCGCGTCCGATTCCTTGAAGGTGACACGGCCGGGCAGATCAACATCGAACAGATGGATCTTGCGATAGACCGCGAGCTGCTTGCCGTCGGCGCCGATCAACACCGAGGTATTGTAGTTCTTCGGTTGGCCGGGTGCGTGTTCCGTAATCGACCCTGCTAGAAGGAGAATCTCGAGTTCGCGCGCCAGCCCCGCCATCAGGGTGAGCGTCACGCCGTCGAGCGCTTCCGCCGCCGCGGCTTCCTCCGCCCGCTTGCCGCGCCAATTGAAGACCTCCGGCAGGGCGACCAGACGCGCACCGCGCGCCGCCGCCAGTCGAATCAGATGCTCGGCCTTTTCGAGATTGGCCGCCTTATCGCTGGTGGTCGAGAGCTGAATTGCCGCGGCGAGATAATTCATCGTGCGATGCTCCACGAGTTAAGCATGTTGCCAATCAGTAGCGCGGGGTTGACGGGTCGGCCGCCAGCGACCACGCGTCGATACCGCCGGTGAGATTACTCACGCGCGCGAACCCCATGTGCGCGAGGTACATCGCGACCTGCGCGCTGCGCACTCCATGATGGCATACGACGACCCATTCGGCGTCGGGATCGAGTTCGGTCAGGCGCGACGGGATATCGCCCATCGGAATGTGCAGCGCATCGGGGAATGGAGCGATCGCGATCTCTTCGGGTTCGCGCACGTCGAGCACGATGAGCTTGTCCTTCTCATCGCGACCGTCGCGACGCGCCTTCAATGCAACCGGATCGATTTCACCGATTTCCGCCATCGTGCTCCTTAGGTCTGCGAGGAATGGGTTTCGCGTCTGCCATAAAGAATTTACCATCGATGGGGTGTAGAACGAAAACAATCCTGCGCGAACCGGCTTGGATCTTATGGCGGTGGCGATCGACGAGGCGCGCATAGCGGCCGCGAGCGGCGAAGTGCCCGTCGGCGCAGTCGGCGTGATCGCCGGCGCAGTCGTCGGCCGCGGGCACAACCAGCCGATCGCGGCTCACGAGCCGACGGCGCATGCTGAGGTCGTTGCGATTCGCGCGGCGGCGGGGCAAGTTGGCGCGCCGCGGCTCGACGGCGCGTCGCTCTACGTCACGCTCGAGCCGTGCGTGATGTGCGTCGGCGCGATCCTCAACGCACGCATTGCGCGGGTCTATTATGGCGCGCGCGACGACAAGGCCGGCGCACTCGGATCGGTTCACGACATCGGCCGCGACGGACGCCTGAACCATCGCATCGAAGTGTACGGCGGTATCATGGAGTCTGAATGCGGAGCACTGCTGCGCGATTTCTTCCGCGCCCGGCGATAGCATAAGTGGTGAGTTTGACTGCTGACTCGCAGATGATGGTAAACGGCCTGGAATCGAGCGCTCATGCAGGCAACTCGGGTCGCCGCAGCGATTATCTGGTGAGCCAAGCTCTTCATTCCGAAGCAGCGCGGAAAGCCTCGCCATTGGGGCCCAAAGTGACGGGTGCCAGCGTCAATAGCGACGATTCCCTCGGCCTGATTGCCCGAGAAAACGCCCCAAGCCGGCAAAGGTGGCACACCGCCCGAGAACTCTACCACCGCTAGGATAGCGCGACTTTTTGCGGGCCGTTGGCCTAGCCAACAGCCCGATCCGCGGTCTCGGAAGGTCGCCGACCTGTCTCCGATAGCACCAATCGCTGGTTCTATCGGACACACTCATCAAGCGCGGCAGCATGTCCCGCCGGATCTCGGCACAAGTCGGACGCCCCAAACTTCGCGGAAATGATCATTCGCACTCGAATGGGCGGCATGATCCTTGCGCGTTCCGACTTAGGGTGCCGTGCGTGGGCCATAGGAGGACAAGGAAATGTCGCGTTCAAGAATAAGTCAGATCAAATCGATTATGCGGTTAGGCGTGATCCTGTTTGCGCTCGCAATCTCGGCCCCGGCCTCGGCACAGATCGCGATTCAGTTTGTGGGGCCGCATGTACCCGGCTTCTCTAATTACTATCCTTGGTTCAACGATGTGCCGCAGTACCATGGAAACGAGAGCTTTCGATATTTTCTCGCGTAGCACCCGAACATTGCGCGGGCACTCGCGCGGAAGCCCGGGCGGCGCTACACCGCCGATGGGCGCCGGCAGTATCCCCAACTGGAGCAGTATCTCGCGAGCCATCCCTATGTTTGGCAGGCCTTGAACGATGAATACTGGTCCACGGGACCGGCCGAAACCCAGTGGGGCGACTACGACGACCAGGATCAATGGCGCGACGCCTATTGGTGGCATCAGTACAATCCCAACTGGTTTTATCGAAATCATCAGGATTGGGCCTCGCTCAACTCGCGATGGCACGATCAGGATGGCGCCTACGATCAGCAGCGCCAGTGGCGTGACCGCGGATGGTGGTACCAGCAGAATCCGAATTGGGTAAGAGCGAATCGTCCCAATTGGCTCAGACAACAGCAGAAATGGACAAACCAAGCGACGCAGGAGCGCAGTCAGCAGTACCAGGACCAGCGACGTCAGGCGGCGCTTCAACAGCAGCGCAACCTTCAGCAACAGCAGGCAACACATCAGCAGGAACAGCAGGACCAGCAACGTCAGGCGGCGCGCGAACAACAGCAACGGAAGCTTCAGCAACAGCAGGCGACGCATCAACAGGAACAGCAAAACCAGCAGGAGAATCAGCGCCAGAGGCGGGACAATCAGCAGCAGCGTCAGGAGAGCCAGCAGCGCACGACCGATCAGCGCCACGCAAACGCGCAACAACAACAGAACGAGCGGCAGGAGAATCAACGCCAGCAGCAGGATAATCGCCAACAGCAGCATCAGGAAAACCAGCAGCAGAATCAGCAAGGGCATGGAAACCAGAGCGGGCACGGCGGTGGAAATCAAAACTGAAGTCTCGGTGCTGGCGGATGCGCCGCACCGTCGCGTATCGCCACATTAAGGCAACGTCCATGACCTGGACGGAAAAGAAGGTAACGCCGATGAAATGGGAGTGGCTACTCAATCCGCCAAAGATCGCCGGAAGAGTGAGTTTGCTCGCCGGATACGTCGCAGGGGAGGCGTGCTCGCTTTATGCGATTTTCATCGCGCATACCATGAATCCGGTGAGCTATCGTTTAGTCGAGAACGATCAAAATCTGCGCGCGATTTACGGCCGCTATCAGGAGATCTACAACATGGATGGATTGCTATTCACCCTGGCAGCGTCGTGCGTCGCTTTTGCTATCGCGTTGTGCGCGGTACGAGGAATCGCGTTCACGATGACCGGGTCAGAGGCAAAGCCCCGTCGAGTGACCATGCGTCAAAGTCTGCCGGAATCATCAGCGGTCGGTGGATTAGGCCGGGTGCGATATGCATCTCCCTTTGCGATAAACGGGCAATATAAATGATTTGGCCGGCCTCATTCGGAGCGGTATTCGAGTGTTCAAAGGCAATAACAGTGAGGACAGCGTAATGAGTGGAACAACGGACAAAATCAAGGGTCGCGTCAAAGAGGCAGTCGGGGTGTTGACGGACGACCAGAAACTCAAAAACGAGGGAAAATTGGATCAGGCGGTGGGCATTATCAAGCAAACCGTGGAGCAAGTAGTCGATAAAGCAAAGGATGCTGTGAAGGGCGGAAATAGAAAGCGGCCGTTAGCATGAGATCTCTGGAATCTCGGAAAAATTGGGGCTTCAGGGATGGGAGGATCTTGATCTTATGAAATCGATTACCTGGTTCGGAGCATTACTCGCTCTTGTCGGAATTCTTGGATTGGCGATTCCCGTATTTACGACCTCGCAAACCAAGGACGTGGTTAACCTGGGCGACGTCAAAATTCAGAGCACGGAGCGATCGACGCACGTCGTTCCCCAAGCCCTGAGCGTAGGCGCGCTGGTCCTGGGCATTATACTCATAGGGGCCGGAGTTTATACCAAGCGATCGGCATGAAGGAATCGCAAGGTACCAATGTCAAAAGTGAGTCAACGACTTGCTGCGAGGGCCGAATCGCAAATCGAAAATATCGCTTTCGTCATTGCGGGTTGGGTAGGACCGATGCTAGAGCATCGGTTGGGAGGACAATCTTAAACTCCAGTTTGTAGGAGAATACTATGCTGATATTGATTCTGATCTTGCTTTTACTGTTTGGTGGGGGCGGCGGCTATTATGCCTATGGACCCGCCGGAGGAATCGGAATCGGCGGAGTCATCCTCATTATCCTGATCGTGTTGCTCCTCTCCGGGCGTCTATCGTTACGATAGTTGCGGCCGCCGGTCAAAAAGACCCGCGCCCGCCGCTAAGCCGCATTTTGATCAGTCGGTCAGATCTTGAGGAAGATTTCGCGCGAGCCTGCGACCGTCAGCTTCGACACCGAAGTCACGCGGTCGCTGAATTGCGCCAGCGTCGATAAGTCGCTCGAACCCACATCGACCAGCACCGCGAAGATCGAGAACTGCAACTCCTCTTTGCGCTCCTTCAGATCGGCGAGCCATTCCGGCGCCACCTGGCATTCGCCGTCGGTGATTACGACGATGTCGCCGCGCTTGAGTTTCTTGTCCGCGATCAATTCGATCGCCGCGTCGATCGGCGCCTGAAAGTCGGTGCCGCCGCCGGGAAAATATTCCGCCAGCTCGATCACTTTCGGCAATTCGGGCTGGTAGCGGCGCTCGCGATTCAGGTCGATCACCTTCATGCTCTCGGGCCCCGACGAAAACAGCACCGCGCGAAACAGCCGCCGTTGCCGCCGCGCGATATCCATCAGCGTCAGGCTCACCGCCTTGGCCCACAACTCCTTGTCGCCCTGCATCGAGGAGCTGACGTCGATGCACACCACCATCGGGCCCTTGCCCTTCTGCTCGTCCTCGCGCAGCCGATATTGCAGCACCGCGCCTTCGAGCAGCCGGCGATGGAAATCGGCGCGCAGTTGCGGATGATGCAGCGCGAGCAGCTCCGACGGAATCAGCCGTACGAGGTCCGCCCCGCGCTCGACGTCGTAGGCTTCCGTCACGCCGCGATCGAGCGTCTTGCGGCGCAAGGCGCGGGCGTCCTGCTTGAAGCGCCCGACCAGCCGCGCGAGTTCGCCGAGCTTGCGATTGCGCGCCAGCCGTCGCCCCAGTTCCAGCCGCTCGCCCGCCGACATCCGTCTGCCCTGGCCGAACTCCAGGCTGAAATCATGGCTGTCCTGCGCGACGCGATCGATCTCCTCGGCAAGCTGCGCGCTGCGCAACTGCATCCGCTTGAGCTCGGTCTTATCGCTATGCCGCAGTTGGTCTTCGAACATCCGCGCCTTCTGATTCAGCCGCGCCTCCGAAACGCTGGTCGCACGCTGCGCGGCCTCTTGCAGCTCATTGATCTTTTTCTGCAGGTCTTTCTTTTCCTGATCGGCCTTAGCGGTCTCGTCGCCTTGGCCGGCCTCCGCTTCGCGCTGATTTTCTTCCGCCAACTCGGCGGCGTTCTTCAGCGCGGCGGCACTCTCCGCGAGGTTTTCCTCCTGATGCTTCAAGTCCCACAGGTCGAGCATCTCGCGCCGATTGATCAGCTTCTCCGAGCGCACCAGTTCGAGCACCTGCGCGCCGAGCACCAGCGCCGCGATGACCGCCTTGTCCTCCTCCAGCAGCGTGCGCGATTTCAGCATCTCGAAGCCCGCCGACGGCATCAATTGTTCGAGAATCGTGCGATTGAGCACGGCGCTGCGACGCACCGCCTCCGGCTTGAGCCACACCAGGTTGTACTTGAAGAGTCCGAGAAACAGATCGCGCAAAAGCGCACCGAAATCCGGCACCAGGCGCTCGCCCGACTCGACCAGCGCTCCGATCGTCGGCGCGGTCAAACCGAGTTCCGCCCACGCTCGGCGATCGTAGCTGTCGCTCTCGAGCCACGACGCATTGTCGGGCACCGCCGGGATATAGAGCTGGCGGGGTTTGACGGTTTTGCGCTTGCGCGCCATCGCAAGATCCCTCGACTCGAAGCGTAGCAAGCCGCGACGCCCGGCGACACCGGCACATGAGCGCGCACTACCCTGTCGCGACACACGGCGCCGAGATGACTAAGCTGTTCGCAATGCGAATCTTTCGGTCGGCGAAAACACCGGGTCGGCGAACGAGGTCGGACGCCGTGCTACCGTTCGGCGCAATCGCACTCGTCGTCACATTATCGATCACGGCATTATCAATCGCGCGGCCCGTCGCCGCGGAGCTCCTCAATCTCCCGCGATCGAATCAGGCCGTGGCGCCTTCGACGGCGGACTCGCGCCGCCTCAGCAAATACTTCACGCCGCCCTATCGCCCAGGCCCGCTGCCGCCCGAGGTCAACGAAATTCTGCTGCGTAGCGCGGGTCCCGAACTCCATCGCGCGTGTGCCGCGATGGTCGATAGTTGGAGCGCCAACGCCCGCGGCACCGCGCGCGTCACCATCAGGATTCTCACCGTCGCCGGCGGCAATGCGTGGGTCGCCTATCGATGCGATTCGCGCCTGCCGCAATACGACAACGAATACAGCGAGCGGCTCGCGACTTTCAGCGCGAAGCGGGGCGCGATTCAATTCATCGATCTCGCCGCACCCGACGATACCCGCGCGACGCTCTATCATGTCGCCCTCGCCAATACGGTGAAGCTGCTGGGAGCGGAAAACTCCGCCGCCTTCGAGGTCTTCGCCGTCAACTCAGCGCCGCACTACGGCGACGCGACTCAGGCGACACGCGATCGCGTCGCGGAAAGCCGCTACGTCATCATCGCCAATTCCGCCGCAGCGACCAAAATCGCCTTGTCGCTGGTGACGAGGCGCGTGCGGCCCGGCACAAATGATCACGCAGCTTCCGGCAACGCTAACGACGATAACAACGTCGCGTCGCAAGCCGGTTTGCGCTTTGGTCACGACCTGGCCGGTCATCTGACCGCCGTCAACGTCTATCATCACGATCGGTCGCCGGGCATCGAGTCGCACTATGGCCTCACTCACTATGAGTGGAATCGCGCGACACTCACCTTCGCGGTAGCCGCGCCGGTGACACTGCCGCCCGTCCCGATGTCGCGCCGGGTGCGCGGGCACCCGCTTGCGAATTGACGCCGGCGTCGGCAGATTCTTCTGCGATGCATCCGATGCTTTGGAGATTGCGCTTCGCCGGCCGCCGCCCGGAACGCGAGGAGGTCCGCGAGTTCATCCTGCGGCGGATGCCCCAGCGCGGGGTGGTCGCAGAAATCGGCGTTGACCTCGGCGACTTTTCCGAGAAAATCCTCGCGCTTAACCGTCCGCGCGAACTCCATCTGATCGACCCGTGGACGGCCGAGAGCGGCCAGTATCGCCAGCGCTTGCCCGACGGCGTCGAACCGCCCGCCGCTTCACCGCGCAATCTCGCGACCGTCGCCCGTTTCGCCGTGGTTCGTGATCGCTTCGCCAGTGAAATCGGCGGCGGCGGTGTGATGCTTCATCGCGCCAACTCCGAAGTCGTGGGTGGCGAGTTTCCCGATCGTTTCTTCGACTGGGTCTATATCGACGGTAATCACAGCTATGAAGCCGTCCGCCAGGACCTCGAACTGTACTGGCGCAAGCTCAAACCCGGCGGCTATATCGTGTGCGACGATTATCATCACGCGGGCTTCTGGGAGGATGGTGTCACCCGTGCGGTTGACGAATTCGTCGCGAACGGCCGTGCGCGGCGCATCTTCAAACGCCGTTCGCAATTCGTCATGCGAAAGCCCAGTGAAGATTAACTCGCTCAGGTACGGGTACTGGCTTAGTAGATCACCCTTGTTTGCGGCGATTATCAGGGACTTGATACTCAGGACGATCCCGATATAAAAAGCGGATCGTGCTTTGCCCGAGGCACAAAGTCGAAATGCGCCCGATCCGGAGCGAACGCGGCCGGATGATCGACATTTGCTACCTTTGCGAACGTGAGAATAAGCGAGAGGATGATTCGAGAGTGATCAAAAAGCCCCCAAAACAGGATCGCGAAGAATAGCAGGGGGTGTCTTAATTTCCCGGAGCGGGGGTCTTAATTGGGCCGCGCTTGTGTAGCGAGCGCTAACGTAACAGGATTGTCACAGGCGGTTTCGGGAACGCGTTCGCTGGTTTCCCTATCGGTCGCCGAAGAGTTACAAGCCGGACACCGCGCCGCGATTTCCCATCCGCGCCGAATATGCAGAGCGGCGATTCAACAGGAGAACTCACGCGCCGTCAGCACGGACTGCTGCTGGCGGCGGTGCAGGAATTTATCGCGACGGCGGAGCCGGTCGGCTCGCAGCAACTCGCCAATCGCCATCAGGTTGGCATCCGCGCCGCGATGGTCCGCAATCTGATGGCCGAGCTCGAAGAAACCGGCTATCTGCTCCAACCGCATACTTCCGCCGGCCGCATCCCGACCGACAAGGCCTTTCGCTACTACGTCGATCATTTGACCCCGCGGCCCGGCATCGGGTTCGAGGACCGCAGCCAGATTGAACTGCACTACTCGACGCCGATTGGCGACGTCCACGAAATCATCCGCGACACGTCGCGCCTGCTCACCCTGATGACCGGGCAAGCGGCGCTGGTGATGGCGCCGCGGCTGGAATCGGTAGTGCTGGAGCGTGTCCAGTTCGTGCGCCTGCGCGAGCGCGAAGTGCTGGCGATTTTCGTGGCGGTCGCCGGCGGGATGCAGAATCGCTTCGTGCAGACCGAGGTCGATCATGGCCAGGCCGAACTCGATCGGATGGCGGGCTACCTCAACGAATCCTTGCGCGGACGTACGCTGGAACAGGCGCGCCGTTTGATCGAAGATCGGCTCAAGGAGGATCGCGCCAATTACGATCGCTTCATGCACGCCGCGCTGATTCTGGGCGGCTCGATCGCGCGCGGCTCGGCGCCTGCCGAACTCTACGTCAACGGCAGCAGCAAGGCGCTCGATCAACCCGAGTTCGCCGATCCCAATCGGATGCGCGAACTGCTGCGCGCGCTCGAAGATCGCTCGGCGCTGCTCGACCTGCTCGAACGCAGCCTCAGTCATACCGGGCCGATGATTTCGATTGGCTCCGAGAACTTCGACGCGCGACTGGCCGGCTTCAGCGTCGTCGCCGCCGCCTATGCGAGTGGCTCGATGCCGCTCGGCAGTCTGGCCGTGGTCGGCCCGGTGCGGATGGACTACGATCGCGTCATCCCGCTGGTCAGCTACACCGCTCGCGCACTGTCCCGCCTCCTCGAACATTGACCCACATTTCGGCGCGCATCACTGCATAACCATCTCGGGATTCGACGTATCCGACACGCGGAAAGGCTGGTGTGGTAGCTTGGATGCGCGGGTTCCGTGTATATCGCGTGTTCCATATACATGATGTCGCCGGGAGGAAACCTGAATCGATGAAACTACCTGTTATCAAGCCGCTCGCGTTCGTCTCCCTCGCCACTTTCGCGATCCTTGCGACCCAACTGGTCGCGCCAGGTCCGGCGCGCGCGGTCATCCTGAACTGTCCGCCGGTAATTAATATCAAGGCCGTCGGCGCTCCGTTCCCGTGGTCGGCGAGCACTGCCAACGACGCGATTCTGCATTTCGCCGAAGCCTCGTATAGCTGCTCGAACGGAACCTGCACGCTGAGTTGCGCGTACAGCGCGCCGAACAACGCCTATACCCTGCTCGACTACAAGGTCCCGCCGGGCATCTGCCAATACACGAACGAAGGCAGAAGTTTCGCCTGTTCTTCACTGCCGACGCCCCGCCATCATAAGCTCGATTGACGGCCTGTCCCGAAAGGAGGCCGGGAACCAACACCCCTGAGCGATTTTTAGCGAAAAGAGTCGCTTCACCCTTGGCGCGACGCCTTATCGTGCTTAGTTTCTCTAACAGGTGAGATTTCCCAAGATGTTGAAGCGATCGGAAATGGAAAACGACAACAAAGATGCCGTCTCGCCGGAACATACCGCAGGCGCGGCCAAAGGCGCGGATGGTTCGCCGGCGGAAGCTTCCGCCGCCTCCTCGGGCGTCGCGCCGTTGCAGCAGCAGATGGCCGAAAAGGGCAAGGAACTCGCCGACTTAAAGGATAAATACCTGCGCGTGCTCGCCGATGCCGAAAACGCCCGCAAGCGGATTCGCCAGCAGAGCGAAGACAGCGTCCGGGTCCAGCGCGAGAATTTCCTGCGCGACCTGCTGCCGATCGTGGACAACCTCGAGCGCGCGGTCGAGGCCGCGCAGGGTGGCGGCAACGGCCAAACGATCGTCGAGGGCGTCGAGATGGTGCTGCTGGCGCTGCTCGATTTCCTGCGCTCGCACGGTGTTACCCAGGTAACGTCGATCGG
>VFSW01010503.1_pt1 | contig 13107 bp, 11 predicted proteins | sample 5358111 | NCBI WGS metagenome assembly VFSW01 (sample SAMN11554181, study PRJNA540505) | mine drainage metagenome | isolation source: sediment from site ElyBrook_90M | place: USA: Ely Copper Mine, Vershire, VT | collected 2017 | reverse complement strand
CCCTTTAGAGTCTTAACCAATAGATCGAATTGCTTTTTCTCGGAAGTAGCCAGTTTCCGTTCGAGAAATATTTTGAAATATGTTTCAGCTTCCTCAGTCGAAAACCCTGGCATGTGGATCTGCAGAGAACGAGGGACCGAGATTGCCTGAAGCACCATAGGTGAATTTGTGGTTGCGATCAGAATAAATTGCTTCGTATTTTTCAAAACATCAAGCATCAAGGAAATGCACTCAACGTTTGGCACATCATCCATCAAAATGAGTCTGGGAACATTGATCTTTGCCAGTCGTTTGGAAATTGCTGGAGCAAGATCACTGTCTTCAGATCCATGCTTTGGTTCAATACCAACCAATTCCTGATACCAGGCACGCAGGTGCGCAGATAAGCCCTGCCCATTCAAGAATAGGATCCTTTTTTCCGCCAGTTCATTCCATGTTTTGGGAATTCCAATCTGATCAATTAATGTAGTCTTTCCCGTTCCCGGCTCTCCAAAGATAATAATTGGCTGTTTTAGTTCCATCGCCCTCGGAATAAATTGGCGATTAATTTCATCCAAGAAAGCCCTTCTTGTGATCAATTTTATATTTCTTGGATAGCGAACATCTCTCGATGGAGAATTATTTATTTGATCCATATCTGCATAACCAAGGTTTTCAAGCCAGGCTCGGTCGAGCAGATCAATAAGTTTACCAGTCCCTGTTCCAACTTTTACGTATCCTATACTTCGAGCAAGATCAAATATCTCATCAAAGGTTTGAATGCCGCCTGGCTGTTGCCACAATATATTGATAAGCTCTTGAAAATCGCCAACTTTGAGCGGCTTGTCGGCATCTAGAAATTCTCCTCTACACCAGCCGCAAACTTTTGAATACATGGAAATATATTCGTTCCCATCTCCATATAACATTCTCGCTAATTTGGTCCGGGCGCCATGCTCCTTTCCATTATTGAGAGTGTTCTGGGCAAGTATCAGCAGGCGTTCTCCTGCATCTTTGGGAGCATTTGAAAATAGATTTGGATGTTTTTTATTCATTTTGAAAATGGTGCGGATGCACCAACCTGACACAAATTGGGTATGGAAAAATATCCCTGCAACATGGAATTCCATCATTTCATAAATTGCGCTGGCCAGCGCAATTTTACCCCAAGGATTACTATGCCCACACAACCAGCCAAATCAATTTCAGAATCTGAACGGATCGATGCGTTTTGCCGCGAACTCGGACTGGTTCTTCGCAGAATTCTCAAGGAGGCTCAAGAAGCTCATCAAATTCACGAATTAATAAATGTACCGAAACCAATTGAAAAATCAAAAATCGAGATCGAATGACAACGAATTTTTCCAACCCCACAACAATACGTCCGGAAGATGTGCTTGCTAACCTTTCGCGCCTTGCACAAGATATCAAATCGCCGAATTTAAATCGAGCCGCAATCTATATTCGAAAATCTCGTGTGCTTCAAAACTCCCCATCCTATTCGCCCGAAATCCAGGAACGCGAGTGTCGCGCATTAGCGGAGCGATTGAGCTTGCAGACTGTCAACGTAATCACTGATTTAGACAAATCTGGCAAGAATTCCAACCGACCTGGTTTGCAAGAAATGCTCGACTTGATCAAAAACGGTGAAGTGGATTACGTCATCGTCCACTTTATTGACCGCCAATATCGAAACGGCTTAAGCATGTTGAAGTTCTTCGAAAGGCTCCAAGAGTATAACGTTGCATTAATTTCCGTCAACGAACAAATTGACACTCGTACAGCGGGCGGCCGCTTGATGTTGTTCATGATGGCGGCGGTAGCGGAAATGCCCATATTCACAACTTCGATCCGTACACGACAGGCAGCCAAACGCAGGAAGGAACTTGGTTTTCATCACGGCGGTTATCGGCTTGGCTATTGCAATGGTTTATGCTCAACCTGTACGGATCCAAACGGTGAAGGTTATTGTCCACTCTTTGGCGGATCTGATCGCCCCGAATCAGAACGCGGACGGATTCAAGTTCCACATTCAATTGAAAAGCACGCTGTCCAGCTAATTGCATCCCTTTATAACCAAAATTGGAGTGTGCGGGAAATATCCGAATATTTTAATCGGAACGAATTTGAGATTACAGAAGGAGGGTACAGAATGAAAATAAAATTCCGCACAAAGGGTGTACCGGGTTCTATCGAACCCGGAGAATTCTCCCCTGATAGTGTTCTCGACATCGTCCGAAATGTTTTTTATGCCGGATACGTAGCTCATTATCCAACATCTCCACTAAGCATGAAAGACGATTTGGATGACCCAACTAAATATCGGCAAACTGTAAAAAACCGCCGCCAGATCGAGTACAGTTTTCCTGGCAAGCATGAGCCACTCATATCCTATGAGCTTTGGCAGGAGAATCAATCCATTCGAAAATCCAAGAAACAAACGCCAACCAACGCGGGGAAATCTGCCAGGGTCTTTCCATTAAGTGGCATCGCCCAGTGTTGGGAGTGTCTGCCTTTCACAAAGCCAGGCCGAACAGTTTCGCTACGTGGGAATACAAATGGTTCAAATAAACGCATCTATCGCTGTGCGGGTTTGCACGGACGTGAGAAGGATCGTGCCAGTAAAATTGACCTGACGCCCATGGGATTGATTCCCCATCCCAACCGGGAAATTACCAGCCTGCGAGACCGTCACACCCTTCCGAGTCTTCCTGCCGAAAAATTGGAGGCTCAGGTTGATGAATTGCTCTCCAAATTGATCCTGCCACAAGATTGGCAGGAACGAATTATCGCTTATGCCCTGAGCGATGCGGGCATGGGGGCTTATACCTTCAAGCGTCACAACCTGGAAATGGAAATGGCAAAACTTAGGGAACAACATGGTATGGACGTAATAGATGGCTCTGAACTAAAGGATGGCCAGTTTCGAATCGCTGCTGAACTGAGCCGCTTGACTCCACATGCGCATCCAACCGCGCCCGATCTGCTCCCATTGCTTGGAGATTTCCCCGCACTCTGGCGCAGTATGTCGCCGCGCGAAAAACGAGCTTTGCTTGGCGTAATATTTAATCGAATATACTTTGATGGCAAAGGTCAACTGGTTGAAGCCCGTATCCATGCGCCATTTGATCGCTTGCTGGAAGATGATAAACTGCCTGAAGATTGACGCTGAGTGGCTGACCTTATTTGGTTTGAGACGAATCGAAATATTGATTCAGTAAGGTCATAATTGCCTCAGCCACTTTTTTTCGTGTACCCGGGTTATCAATCTGTGTCAGGCGTTTGGCTACTTCCACAACTTCAGATGGAAGTTTCTCGGGCATATTTTTCGCCGCTTCAAAAACACTCAATCTGGGCCAACAAGCCAGTTCCAGAAATTCATTCGGATTCACGCCAAAATGATCAGCTAAATAGGCGCAAGTGGCAACGCCTGGGCGCTGACCGATAGTGATCCTTTGAATGGCCGCGTTATCCAAATGAGCGCGCAAACTCGCCTCCCGGTAGGTTTCATTCCTCTCCTCTAACAATTCGTGAATTCGATCCAGGAGAGGCTGCTTGTCATAAGATCGCCGTCTCCCTTCCCGTAACACCATCGCCAAGGGCTCTTCATTTTGCATTTTGGGCTCCATCCACTGATACCGTATAATAAAATTATAACGTATTGCCAAGAGGAGACAAAATGGAAAATACTATCCATCCGAAAACGCTGAGAGCTGTTGGCTATCGACGGGTTTCCATGCGCGAGCAGGTTGACGGTTATAGTCTTGATGCGCAGGAAAACAGCATTACGAAATATATCCGAGAGCAGGGATGGCAATTGGTCAACATCTACCAAGATGCAGGCATCTCCGCAAAAAAAGGAAGTCATCGTCCTGCATTTGAGAAACTACTTTTGGATGCAAGCCAGGGAAAATTCGATGTTGTCGTCGTAGACAAAGTGGATCGTTTCTACCGTCACTTGAGTGGCTTACTTGCCACGCTTGATCTGCTTAATAGCTGCGGCGTTGCTTTTGCATCAGTCCAGGAAAGAATGGATTTCACCACTCCCTGGGGAAAGCTGATGTTATCTGTGCTCGGAACATTGGCGGAGATCTATATTGACAATCTGCGTCAGGAAGTTCGGAAAGGGAAAATGCAACGTGCCCGTCAAGGCTTGTGGATCGGTGCCATTCCTTATGGCTACTGCAATGGTTTGTGCTCAAAATGTACTGATCCGAACGGAAAGGGATATTGTCCAGATTTTGGTCAACCCGATAAAAGTGATGGGAAAAAGATGATAGCCCACCCCATCGAAAGCGGCATCGTAACCCAAATCTTTAATTGGTACGCCACTGAAAATGAAACTCATCGTACCATCGCGATAAAATTGAATTCGCTCAAAGTAACTTTACCAGACGGTACCGAGCTACCTGTACGTCAAAAGGGTCACCCAGGTCGAACAGGGCCACATTCATTTAGCCGAGATATCATTCGGGATATGCTAAAGCGTATTGCTTACACCGGAAAAGTACCATATCAAGGCGTTGACAACAATGGCGTTCATCAAAAAAGGAAAGCGCCCAGGCAGCTCTTTGACTCTATCCACCCGGCACTTGTCACTCAAGAATTATTCGATCAAGTCAACGATATATGTCAAACTCGTTATAAAAACACTTTCAACAAAAGAGGAACACCCGTCCGTATATTTCCCCTGACAGGCATACTCAGATGTGGTTACTGTGGCGGGCCAATGCGCGGTTCATCAAATGCGCACCGAAGATACTATGTAGACGGCAATCAACGAGACAAAATCTGCGAATGTCCACAACCAATTGTGAACGCAGATGAAATTGAACAACAAGTCATTTCCTGGATCAAGGATATCGTCGAGAATGTTGTTTCCACGGCAGAATTGGAAACTGAATTTCGAGCAAGACAACTTGAAGCAAGATTTGAACGCATAAAGAAGTTATACTTGTTGGGAGAATTGGATGCAAAAACCCTGGAGCAGGAACAAAAAAAACTCGAAGATGATTCCCAGCCCTTGCATCTTGAAATAATCCGTAGTAATATAAAATTAGTTAGCGAGATCCAGCCAGTTCTAAAGAATTGGAATGATCTTTCCCAACTTAAACGCAAGAGGCTCCTTCGAGGTCTAATCGAAAGAGCCTTCGTGCGGCAGAACGCATTCGCGGCAGGCCAGCCAACTTTTGCGTTTCAGCCTTTACAACAGTTGCGGTCACTAGGACCTGAACCGTGTAACAGCGGGGAGGGCGGGATTCGAACCCGCGACTGAGTTTAACCCCAGCACTCACTTAGCAGGCGAGCCCATTCAGCCACTCTGGCACCTCCCCAGTGCCGATATTTTACCCGATTAGATGGGAGCGGAGGGAGTGGGATTCGAACCCACGTTGGTGTGACCCAAACATGTTTTCAAGACATGCGCCTTCAGCCGCTCGGCCATCCCTCCAGATATTCCGATGCCTTTCGGGGGCGGAAGCGATTTTACCATAAGTTAGACGAAGGACGATTGACCGTTGACGATGGAAATCTTTACAATCTACCATCCATCATCAACGGTTTATCTCAGACAACATTGGTATAATTCGCGTCCTACGAGGTCCTGCGTTTTACATCATGCAGACTCGTAAATTATGCAAGGAGCAGGATGAAATACCACATCTGGACCGAAGGCTGTCAAATGAACGTAGCCGACTCGCAACGAGTCGGCTCTTCGCTTGAACATCTGGGCTACACCCTTACCGAAACCATCGAAGACGCCGACGTGATTGTTTTAAATACTTGCGTGGTTCGCCAATCTGCCGAAGATAAAGCCGCAGGCCGATTAACTTCATTGAGCCCACTCAAGAAAAAAAATCCAAATCTCGTCATCAACTTAATGGGCTGCATGGTCGGCGTGCGCGGCGCGGAAAAACTTCAGGCGCGCTTCCCGTTCGTGGATGTCTTCTCCACGCCCTCCGATCCAGGCCCGTTGATCTCGCATCTCACGCAGGGCGAAATCCACTCCACCGAAGATGCCGAAACCACGCGCCGCTTCATGATGATGGATAACGAACTCATCCTGCCAGTGGCTGAACGCGGCAAACTCATCAGCGCGCATGTGCCCATCGTTTACGGCTGCTCGCACGCCTGCACTTTTTGCATCATCCCCTATCAGCGCGGAATCGAACGATCACGCCCGGTCGGCGATATTGTCGGCGAAGTCCGTTCACTTGCCAAACAAGGCGTAAAAGAAATCACATTGCTTGGACAGATCGTTGACCGCTATGGCAAAGATATTCCCGACGGCCCCAACCTCGCCGCGCTTCTGCGTCTCATCCATGAAATTGACGGTGTGGAGCGCATTCGATTTTTAACTTCGCATCCGAATTATTTTGGCGATGAGCTTATCGAAGCCATTGCCGAACTTCCGCGCGTCATGCCGCACATCGAACTGCCCATCCAGGCTGGCGACGATCAAGTTTTATCGAACATGAAGCGCGGTTACACACAGCAAAATTACCGCGACCTCGTAACGAAGATTCGCAATAAACTGCCGGATTGTTCCATCGCCACCGACATCATTGTCGGATTCCCCGGCGAGACCGAGGAACAGTTCATGCAGACTTATCGCGTCTTAGCGGACCTCAAGCTGGATGTCGCTCATTTGGCGCGTTACTCACTGAGAGAGGGCACCGTTGCCACCCGCCGCATGGACGATAACGTGAACGAAGAGGAAAAAATGCGCCGCTTCCGAATGTTGGAAGATTTGCAGGAAAATATTGTTGATGAGATCAACAAAAAATATCTCGGCCAGCGCGTGGATGTTTTGTTCGAAGAAAAAGTCAAAGGCCGCTGGCGCGGACGCACGCCCACCAACAAACTGGTCTTCGTCGAATCCGATGATGATTTGCGCGGCAAGGTTTTGCCCGTCACCATCACCTGGACGGGTCCGTGGTCCATGCAGGCCACATTGCAAAAGAAACCTGTGTTAATTAACGTGTAGAGCGAGATTAATCTCGCTCTACTTTTTCAGGAGGAACATGAAAAAGAAAATCCGCCCGCTGGCTCTCTGCATCTTTCTGCATGAAAATAAAATTCTCGTCGCTGAAGGTTATGACCCTAAAAAGGATCAAACCTTCTACCGTCCACTCGGCGGAGGCATTGAATTTGGCGAACGATCAGATGAAACTATCCACCGCGAGATGATGGAAGAACTTGATGCAGAAGTCGCCGATCTGAAATATCTCGGCACATTTGAAAATATTTTCGTGTTCGATGGCGAGCCCGGCCATGAGATCATCCAGGTCTATGACGGGCGGCTGGTCAACTCCGGGTTGTACGAGCAGGCCGAATTGTCCGGGCATGAGGCGGAAGAAAGTTTCAAGGTTGTGTGGAAAAGTCTCGATGAGTTCAATCAACAGACTCCGCTTTATCCCGACGGCCTATTGGAATTGTTGAATTAGTTTTAGCCAGAGCACGGTATTCGCCTTCTGTCGCCAATAGTTCTATTTTTTGCATGATCTGACCCGTCACTTTTTGGACAAGTTCCTTATTGCTGGCGTCGCCCGAAAATCGAATCGGCTCCCCGACGTTCACAAAATACGGTCCTCGAAAATACCAAAGCGCTTCGGTATGTTCACCGCTGAGATTCGATGAAAGCAGCTTGCGGCGGTCGCGTTGAAGATGGACGCCAATTGGAATTACTGATGCGCCGGTTTCAAGGGCAAGGCGCGCCGCGCCGCTATGAGGCGGGTTGTACCCGACCTCAGGGCTGATCCGGCCTTCGGGGAAAATAATGACCGAGCGTCCGGCACGGAGGCGTGCCTGCGCAAACTCCAAAGAATCACTGCCGCTCTCCACACAGATCTGTTCGACATAACGCAGATAAGCGCCAAACAACGGCATGGAAAACGCCTTGCCGCTGAGCATGATGGTCAAATGCTCATTTGGCAAAAGACTTAAGACAAATGGATCGGTTGCACTGGGATGGTTGGCTACAAAAAGTTTCGGGCCTGATGGAAGATCGCCATGCCAATGAACATCAAACTGCAACATAATCCGCGCATAAACGCGGATACAAAAAATGGTGAATCTGTAGATTAGATTTCCACGCATTGTTCCTCCTCAACTCTTCCAAAAGATAACATGAAACCGGCAACGAACACCTTTCAACCAGTTATCGTTAATTGGAAGGAAAGCATGAACAACTCCAACGGTTATAATTGCCATAAAAGCATAAAAGAATGTATATAACATCCAGATACAGGCCATAATGCAGACAAAATCCAAACATATAATCGGCGGCACGGTTTTCTTCCTTGGAATTCTCATTGGGCTTGCATTGGCAATAGCCACCATGTGGGGCAATTTCGAAGCGCTCTCCTATTTTTTCAGCGGGGCAACCTACGCGCCATTCAACGGATTGCAATGTCCAATCCTGATGACACATTCCGAGACAGGCACTATTTCAGCTGTTTTCAATAATTCCAGGGACCAGGAATACGATCCTTATTACGAGATGGAGATCGGCGGACTTTTGCCGCGAAAATTCGAAGATCAACTTTCAGTGGCACCGCACACTAGCAAAAGCGTTCTATGGACCGTGGATGCAAACGATATTGATCTGGGATTTTTCATCTTTGCCAAACTGGATATTTTGCCCAATGCCGTCTATCCATCACGCGAGGCCACCTGCGGGATCGTTGTCCTGAACATCCCCGGCCTGACCGGTGGTCAAATCTTTTGGTTAGTCTTCGCTCTCTCACTGCTCGGGACTATTAGCGGCTTCATGTTGTGGGAAAACGCCGATGGATCTTCAACGGGCAAAGAATCGGATCAAAAACACGCCATGCAAGCATTGGCAATCCTTATGTTGTTGGCCATGCTCTTCAGTTTGCTCGGTTGGTGGGGATTGGGGATGCTATTGAGTGCAATAACGATTGTGTTAATGGTGGTGATGCTGCGATTTGCTTTTCAATGATTTTGACAAAATAAAAACGAGACTAAATTATCGCTGACTTGGCGCTAAATTCTTTTCTCCCCGGTTCAAGATTTGAACATCCATGTGTAGTAGAATGACTTCAAAGTTCCAAATTTCATCGAAAGGATTACAACTCATTCATGATCTCTGTCACTGGTTACATTCTGGCCGGACTGGCAGCCGTCGCAGCGGGCGCGATCAACGCGCTGGCCGGCGGAGGCACGCTGATTACTTTTCCGGCCCTCGTTGCACTTGGACTTCCCGCAGTTGCCGCCAACATCACCAACACCATTGCCCTGTCCCCCGGTTACATCGGCGGGACATTGGCGCAGGCCAACGATCTAAAAGGGCAGGGAAAAAGATTATGGCTGCTCATCCCGGCCGGAGCCATCGGCGGGGTGATCGGCGGGATATTGCTTCTTTACTCCGGCGAAAAAATTTTTCGCGCCCTCGTGCCTTTTCTGATCCTGCTGGCTTCAGGTCTGCTCGCCATTCAAGACCCGGTGCGCGCCTGGCTGCTGCGCCGCGCCGAAAAAAATGTGGCGCATACTCCTTCTGAAAAATGGGCCATGCTTCCCGTTGGTCTGGCCGCCATCTACGGCGGATATTTCGGCGCTGGCTTGAGCGTGATCGTGCTGGCCGTGTTGGGACTCGTGGTCGAAGATACATTGACGCGTCTCAACGCCCTCAAACAGATCATCGGATTCAGCGTCAACTTCGCCGCCGCAATCTTCTTCCTGTTTTCTGGTAAAGTAGTCTGGCCGGTTGCGGTAGTGATGATGGTTGGCGCGTTGCTCGGCGGCGCCTTGGGCGGACGATTGGCTGGCCGCGTCAAACCCGCGACCCTGCGCTGGATCGTGGTCACGATCGGCGTGATCGTCTCGATCATTTACTTCATCAAGGGATAACGTTCAATTCTGATTGCTCGCTTAAAGATTCAACGCAAAGCCGCAAATATTCTGTTTTGACTCTGACCGAGTGCCTGAAAATCCAACCACGAAGGCTCAAAGACTCAATGTCACAAAGTCTTTCTCTTTGATTCTTCGTGACCTGGTGTCTTTGTGGTAAAGAAATCAGGCTTTTCAGGTACCTTCCTGGCGACTTCGCGTCTTCGCGTTGAGTTTTGTCAAAGCAATTTTCGTCGGGTAATTTTTTATCTTTTGACCGCAGTCTATCATCCACCGTCCATCATCTATTTATCCAACAACACATCTGCCACATCCGGTGTGTTTTCCAAAATCATATCCGTCCCAAACTGTTTCAACTCAGGCTCTTCGCCGAACCCACACAACACGCTGACGGTTTGCGCGCCCGCCGATTTACCAGCGCGAATATCTACCGTGGTATCGCCGATCATCAGGCAGTTCTCAGGCGGGACGTTCATTTTTTTAGCGGCCAGCAGGATTGGGTCCGGGTAAGGTTTCGTATGTTCGGCGGAGAGCGCCGTCACGATCACATCAAAATATTTCGCCAGGTCGAACTGATCAAGAAAAGCCAGTGTCCCATCCTCATTGCGCGCGCTGACTACGGCCATCGGATAACGTCCATGCAAACGCGCCAGCATTTTCTCCACGCCAGGCACAAGCAAAAAACTTTGAGGGACATGTTTGCGATGACGGTTGACCCAGTCAATCACCACCATCATTTCATCATCAAGGCCCCATCGATCCGCCAGACCAAGCAGGCCATTGCCCGGCGCTTCGGCCCACATCACAAAGCGGCGCGCGGCGCGGGCGGGGTCGCGGAATAAAAATCTCGGAAGAAAGTGTTGCACTTTCTGTGCGTACAGGTCATCAGTGTCGCTCAACGTGCCATCCACATCGAAGCACAATGCGCGAATGCGGGAAATTTCAAGAGGCATGTTGCAATTGTACCCGAACGTTATGCTATACTTTGCGCATGAAGCGCGCGCCAACCCGTTAGAACATATCCATCATGGCAAAAGACCGCACTCGATCATTGCTTGAACTCCTCATCCAGGTCAACCGCGAAGTTGCCGCGGCACTCGACCTGCGAACCGTGTTACAGCGTCTGCTCTTCGCCGCGCTTCAAAATGTTGGCGGCGAACGCGGTAGTATCGTGGTGCTGGATGATAACGGCAAGCCTGTGGATGCGACCATTGTTTACGGCAAGAGTTTCCATGAACACACCACGCAACAACTGCGCGAGACGGTGGATCGCGGTCTGGCCGGATGGGTCGTAAAAAACCGCAAGGCCGCGCTCGTGCCCGATACCAGCCAGGATGAACGCTGGCTTCGCCGCGCCGATGATGCGGTGGACAAGAGCGGCGCAAAATCCGCCATCTGTGTTCCGCTTCTGGCGCGTGAACGTTTGGTCGGCGTGCTGACCCTCGTCCATTCAGTGCCGAACGCATTCAACTCCGAACACCTTGAACTTATGCAAGCCATCGCCGATCAGGCCAGCATCGCTGTGCTGAACGCGCGCCTTTATACTGAGAGTTCACGTCAGACACGCATCATGACAGCATTGGCGGACGGCGCGGCTGCTTTCAGCGCTTCGCTCGAAGTGCGTGAAGTCTGGCAGCGTGTATTGAATCAAACCATGCAGGCCATGCAAGTCGAGACGGTTGCCATCGGCCTGATCGAAGAACCGGATCAAACCATTGTCTTCCGCGCCGCTGCGGGACAAAATGCTGGCAACATCCTCGACAGAAGAATTCCCAGCGGAAAGGGACTCGTCGGATTGGTCGCCCGCGAGGGGCGTGGATTAATCGTTCCCAATGTGAAGGAAGACAAACGCTTTAGCGACACCCAACGCTTCAGCGGCATCGAAGCCAAAGCCATCGCACTGGCGCCCATTCAATCACAGGGAAAAACCATCGGCGTGCTCGAAGCCATCAATCCGATCTCAGGTGTCTTCGACCCGGATGCCCTGACCGTGATGACCGGCATCGGCGGCCTGGCCGGGACAACCATCCGCAACGCCCAACTCTTCGAGCAATTGCAGAACGCGCACCAGCGTTACCGTGAGCTCTTCGAGGAAAGCATTGATCCAATCTTCATCACGGACCTGGAAGGCAGGATCATTGAAGCCAACCGCGAAGCTGTGAAGTTGAGCGGCTTCAAAACCAAAGACTTGCACCAGATGAGCATCGACCAGTTGCACGAAGTCAACTGGAACAAGACCGGCATGGAATTCGAGAACCTGGTTGACAAGGACCACTCCAGCTATGAATCTGTGCTGCACAAAGCCGATTCAGGCAAGACGCCGGTCGAAGTCTACGCGCGGCGCGTGGAATTTGAAGATGCCGAGTCCGTCCAATGGACCCTGCGCGATATCACCGAACACAAGGAATTGGATTCCCTGCGCGAAGACCTGACGGCCATGATCTATCACGACTTGCGCTCGCCGCTGGGCAACATCGTCTCAAGCCTGGACATATTGGCAGGCATGATCGGCACAGATGAAACCACGAGTTCGATCCTCAACATCGCAGTCAACTCCACCGACCGCATCCAGCGGCTGGTCAATTCCCTGCTTGACATCAACCGCCTTGAATCAGGCCAACCCATCGCGACACAGAAGGCGGTCAATCCACAGGAACTGGTCGCAACCGCTGTCAAAGATGTTGCGCCGTCCACAGCCGGGCGCCACCAAACAGTCGAGACCCAGATCGCCGAGCTGCTGCCAGATATCTGGGTGGATGAGGATATGTTGCGCCGCGTCCTGATCAATCTGCTGGAGAACGCCATCAAGTTCTCGAAGGTTGAGACATTAATCATTATCGGCGCCCAGAAAGATAAAGAGTCGGTACGCTTCTGGGTACAGGATAACGGGCCGGGCATTCCGCCATCAGAACATATACGCATCTTTGATAAGTTTGCGCGCGTTAAAGGCAAGGATAGGCCGGGCGGTCTGGGCATTGGTCTGGCTTTCTGTCGTATTGCTGTGCAGGCACACGGCGGAAAGATCTGGGTTGAAAGCGAAGAAGGCCAAGGCTCGAAATTCATCTTCACTTTGCCTGTGATGAACAAATAAAGTTTGAGAGTAAAATAGATTTAGTTTTCACCCTCGGGTGGATGCCTAGGAGAGTACATGCAACCCATTGCTGATAATATTTATATTGAAGACCACTATCTGGGCGTGACGTTGGGCGTCATCCAACAACCGCGCGGACTGATCCAGATCGATGCGCCGCCTTCGCC
>VFSW01010502.1_pt1 | contig 13107 bp, 13 predicted proteins | sample 5358111 | NCBI WGS metagenome assembly VFSW01 (sample SAMN11554181, study PRJNA540505) | mine drainage metagenome | isolation source: sediment from site ElyBrook_90M | place: USA: Ely Copper Mine, Vershire, VT | collected 2017 | reverse complement strand
TGGCATGCCATCAATTTAGCAACTCCTGATAAAAAAGGGTAGCGTCCCCTTTTCCCTCCTTTTCCCTCTATTCATTTGATCTAACTCCAATTATTGAGCTTGTTCAACATCTTGCCATCATCTATTCCCTTAAACCAATGATCGAGCGAATGCGTGATAAAAAATATCACAGCAGAGAACTGTGTGACAGCTAACGCAACAAAGTACGTTTTCTCTTGTTCCTTAAGGAACGTATGTAGCATATAGATAGCGGTCAAACCGACTACAAGATAGAAGAAACCCAAAAATCTATGGCGCATTTCACTTATAGCCAAGGTTATCTGCTTAACCTGACTTTTGCGTAAAGATTCTAATTCCCTCTTGGCAGTTTCACTCTCCGAAATTAAATCAGATCGAAATGACTTTAATATAGCAAACACTTTTTTGCTTACAAACGGTTTGATGTAGTCGGCCGCTACGTGTATAACAACCCCGACCAGTACTACACTTATCCACCACTGATACGATTGAATATCAAGCAAGAATGTATCACGTAAATTCATAGATATACCCTCAGAGAACCTCAAAGAAAATTAAGCATTTATTGCCGCTATTTTGCTCTCTTTACGTCGGCAGGCTTTGGGTCAAGCGCCGATGGGTAACGACGCCGCCTAAGCCACAACACCACAGCAGGCAACAATGCATAAAATGCGCCCACAACCATTACCATCCAGCGCAGCTGAGCCGGGGTCTGCGCCGTTGAGATTGCAAACGACGGAAACTCACGAAACCAAATGGGTTCCAGAAGTCCTACCAGAATTGATACCACGCCCACGACGAGCATTATCCACAGAAATATTCGTCGGTTTACAATTAAACCTAGCACAGAATGCAGGTTTCTCGCGGAATATCGCTCTAAAGGCGCCGTGCCATAGTTCGACACTCCTCCTAGCAAACCACGTATTGTGCCCTCACATATAATTCCTCCTCGCGTTGCAGAATGAAGAACCTGCAATGTAGCTCCATCATTCGGGTCTAGGTAGTCAAACACTACAGACACAATGTTTCTCGAATCATTCTTCGGCAATAACCGAATCTCATTCACTTCTCGCGACACTTTAAGAATGTCGACTTTAAGAATTTCTCCGTCTGCTGTAAGCTGCAACCTTAAAGGATCAGATGCCACTATCTCGCTCCCATTGATAGTTACGTTCCCGGCATTCCAAAGCACGACCCGGCTAACTGTCACACAATCAACCTTCCGGCCTTCAAACTGTATCTTCACCTCTTTTGGAAAAGCCGCGTTCGAACCGCCAACAACCGTGATCTCGCCCAATTGATAAGCCAAGCGTTTAACCCTTTTGGATCGTACATAAAAAAAGACGGCCGCAATCACAGAAATGATTGCAATAATAGTGGCAAGCCATGGCGTCGCAAGAAACTCAATAATTGCGCGCATAGATCTACGTGCCCCCTTCACGGTAAGAAAACGTTGTGCCTCGTATCAGAATTGTGCCACGCCAGGCTGCGCTGAGATGCGTTTACTGACGATTGAAATGCGGTATCGAAATAGGCAAGCGCCGCAAGTGATTGATTTGGAAAGAAACGCAATTTCTTGGTCCAAGCTCATAATGCTGAGGTCGATGGTTCGCCGGCAGCCAGTAACCAACTGCTTCAGCAATTTAGTTTGACTTCAGTTCACTCGCCACATATGCAAGCACAGGTAATGTGCGAACCAGTGCCATCTCGTCATGAAGCGATCAGAGTGAGCTGAGGTAATTCGCGACCGCATTCATTTGACTATCAGTGAGATGCAGCGCCACCTGCTTCATGATGTCGGCGTTCTTGTCATTGCGCACGCCTGAACGGAAGTAACGCAACTGAGCCAGCAGGTACTGGGCATTCTGCCCGGCCAGGCGCGGAAATATCCCATTGCCATCGGCTTGGGGACCGTGACAGCTCGCACACGCGGGTACATCGGCTTTAAGTATCCCGTTCAGGAATATGGCACGACCCTCGTTTGCCGATGAATCCGGCGGAAAAGGCTCAGCAGGGGGTTGAGTAGCGAACCACTCAGCTGCCTGCTTGATCTGCTTTTCACTCAGGCCCTGGGCAATGGGCCACATGTAAATGGTGGCGGGCGGATCAGCGCGGCTGCCATCGCGGAATGCCTTGAGCTGCTCTTCAATATAAACCTGATTTTGCGCAGCGAGGCGCGGGATGAATGCAAGATCCGGGTCATTGCCATGGGTGCTATGGCACATATAGCAACTGCTGCGAACTATTGCAGGTGGGGTTTTGCTTACTGGCTGTGCCTGGGTAACAACGCTATACAAGCACAGCCCAACGCTTAACAAGCACGAAAATACGGGAATGGTATATTTCATTTTGACCACCTCAGTCTGCCAATACAGATTACGCGATTAAACCTTCCAGGGCTTGCCATAAAATCAAGCCGCAACCCATCATTCTTCAATACGGTTGCTTTGAAAAATTGAATGCCCACACGAAATCCTGGTCCAGGGTCACTATTTTCGGCTTGGCATCGAGATTCAGGCGCGAAATCCAGGTATCACCCCGGGTGCTGACTTCGGCCGACCCCTGTGTCTGGCGTGACGCAGATTCAGGTCCGGTGAAAACCGAAAAAATCGAGGCATCGGTGCCGGCCAGCGCACTCACATAATCGAAGCGTTTGGCCGGACCGGATACCAGGGCATGGATCTGCATGCGTCCTTCCGACGTCACGAAGCTCATGCTGGCTTGGTTGCCCTTCGCCGTGTTGTGGATGGCGAGTGTCACCTTGGCGTCCGTCACTGCAAAAGCGTGGCGCTTGAACAATCGCAAGACCGGGCTGGCCGCGGTTCCGAGTGCGTCCGGTACCACTGCCCAGCCGTGTTCGTTTGACTGATGGATGCCGTGAGTGTCCGTTGGATTCTCTACCGGTACGATGACTGCACCGAGGGTGAATGCTCCGCTCTCGGTTTTGCCGATACGCGATCGCGGGCAGGAGGTGGCGAACAACAGCAGGACGCCATGGCCTTTCACCGGTCCCTGCGCAGGCCGCCAACGGGGGCCCACGACGTGCTGCAAAGCAGCCAGCGGGGGTGTCCAGCCGACGGTTAACCCCTTACACGCCGCTTTTGAGGTGGTGGTCCAGGATTCCGGCGGCGCCGCAGCGACCGTGCGCAGGCCCATGAAGAGCACGGCCGCCGCCAGCATTATGCCGCTGGGTTTAGTCATGAGGAACCGGGCCCATCATCGGGTCACTGCGTGCTTGTAAATTTCATGCGCCTGCACTGCCACTGCACCTACCGACATCTAGTTACTTGGATTACTCGCCAGCGTGTAAGTTGTCGGAAATCCCGCCGGAGCCGACACCAGGTTCCAGTTGCCGCTCTTGGAATCTATGGTGAAATGCAGTGGCCAGGAACGCGTGGTGTAAACCGTAGAAACCAGCGCCCCCGGTATGCTGATGGATACTGAAGTGTCGCTCCAGGACATCAGCCCACAGGGCATATTGACCGGGGTGTTGGTGGCCACCGGCACAACGGTCAACGAGCAACGCACACCGCCAATGGACACCAGCAGGTTCGCGTAGACACTTCCCTGAGCCGTGGCCTTGAGCGCCAAATTGCCTGCCGGGTTGACTATGTTCCAGTTATTCGGCAGATACACGCCGATATCCGGTACGCTCTGGGCGAATTCGCCGTTGGTGCCGGTCTCGCTCAGCGACAGAATCTGCACGCCCTTGGCGGTGTTGAATCCAATCTCGATTTTGCCATGTGGATTACCCAGGGCGTCTTTCTTGTCCGCAACCAGGGCACAAGGTTCCACGACCTCGGATGGCGTCACACCGTTGCCGCGGTACATGACGTAACTGCACTGGCCGTTGCTTATCAAGATATTAGCGCTGTCGGTATAGGAATACTGTCCCGGCACCCCGACGAGTGCATACGTTGGACCCGACGAGCTGCAGGCAGCCAGGAATGCGACCGGCATCAAGAGCATCAAACCCGGAAACCACCGCTTCATAATCGCCTCCCAAGAGTGCTGGCGACGGCAACAGGCCTCCGCCGAAGGGTCAGATTGTGCCACGACTGGCGCCCAATCGCAGGCTCCATAGACGACCCTGCGGCCGCGGCAAGGCTGCGTCCAGGTTCATCCAGGGATCCCGGCCGCCGGCGCGCCCGGACCGGCCTCGCGGGTATCCACCCGCGCCAACAGCACCGCACCCACCACAAACAACACAATCACCGACAGGATGGAGAGCCGCGGGCTGCCGGTCATGTAGCTCACAACGCCCACCAGAAATGGGCCGATGATGGCGGCAAACTCTCCCAGCATGTTGTAGAAACCGAAGAACTCGCCGGCCCGTTCCGGGGGCACCAAGCGCGCGTAATAGGAACGAGAAAGAAGCTGCACTCCCCCCTGTACCAGTCCCACCAATCCCGCCAGAACGAAGAACTCCCAGGAGTATTGCATAACGGCGGCAAACACCGTGACGAATACATACACGGCCAAGCCGATGAAGATGCCGCGTTTCGGACCGATACGCTCGCCGAGACGCCCGAAAACCAACGCCGCCGGCACACCGATAAACTGTACCAGGAGCACCGCGAGAATCAGATCCGAGGTGCCGAAACCGATGGCTTTGCCGTAATCCACCGCCATTTGAATGACAGTATTCACGCCATCTATATACACCCAGTAGGCAATCAGGAACATGAACACCGCTTTGTAGGCTCGCACGTGGCGAAAGGTTCCGGCTAATTGGCCAAAACCCGCGCGCACTGCGGCCGCCAGACTCATCTTTTTTTCCGGCTTGCGCGGTTCCGGCACCCAAAACAGCAGCGGCAGCGAAAACACCACCCACCAGATGGCGGTGAACTCCAGGAGCAGCCGCACCGCCGCAGCCGGCTCGGTCAGGCCGAACCACTGGGGCCTGAGGCTCATGGCCACGCCCAGGATCAGGAATATCCCGCCACCCAGATAACCGGCGAAATAGCCGATGGCCGATGTCATATCAAGTTTGCCCGGCTCACCCACGCTCACCACCATGGAATCACCGAACACATTGCCCCACCAATAGCTGATGGAGGCCACCACATAAAACAGCCAGGCCCATTGCCATTGACCTTGACCGACGAAATGCAGCGCCAAGACCATGATGGCGCCCAAAAAGGCGGAGGAAATGAGAAAGCGTTTCTTGTGACCGCCGCTGTCGGCGATCGCTCCCAGCACCGGCGCAGACAGCGCCACCACCAAACTGGCGATGGAATCCGCCAACCCCAACCGAAAGGTGCTTAGGCTTACCGATACGCCCCGGTTCCAATACTCCTTGAAGAAGATTGGGAAAAAAACCGTAATGACGGAGGTGGCAAACGCATGGTTGCCCCAGTAATACAGCGCCCAACCCCACAGCTTGCGGCTCTTCGGTAACTGCATGCACCGGCTCCCGGAGAAGGAGGCCACAGGCTAGCAGGAATGCAAACGGGAGGCCATGCGCCAAAAAATACTGGGGATGGGAAAGGGGATATTCAATTGTGGGAGCGGTGGTACCCACCGCGGGAATTGATCTATGGCGGCGAGTATCGCCACTCCCGCCCGCAATAAATCCCGCGCGTGTCAGCGGACTCATTGGTTGAAGAACCAAAGAATAGCGGCACCGACAACCAGCCGGCGGCCAAAAGATCACACGCCCATGACTTCCACGCCGTGCTCCCGGGTCTCGCGGAAACGAATCTCAGGCCAGCGCTCGCGGGTGAGTTGCAGGTTCACCTGGGTCGGCGCCACGTACACCAGACTACCGGCGTGGTCCAGGGCCAGATTATCAAAAGCCCTGTTCCTGAATTCTTCCAGCTTTTTCTTATCCTCACACTCCACCCAGCGGGCGGTGGCCACGGGAATGCCCTCGAATTTGCACTCGACGCTATATTCCGTCTGCAGGCGGTAGGCCACCACGTCGAACTGCAGCATGCCCACGGCCCCCAGAATCAGATCGTTGTTGCGCAATGGCTTGAATAACTGGGTAGCGCCCTCCTCGCACAATTGCGCCAACCCCTTGTTGAGCGCCTTGGCCTTGAGCGGATCCTTGAGCAGCACTCGGCGGAACAGTTCCGGCGCAAAATTTGGAATTCCGGTGAATTGCAGATTCTCGCCCTGGGTGAAGGTATCGCCGATGGCCACGGTGCCGTGGTTATGGATGCCGATGATATCGCCGGCGTAGGCGGCCTCCACGCGTTCGCGCTCCGCCGCCATGAACGTCAGTGCATCGGGAATTTTTATTTCCCGGCCAATACGCACGTGCTGCACGCGCATGCCGGGCAGGTAGCGGCCGGAACACAAACGCACGAAGGCGATGCGGTCATGATGCTGGGGATCCATATTGGCCTGTATTTTGAATACAAAGCCCGCAAACTTTTCCTCCCGCGGCGCCACCGCGCGCGTGGCCGTGGGCCGCGACCGCGGTGGCGGCGCATATTCCACGAAAGCATCCAATAATTCACGCACGCCGAAGTTATTGATGGCGGAACCGAAAAATACCGGTGTCAGCCGGCCCGCCAGATATTCCTGCTGATCAAACGGGTGCGAGGCGCCATGCACCAGTTCCACTTCGGCGCGGAATCCGGCTGCGTCGGCGCCCAGCAGTTCGTCGGCTTCGCGGCTGCGCAATCCCTTGATGATGCGCACCTCGCCCAAACGCCCGGTTTTTTCGCCGGCGTAGATATGGATGCTGTCCTCGTGGAAGTGGTAGATGCCCTTGAGATCGCGGCCCATGCCCAGGGGCCAGGTGATGGGTGCGCAGCGGATTTTAAGCACCGACTCCACTTCATCCAGCAGTGAGGTGGGGTCGCGGCCGTCCCGGTCGAGTTTGTTGATGAAAGTCATGATGGGCGTGTCGCGCAGCCGGCAAACCTCCATCAATTTAATAGTGCGCTCCTCCACGCCCTTGGCGCAGTCGATCACCATGAGCGCCGAATCCACCGCCGTGAGCGTCCGGTAAGTGTCCTCGGAAAAATCCTCGTGGCCGGGGGTGTCCAGCAGATTGATGATGCGCTCGCGGTATGGAAACTGCATCACTGAGGAGGTGACGGAAATGCCGCGCTGTTGTTCAAGCTCCATCCAATCGGAGGTGGCGTGACGCGCCGCTTTGCGGCCTTTCACGGCACCGGCAAACTGGATAGCGCCGCCGAACAGCAGCAGTTTCTCGGTAAGGGTGGTCTTGCCGGCGTCCGGGTGCGAGATGATGGCAAAAGTGCGCCGCCGGCCGATTTCCTGGTCGAACATGGTCACGTGACTCACGGGAAAGCGGGTATGTTACCCGATTGCGGCGCGCGGCTTCACTTCACAACGGCAAACCCAGGATTAACGCGTCTTCCCGGCCGTGCGCGCCGGGATAATAATTCTTGCGCACACCGGTCTCCTCAAAGCCACGCACGCGATACAGGCGCATGGCCGCTTGATTGGAAGGCCGCACCTCCAGCAGCATCTGGTAGGCCCCGCGCTCGCGCGCCAGCCCTATGAAATGCTCCAGCAGCAGCCGGCCGTAGCCTTGCCGCTGCCATTCGGGGGCTACGCAGATGTTCAGCAGATGCGCCTCGCCGACCACCAGCGAGAGAATGCCGTAACCGCCGATGCCGCCGCCCAATTCCATCACCCAACAGCCATACCCCACCCGCAGGCAGTCGCGAAAAATGCCCTCGCTCCAGTGGAATTGATAAGCGCGTTTTTCGATTTCCATGACCGCCGACACGTCCGGCTCGCGCATCGGGCGGTACAGCGGTGATTCCGAGATGGCCACCACCGCGCTCATGCATGTCCACCCTTGAGGGTGCGCACGGCGAACTGCAAATCGGCCCAGGCCTTGCGTTTCTCACCCGGCGAACGCAGCAAATAGGCCGGGTGATAGGTCACCACCACGGGGATGCCATGCAGTTGATGCACCTGGCCGCGGAGACGTCCGATGGGTGTGTCGGTCGCCAGCAGATTCTGGGCGGCGATGCGCCCCACCGCGAGAATCAGTTGCGGCTGAATCAGGGCGATCTGCCGCTCCAGAAAAGGACGGCAGAGCTCCGCTTCCTCCGGTTTCGGATCACGATTCCCAGGCGGCCTGCACTTGAGGATGTTGGCGATGTACACCTGTTCGCGCTTCAATCCGATGGCCGCGAGCATGGAATTCAGCAATTGGCCGGCACGGCCTACGAAGGGTTCACCCTGCTTGTCCTCATCGGCGCCGGGTGCTTCACCGATCACCAGCCATTCCGCCCGCCGGTTGCCGACACCGAATACCGTCTGGGTGCAGCCGGCGCGCAACCCGCAAGCGGTGCAGGCCTTGACCGTCTGCTCCAGCGCCGGCCAATCCATGGTGGTCACGGATGTTTCCCGCGAAGCGGATGAAATGTCGGTTTTATCAGACGGCGAAAGCCGCGAGTCGTTCAGCAGCTCACGCCGCTGCCATGCGGTGATACCCAGCTCGTATAGATATTGAGCGCGACGCGCATCCATGACGGCTCAGTGTGCATGCCGGCGGCGCGCCAGCCGGCGGCGCAAGCGCCACAGTGCCATAACCGGGCCGGAACAGGCATACACGAAGAAAGCAATGAATAGCACCCATGGTGTTCCCAGGTAGATGACAATAATAGCGATGACGATGAACAGGATGGTCGTGAAAGGCACGCGGCCGTGCAGATTGAAATCCTTGAAGCTGTAGTAACCGATACTGCTTACCATAAGTGCGCCAGCCCCCACTGTAATGATATAGGCTGGGATTAGCAGGGCAGGTCCGGGGATATCCAGATCTGCGCAAAACCATACAGCGCCAGCAAGAATGCCCGCAGCAGCCGGACTCGGCAGACCCTGGAAGTAGCGTTTATCCACCACGCCGGTGCGCACGTTGAAACGTGCGAGACGCAAGGCCGCGGTGATGGCGTAGAAAAATGCGCCGAGCCAGCCGATTTTGCCCCATACAAAACCGAAGTTGACCATGTCCTTGAAAGCCCATTCGTACATGACCAATGCCGGTGCCAGACCGAAAGACACCATATCCGAGAGACTGTCGTATTCCTTGCCAAAAGCACTTTCGGTATGCGTGAGTCGCGCGATACGCCCGTCGAGACCGTCCATGATCATGGCGAAGAACACGGCGATGGCCGCGGGCTGGAAATGTCCGGCCATGGCGGCGACAATGGCATAGAAACCCGCAAACAGACCGGCGGTGGTAAACAGATTCGGCAATAAATAAATGCCGCGGCGGCGCGGGCCTTCCATTCCCGCGTCCTCCGCCTCGCCTATCTGTTCGTCGATGCCGACTTCGGTATCAACTTCCGGGTCCGGATTCACAGATGTGTGCATGTCATGGCCTCGATTCATGGACCTCTATGATGCCATGACGGGCTGCGTGGGGCGACCGACCTTCACCCACCCGGTTCAGCCGGCGCCTTGCAGGTGTTTACGCAGTGCCTTGCCCACGGTTTCGATGAGCTGGGTGCGCGCCCGCACACGCTCGATTTTCACGGTCGGCATGCCGGCTCCCATTTCACGATCCAGTTCTGTCGCAAACTGGCCGCTCTGGATCTCCGTCAACAACTCTTTCATGACGGCATGCGAGGCCTGCCCGATGACACGCGGACCACGGGTGTAATCCCCGAACTCGGCGGTCGTGGAAATGGATTCGCGCATGCCGGCGATACCTTTGCGGTGAATCATGTCAGCCATGAGCTTCACTTCATACAGGCATGAGAAGTAGGCTACTTCCGGTGCATAGCCCGCTTCCACCAGAGTATCGAAGGCCGCCAGAATGAGATGTGTCAGCCCGCCGCAAAGTACCGCTTGTTCGGCGAACAAGTCGGTTTCAGTTTCCTCGCGAAAGCTGGATTCTATGATACCGGCGCGGCCATGCCCTTGTGCCCATGCGTAGGATAATGCCAACGCGCGCGCATTGCCGCTGGCATCCCGATGTACGGCGATGAGCGCCGGCACGCCGCGGTCCGCCTGATACTGCGCGCGCACCTGTTCGCCGATGCCGCTGGGGGCCACCAGCATCACGTCGAGATCGTCACGCGGAATAATGCGTCGGTAATGAATGTTGTATCCGTGAGCAAAAATCAGCGCGCCGTTTTTCCTGAGGGTGGGCGCAACCGTCTCTGCATAGACCCGCGCCTGGGTTTCATCGGGGATCAGCAGCACTACAATATCGGCCTTGGCCACCGCCGTGGAAGGCTCCACCACGCGCAGCCCGGCGGCTTCCGCGGCGGCACGTGAGGCCGAGCCGGCGCGTAACCCGACAGTCACATTGACGCCGGAATCCTTGAGATTCATCGCCTGCGCGCGCCCCTGGGCCCCAAAACCCAAGACCGCGACACGCCGCGCCCTGATCAACGAAGGATTAATGCCGGTGTCGTACAGCACTGTAGCCATGTCGATTTACCCCTGTTGGCGGCATCACGCTAACCGCAGCCAGCGCTGAAATCAACTGGACACCACCGGTGGAAATAGGCGGCTAATGGCTATACTGGACTCAACGAGGCCCGTTAAAATACCGTCTTTGCAACATAAAGCCCCTATCTAAGAATGCGCACCTCCCGTTTCCCCCTGTTTACCCTCAAGGAAAACCCTGCCGATGCGGATACCGTGAGCCACCAGCTCATGCTCCGCTCCGGCATGATCCGCAAGCTGGCGGCGGGTATCTATAGCTGGCTGCCCCTCGGGCTGCGGGTGCTGCGCAAGGTGGAAAGCATCGTGCGTGAGGAGATGAACCGCGCCGGCGCTCGGGAACTGCTGATGCCCTCTATCCAGCCAAAAGAGCTGTGGGACGAGTCCGGGCGTTGGGATAAGTACGGCAACCTGCTGCTGCGCATCCAGGATCGCAAGCAACAGTGGTACTGCTTCGGCCCGACCCACGAGGAGGTTATCTGCGATATCGTGCGCAGCGAGATCAAGAGCTACAAGCAGCTGCCGGTTACTTTCTTCCAGATCCAGACCAAATTCCGTGATGAGATCCGTCCGCGCTTCGGAGTGATGCGCGCGCGCGAGTTCCTGATGAAGGACGCTTACTCTTTCCACCTGGATCAGGCCAGCCTGGATCAAACCTATCGCACGATGTACAACGCCTACACGCGCATCTTCACGCGGCTCGGTTTGAACTTCCGCGCCGTGGCCGCCGACAGCGGCGACATCGGTGGCGACCTAAGCCACGAGTTCCAGGTGCTGGCTGATTCCGGCGAGGACGCAATCGCGTTTTCCGACCAGTCCGACTATGCCGCCAATATCGAGCTTGCAGAAGCGTTAGCGCCTGCGGGAGAAAGGCCCAAGCCCTCAGAAATATGCACGAAAATCGATACGCCCGGTAAAACAACCTGCGAGGAAGTTGCAGCTTACCTCAAGGTTCCAATAACCAGCACAGTCAGGGCCATCGCAGTAGTTGGCTCAGGCGGCTTTGCCCTGATCCTTGTGCGCGGTGATCACGAATTAAATGAAACCAAACTCAAAAAGATCGAGGGCTTTGGTGATTATCGCCTGGCTACGGAAAAAGAGATCGAGCTGCATTTAAGGTGTCGCGCAGGATATATCGGTCCGGTTAACCTTAATCCATGTCCAGATATGCATAGAAACAGGGCTCTATACACCGCAACTGCTTCGACTCCGATCAATGAGCTTGCATCATTCATGCTTATTGTTGACAGGACCGTGGATAAGATGGCGGATTTTGTCTGTGGTGCCAACGAGACTGGGTATCATTGCCGAGGGTTTAACCTGGATCGTGATATTGAACCCGGCTACATCATTGCAGATATTCGCAAAGTAGCGGAAGGCGACGCCTCACCCGATGGCAAAGGCACACTAAGAATCGTGCGTGGTATCGAGGTTGGTCATATCTTTCAGAACGGACGCAAATACACCGAAGCGATGCACGTAAGCGTGCTTGATGACCAGGGCCGCACACAGACGCCGATTACCGGCTGCTACGGCATAGGTGTTTCCCGCATCGTGGCCGCCGCCATCGAACAGAACCACGACGAGCGCGGCATTATCTGGCCGGAACCGCTGGCGCCATTCCAGCTGGCGCTGTTGCCGCTCAACATGCACAAATCGGCAAAGCTACGGACTGCCGCGGAGGCGCTTTATACCGAGCTCACCGCTGCCGGCTATGACGTGTTACTGGATGATCGTGAACTGCGCCCCGGCCCCATGTTCGCGGATGCCGAACTCATCGGCATCCCACACCGTGTAGTGCTTTCAGAACGCGGGCTGGATGCCGGCACCGTGGAATACAAGGGACGCCGCGATGCCGACAACCGCGACGTGCCGCGCGGCGAATTATTTGCGTTTCTGAAAGAACGCGTGCGGACTTCTTCCCAACTGCCCTGATGCTGCGCAGCCTGCCTCTGGTGTTATTGGGCGCAAGCCTGCTGGCAGGCGCAAGCGCCATCGCCCAGAAAATCACCCCGCCCAGTGCGGAGTTGATCGCGCTGGTCAGGAAAGCCGCCGCCGATAACACCAGTTTCAAGGATAAGTACGACGCCCAAGTCTGGCTCATGACCATGTCCAACCGCCTGGCGGCAACCATCGCCGACCCGCACAAGCGCTTGGCGTTGCTGGAATTGATTCATGCGGAAGCCACCCGCGCCGGAGTTTCGCCGGAGCTGGTGCTATCCATCATCAACGTGGAAAGCGATTTTCACCGCTTTGCCGTATCCCATGCCGGCGCCCAGGGACTCATGCAAATCATGCCCTTCTGGCTGAAATTGAGCGGCCAGCCCAACGGCAACTTGTTCCATGAGACCACCAATTTGCGGCTCGGTTGTACCATCCTCAAGTACTACCTGGACCGCTCCCATGGCGACATCCGCGAAGCCCTGCAACGCTATAACGGCGCGACCGTCGGTATCGATTACTCCGACAGCGTGCTCAAGGCACTCAGCAGGACATGGAGCTGGAACTGAGACTGCATGCATCGGTGAATCCGGTTGCGAGGTGGATTCCCGCGCTGATGTAATAACCCACTTCAGCTGATGGCAAATACTCTTGGTACGTCAATGCATTCCACGGCGCGTATCACCACGTCGCTGACCCGCGCCGCCGGCGGCCCCCGCCGCAACCACTCGCAGAGCGCATCCACTGCAGCAGGTT